>WNFC01007791.1_pt1 | contig 23669 bp, 17 predicted proteins | sample 5400541 | NCBI WGS metagenome assembly WNFC01 (sample SAMN13153342, study PRJNA577476) | soil metagenome | isolation source: 120 cm saprolite under Douglas fir tree site 2 hole 2 replicate 1 | place: USA:California | collected 2015-04-18
TCACTGTCCTCGACCGCCGCGTAAACGAGACCGAGCGCGAGGGCTGCGGCGGTCAATTCGTCCGGAATGATGAAACGGCGCGCATCGACCGCCGCGATCGCAACCATCACCACCGCGAGACTCGCGCCCCACGCGCCGCGCGAATCGGGGACTAGCACAACGCTCGCGACGACGCCGATGAACAACGCCACACTGGCGACCGCGATGTGAACGGCCCGCATCGCCGATGCGGTTCGCGAGACTGAGGCGCACCAGCGCGCCAGCAGTGGCGGTGACAAGATCATCCGGGCGCTCGACGATGAAACCTGCTCGGCGGTACCACGCACCTAGGGCGGACTCCAGTCATGTTGAACCACTTTGCATTTATCGTGGCCGGGACAAGTCCGGCGACGCTACCGCCCCTTTGGCGCCGGCGGGACATCTGGTGGAACCGTGCCGATGCTGCCGCGCAGCTTGGTGCGCAGTTCCTCCGCAACAAAGCTGGCGTCCACGCTGTCGCGAATGATCTGCGGCCGGATGAACACGATGAGCTCGGTTCGGCCGTTCGTTTTGGCCTGGTGCGAGAAGGCGTCGCCCAGATTTTGAATCTGATCGAGCAGCGGAATGCCGCCGCGCACGAGATTCTGTTGCTCTTGAATCAAGCCCGCCAGCAGCACGGTCTGGCCGCTCGCAACGCCGATCGAGCTTTTGACCTTCCGCTGCGAGAAGGTCGGATTCCCACCGACGCCCGCATTGTCCTGAACCTGGCTGATCTCCTGCTCGATATCGAGCCGCACGTTGCCGTTGGCGTTGATGCGGGGCGCCACGCGCAGGATAATGCCGACGCTGCGGTAGTCGATAGAGTTGACGACGGAGCCGTTGGCGTTCAGCAGGGTCGCGGAGCCGGTCGTAATCGGCACGTCGCTGCCGACCATCAGGGTCGCCACCTGGTTGTCGACGACCACAACTGACGGATTCGACAGCACCTTGGTGGTAGTCACGGCGTGCAACGCGTCGAGAACCACATTCGGCGTGGATTCCGAGCCGATCAGAAGATTGAAACCCGGAAACGCGCGATTGAGAGCCGCGCCGACCAGGCCTGCCGCGTTCACCGACGACTGGCCCGGCGGCGACGTCGGTATGTTCGATATATTGCCGAGCACACCGCTTTTCTTGCTCTGGAGAAAGAACTGCACGCCGTACTTAAGGTCGTCGTTGAGCGTGACCTCCGCGACAGTTGAGTCGATCGCGACCTGGAGCTGCGGACGGTCGAGCTGCGCCAGCGTCCGCGCGATAATCTGGTAGTTTTCCGTGCTCGCATAGATCAGCAACGTGTTGCCCGTCACATCGGGCGTAATCCGCACCCCTTCAAGCAGGGGCTGACCGCCGCCAGCGCCGCCCGTGGGGGTGCGGCCTTCAAGAGCGCTTGTATCGGTGCTCTGGGCTGCTTGGCGGCCGAGCGTACTGCCGGCGCCCAAACCGCCGGCGGCACCCCCAGTCCTTCCGGTTCCACCGAAGCCGCCGCCACCCGCCGCGCCGCCACCCGCGCCGCCGAACGACCCCCCAAAATTGACATTGGCGTTCGCCGAGGGGCCACCGGCCGTCAGGCGGTCAGTCGTGCCCGCTGTTATGCCCAAGCCGCTCCGCGGAGCGACCTGATTGCCCGGGGTGTCGAACGAGCCGCCGCCGCCGACGAAAACGTCGTTCAGCACGCGGGCGAGCTGGCGCGCTTCGCCGTACTTGACCTGATAGACGTGGACGCCGGTTCGCGCCGTATCGGCGGCGTCGAGCCGCCTGATCCAGGTCTCGGCCGTCCGCAGCAGATTGGGCTTTCGGGTGACCACCAGAATGGCGTTCAGGCGGGCGACGGGCTGGAATTTGACGACGTTCTGGCTCAGACCACCGTCACCGGAATCCATGATCTTTTCCAGTTCCGTGATGATCGGCTCCGGAGAGGTGAAACGCACCGGAAAGACGCCGACCGATTGCCCGCGCATCCAGTCGACATCGAAGCCAAGCACCGTCTCGATGGCGGCCTTACGCTCGGCGCCGCTGCCCTGAATGAGCAGCATGTTGCGCGTCGTGTCGGCCCGCACCGTTCCGGGCCGACGGCGTCGCCGAGCGGGATCAGCCGATAGCCCTGGACGTCCTTGACCAGCACGACGCCGCTGAGGCGCAGCGCGTTCTCCAGCACGAACAGCAGATCGGACTTCGGTACCGGCCGCCCGGATGACAGGCTGATCATGCCCTGCACGCGCGGATCGATGGTGTATCCGGTCGCCAGAATGTCGCCGAGGACGACCTTGGCGACCGATGCAATGGGCGTGTTCTCGAAATTGAGCTCGTATCCTTCGCCGCTCGGCGTCGGTCGCGGCTCGGCGCCTTCGACGGCCGGAATCGTCACGCCGGGGTAAACCTGCGGTTTGGCGCTCGCGCCAACGCCGCTTTGACCGGCGGAAGCTCCCTGCTGCGGAAAGCGTGGCAGGAGATCGGCGGAGCGCACCCGATCCATGACGTCGGGTCCCGTGGACACCACCCTGCCGTCCGGCAACTGGGCACATGCTGCGAGGAGGCCCAAATTCAGGGCAAAAACAGCGGCGCGCGACGCACGGCACAGCAATCGGGGGTCACGCGCGAAGTTGCCCGATGTACTCACTTGCGACGCGCCCCCCACATAAACCTGCTTTCGCGTCAAACCCGAAGCAGCGCTGACCGAGAAAAGGCCTGCGAAGCTCATCCGGAATAGCAGCGATAGCTAGTAATCCCCCCCAAACAACGTAGCCCCACCTCAGCCTTAACGCAATGTGAATTCCTGCATTAACCTACGAAGCCGTTTGGCGATAGCAAGCAACTACGACTATATTGTGCCATCATCTTCATCGAAAGCCTTGCCAGGAACCGCAGACTCGCGTGCAAAAAGCGGCTAATTCAGGGCCACATCATGGTCGCCGACAATTGACTGACAGTTGATCATTCACTGTGTCCGATCCGCAACAACCCGCGTGTCGCAATTCACACATGCCCTCCTCAAACGAGAGGTACCCGATGGCGAATAGCAAAGCTGACGCGATTTCGATCGTGCCTGGACGCGGCTGTGGCGACTGTTCGCTCTGCTGCAAGCTCATTCGCGTCGATGCGTTCGCAAAAGCGCCGGGAACATGGTGCTCTCACTGCGCACCCGGCAGCGGCGGGTGCACGATCTACGACAGCCGCCCGGCGGAGTGTCGCGACTTTTATTGCGCCTGGCTGCAATCGCCAAGTCTCGGCGAGGAGTGGCGCCCGAGCCGATGCAAGCTCGTCCTGCGCGTGGAAGCGGACGGCAAGCTGATCGCGGTTCATGTCGATCCAAGCGACCCCGCCGCCTGGCGCCGGGAGCCTTATTATCGGACGCTCAAGCAATTCGCGATCAAGGGAGCCGACATCAACCAGCAGGTGATCGTCTACATCAAGAACCGCGTCATCGCGATCTTTCCGAATAAGGAAGTCGAGGTCGGCACCATGAATCCGGGCGATCATCTGGTGGTGCGCGAAGTCGGCGGCCCGAATGGTCGCGATTGGATCGCGTTCATCGAGGCTGCCGGGGAGCCGGCTGCTCAATGACGATGCAGAGCCATGGCTCACCATGGCGGAAGGTGCGCTACGTGCGTGTTGAGTGTTCTCAATTGCCATTACCAAGTTTTACTTAAGTATTACCAAGCTATTACTGCGTTAAATGCCGTTTGCCCAATCACGAAGAACCGATTCATTTGCTCTGACAAGATATAAACATTATTATGACATTATTTTAACATGACTCGCCTGCGTCATCTTTGCAACAAATAAAAAAAATATGCCATTTTTATGCCAGTCGCTCCGAATCGGCTGGAATCTGACTCCCAAATGATCAATCGTTAAATGAGAGCCTTTGTGTGGAAACGGGCTCTTCTATGGGAGGGACCTCATGACTAGGTATAGTAAATTGGTTGCCTATTTTTCTGGCACCGTCGCCACTGCGCTGCTTGGCGCCGCGGCACTGGTGCCTTCTTCGGCCGCATTGGCCGCCTGTGTTGGCCCTGGGGCTCCGGACAACACGCAAACCAAATGCGTGACGGCCATCCATGTCCCCGGTAATCCGCTGACATCGTTCGACATCAGCTTCGTCAATCCGCATCGCGCGGAATACTATCTCGCCGATCGCTCGAACGCCGGCATCACCATCATCGATACCCAGCACCTCAAGTTCAAGCGGACCATCGGCGGCTTCGTGGGCATCAAACTCAACAAAACCGGCACCGCCGTAGACAACAATCACTCCGGGCCGGACGGCGTGGTCTCGCACGGCCGGTGGCTCTACGCCGGCGACGGCGACAGCACGCTCAAGGTGATCGACCTCAATGCGCCGACGGCGAGCGCCATCAAACAGATACTCAGCACCGGGGGTACGACGCGGGTTGATGAGATGGACATAACGACGGACGGCCAGTTGCTGCTCGTCGCCAACAACGCCGAGGATCCGCCGTTTGGGACTTTATTTGCCGCGAATGGGGACGACCCCGTCAGCCATACCGCCAAGATCACCAAGATTACGATCGACCCGGCGATCATCCCGCCCGGGGCCGGCCTGTCGATCGAGCAGCCCGCCTGGGATCCCAAGACCCAGCGCTTCTATACATCGCTCCCCCAGATCGCCAACAATCCCCCGGGTTGCAGTTTCGGCGCGGCGCCTTTCTGCAGCGGCGGCCTGCTGGTGACCGATCCGGATAATCCGAAGCCGGTGGAAGGCAAGTTCGACCCGGTCTCAGGTACCGGCGTCATTGCGCTCACGGCCTGCGGACCGAACGGCGCTACGGTCGGTCCAAATGACAACCTGTTGCTGGGCTGCACCCCGGGCAACTTCCCGCCCGGGACGACTACGCTGGTCATCAACGCCAAGACCCACAATACTGCCAGCGTTAACGGCATTACCGGCTCAGACGAGGTTTGGTTCAACAAGGGCGACAACCGCTACTATCTGGGCGCCAGCAAGGCGATCAAACCGGCCGGCTCGACGCTCGGCAGCGGTGCCGTGCTCGGCGTGGTCGACGGCACCAGCGTCCTGGTCGAGAGCATCCCGCAATCGTCCGGCTCCCATTCCGTCGCCGCCGACTCCAAGCGCAACCGGATCTTCGTTCCGCAAATATGGACCAGGCCGGCCGGTACGACGGTTCCTGCCGGCGACGCCAACACCATAACGGGCGGACCCACAACCGTCGGCCAGCTACTTTGCGGCGGCGTCGACGGTTGTATCGCGGTCTACCGGCATAATGTCGATGAGGACGACGACGACCGGTAGCCGCCGCTAACCCTGGATCGTGACGACTAAGCGAGGCCGTCACTACCGACAGGGTTCGGCCATCGATAGTTGTAATCACGATGGGGTCGTGATTTGGGCTTGCAAAATCTGGAGGCCGGGGCTTATTGCCCCGGCCTCCGCCGTTTTCTGCGTCGGGCGCGGCCTTCAAGGACATTCGCAAATCGGTTCGGCCCCGCTATACTGCATCATCACGGAAGTAATATGATGCCGACCGACCTCGCGCACGAATTCGCGAACTATCTTCGCGACAAGAATCATCTTCCCGGCGACAGCGGCGTGCTCAACGGCGCGGCGCCATCTCCGGCCAACCGGGCGCTCCAGAAGTTGTGGGAGCTGACCGACCTTTCGGCCAACGACTTTGCCGACGAGGTGGCGGAGTTCTTCCAGGTCCCGCGCATTACCCTGCCGGAACTTTTATCCGCTCAGCCGCTGGCCGACCGGTTCTCCCAGCGTTTCCTGCGTGAAATGCTGGTCTTTCCGTTTCAGCCAGCTGACGGCGAACCGACGCTGGCGGTGGCCGATCCGAGCGACTATGCGGCAGCCCGCGCGGCCGGGATCGTGCTCGGCGGCGACGTGCTGATCCAGGTCGCCTCGTTCGAGGATATCGAAACCGCCCTCGACCAGCGGGCCGGCAGCGATGTGACGGCGCCGGAGCCGGGCCGGGACGTAAGCTATGCGCGCGAAGATGACATCGAGAGCCTGCGCGATCTTGCTTCGGGCGCGCCGGTGGTTCGCGCGGTAAGCGATCTTTTGGAAAAGGCGGTGGAGCTGCGCGCCAGCGATATTCACATTGAACCGTTCAGGTCCGGGCTGACGGTGCGCCTGCGCATCGACGGGTTGCTGCGCGCGATACCGCCGCCGGCCGGGGTGTTGCCCCAGGCTATCATCTCCCGCATCAAGATTCTGTCGGGATTGAATATCGCGGAGCGCCGCCTGCCGCAGGACGGCGCCGCTCAGCTGCACGTCGCGAAGTCCGACCTGGATATCCGCGTGGCCATTATGCCGACGCAACACGGCGAATCCGCAGTCATCCGCCTGCTGCCGACGGACCGCGGTCTGCTCGCCATCGAACGGCTCGGCTTTCTGCCGCCCGACGAAAAAAAGCTGCGCGATCTGCTCAGATTGCCCCACGGCATGATTGTGGTCACCGGACCAACCGGCAGCGGCAAAACCACGACGCTTGCGACCGTCCTGTCGGTCCTCAACGAGCCCACCCGTAAGATCCTCACGATCGAAGACCCGGTCGAGTATGAGATTGCAGGCATCAACCAGTCTCAGGCCAAGCCGACCATCGGGCTGACGTTCGCAGCCGCCATGCGCGCCTTCGTGCGCCAGGACCCGGATGTCATCATGGTCGGCGAGGTGCGCGACTCAGAGACCGCGCACATTGCGATTCATGCAGCCCTGACCGGCCACCTGGTGCTGACCTCCCTGCACACCGAAACCGCGGCCGCCGCAGTGCCGCGGCTGCTCGACCTCGGCGTCGAGGGCTTCCTCCTCAAATCGACGCTGCGCGCCGTGATCGCCCAGCGACTGGTGCGTCAGCTGTGCGACCGTTGCAAGTCGAAGCACGACCTTCGGCTGGCCGACTTCGTCGATGATCCCCGGCTCCGTGCGCTGGGTTTCAGGCTGGGCGAACCGATCTACGAACCGAAAGGCTGCGAGCGCTGCGGCGGCACCGGCTACCGGGGACGGGTTGGCGTGTTCGAGGTCTTGAAGATCGAGGAGAGCGTACGCGGCCTTATTAACGCCCAAACGGACGGCAATGCCATCGACAAGGCCGCAGTCCAGGCCGGGATGACCACGATGGTCGACGATGGCGTAGCGAAATGTCGGGCCGGAATAACCTCGGCCAGCGAAGTTCTGCGCGTTACCACGATCAGGTGAGCCACAATACGGTGAGACATGCCGAATTTCCGTTATCGCGCGATCACCCAGAACGGCGAACTCGTAAACGGATCGCTATCCGCCCCGACTGCGGCCGAGGTGGCCCGCCGCATCGAGTATCTTGGCCTCGTGCCGATCGAAACGGTCGCTGACGACGGCGCAGCATCGGTTTCGCGCGTCACCCTCGCGCTGTTCAACCAGCCCCGCGCCGAGGATGTGACCGTATTCACCCGCGACCTCGGGCTGCTTCTCAACGCACGGGCCCGCCTCGACGACGCGCTGGAGCTGCTCGCCAGCGATACCGACATCGGGCGATTGCACCCGGTGGTCGGCCAGATCCGCGCCGCCATCCTGGCGGGCGAAAGCTTTGGCGAAGCCGTCGGTAAGCATCCGGCGCTGTTCCCGCCGATCTATATCGCGCTTGTGCAGGTTGGCGAAACCTCCGGCAAACTCAATCATATTCTGGAGCTGATCGCTGCCGAACGGGCGCGGGCGGAAGCATTGCGGCGCAAACTTACTGACGCTCTGCAATATCCTGCATTCGTCCTGCTCGCAGCGGTGTGCGTGCTGACGTTTTTTATTCTGTTCGTGTTGCCTCAGTTCTCTTCGGTGCTGCGCGACTTCGGCGCCAAAGGCGATTCCGCCATCACGACCTTCCTCAATTTTTCGGACTTCCTGCGCGGCAACGCCACCGAGCTTACGATCGCGGCCGTCGCCTTTATTGTGGGAATGTGGATCCTTTTGCGCCGCAAGAGCGTACGCACGGCGATCATTTCCGAAATATCGCGCCTGCCCGGCATCTCGACCATATTCAATTTCTATCGCGCTGCCCTGTTTTGCCGTAATTTAGGCATCCTATTAAGCAGCGATGTTACCCTTACGGCGACGCTACGGATACTCGTGGACATCATGGCGGTCACCGGAAGAGTAGCGCCCTGGATGGCGACCGCTGACCGCGTGCGCCACGGCGGCAAGTTATCGGACGCGCTGGCGGCGGCCGCAATCCTGCCGCCGATGGCGATTCGCATGCTCCGTATCGGCGAGGAAACCGGCCAAATGCCCGCGCTTTCTGCCCGCATTGCCGAGTTTTACGAGGCGAAACTGCAACGCAGCCTCGACCGGGTGGTTGGCGTCGTCGGCCCGCTTGCCATCATCTCCATCAGCATCGTCGTCGGCGGTCTCATCGTTTCCGTCATGACCGCGCTCCTCTCCATCACTCAAGTCGTCGGATGAAGTCGTCGGATGACAAACCGCAGGCTCCAACATGAAACACTCTGAAACGCAAATCGGCTCGGCAAGACGCCGACGCTCCCGTATTCGCGGACAGCGTGGCTTCACGCTCGTGGAAATGCTGGTCGTCATAACCATCATCGGGCTCATCATGTCGCTGGTCGGTCCGCGCGTGCTCAACTATCTGGGCGAATCAAAAGTCAAGGCCGCCAAAATCCAGATTCAGAGTTTCTCAAGCGCGCTCGATCTGTTCTATCTGGACGCGGGACGATACCCTTCCTCGTCGGAGGGCTTGGCTGCACTTGTCAAGCCTGCCCCAGGATTGACGGCCTGGAATGGTCCCTATCTGAAGGGCGGCACCGTACCGAACGATCCTTGGGGCAAGTCCTATGTCTATCGCTCGCCCGGAGAACGCAGCGCCTATGAGATCGTGTCATACGGCGCCGACGGACAGGAGGGTGGAACGGGAGCTGCGGCCGATATATCCACCGCGAGCGTCGAGTGACGGCGTGAGGCGGCAACGGGAGCGGACCTCGGGGTTCACCCTCCTCGAAATTGTCGCTGTCGCCGCCATCGTGGCGATGCTCGCTGCGATTCTACTGCCCCTCGCGCCGCGTGGCACTTCGCGTCAGAGGCTCGCAGCTTACGCGGTCGAAGCTGCTGCGCTCCTGAAGGCTGATCGCACCGCAGCCGTGCGCCGAAATGCTCAAGTCAATGCGCAAATCGATGCGCCGGGCCGCATGATTCGTTCCGGATCGACAGGCCGAGTCTTACAAATCCCCGGGGACGTCGCGGTCCAGGCGCTGTTGCCCCTCACCTGCAACGAACGTCCCGCGCGCTCCACCATCAGCTTTTTTGCCACCGGCATGTCATGTGGCGGGACTATCGTGCTGTCGCGGCTCGGCACCGGCTTCGAGGTTCGGGTGAATTGGCTGACCGGAGGGATCGAAGTTGCAGCACGTAATGCCCCGTCAACGTAATGGCGGACTTGCACCTGCCCGCAAGCGACGACATTACCCGCGCGTCCCCTCCCTCCCTACCCTCGCCGGGCGAGGGTTAGGGAGAGGGCAGGACGTTCGAATTCCTTCAAATTATTGACATTTGTCTGACCTTGTCTGTTCCCTAGGATACTGACAAACTTGCGTGCAAGCGGGTAGGAAACCGAAACGCTCAGGGATTGCGATGAACATATTACCTCCAATCCAGGAAGGCTTTTATCGCTGGATCGATTCCGTCGCCAGCACGGTGAACGGGCTGCTCAATCGGCTGCAGTCCAACCACGAGGTGCGGATCATCGAGAACGCGCACGACACATTTACGTTGCGCGCGGCCGGCCCCGGTCGAAAATCAAATGTAGCCGACCACCGGATTCGGATTATCAACGGTACGATCAGGGGACAGCTGCCGGCTGATTGGGCAAAGATGCTGCACGGCAGCCGTGCCGAAATGGTTTTGAATGCCAATAGATTCCTGTTCCGCCCGCTGGAGTTGCCCAAACGCGCTGTCGAATTTCTTGACGGCATCGTCCGCGCCCAGATTGACCGCCTCACGCCGTGGACGCCGGGCGAGGCGGTCTTCAGCTGGACACCGCCCACAGACGCGCCGAACGATCGGATCGAGCTGACGATCGCCGCGACGGCGCGCGCGCGTGTGGCGCCCTATGTGCAGGCGATCGCCGATCTTGGCGTCGCGTCGGTCGCCGTGTTGACGGTTCCGGCCGATGCCGGGCCGCATGCGGCGCCCATCAAAGTGTTCGAGCAGCGGGCGCGCGGCGTGTTCGAAATCGACCGTATTCGCCGCACGCTTGTGGCATCGTTCCTCATAAGCGGGCTCGCGGCTGCGATCACGATGGGCTATTCGGCATTTGCTCTCGATAGTCTGGACACAGAACAGCAGGCGCTGTCGCAGAAAATCTCGGCACGGCGCGCGGCGCTGCGCGCGAGCCCCGAATTCACCGTTTCGGCGCAGCGCATGCTTGAACGCCGCAAGCAATCAACGCCATCGAACGTGATCGTGCTGGAGGCACTGTCGCAAATCCTTCCCGATCACACCTTTGTCACCGAGCTTCGAATCGAAGTAGACAAATTGCAGATCGTCGGCGTTACCCGCGACGCGGCCGCCCTGATAGCGCTGATCGAGCAGTCACCGCATTTTACCAGTGCGAGGTTCTACGCGCCGACCACCCGGACCCCCGGAGATCCCGGTGAACGATTTCATGTCGAGGCCAAGGTCAAGCCGATTTTTGCGGTGGGCACATGAGCACATCGAATCTTTTCACGACCTTCCTGACGCGCTTTCCGGCCGGCGCCGCGATTCTCTACGTCGGGGTTGTGATGGCGTTTGCCATCACGGCCTGGACGACGGTCGCGGAAATTTTGCAACGTCGTGATGCGGTCGCGGCGACCGCCTCGGTCTTGAGTCAGCTTGAAGGCCGCAGTCCGGCGGCTCCTCGTGGCCAGGGCAAGGACGCCGATACGGTCACGGCCGGGTCGCCACTGCTTGAGGGTGGGACCGTGACGGTTGGCGGCGCCAATCTGTTGCAGCGGGTCGCGAGTTCGATTACGCGACTCGGCGGCAATATATTGTACACGCAAGTCGACCTGGAGGGGCCGCAGGCCAAAGACGGCTTTATCGGCGTCACGGTGAGCTGCGAGGTCGAGCAGCCTGTGCTCCAGCAATTGCTTTATGATCTTGAGGCCGGAATGCCATTCTTGTTCGTCGATCAGCTGGTTGCGCAAGGCCCGGCAGCGCCCGGGGCGACACCGGAAGGAAAATTACGGGTCGTCATTTCGGTTTCGGGGCAGTGGCAGGGATCGAAATGAAATTGCGTCGCACATATCCGCTGCTCGCCGCGGTCGCCGTGCTGGGCGCCGCGGCCTATATCGCGATCGCGCACACCACCGCACCGCCGGATCGCCCCGTCAATTCTGCCACCGCTCCGCCATCCGATCGCGCTGTCAATTCCGGAGAAGCGGCACCCCTGCGGACTGCCGCGCGGTCGCCGGATGCCGCGGTCGAGCGCCCTCCATCCGCCGGGAATCCGCTTTGGGCACTCCCGCTCAAGCAATTGTCGATCACGCGGGAACGGCCGATTTTTTCGCTCTCGCGCCGCCCGCCGCCCCCCGCCACGCCGACCTATGTGGCTCCGGTGGCGGTACGGACTCCGTCAAAACCGGCGGAGCCCGAGCGGCCCTCGATTACATTGCTCGGCACCATCCTCGGCAGCACTGAGAGCATCGGGATTTTCTTCAATCCGGCGACCCGAGATATCGTACGGTTGCGCGTGGGTGAAGATCATGAGGGCTGGGCGTTGCGTTCAGTCAAAACACGCGAGGCGACCCTTGTGAAAGACCGCGAAAGGGTCGTGCTCGAACTGCCGCCACCCGGCGAGTCGGCGATGTCGATGACCGATTTCACGCCGCCTGACGTGCGGGCGCCGCCGTCGCCGGCGCGGAGGCAGCAGCGACATTGACCGGTTTGATTGGCCGGCTCGCTACGCCCTACCGCCTGATCGTGCAGCGCTGATGTGCTCGCGCAGCTTATGAATGATAGCCACCGCGCAGGGCTCATAAGTCGTATCGAGCCGGCGAGGCCGCTCCAATTTGACTGCCTGCTCCGCAATAATGCGTCCCGGCCGGGCGCTCATCACCAGCACGCGGTCGGCGAGGAAGACCGCTTCGCGCAGATCGTGGGTGACGAGAATGACGGTCGGCCGGCGCGCCAGCCAGACGTCCTGCAAGGCAACCCAAAGTTCCTCGCGCGTGAACATGTCGAGCGCCGCGAACGGCTCGTCGACAGCATGACGTTATCGAGCGTCCTGCGCCATGGCAGCAGGGTTGGATTCTGAAACGCCATGCCGACAATCGACAGCGGCCCGGCCACCTCTCGACCATCCACGGTGACGGTTCCGGCCGTCGGGGGCCACAACCCGGTAACCACCTTCATCAGGGTTGATTTACCGCACCCGGACGGTCCGACCACGGCGACGAATTCTCCCGGCGCAACCGCGAGGGTGGCGCCTTCAAGCGCAAGCGTGCCGTCGCCATCCTCGCCATAGCGCACCGAAACGCGATTGAGCGCGACGAAGTTCATCTCGTGTTTCTCTGGAGTCATGGCCGGGCTCGTCCCGGCCATCCACGCCTTGTCTTAGTGAAAAGCCGGAAGAAAGACGTGGATGCCCGCGACAAGCGCGGGCATGACGGCGGAGAGGTGATGCGATCTCATCTAATTGCCCGGAATTATGCCCTTGTCGAGCGAGATACAGTATTTCGCAATATCTCCGGCGCGGGTGTACCAGACCCGTTCTTTCCCCTTATGTTCGACACAATGCTTGATGGCTTGGCGCAACGGCCGCAGCCGGAACGGCTGGCCAACGATGAAACCATGCAACGATAGCGCAAATACGAGAGGCTGGCGCTCGGACTGTTCGAGCATCTCCTCGAACTGGTCGACGATCATGTCGGCGAACTCGCGGCCGGTGTGGTCGCGATGCGCGAGGGTGCTGGCATCGTTCAATTCCATCGGATAAGGAACCGACAGCAGCGGGCCGGCGCGAGTCTGCATCCAGATCGGCTGATCGTCGAATGGCCAATCGAGGAGGTGGGTGTAGCCCGTCTCCTTAAGGAGATCGGGCGTGACGTTCGATTCAAGGGCGCCCGGGCCCATCCATCCGGTCGGTCGCACGCCGACATATTTCTCGATGACCTGCGTGCATTCCTCGATGGCGCGCCGCTCGTCATCCTCCCACATGCCTTGCAGCAACTCGGCGTTCGTGCGCCCATGCCCGATCACATCGTCGCCGCGCGCTCTGATCTTTTCGACGATCTCCGGATAATTGTAGCAGACGGCGCTGTTGAGGAGGATCGTGGCCGGAAGCTTTAATGAGTCGAGGATTTCAAACAGACGCCAGTTGCCGATCCGATTGCCGTAGTCGCGCCATGCCCAGTTGCGCGTGGTTTGCATGCCGCTGCGGACCGGGTCCATGCCGATACCCGTACCGAACGCAAAGTGCTCGATGTTGAGAGCAACGTAGAACGCAAGCCGCCTGCCCTGCGGCCACGTGTAATCCGGCCTCTTGACGATCGGGGAATAGGCATAACGTGAATGTCCGGGAAGTTTCAGCATTGGCACACTCGTGATTTTGTGAACGTTTGGCGGTTTTCGTTCGGTTGATAGCACCGTAGTCCCTACATGCGTCGCTTCCTCTCGGCCTCGTCCCATGCCGTGAGCGGCTGGAAATCCGGCACGAAGCCGAGGCCTTTGCGTGCGTCGGAGGAGATCGCCGCTTGTGAGGTCACCACGTCGACAAGCGCCGGCACATGCGCCAAGGCGCGCCGGAGCGCGTCGGCGAGCTTCGCCGGTTCCTCGACCCGCTCGCCATGGGCGCCGAGCGCGCGCGCCATGGCGGCATAATCGGAGTGGCGCAGCGTGGTGCCGACCACCCGCCCGCCGTAGTTCGCCTCCTGGTCGTAGCGCTCGATATTCCAGGCCGCATTGTTGGAGACGATGAACACCGCCTTGGCGCCGTGGCGCACGGCAGTGTCGATCTCCATGGCATTGATCCCGAAAGCGCCGTCGCCATTGACGGAAATCACCTGCCGGCGCGGAAACGCGAGCGCTGCCGCGACCGCGAACGGCACGCCGACGCCGAGGCAGCCGAACGCGCCGGCGTCCATGTAGGTGGGCGACGCGAGGCCGACGCGGGCGAAGCTTAAGAGATCGCCGCCGTCCGCGATCGCGATGTGGTCGGGGTCGGCGACTTCCGCAATCGCATCGAAAATGACGCGCGGATGAATCTTGCCGTCGGCGCCGACCGTCTCCTTGGCGGCGCTTGAGGCCGCCATCCGCTCGCGGTGCTTGCGGCGCAGCCCGTCCGCCCAGGCGGCATCGACGCTGGACCGGCGATTGCCGGCAGCTTCCAGCATGGCCCGCAGCGCGAGGGCGGGCGTGGCCATGATCTCCGGCTGGCCGCGGCGGTTGTCGATCAGCTCGCCGGCCGTATCGGCGATGCGGATGAACCGCGCATGCGGAAACACCGCCGGCGAGCCGTAGCCGAGCTGATAGTCGAGCTTGCGCCCGATCAGCAGCACGACGTCGGCATCCGTCATGGCGGCAGCCCGCATGGCGCCGACCACCGCCGGATGATCGGCCGGAACCAGCCCGCGGCTTTCCTGGGTGTCGAGATAAAGCGCGCCGCTGGCATCGAGGAGGCGGGTGAGCTCGGCGCTGGCATTTCTGGCGCCCCGCCCGGTGATGACCAGGGGGCGCCGCGCCGACCACAGCGCATCGACCGCGAGCGCAATGTCGGCCGCATCGGGCGGCGCGATGCGCGGCGGCTTTGCGGCCATCCACTCGTCGAGCACGAGCTGCGGCGGCACCGATGTGCGCAGCACATCGGTCGGAATCTCGATATAGACCGGGCCGGGTTCGCCCATGTCGCCGATGGCGCGGGCAACCGCCTCGTCAAGCTCGCGCACCACCTGTTCGGCGACGCGGGCGGTGCGCGCTGTCCGGGTCACGGGCCGCAGGATATCGACGTGGGGGATGTCCTGCAGCGGCCCCATGTTGGCCTGCGGCCGCGACGTGCAGCCGCCGATCAGCAGCACCGGAGCGCGGGCGAGCGATGCATTGGCCATGGCGGTGACGGTGTTGGTCACGCCCGGCCCGGCGGTCGCCATGGCGACGCCGAGCGCGCCGGTCAATTCCGCGTGGGCGTGCGCCATGTGCACGGCTGCGGCTTCGTGGCGGACGTCGATGATACGGATGCCCTGGCGGGCCACGTGATCCCAGATCGGCTGGATGTGGCCGCCCTGGAGACCGAAGACGCGGTCAACGCCACGGGCTTTGAGAAAGCGCGCGATCCAGGCCGCGGTGGCGGTATCGTCGGCGTTGAGGTCGATGGCGGTGGTCATCTCACCTATCGCCTATCATGCAGTTTCTGGCGTTGGCGAGGAGTTGGCTCGGATTGTCAATCAGCTTCGCGCAAAACTCCTCATATTTTCTCCTCAGCACCGAGAAGTTGGTGCAGTTTCCGCTCATGGTCGTAAGCATTTTTTCACTTGCTGCCTGCATCCGCTCGACAACATCGTCGTTAGGTATTTCAGCTATCCTCGCAATTCTGAGCGTCAACTCGCCCATCGCGCGGGATAGCTTGCGACTCGGCCCGATCCACGCGTCATTGTCGGATGGCGATAGCGCCAGGGCGCAGCCCACTCTCGTTCTTTCATAAATGGCGCACTCACTCAGGCCGGTGACGGTCTGGTCGATGCCGTAAACACAAGCCGGCTGCGCCATCGTGGTTGACGACGCCAGACACATCACCATTAGCGAAGCGGCGAAAATTCTCATAGGTGCTCCCCCCACCTCTCATTGCTGCGCCACGGCCGCATTGGACAGTGTCCCACGGTCGCGCAGCAGATGACGTGCATCGTACCACAAGCACCCATCTGCTTGGTTAGCGTTCTGAAAACCGGGCCTTTAGCACCCGATGCAGAACTTTCCCGGTGGCGGTGCGCGGCATGTCGTCGTCGCGGATGAAGGCGACCGACCGCGGGCGCTTGTAGCCGGCGATGCGGTCCCGGCACCATGCGACAAGCTCGGCCTCAGTGACCGCGGCGCCCGCGTGCGCAACGACCACCGCGTGGACCCGCTCACCCCATTTCGCATCAGGCACGCCGATCACCGCCACCTCTTTGACGTGCGGATGCGAGCCGATGAGATTCTCGACCTCCGACGGATAGACGTTCTCGCCGCCCGAGATGATCATGTTGCTCTTGCGGTCGACCAGATAGTAGAAGCCATCCGGGTCGCGGCGAGCGAGGTCGCCGACCGAGCAATAGTCGCCGCGGAACGCTTCCGCGGTCTTGTCCGGCAGTTTCCAGTAGCCGTCGAACGTGTAGGGATTGCACGAATAGAGTTCGCCGGTCTCGCCGTCCGCGACCTCGTTGCCGGCGGAATCGAGCAGGCGGATCGGGGCCGAGCCAACGCATTCGCGGCCGACAGAGCCGAGCTTCGTCAACTGCTCCTGCGGATGCAGCATCGTGACCCAGCCGGCTTCGGTCGAGCCATAGAGTTCGAACAGTCCCGAATTGCGGAAGTACTCCATGATGGCAAGCTTGGTGTCGCGCCGCGCCGGCGCGGAGGACACCAAGAGCTTGGTGACCCGGTCCACGTTGTATTTCGCGCGTACTGTGGCCGGCAGGGCGAGCATCATGATGTAGTGGGTCGGCACCAGCGACGTGAAGCTCGTGCCGCTGTCGCCAAGCGTGCGCAGCAGATGTTCGGGATCGAAGCTCTTGCGCGAATAGACCGTGCAAGCCGCGCCGCAATACGCGAACGCACCGAAGAAATACAGCGAATTGGCATGGCACATCGGCATCGCCAGCAGCGCAGCGTCGCGTCTGCCGAAACCCATTTCGACTTCGGTGATGACCGATAACTGCGCGCCGCCCTGGTGGCTGCGGATCGCGCCTTTCGGCTTGCCGGTGGTGCCCGAGGTGTACATCAGGGTCCAGGGATCGGCGGGCCGCACTTCGACACCGGGCTCGCCGTCGCGCGCTGCCGCAAGCAGCTCCTCGTAGGCGCGGTATCCGGGCGGACAGTGAGGGGCGCCGAAGTGAATGAAATTACGCGTCGGTACTGAAAGGTTAGGGCGCGCCCGCTCGATTGGTTCCAGGAGATCGTCCTGAACGACGAACGCCGCCGCCTCGCAGTTCTCCACGATGTAGCGGATTTCCTCAACCGCGAGGCGGAAGTTGATCGGCACCGCGATGAGTCCAGCCTTTGCGGTCGCGGCATAGATTTCAAGCCACTCGACGCAATTATAGGCCAGCACCGCAACGCGGTCGCCCTTGGCGACGCCCAATCCGATGAGTGCATTGGCGAGCCGGCACGCGCGCGCATTCCATTCGCGGAAGGTCATGGCGCGGTCAAGGTCGCGGGCCCCGATCTTGTCGGGCAGGATGCGGGCATAAAAGCGCAAGGCTTCGCCCACGTTCGGCAGGTCGTTCATTGCAACGATCTATGTCTCGAAAGCGGCGGCCATGCCCTATGACATTGTCGCCGCCGAATGCAAGGGACGTTGCAAGGAAGTGGGCAATCTCAATCCCGCAGGCGGGTGACGCGGACGTTCGCCGTTCCGCGGTTGTTGCTGTAGAAAAGTCCGGAAAGAGCCAGCAGCGGTAGCACTGCATCGTTGACGTAGAAGAACAGCTCGCCGGTGTCCTGCGCCGTGATCTCGGTCCAAATCAAGTTGCGCGGCTCAAGCCTGCCCGATTCTGCGATGTCCTTCGCGATGCCCAGCGTTTCCGACACGCATTGGTCCGATACCTTCGCAGCGATATCCCGGATCGCCGCAAGGACTGTCGTCGACGATTTGGCCTCCGCGGGGCAGCCCGTGACCGTGTAGGAGGCGACGACTTCCTTGGATTTGACGAGATACTCGTCATTGCCGTATCGGCCGATACGTACGATCGGCTGGAACCACCGCTCGCTCCATCGTCTTTTCCACGGCGTCGCCAAGAGATGGCGGAAGCCGTCGGCCTCGAAGCCGGCCGCATCGGTCATGACGGATTTGTCGAACCATGGTTGTGCGACCTCGACGCCAATGCGATAGCGATGGCCTTCCACCAGCATCAGGCCAGTTGCGTTGCACAGCTGATCGAGCGGCAGGTCCTTGACCTCGCCAACTCTTTCGATGTCCTTGCCGTCTAAGCGGGGAGTTCCGCTGCAATAGGACGCGGCGGAGTCAAGGCCGTCGAACAGCGCGCCGTTGATGAACAACAGTCCCGCTGCGATCAGGATGACCGCAAAGGCGATCGGCGCTACGCCGTTCGTCAGAATTTCGAAAGTCGTCGTGATCCATGCGCTGCTGCGGACGGCGCGCGCGAACTTCAAGGTCGCGGTGCTTGGCAGAGTGGTGCTGGTGAGATCGTTCGCGCGTTTTACTTCGAAGGCTTTCACCATCGCGATCTGCCTGGCCAGCGAGGTCGCGAAAAGGACCGCAAGAATCGACCATGCGACGACGTAAGGCGTGTCGTTGGCCGAACCGAGGAATTTCCACGCGATTGCGATGATGATCGATGCCGCCAACAGCATGATCAGCGAGTTGCGCCAGCCCTTGTTATTTTGATCGATCCAATCGAGATAATCGTTGATGAGGGTGCGATCCCAGGCAAAGCGCGCGATGCCGGCGATGCGCGTCTGCAGCAGCCCCCCCATAAAGAATGCAATTAGGAACATTGCGCCGATGGCAGCAAACTCAAGCGGATAGTCGACAAGTGCCGTCGTCCACGGCTTGGCATAGGCGGGCAGGAAGCCTCCCAGCGCATCGACAACGCTAGATAACGGACCGCCCGCGGCGGTGTCGCTCTCTTCCGTCGTCCCGAGGCCCGGTAAGCTGTTGATCACCCTCGACAGCGGCCCCCCGACCCACGGAAATGCGACGAGGCAGGCGGTCGCCGCGACGGTGACGAAATAGTTGAGCCGCCGCCACCACACGGTGTCCCACACCAGCGACACGGCTTCCGCATCGCCCTCTTTGATGGCTTGCCGTGCTGCGCGATAGCGTGACATGGCGGCGGTTTGGCCTTTGGGCGGGGCGGGAGCGACCGCCTGGGCGAAGCCGGTCATCGGCTCGGTGGTGCCGTTCGGCAGCAGCACGTTGAAATGAGACGGCAAGGTGATCGGCGCGTACTTGTCGCTGCCAAACGCCATCCGTTCGATCACGCTGTGATGCACCAGCGGCACCACCTGGTTCGCGTCCCGGTCGGTCGCGATGCGCCGCGGCCGGTAGCGATAATAGGAGGCAAGCCCGGCGCGAGAGTCATAGATCTTGGCATAAGGCGACCGCTCGCGGGTATAGTCCTCAAGGGTACCCTTCGTGAAATCGAGGCCGGCTGCCTTGGCCTCGTTTATCATCCAGACCAGCGAAACGTATGAGAGCCGATCCTCGGGGTAGCCGCCGCCGAGATTGGAATGCACCCCGGCGAACCACACTTGCTGAATGCGGGGCGGCTGCGTTTTAGTTTCCTTTTGCTCATTCCAGGGAATTGGCCAGAACGTGGCGCGCTCATCGTCAAGCGACAACGCATGCCGCGCACGGTTGACGTGGCCGCTCAGCTTGAAATCGTCGAACAGCAGCGGCCAGAACGCGAGGTCGACGACGCGCTTGAGTTCCTCGATCGGCATGCCGTAGGCTTCGACCGTGTCCCACAGGCCGAGGAATGCGATCGGGATATCCTTGCGCCCCGATTTTTCGATCTGAGCCTGCACAGCCGAAAAAGCCCGATAACCCCGGCGCCTGTCGTTCAGCCAGACCAGGCCGTCGCGCACCAGGCGCCCAACGACGACAAGCGGGCTCCAGGACTTAAAGCTTGCCGACCGGAAGCTTCGGTAGGCGGCCGCGGCATTGTGGGAGAGTTCCTCCTCCGTGCCGAAGGTCACGAGACCGGCATGGTCCACGAGGCCGACGAGCACGCGGATCGTAAATGCGCCGCGGCTGAAGCCGAAGGCGTAGATGGCCGGACGATCCTCGTTGGCAATCGGACCGATGCTGCCGGGGGCACGGTTTGGATAATTACGGCACAGGAATTTGTAGAGCGTCAGAACATTCTTCTTGACGCCCCAACCAGTTGCGCCGCCGATCGCCGCGAGGATGCGGTTGGACGAGGTGCCGACACCGTCGGAATAGATGCAGAGCTGCTTCGGGTCGCCTTGGTCGAGCGCCTCGAAGATGCGCCACACATTAGTCTTTTCCGAGCTGCGCGAACTATTGCCGGTGCCATCAGCGAACAATACGAGTTTGCTAGCCATAATCGTCCTCCAGGCAATGCATTCATCAATAGGTTGATCATCGGCCCTTCCGGACTTTCCCGCAAGGGTTGAAATCACAAGATTTGGGCCGGGGAAGACCTCATGGTGTTTCGTGGCGCAGACGCCCGGTACGATCCGCCCGGGATTATCGCCGGGTGATCGACGCCATAGTCTATCGCTCCATCATGGATTGACGTTGGGCTCAGTGCGCATTCGATGATATTGACACGCGGTTTTCTATACCCTTCCTCGCTTGCGGGGAGAGGTCGCAGTTTGCATTTCGAACAACACGCAAGACGTCGCTGAGGAGAAATCATGGACATCAAACTATCGGGGTCGGTGCCGTCGCGCCGGATGCCCGGCGATTGGTTCACCGGGACGGTGTGGCAGGACCCGATCATCGAGGCGCCGGCGCCGGCCCGCATCCGGGCGGCACGGGTCAGCTTCGAGCCGGGCGCCCGCACCGCGTGGCATACCCATCCGCTCGGCCAGACCCTCCATGTCGTGGCGGGACTCGGCCGCGTGCAGACCTGGGGCGGCCCGATCCGCGAAATCCGGCCCGGCGACACGGTGTGGATTCCGCCTGGCGAGAAGCACTGGCATGGCGCCAGCCCGACCAGCGCCATGGCGCATATTGCCATGCAGGAGGCGCTCGACGGCGCTCACGTAACGTGGATGGAGCACGTCAGCGACGAGCAATTTGGGGCGGCGGTGGGTGCGTAGCTCTGGGTGAGGTCGTAGCCCGGATTGAGCGTTAGCGAAATCCGGGATCGAGCGCGGTTCTTACAAGAGGCGCGCGGCAAGGCCGTCCCGGGTTTCGCTCAACCCGGGCTACTTCCTGCATAGACCATCTGCACAGCACGCAGTTGCGGCGGCGACTGCGGTCGATATATCCGGACTGTTCGTTTCTCCTCATGCGGTCCTCATGTCATGCCAAGCATCCTGTTTTCGCCAATCCGGCTCGGCAGCGTCGAATTCGAAAATCGCATCGTCGTGGCGCCCATGTGCCAGTACAGCGCCGTTGATGGTTGCGCCACCGATTGGCACCTTGCCCATCTCGGCATGCTGGCGAATTCGGGCGCCGGCCTCGTCGTTGTCGAGGCGACCCATGTGGAGCGCCACGGCCGCATCACCCATGGCTGCATGGGGCTTTATTCGGACGAATCCGAAGCAGCGCTCAAGCGCGTCGTCGATTTCTGCCGCCGCGCCGGGACCGCAAAGCTCGGCATCCAGCTTGCCCATGCGGGCCGCAAAGCCTCCGTGCAACGGCCTTGGGAGGGCGGCGGCCCCCTGAAACCGGGCCAGGACCCTTGGCAAACCATTGCGCCGTCCGCGCTGCCGTTCGGGCCCGGTTGGCACACGCCGCACGCCATGGCGGCGGATGATTTCGCCCGCGTGCGCAGCGCCTTCGCGGCGGCGGCGCAGTGCGCCGTGCGGATCGGCTTCGACGCCATCGAGCTGCACATGGCCCATGGTTATCTGGCCCACAGCTTCATGTCGCCGATCTCGAACCGGCGTACGGATCAATATGGCGGCTCGCTGGAAAATCGCATGCGCTTTCCGCGCGAAATCGCCGAGGCCGTGCGGCAGGTGGTGCCGCGCACTATCGCGCTCGGCGCCCGCATCACCGGCAGCGATTGGCGCGACGGCGGATTGACGGCGGCCGATGCGGTGTTCTGCGCCAAGACGCTCAAGGCCGCAGGCTTGGACTATGTGGACGTATCCTCGGGCGGCATTTCGCCCGATGCGCGCACGCCGACGACGCCGGGCTACAATGTCGAGATCGCCGATGAGGTGCGCGCGGCCGGCCTTGCGACCCGCGCGGTCGGCCTGATCGTGACGGCGCAGCAGGCCGAAGGCATCATCGCCGACGGCAAAGCCGATATGGTGGCGTTGGCGCGCGCCGTCCTCGACGATCCCCATTGGGGCTGGCATGCGGCGCGCGCGCTTGGCGCCGACATCAAACGGCCCAACCAATATTTGCGCTCTGCGCCGGCCCTGTGGCCGGGCGCGGCGATGGCGCGTTAAGTCGGGAGGACTTGTAGGGTGGGCAAAATCGCCTGTCACAGCGGTCGTGATTATGCGACCAGCGTCGGCGATTTTGCCCACGCTGTTACGTCGATTGGCTTGACGCGACCGCGTGGGCAACGCGCCGCCACGTTCGTGCATAAGATGGGACGTCACGGCGTCGGCGCGTTGCCCACCCTACGCTCACCCCATCAGCCCCGCGAGTCCCGCGCCCGCAAGGCGGTCGAGATCGGCGGGTCGATCGACGTCCCACAGGCGCGCCGGCTCGCGCCACGAAAGACCGAGCCGGCTGAGGCGGCGGCGCGTTTCCGCCATCACGGATGAAGTGCTCCAGATCATGCCTTCAAACAGCGCCGGTTGCGGCCGCTGCATGCCGATGAGTCCGTAACCGCCGTCATCCACCGGTATGATGACCACGTCGATCCCATCGACGAGTGACCGCGCCGCCGCGCGCAAATGCTCCGGCGTGAGCGCCGGACAATCGGTGCCGACCACGATCACGGGGCCGCGTGCGGCCTCCACCGCAGCCATCATGCGCGCGCCGAGGTCGCCTTCCGGCTGCGCCGCGAGAGCGACGCCGGGGGGCGCCGCAATGGCCTGGAACACGGGGTGGTGAGGGTCGGGCGCCACCCATAAGGTAACGGGACCGAGGGCGGCCGATTGCGCCGTCGCCACGGTGTGCGCGATGAAGCGGGCCTGGAGGTTGGCGGCGCCATCGGCGCCGAGCACCGGCGCGAGCCGCGTTTTGGCAAGGCCCGGCAGCGGCGCCTTGGCGAGGATTGCGATCGCCACACCGTTAGGATTGCCGGGGCACATAGCCATAGGATCGCGCCAGCCAGGTGGGGTTTGCGCCGAGAAAATACGCCAGCCGCAGCCACCCCATGAGGACAATCGTCCTCATCACGCCGTGCTTTTCCCAGCGGCGCCCCGAGGTGACGGCCGGCGCCGCGATGCACAGCGGCGGACCGCTGCGCTTGAGGCGTTTCGTCATGGCGATGTCCTCCATCAGCGCAATATCGGGAAAGCCCGGCCCGAACGCCGCCCGCGACATGAAGATCGCCTGATCGCCGGTCGCGATGCCGGTTATCCGCGAACGTATGTTCATGGCGGCGGCGATGATGGAAAAGAGCGGGTGCGCGCCGGCAATGCGGATGTCGAATCGTCCCCAGAATCGTCCCGACCTGCAGCCGGACCGGGCAAAGCCATCGCGGATGAGGGCGTCGGCCTGCGGCGGAAGGCGCGTGTCCGCATGGAGAAACAACAGCACTTCGCCGCCTGACGCCGCGGCACCGCCATTCATTTGCGTGCCGCGCCCGCGCGGCGCCGCAATGACGATATCGGCGAGCGGACGCGCGAGCGCCACGGTCGCATCGCTGCTGCCGCCATCGGCCACCACAACCTC
>WNFC01004622.1_pt1 | contig 23656 bp, 19 predicted proteins | sample 5400541 | NCBI WGS metagenome assembly WNFC01 (sample SAMN13153342, study PRJNA577476) | soil metagenome | isolation source: 120 cm saprolite under Douglas fir tree site 2 hole 2 replicate 1 | place: USA:California | collected 2015-04-18
ACGGCCGTCGACGGAATTGACCGAGTTTGGCGGCAAGCCGATCGCACCCAAAGGTGTCGAGGTTTTCAATCCGGCCTTCGACGTCACCCCGGCCGAATTGGTTACTGCAATTATCACCGAACGGGGAATAGCCTATCCGCCGTTTGGAGAAAGCCTCTCTAAACTCAAGCGCTCAACTAATGACTAGTACTAGTCAGTTGAGTTAATGAACGGGAGGCGCGGGAATACTATTTCTCCCCCTGAGAGGGGGAGATGGGGCGCTGCGCCCCAGAGAGGGTCTTTATTCAGCGCGCTGCGCGCGATCCAAAATCCTACTAATCGCCGGACTCTCCGAGTCCGTCTGAATAATGACCCTCTCCCTTAATCCTCTCCCTGTTAGGGCTCAGCATTACCCATAAGTGCTGTGGGTGGACAATGGCAGAGTGGGGGTGGGTGACTGCTCAGGGGGGTCGGGCGCGCCACCTCTGTCATTCCCGCGCGTGGCTGCCGCGCGAGGAATCCCGGATTCTGGCTTTGCTGCTTCTCACTCCTCGCTCAAATCCCGCCACTTCGAGTTGATCGATTCGACCAGCTTGATCTTTTGTTTCCGCGTTATGGTCCTGATCTCCTTCTTGCCGGTGCGCAGTACACCAGCGGGTTCACTGTAATCGGGCCGTGAACGAGGCGGGTTTGCCTTCGTTGTGCTCGAAGAACCGGCGTTCGAGATCGTCCGTAACACCGGTATAGAGCATTTTTTAGAGACTGCTCATGATGTGTACGTGGTAGTTCCGCTGGCACTTAGGTGTTTCAGCCAAAAAGACCCGGGATTCTTCACGCGGCAGCTTTTTGAGTGCGCACCTCGCGGACTCGTTAGCTCGGCTCCGTTGCACTTCGCCTAGTTGGCGCGAGAATTACAGAAGGCCTTCGGCCGTCAAAGATCCAACCTCAATCCAGTGTCCAGCCGCGGAGTTATGGGCATGATCAGCTTTCAGGAGGTGAAGCCCAGGCGCGGCTGTGGTTGGTCGGTCAGCCCTTCATCTTTAGCTTTTCGGCGGCTGGATGAAGGCTGGTGCTCGCGCTAGGACGGTTACCCATCCGGTTGAACCAATTGTGTAGGTTACTCAACGAAGGGTCGATCGTTTGGCCGACCCCGGCGGCAAAATCGAGACAGCAATAGAGAATGATGTCGGCGGTTGTGAAGCGGTTGGGGACGATGTAATCCCGCCCGGCAATCAGTTCATCAAGCCATTTCAGCCGCGCCTGGGCGATACGCTTGAGAGCGGGTGCGGCTTCCGGTTCACACGGCAGCCGCTTCCTGAACATGTCGAGCCCTTCAGCAAAGCGGAACCCATTGTAGATATTCTCGGTGATGTTGAGTTCGACACGGCGTTGCCATTGATGAGTTTCGGCGCGCTCCTCGGCGGTCGCACCAATCAGCGCGGGGGCCGGATTTCTCTCCTCGAGGTAATCCCAGATGGCAACTGTCTCGCCGATGCATTTGCCATTATCGAGTTCGAGTGCCGGAAGCTGGCCCCCGGGATTACGCTCGTTGTAGGGCGCCTGCCGATTCTCGGCTTTCATAATGTCGACATCTTTGGTTGGAATCGTGATTCTCTTCTCAGCAAGAAACATCCGCATAGCCCGCGGATTGGGACCGAACGAGTCATAAAGTAGCATTGCCGTCGCACTCCTATACCAGGTCTCTGATGCGCGCCGCGGTCATGGCGCTGCTCAGGCATACAACTGACGCCGGGAATATAGCGAATAAGGCCGGCCGGTTGGAACCGCGCCTGAGCGTTGTTAAGCGAGAGCTGCCGGGCAAAACGCTCTGGCGGCCAGGCGCTTTTTTCAATACTGTGGTCGCGCAACCGCGGCTGACGACGCGCCACTATGGGAATTGCTTCAGCCGGATTGATTGCCGCGGGCGAGACATTTTTGAGTTGAGCAGGAGCTGGAGGTGCCGTCACGCGGCGGCCAGGGTTTTAACGTGCGTTTCTGTCCACAATGCGGCGCGCCTGTACTCGCCGCCGCTCGATTTTGCGTCGAATGCGGCATCCGTCTTGATGCCGTTGAGATCGCGGTCCCGCTTTCAACACCCGGGCCTTCCCATACCGCTACTGCAATCGCGCGCGAGAGAGCGCCGGCGCGGCTACTGTCGTCGGCACTCGTCCCGTTCGCTGCAACCTTTAGTGCTATTCTGGCGGTCGGAATTCTGGTTGCGTACGGCGTGATGCGTCAAATTCCGCAGCGTGAGGCGCTGCTCGCCTCGGCGTCTCAACAGTCTCCGCAGGCCTCCCCGGTGCGGGACGCGCGCCAACTCCCACCCGGCCATCCCGCGATCCAACTACCCAGGGAGGCCCGTGAATTTATCGCGACCATCGCGCGCAAGGCGGAGGCGAATCCCGGAGACCGCGCGGCGTGGGACAAGTATGGTGACGTATGCTTGCGTGCCGGGGCCATTGATTCTTCCTACTATCCGCAAGCCGCAACCGCTTATGCTCATGTGTTGAAACTCGATCCCGATGATCTCGACGCGCTGCGCGGCGTCGGCAATATCGACTTTGATCAACACAAGTACGACGAGGCGATCGCGGCTTATGAACATTACCTGAGCAATAAGCCTGAGGACCCTGAAGTCCGTACCGACCTCGGCACGATGCTATTGTCGTCGGGCAGCGCCGATCAGGCTGTACTGCAATACCGCAAAGTGCTCGAAACCCATCCCGGCTTTTTCGAAGCAAGCTTCAATCTCGGCATCGCCTACGGGCAGATGAACGAACTCGATGCGGCGCGGGCTGCATTCGAAAAGGCGAAGGTGCTCGCGCCCGACGGCGACGCCAGAAATCGAGTAACGCAGATGCTGCTTGAGTTGGGCGGCGCCGCACCCCCAGCTTCGCCGGGAGGTTCGAAGCCGGCGCAGGCCGCTTCGGTCGTTGCGGCGGATTCCGGCAGCTTCAAAGACGCGATGGAGCGAATGTTGCGGGACTTGCCGATTGCCGGGCCCAAAGTCGCGTCGGTGCAGTGGCCATCGGCAACACGGGCCCGGGTCCTGATGGATAATTTCCCGATGGACCAGATGCCGCCGTTCGCGGCAACCAAATTCATGTCCGATCTGAAAAGTGGCATCGGTGAGGTCAAGTTGGCGCATGACGTTCGGGCGCCGGTGGAAATCGACATATGTGACGCAGCGAGTGGACGTGTCATGCAATCAGTCACCGAATAGCGCCGTAGGTGAGGCCGGCTTCGGCCAATCATGGGCCGCCTTCAAGCGATCCGAGAGTCTTTAGCGCCGCGCATTGTTTATTGGTACTCGATGCCGTTGACGCGGCGATTCAATTGGTTAAGTTGAGGCTAGCTGTCGCCGGTTGGGAGCAGCGTCGCGGAGCATAAGCGTGAACGGTGCCATACCATTATTGGAAAAAGTTGGGGTTGCGACCGTTAGCATTCATAGCCAAATTCCAGAGTCGCATCCGTCGGTCGCGATGGGACTCGGCCCCGATCGCCGCGGCACCGGCACCCTGGTCAGTGCCGACGGCCTGATTGTCACCGTTAATTACATGGTTATTGGCGCCGAGAGTGTGATGGTGACCTTTACCAACGGCCGCCAGGCCGCGGCACGGGTGGTGGCACGCGACTTCACCACTAGTCTTGGCGTACTCCAGGTCGATGGCAATGATCATCCCTATCTGGAAGTGGCGTCGTCCGAAACCGCGAGCCTCGGCCAGGAGGTATTGATCCTGTCCAGCCTCGGCGCGGAAAAGCGATGCGCCGACACCGGGATTATCACCTACCTGGGTTCGTTCGATGCGCCGTGGGAATTCGTACTGGAGCGATGCGTTTGCGTGACGGCATCGGCGCTCAACATTGGCCTGAGCGGTGGTCCGATCCTTAATTCCAAGGGACAGATCCTGGCTTTCTCATACCTGAATTTCCCGGATCTGGTGCGCCCGATATTGGGGATTCCGGGTGAATGTTTCCTGTCGGGCCGTGACGAACTGGTCCGCCACGGCCATCGCATAAGCACGCCGCCACGGCTCTGGTTGGGCGTACTCTCCTACACCCTGCGCGAGCATGTGGTAATCACCGGGGTGATGCCCGGCAGTCCAGGCGAAAAGGCCGGGTTGCAGCAAGGCGACCTGGTGCTCAGCGCTGACGGCCACGAAATCCACGAGCGCCGCGCGCTCTACGACGCGATCAATAGCCATCGCCCCGGTGAACGCGTGCAGCTCAGGATCTTGCGCAAGAACCAGGTCTACAATCTGGAGATCGCCGCCATTGCCGTCGACGATTACCTCGGGTAGCGGCTCCGGCCTCGAAGCTTTACAGAAATCGCTTCGTGCAAATCCCGTCGCAGCCACCGTTCAAGACCAGCTCGTTGCCGACTGGAACGCGAAAATCTCTGTAATGGCTAAACGTCCTTGAACTCGCGTTTGGACTTGCGCGACTCCAGCGCGGCCTGGGCGGCGGCCAAACGTGCAACCGGCAGGCGGAAGGGGGAGCATGACACGTAGTCAAGTCCGAGGCTATGGCAGAACCTGACGCTCGCCGGATCGCCGCCGTGCTCGCCGCAAATCCCGATCGTTAGTCCTTTCTTCGCCTTGCGGCCGCGCTCGACCGCGATGCGCATCAGACCGCCCACGCCTTCGGTGTCGAGTTCCTGGAAGGGGTCTTTCTGGTAGATCCCCCGGGTCAGATAGTCGTCGAGAAATTTCGATGAGTCGTCACGCGACAAGCCATAGGTCATCTGGGTCAAATCGTTGGTGCCGAAAGAAAAGAAGTCCGCGACGGCGCCAATTTCCCCCGCTTCGATACAGGCACGCGGCACCTCAATCATCGTGCCGATATGGTATTGCAGGCGGCCACTGTCGCGACTGGCAACCTCACGCGCAACCTCCCGAATTTCGGCGGCGAGCAGTTCGAATTCCTTGCGCTCGCCGATCAACGGCAACATGATTTCCGGAATCGCCTTCACCCCCTGCGCCCGCAATTCGCTGGCCGCTTCCAGAATTGCCCGGGCCTGCGCGCGGTAGATTTCCGGAAAACTCACGCCCAGCCGCGAGCCTCGATGGCCGAGCATCGGATTGAACTCCTCGAGGCGGTCGCGGATTTGCTTGAGCCGTGTGGCATCAGTCCCCATATTTTCCGCTAACTTCGCGATCTCGTTGTCATCCTGCGGCAGAAACTCATGCAAAGGCGGATCGAGCAGCCGTATCGTAACCGGCAGGCCGGCCATCTCGCGCAAGATCGCCACGAAGTCGGCGCGTTGCATCGGCACGACTTTGTCCAGGGCCCGGGCGCGTTGCTCATGGTTTTCGGCCAGGATCATCTCGCGCATTGCTTCGATTCTCTCGGGGGCAAAGAACATATGTTCCGTGCGGCACAAGCCAATCCCTTCCGCCCCGAACTCGCGCGCGAGTTTGGCGTCGGCCGGCGTGTCAGCATTGGCACGCACCCCCAGCGTGCGCTCCTGGTCAGCCCATTTCATGAACTTGCGGAAATAGTCAGATTCTTGCGGGGGGACGGTTGGAACACGCCCGGCAATCACTTCGCCGGTGCCGCCGTCCAGCGTGATGTACTCGCCGCGATGGATTACGCGGTCGCCAATCTTCATTGTGCCCTGCGCGTAATCAATTTCCACGGCGCCGCAGCCGGCAATACAGCACTTGCCCATCCCGCGCGCGACCACCGCGGCATGGCTCGTCATTCCTCCACGCGCGGTCAGGATTCCCTCGGCCACGTGCATCCCCTGGATGTCTTCGGGCGAAGTCTCGTGCCGGACCAGGATTACCGGCCGGCCGGCGTTATGCACCACCACCGCTTCGTCGGCTGAAAAAACCACCTCGCCGAAAACAGCTCCCGGCGAAGCCGGCAGCCCGCGAGCCATGACTTCTTTCGACGCCTGCGGATCAAGCCGGGGATGGAGCAGTTGCTCTAACTGTGCCGGCTCAACCCGCATCAGCGCTGCGCGCCGGTCGATCAGCCGCTCCTCGGCCATATCAACCGCCGCCCGCACCGCGGCCTCGGCGGTGCGCTTGCCGGTACGGGTCTGGAGCATGAAAAGCTGTCCCCGCTCGATGGTAAATTCCATGTCCTGCATGTCCCGGAAATGCTTTTCCAGCCGCTGCGCGATCTTGAGCAAGTCTTTGTAAACGGCGGGAAAGCTTTCCTCCAGCGTTGGGAAGCGCGATGCCCGCTCGGCTTCGGCAGTGTTGTTGGCCTCGGCCCAGCGGCGGCCTGCGGCGAGACTTATTTGCAATGGCGTGCGGATGCCGGCCACCACGTCCTCACCCTGAGCATTGGGCAGGAACTCGCCGTAAATACCCCGTTCGCCGGTCGCCGGGTTCCGCGTAAAAGCCACGCCCGTAGCGCAGTCGGAACCGAGATTGCCGAATACCATCGACTGCACCGTCACCGCGGTACCCCATTCCCCGGGAATATTGTTCAACTTGCGGTAGGTCACCGCCCGTTCATTGTTCCAGGAGCCGAACACCGCGCCGATCGCCTCCCACAATTGCTCTTCAGGATCTTGTGGCACGTCACGCCCCACGCGTTCGCGGATCAGTGCGCGGAACTCTGCCACCAGGTCCTTGAGATCATCGACCTGGAGGTCGACGTCATCGCGGACCCCGCGCTGCGATTTTTTGCGCTCGATCAGTTCCTCAAACGGATCGCGCTCCTGCTTGTTTTCCGGCTTGAGCTTGAGGACCACATCGCCGTACATCTGACAAAAGCGGCGGTATGAATCCCAGGCGAAACGGGGGTTGCCGCTCCCCGCTTCCAGGCCCTGCACCGTCTCGTCGGTCAGGCCGAGGTTGAGCACGGTATCCATCATCCCGGGCATCGACACCCGGGCCCCCGACCGGACGGAGACCAGCAGGGGATTACGCTTGTCACCGAATCGGCGTCCGAGCGCTTTCTCGACCCGCGTGATACTTTTGGCCACCGCGGCATCGAGTCCCTTGGGATATTTGTGGTTGTGTTCATAAAAGTAGGTGCAGACGCCGGTGGAAATGGTGAAACCGGGCGGCACCGGCAGTTTCAGCGCCGCCATCTCTGCCAGTCCGGCCCCTTTGCCGCCGAGCAAATCGCGCATGTCCGCGCGGCCTTCGGCCACGCCGCCGCCAAAGAAATAAATCTCCGGATGAACCCGCGCCATTTTGCTTAGTCTCCTAGCCATTGTGTCTGACTGACGTGCACGATTTTTTTGCGCACCAGCGCTCACGCCTATCGATTCTTTGCAATCACCGGCAGCGTCAAAAACGAGCCAAAGCCCCGGTCATGCATTACTGTCTGCAACGCCGGGCGCATCTCCGCATCGACGAATAGTTCATGGCCAGTGTTCAGATTGCGGTCGAAGCGCGGGAAGTTGCTCGAACTCACTTCGAGCCGAATCCGATGCCCCGCCTTGAACAGATTCGAGGTTGACCACATGTCGATATTGAATTCATAAATTTTGCCGGGCGTCATCAGCTTGGGCTCCGACTGGGACTCGCGAATCCGGGCGCGGATGATTCCGTCGGTGAGATTGCGCGCGAAGCCACATTCAGTGACGTCGACCAGCTTAGCGGTGAAATCGGTATCCGGCGCGGATGATGAAGCATAAAGAGTCAGCGTAATCGGGCCGGTCACTTCGGTATCTTCGGCCAGCGGCGGCGTCGAATAGACCAGCACGTCAGCTCGATGCTCGATCATTGCCTGGTCGAAAGCACCGCCTTGCAGCGAGTTCGGATAGCAGCACAATCCACCGCCTGCGGTGGGCACCGGATGTAATGGATTGTAGAGAAACGAATCCGCTGGTTCATGTCCGGGCGGCTCGGTCGACAGTGCGCCGTCACCATACGCGCTGTTGGCATTTCCGCGGCTGTGCAGATAGTAGCGGCGCCACTCGGTGCCCGGCAACGGCCAATCTTTCTCGTCACGCCAGTCGTTGGCGCCCATCACGTAGACGCGGACCGGACCGTCGTCAGCGGCACTGTTACGCTTGCCCTTGAGCCAGTAATCGAAATAGTCGAGTTGCATACCATCGTAATCAATCGAGACGTGACTTGAGCGAAAGCCCATATCGACCTGTCCCACCAGGCTCGCCAGCGGCAGGGTGTGATACCAGGGACCCATCACCAGGCGCGGGCGGCGCGCGTTGGCGCCCGCCCCGTGGGCCTTCATGCCGGCGTAATTGCGAATCGTGCCACGCTGGAAAATATCGTACCATCCGCCGACATTAAGCGCCGGCACGTTGATCTTGCTGTAAGACTCCTCGATGCAGAGTTTGCGCCAGTAGTCGTCGTAATATGGATGCGCCAGCCAGTCGAAGAAATAAGGCGCACCAGCCCGGAACATCGGGAATTCGCGCAGGGGCAAATGCTCCGTCGTCTGGCGCATCGTATCGATTGAGCTCATCACCGCCGCCAGTTCCTTGCGCGCCTCCGGATTCTGTTCCCGCTCGCGCATCAGGCGCCCGAGGCCGAGCGAGGTCATCACCCAGCTTACATTGAAGAACAATGAAAACGCCCCACCCTGGTAGGTCCAGCCGTCGTGATAATCGCTGGCGGTGATTGACGGGACCATCACTTTAAGGCTGGGCGGCGTTTGCGTCGCGGCGAGCCATTGCGTAACACCCACGTACGAAGCGCCGAAGGTGCCCACCTGACCGTCAGCCCACGGCTGGCGCGCGGCCCATTCGATAGTGTCGTAGCCATCGCGCGCCTCGTCGACGAAGCAGGTGAACATGCCATCGGAGGCGAAGCGGCCGCGGCAATCGACGATCATCACGTTATAGCCGCGTTGCGCTGCCCTGATCGCATCGAGCATGTTATAGGAAATTTGCGGAAACTTTTTATCGTAGGGCGTGCGCGTCAGCAGCACCGGGAGCTTCTCGGGACTGTCTGGACGAAACAGGTCGCCGCGCAAGCCGCACCCATCACGCATCGGGATTTCAAGATCCTTCTCGATAATTATCTTCGCTCCCATCGGCCGAGCCTCTCTGTTGGGTAGTGACACAGGTTAGCCTGTGCGACCTAAGCTAAACTCTATACCACCGGATTCATCGCTTATGTATCGCGCTGATGGCAAAACTTGTACAGGCGGCTCTCTAGCAGGGTGCGGAAAAACCTTTGCCTGTAAAAAGTCTTTCCGCACCCTGCGATAAAGCTGGCTTCCTCCTTTTTGATTCGCACCTCGCGGACTCGTTAGCTCGCTCCGCCCTCGGCTCCGCTAGTGTTTAGTTCTCCCCCTCTGGGGGAGATTACAGAGAGGGAAAGCAGGGTGCGGAAGGCCTTTTTCCGCAGCCTGCCAGAGCCGCGCTCGCGTGAACCGCCGCCGGCTGCTAATGGTGATACGCGTGCACCCCTAGCCTGGCGGGTTGCGGAAGGATTTTTCATTAAGAAATAGGTTTTTCCGCACCCTGCCAAGATACCGGTGTGCAGCACGAATTCGGTATCATCTGAAAAGCAAGAGGCCAGGCAGAAGATGGGTACGGAACGACAACGAGAAATCAAGCGTCGGCGCAAACGCCGGGAAAAACGGCTCAAGGCACGAACGCGTGAAGCGCGCGGCCGCAAAAAGAAACGCGCATAACCGCCGAGGCTGCCTGACCTCGGAGCCTGTCTTTGCAGTCGCGGCCGGCCCCTAGCAGGTTGCGGAGATGGCGGCGTTAGAGCTGCCCCAACAAGGAAGCGGAACACCGCCATGTCATTCGAGACGCTGCTTTATGAAGTCGCGGACGAGATCGCGACGATCACTTTGAATCGTCCGGCCAAGTTGAATGCCTATACCCCGCAGATGGGCCATGAAATTGTTGAAGCGATGCGGCGGGCGGACACTGATTCAAGCGCGCGCGTGGTTATTCTCACCGGCGCCGGACGCGCCTTTTGCGCAGGTGCCGATCTCAGCACCTTCGACCGCAACATCCGGACGCGCGAGGCGGGCGGCCAGCCCCATTCGGCGGCGGGCCGCGAGGCGATGGCCGATTATCCGCATCTGATGCGCACGATGAGCAAGCCCTCGCTGGTGGCAATTAACGGCTTTGCGCTCGGGGTTGGCGCCACGATGACGCTGCCGTGCGACATCAGGATTATGGCCGAAGGCGCCAGGATGGGCTTTATCTTCCCCCGCGTCGGCCTGATGACGGAACTGGGCTCGTCGTATTTCCTGCCGCGCCTGGTGGGTGTCGCCCGGGCTACTGAAATACTGCTCACGGGACGCCACTACTCGGCGCAGGAATGTCTCACGATGGGTGTGGTAAGCCACGTTGTTGCTGCGGACACGTTGATAAGCCGGGCGCGGGAAATCGCCGCCGAGATAATTCAGGGCTCGCCAACTTCGCTCGCGCTTACCCGCCGTGCTATTCATAACGGGATAATGGGAACGCTGGAGAATGCGCTCGAATTCGAAGCGTTCGCGTTGGAACAGTGCTACACCAGTCCGGAACATAAGGAATATGTGTCGGCATTCATGGAGAAACGTCAGCCGAACCTCCGGCGAACGCGAGAATAATCAACGCGTTCAGCACTTTGCGGCGACTAGCGAGCACCAATTGGGACTGACAAAACAGAAAGTGAGCAGTCAAAACCGGCCGCGAGCGCTGAGAGAATGCTCGCGATGCAGATGGTCGATAATGGAATAACATTCCGCAGCGACTTTTATCTTTCTGCCTTCGGCCTGGCAGGCTGCGGAAAAAGGCCTTCGGCACCCTGCTTTCCCTCTCTGTAATTCCCCCCAGAGCGGGAGAAATAAAGGAAAGAAGCCAGTTTTATCGCAGAGTGCGGAACGATTTTTCATAAAGAAATTGGTTTTTCCGCACCCTGCTAGGTTGCGCCATTCTGCTAATATTGGTGAGAGTGATATTTGACCATGTGTCAGTTATTTCCTTGCTGGCCCTGACCAGAAGGAGTTATGCTCTAGCCGGTCTTGTCGGTCCAATCGTCGCGGCGGCTACAGCGGCGCAAGTGAGTTCCTATGAATCGACCTCGATCAGCGGCAGCAGGCCAACGGCGGGGATCAGCGCTTCAGCCCCGGGGGTGAGTTGCCATGAATGTATCCAATGAAGCTTTGGCGCGAACACCTCTCCATAACGGTAACGTCGTAGCCGCGACGCCCAGCCGGCGGCTGATTGTTATGTCAAACCGTGCCCCGGTTCGCATCGTTCGTGAAGCGCGCGAGGAACGCCTGGAGCCGACCGTGGGCGGCGTCGGGACGACCTTTTTGCGGCTGTTGGAACGAAACGGTGGACTCTGGATCGCGTGGTCGGGCGGACAAAAAACCCCGGCTCCGAAACTCATGCCGCCGGCTGAGCCGCGCTTCAAAATCGTCTTTGCCCCACTCAGCGAACAGGATATTTCCGACTACTACCACGGCATGTGCAATCGCGGATTATGGCCGTTGATGCACTTCATGACCCCCAAGTGTCATTTCTCGACCCAGCAATGGAGCCGGTACGTGCGCGTTAATCAGGCCTTCGCGCGGATTGCCTGTGAGGAAGCGGTGCCCGGCGACCTGCTGTGGGTGCAGGATTTCCATCTAGCGCTGGTCCCGCACATGGTGCGCCAGCAGCGTCGCGAGCTGCCGATCGGAATTTTCTGGCATGTCCCGTTTCCCCCTGAGCAATTGATGCGGATTCTGCCCTGGCGTGAGGAGTTTCTGTACGGAATGCTGGGCGCCGACGTAATCGGCTTCCATACCCAGTCCTATACCACACATTTCTTGAACTGCTGCCACCGCATACTGCATCTCGACGTTTGTCACGAGCGTGGCGAGGTTAGCGTCGGCGGGCGAAGCGTCCATGCGGCGCCATTTCCACTTGGCATCCCGGCCGACTTCTTTGCGAAGCTGGCGGCTTCGCCCCGCGTTGCTGCACGCGCCGAGCGTATCCGGCGGAGTCTGGGCACTCAGATTATGGTGCTTGGCGTCGACCGGCTCGATTACACCAAAGGGATTCTCGAGCGGCTGCTGGGCTTCGAGCGTTTTCTCGAACAGAACCCCTCATGGCACCGGCGCGTGACCCTGGTCTTGATCGCGGTGCCGTCGCGTACCAAAGTGAGCGATTACGCCAATCTAAAGCGTGAACTTGACGAGTTGGTGGGACATGTCGTCGGCCGCTTTTCCTCGGAAGGGTGGGTGCCGCTGCGCTACCTGTACACTCAGTTCGGAGCGGAGGAATTGGTCGCATACTACCGCGCCGCCGATGTCGCGCTGCTGACGCCGTTGCGCGACGGGATGAACCTGGTCGCCAAGGAATTCGTTGCGTCGCACGTAGCTGATGACGGCGTGCTCATCCTTAGTGAATTCGCCGGCGCGGCCGAGGAATTGAGCGAAGCGCTGCTGGTGAATCCCTATAACGCCGATGAAATAGCCGAACGGTTGCGGCAGGCGGTGGAAATGGATCTGGCCGAGAAGTCCGTGCGTATGCGCACGATGCGCGCCAAAGTCCAGGCCAATAACCTCGAATGTTGGTCCGAGAGCTTTCTCGCCAAGCTGACTCGGGAGGCGGGATTTGCCGAAAGTGCTAAGGAAGCTGTTCGGGTCTGAGCCGGGACCATCGCTGCTGCCCGAAAACCTGCTTCCCAGCCTGGTGCGGCGGAAGCCGGTTCTGCTCTGCCTCGATTACGACGGTACCATTTCAGAGATTGCGAGAGAACCCAGCCTGGCGCGGCCGGTCAATGGTGCGGTAGATGCGCTGCGAGCGCTCGCCACGCATCACAGGCGGATCACAATTGCGCTGATAAGCGGCCGCACGCTTAGAAATTTGCGTTCGATGCTGCCAGTACCGCCAGGCATCGCGGTGGCCGGTGTACACGGCCTCCAATTACTCGATGCTAACGGCAAGCTCGAAGTCGCGCGCGGTATACGGGAGTGTCGCGAAGACCTGGAAAGAGTCCGTTCTTGGCTCGCGCGCAGCCTGCCAGCGAACTCTGGCTTCATCATCGAAGATAAAGGCATCGCCCTGGCGCTGCACTATCGCCAGGCCGCCAGACCAATCGCCCATTATGTGCGATACTCCTTCGAACAGTTCATCACCGAACGCACCACGACGCTTCGGCCCCGCCATGGCAAGATGGTGCTGGAGGCGCTCCCCAAAATAGCCACTAAGGCGACGGCGGTACGCATCCTCCGCCAGCGGGCCGGACATGACCTCGAACCGGTTTACTTCGGCGATGATCTCACCGACGAGGATGCCTTCACCGAATTGGCCGCACATGGAATCACGGTGCTTGTCGGAGAGCCACGCCGGAGCGCGGCCCGTTATCGCGTCGGCGGACCAGCCGACGTGGTGCGCATACTCAATGAGCTGGCCGAGACGCTGGAAGCGCGAACCAAACGAAACGGCGCCGAGCCTGACTAGCAGGGTGCGACACAACCTATTTCTTTAGGATCTTTTCCGCACCCTGCTAGAGAGGCGCCGATCGCACGTGAGTTGCGCCGGCGGACCCGGCGGCTGCGCACCGCGTAATTTGCAGCGGACAAAACATTGTCGCAAAGGCTCAATGAACCCCTTGCCAAGGTTGCCAAAGCCTTGTCGTTGAAGTAGCCGATGAGTTGCGCCGGCGGACCCAGCGGCTGCGCACCGCGTAATTTGCAGCGGGCCAAGCAGTCTAGGACAAAACAGTCTACCCCGATCCATCACACTGATGTCTTCAATCGCCGAATCTCCTGAAATTTTCGAAACGATGATCCCCGCCCGGCTCGATCGGCTGCCGTGGAGCCGCTTCCATTGGTTACTGGTGGTCGGGCTCGGCATTACCTGGATCCTGGACGGACTGGAAGTCACGCTGATGGGTGCGATCAGCGCCGTCTTGCAGCGCAGCGACGTGCTCGGTTTCAGCGCGGCCCAAATCGGCTCGATCAGTTCAGCCTATCTGACCGGAGCGGTGGTCGGCGCGTTGATCTTCGGGCATCTGACCGATCGCTTCGGGCGCCGTACTTTTTTCTTCATCAGTCTCTCGACCTACCTGATCGGGGTAGCGCTCACCGCCCTCTCGTGGAATCTCGCCAGTTTTGCCATTTTTCGCTTTCTGACCGGCGCCGGCATCGGCGGTGAATACTCTGCAGTGAATTCAGCGATCGATGAGCTAATCCCGGCGCGCTTTCGCGGCCGCATCGACTTGATGATCAACGGCAGTTTTTGGCTGGGCGCGCTGGCCGGTGCGGCATCGACCGCCATAATTCTGGATCCACAAATATTCGCGGTGAACGTCGGCTGGCGGCTCGGCTTCGGAGTCGGCGCGGTCATCGGACTGGTGATTCTCTTTCTGCGCCGCTTCATTCCTGAGAGCCCGCGCTGGCTCTTCACCCACGGGAAGCGTGATGAGGCCGAAAAGATTGTGCGGGAATTCGAAGAAGAGCTCGGTGCCCGTGGCAAGCCGCTCACCGATTCCGGTTTAGGGGAGCCGCTGAGGATCATGGTGCGTCACCACTTCGGCCTGGAGGTGATCCTACGGCCGTTGCTGGCGGAGTATCGCAAGCGCAGCATACTCGGTCTGACGCTGATGGTGGCGCAGGCATTTCTCTACAACGCCATCTTCTTCACTTATGCGCTGGTGCTGAATCGTTACTACAAGGTTCCGGCCAGTGTCACCGGACTGTATTTGATGCCGTTCGCACTGGCGAATTTCCTCGGTCCGATGATACTGGGTCATTTTTTCGACACGATCGGCCGCCGTCCGATGATCGCGAGTACGTTCACGATCGCGGCCTTGACCCTGCTCGTGACCGGCTATCTTTTTGAGCGCGATTTGCTGAGTGCAGCCACGCAGACGGCGCTATGGTCGCTAATGTTTTTCTTCGCGTCATCAGCGGCGAGTTCAGCTTACCTGACGGTGAGCGAGATTTTTCCACTGGAAATTCGCGCGCTGGCGATCGCGATTTTCTATTCGGCGGGAACCGCGGTCGGTGGCATCGCGGCGCCGTGGTTCTTCGGTTTTTTGATTGATACCGGCTCGCGCTCGGCGCTCTATTTCGGTTATCTCATCGCTGCCGCCCTGATGCTCTGCGCCGCGGGGGTAGAATTGTGGCTCGGCATCGCAGCCGAAGGGATGAGCCTCGAGCACATCGCAAAACCGCTGTCGGCCGCGGGATGAAAGCTGGCCCCAGGGCTTTCATCGACGTGAAGGAGACCGGGTGGCGCAAGTTGGGAAGCAGGCCAAGGGCGCTGCTTGCGTGAACGGCTCGCCGCTTGTCAGACTATGAGCGGCCCAGGCTGCGAGGAATTTCATAATGTCGCAACATAAGCTTTTCCCGGTAAGCGTGGTTGGCTCGTGGACGCGCCCTGAATGGCTGGTGCGGGAGTTGCGCCGCCGCCAGGCTGGTGAAATCTCCGCCGAGGAGTTCAACCGTCTTGCCAACGATGCTGTGCTCGCGGCGATCAAGTATCAGGAGGACGCCGGGGTCGATATCGTCAGCGACGGCGAGATGCGCCGCGACAACTTCTATTCGTTCGTGGTCGACAAACTGTCGGGGATGCGCCTAATGAAGCTGAGCGAACTTCTTGACTATATGAAAGACCGCGCCGGCTTCGAGGAAATCCTCCGCGCGCTCGACGTTCCCGCCTTCGCCATCAAGAGTCCGATCGCGGTCGGCAAAGTCCGTGAGAATGAGGCCGGAATCGCCGTCGAAGAAGCCAAATTCCTCAAGGCCCATACCAGTCATCAGACCAAGGTGCCGATTCCCGGGCCGTATCTGCTGACCCGCTCAAGCTGGTTCGAGGGCCTCTCCGACAAGACCTATCCGACGCGCGAGGACTTGGCCCGGGATGTCGTGCGTATTCTCCGGCGCGAATGCGAGGCGCTCAAACGCGCTGGGGTCGATTTCATCCAGCTCGACGAACCCTCTCTCTCGCAAGTGGTCTATGGCGACGAAGCTGAACAAACCTTCATGTGCGCGGCGCTCGGCTCGCGCTCCGACCCGGCCGAAGAACTCGAATTCGCGGTGCGGCTGGTCAACGAAACCGTCGAGGGAATCGACGGCGTCAAATTCGGTGTGCACGTCTGCCGCGGTAATTGGAGCCGCAAGGAAGCCGTGCTTCTGTCCGGTAATTACGGCCCGCTGCTGCCGTGGCTGATGCGGATGAATGTCAGCCAACTGGTGCTCGAAATGGCGACGCCGCGGGCGGGCGAAGTCGACGTTTTTAAAGAATACCGCAACGAAAAGGAACTCGGGCTCGGGGTAGTTAATCCACGCACTGACGAGGTGGAAAGCCCAGCCCAGATCGCTCAGCGCGTCAGGGAGGTGCTCAAATACTTCGACCCTGACAAAATTTATCTTAACCCGGACTGTGGCTTCGGCACCTTTGCCGAACGCTGTGTGAACAACGCTGAAACCGCCTACCGCAAATTGCAGGCGATCGCGGAGGCGGCAGAGATTTTACGGCGCGAGTACGCCTGAGAAGCCGGACATGAGATACCGGAGATGACATAGAGGAACAACAGACTCAGGCGCTCACTCTTGCTGCAGTTTCAATTTTTCAGACGCATACACCGAGGATACCTCCATGGCGGAAGAAAAAGTTCTTAACGGGCTGCGCGTCGAGAAAATCAATTCGATCCTGAACTCGATGCGCGACGACAAGGAATTTCTGGGCGCAGTCACCGGACCGTGGAAATCGCGCGTGGTCTGGCAAGGTGGTTTTAAAGCCAAGGCCTATATGCGCAAGCACGCCGTCGAATTGGACGAACCGGAGGGTCTCGATGCCGGCGACTCCGCGGCCAGTGCCCACGAGCAGTTGTTGTCGGCGGTCGGGAGCTGTCTCACCGTCGGCTACGTGCTCAACGCCACCAGGCGCGGGGTTAAGGTCCATGACCTCGAAATTGCGCTCGAAGGCAACTTCGAAAATATCCTGAAGTGGGCGGGTCACAGCCCATCGGGTAATCCCGGCTATCCCTCGATTAAGGCCAAATGCTTTGTGCGCGCGGATGCCGACGAAAAGACCCTGCGCGAAATTTGGCAGGCGGCCGTGGACGGCTCGCCCGTGACGCAAACCGTCGCGCGTCCGACACAGATAATCACTGAATTCGAGAAGGTGTGACCGCGGACATCGCGCTCATCCCGATGGCAAAGCTGGTCTCGATGGATTGGGTTGCGGAGCGCCTCGGCCGGCCCGGGTTTACCCCGATCGATCCGCGCCGCCCGATGAGATACCTCTCGGGTCACCTACCCGGCGCAATCAATATACCATTCTATAAAGCCTTCGGTCCCGACGGACGGCTGCTCGCGCCTGAAGCGCTGGCTGATTTGATCGGGAACGCGGGTCTGGGCGACGATTCGATCGCAGTCATCTATGATTCGCCGGAAGGGCAGAATGCGGCGATGCTGGCTTGGATTCTCGAATATTTCGGCCGCACAGATGTTCACCTGTTAGACGCTTTCTTCGAGGCGTGGAAGGCAAGCGGCCGTGAGGTTTTATACAGACCGGTCGCGCAGCGATGGCAAACCTTCACAGCCCGGGTCAACCCTTCGGTGCGGGTGACGGTCGAGGAGTTGCGCGATTCGCGTGACACCACTTTGGTCGATTTCCGCAGCCGCGAAGAATATAGCGGCACAACCACGGTCGGCGAGGACAGGGCGGGCCATATTCCGGGGGCAGTGAATATCGACTGGCGTGACCTGGGGAGTCCACCGAAACGTATGCTCAAGTCCACTGAAGATCTGGCACGGATAATTGATTCGGCAGGGGTGAACCGCGGCGACAAAGTCGTCGCCTATTGCCGTAGCGGACCTCGCGCCGCGTTAGGCTACCTGGCGCTACGCCAATCGGGCATCGATGTCCGCATGTTCGACGGCTCGTTCGCGCAATGGTCACGAGCCGGTCTGCCAATAGAAAAGTGACGTCTCGCCTGGCACGAGTGCGTGCTTGCGCCGAAGGGCGCGTTGACAACGGCCGGTTGTGGCCGGAAGATTAAATCATAATGGCGCGAATTACTGTTGAAGATTGCCTCGAAGTCATTCCGAATCGTTTCGAGCTGGTTTTGGCTGCTGCACGCCGCGCCAAGCAACTTCTCAAGGGCGAGCGTCCTTTGATCGAATCCGATAACAAGGAAGTCGTTACGGCGTTGCGCGAGATTGCCGCCGCCAGAGTCACGCTGGTCGAGCCGGGAGAGGATTGAGCCGCCGACACGCGGTGTTCACAGCCGAGCGCCGGCTTCTGACGGTTCTCGTCGCGCGAGGAGGGCTCTCAGTTACTGGGCCTGATCAGTTGAGGGCTAATGGACCGCAGAGAGCAAGGTAACTCGGCGCGACCGTACCTTAGCTACTGTCAATCACAGCGGCATTCGGCCGCACAATTGTTTATCAGTGCCTCGCAAGCCTGGCCATATTCGGCGTAAAAAGCCCACGAAATCGGGTGCCAAGCCCAGACGCCCCATTGCACAAGCTACCCGAGTGCCTGAAGACGAGCCAATCGAAGCTGAGATTGTCGCGCGCAATGAGCAGTCCGCTACGGAAGCCGCGGTCGAGGTCGAGCCGGTTGAAGACTCAACTGAGGGAGACGACAATTTCACCGGGGCCGTAACCAAGAGTCGACTTCCCAATTTTGACGATCGCGCGCAGGCGGGTGATGAAGCTGCCACTGGCGGGCAGCTTGTTCCGGTCGATCCGCTTAGCCGTTATCTGGCAGAAATGCGCCGTTTTCCGGTCCTCAGCCGCGAGCAAGAAAGCAAAATTGCCCGGCGTTATTCCAAGTACCACAATCCGGAAGACGCCTATCGGCTGGTCACCGCCAACCTGCGCCTGGTGGTAAAGATCGCCAATGAGTTTGCGCGGGCCTCCCGGAATCTGCTCGACCTTATCCAGGAGGGCAACGTCGGCCTGATGGAAGCGGTCAAGAACTTCGACCCCTATCGCGGGATTCGCTTTCCGTCCTATGCGGTCTGGTGGGTGCGCGCCTATATCTACCGTTATCTCATTAACAACTGGCGGCTGGTTAAAATCGGTACTACCCAGGCCCAGCGCAAGCTCTTCTTCAATCTTCGCAAAGAGAGCGAGAGGCTCGAAGCCGAAGGGTTCACGCCGCAGCCGAAATTATTGGCCCAGCGGATGGGGGTGAAGGAAAGCGAGGTGCGCGAGATGCAGGAGCGGATGGCGCAAAGCGAGGTCTCGCTCGATGCCCCTGCTGGTCCGGAGGACGATACCCGGCTGGGCGACGCTATTCCGGACACTGAATGGAATCCCGAAGAGACCGCCGCCCGCGAAGAGTGGCGCAATTTCGCACACGACAAGGTCGAGCAGTTCGCTGCCACGCTGAAGGACAAGGAGCTTGAGATCTTCCGCACCCGTTTGCTCGCGGAAGAGCCACCGACTCTGCAGGAAGTCGGCGCCCGCTTCGGCATCAGCCGGGAACGCGTCCGCCAAATCGAATCACGACTGAAGCGGCGTTTGAGGGAATTCCTGAAGGAACAGGCGGCTGACATCGACCAGGCCGAGAGCTAGTGGGCTGTAACATTGAAATCGGTAAATCCCTCCCCCTGACCAGGGGGAGGTTGGGTGGGGGTCGTCCGGCTTCGTTTCGACACGACACGTCCAGGATCGTTGTCAACGTTACAGGCCACTAGTTTTTCCAGCGCCTGAGGAGCGGTTGCAGCTAGTGGTTCGAGCGCTGGGCTTCAGACAGCCACTGCTATAAACTCCCGATGGAGATTGCCGCGATGCAGGAGATGCAGGAGCGCGATTGCGGGATGGTGGTGGTGGGGAACGAAATTCTCTCCGGCAAGGTGCACGACACCAATTCCTATTTTGCCGCCCGCGAACTGCGAAAAATCGGCGTGGCGCTCAGGCGCATTGCGGTGGTCCCGGATGAATTGCAGCTAATAGCGGACGAAGTTAGTAACTGCGCGCGCACCTTCGAATTCGTCATCACTTCGGGCGGAGTCGGTCCAACTCACGACGACATCACGATGGAGGCGGTGGCACGCGCGTTCGGTCGCCCAATCGTCGTCCATCCTGAACTTGAGCGCGTGATTCGGCTGCACTTCACTGAGCGCCTGGCAACCGGGATGAAGATGGCGGAAGTACCCGAAGGGGCGGTGCTGAATGCTGTCGGCGACCTGCGCTTCCCGACAGTGCAGCTTGAAAACGTATACATTCTGCCGGGTATTCCGCAAATCTTCGAAGCCAAATTATCTGCCTTGCTCGGCCGTTTTGCCACCGACCCATATTATATCCGCACGATTTACACCAGCGCCGGTGAAGGCACTATCGCCGAGTATCTCAACGCGTGCCTTCGGAGTTACCCGGCGCTACTGCTCGGCTCCTACCCGCGGATCGGGAATCCCGAATATCGTGTCAAGCTCACGCTCGAATCAAAAGATCGAGACTACGTTGAGCGCGCCTTCGATCATCTGATTGAACGGCTGCCGCGCGAGATTGTCGTGAAAGTCGAGTGAGCTCAACCGGAGCCACTCCGCGTGGAAAAAATTAACATGGGTGAGTGGAATCGTTGCAAGTTGAAGGGGCGGGAGGAGGAAACATGAAGACGATGAGGGCAACGAGGTGCTTTCTGTGTACCATCACGCTAACCGCGGTCTTCTTGGGAGCCGCCCAGGCTCAAAATAACAACGGCCCGGTGGCGGCCCCCGATGAACCACAGGTCACACAGCCGGCGGAGGGCGGCGTCAATTGGAAAGGTGTCGGCATCGGAGCCGGCACCGTCGCCAGCAATCTGGTCTATGTTCCTGCCAAGCTCGTCTATGGAATCCTGGGCGGTATCGCCGGAGGCGCCGGCTATGCTCTCACCGGCGGCAACAAGCAGGTCGCCGACAGTATCTGGCGCAGTTCGCTCGGTGGCGATTACGTACTGACTCCCGAGAAGATAACCGGCGAGAAACCAATATATTTCAGCGGCCCGAGCGAAGCCGCCCAAGCGCCGGACCCGGCCCCGAACGCAATCCCAAGTCCCTTGGGTTCGAACGTGACCCCGAACACGCCCGCCGCCTCGGGTTCATTGTCGTCACCAGGCGCGGAAGGTAGTGCTTCGCCAGCAACTCGTCCTATCGACAGCGGCGCCGGCCCTGTCAGCGGCGCGAGTCCTGCACCGGTGGCGGAGCCGATGGGCGGCGCCAACTATCCCTCTAACAGCTATTCGAGCTACCATCACAGCGGGCCGCCGAAGTTTAAGGCCTCGCCTTTGCCGGATACGAGCATCGAGTGACTTGGTGAGTGAATCCAGTGATTTCAACCTGCGCAAGAACAATTCCGGAGTGGGACAGGCTTTCCCGCCTGTCGTTTTCGGGTAAATGAACAAGAGAAGATGACAGGCTGGAAAGCCTGTCCCACAAAATAATTTAGAGTCCTGCGAGAGTAAGGAGGAGGCAAAGCGTGAAGAAGGCTCGGTTCCTCTGGAAATCGACCTGAACTACGTGCCGCAACGCAAGAGGTTTCTTGCGTAACGAACTGGCGGTTGAACTGGACGAGCGGGACTATGCCAAGCAGCCGTTCAGCGAAGCCGAACTGAAAGACCTGTTCAAAGCGGCCGACCCACGCGATTATATCAATCCCAAGAGCCCGGTCTTTAAGGCGCTGAATCTGAAGGGCAAGACACTGACGCCCGAGCAGGCGCTTAAGCTGATGGCGCAGGAGCCGAACCTGATCAAGCGGCCACTGACTATTGCCGGACGCAAAATAATCGCCGGCTTCGACCGCGACGGACTGCGCAAGACGTTTGGCTGATGGCTTCCTAAGCGGCCGCAGGTTGTTTAGCGAATGACGTACCCCTCCCCTAATGGGCATCCGAACGGAAACTTTGATCTCTCTGCGGATTGGCCGTTGGTCGAAGCTGCCGGAATAAAGAGCAGCGCCACTCGCTCGCAATTAGTCAAGCGTTGAGCACCTCAACTGACCGCGGAAGGTCACGATAGTCAACGCCGAATGAATGTTGACCCACTTGGCTGCAGGTCGGTCGCCGAAGTAAAACTGAGCCCACCTAAGCCCGCTCCTGAACAGGGGAAGCGTGGGGGGACTATCCCCCTCGCCGCTGCCGCGAACTCCTGACCCTGTGGAGCGGTTTCTTTCAAGGCCATCGAGTGTATGCGGCGCAAGAGAGCCGAACGCGCTGTTCTGAAGATTCTTCTTTTATCAATGGCTCTGTTGGCTGAGGGATGCGTTCCAGTCCACCCACAGAGACAGTATCTCTCGCCCAACCCGACTGGGGAACGCCGCTGCTGGTCCATTCACCCCAAAATCGGAAGCGCTGCCAGTCCGAGCTGTGTTGCGGCTCTGAGATGCCGTTGGCGGCGAACCAGAGTGGATTTGAAACCGAGGGAGCTGATTTCTGCTTTTCGAGCCCGTGGGCCGAGCACACCATCGATCATGAGACCGTTGCGCGTGACTGTGACGCTCAGCACAAGGGTTGGCAGCCGATGACTTTCACTATCTGGGTAAAAGACGCGAGCGTTGATCACGTGACGGCTACACTTCAGACCGGCTCGAGCTCGATGACCGAACCGCCCGCAAAAGACACGGACGGGAGTATTGGAGAGGCATGGGGACAGGGTCACGAACTTGTTTTCTCTTTCGATTATCCGTGCGACTTCGATCAGACTTGGAGACTTGTTTCTCAACGGGCTGGTCAGAGATGGGAATCCGCTTCAGGTACCTCCTGTCGTCTTCGAACCGAAAACGGCGCGCTATTGGTTTATGGCCGCTCCCTGACGGCGATAAGGCCGTGCCGCAAACGGCTGCGTAGCGAACCCGCTGGCTCAAATTCTCTCATTTTGTCGATTTCGACAGCATGCCTCCTTTGCGTTTGTCCTTGAGTCTGAAGCTGTCGCCGTTGATGTTGACGATGATCGAGTGGTGGAGGAGTCCGGTCCAACACCGCAACGGTGAGCACGCTGTCGCCGGCAAAGCCCTCCTACTGGGCATCCGAACGGAAACTTTGAGCTCTCTGCGGATTGGCCGTTGGTCGAAGCTACTGGAATAAAGAGCAGCGTCACTCGCTCGCAATTAGTCAAGCGTTGAGCTCCTCGAGTAGTGCCTTCGCGTCCTTCAGATCGGCGGTGTCGAAGCCCTCGGTGAACCAGTTGTAGATTTCAGCGAGCAGCGCGCGGGCCTGATGGCAGCAACCGCCCTCGCGTAGCAATCGCGCGAGGCTCATCGTCGCGCGCAACTCCAGCGATTTCGCACCCTGTTTGCGAGCAATCTCGATCGCGAGTTCAAAGCGGCTTTGCGCTTCGGCCGCATTGGAACTGCTCTCCCGCAGCAGCAACTCCCCACGAAGTCGAACGATCTCTGCTTACCACCAACATTCACCATTTTTCTGCACTGTTGCTAGAGCTTCGTCTACAGCACGCAGTCCTTCCTCGATCCGGCCAGCTCTTCCGCACGCTTCAGCCAGCAGCGCCAGATAGTATGTGCACCACATCGCAGACCCGGAATCGAGCAACGACGCGAGCCCCTCACGGATTTGGCCAACACCTTCGCCCGCTCCTAGGCGTTGTTCCGCCAAAGCCCAGCCCCTTAAAATCAGCCCCATCGATCGGTAGTGCGGAAACCCGCCCACGGTCGCGATCGTAATCGCCGCCTGCGCCTGATCCTGAGCGGCATGCGTTTCTCGTAGGAATTGATGAAGGATCGCCTTGTGAGCCAAGGCAAATGCGAGTGTAGGCGGATGCCCCAGTTCCCGGGCTAATGCCAGCCCTTGGCTCGCCGCGCGGCGCGCTTCATCCTGATGACCCCGCAACCACCAGATGCAAGCTCC
>WNFC01001652.1_pt1 | contig 23655 bp, 19 predicted proteins | sample 5400541 | NCBI WGS metagenome assembly WNFC01 (sample SAMN13153342, study PRJNA577476) | soil metagenome | isolation source: 120 cm saprolite under Douglas fir tree site 2 hole 2 replicate 1 | place: USA:California | collected 2015-04-18
ATCGGACGGAGTTGACCCACATTTCACCTCTCATATTTCCGGCAGTCATTTCCTGGCGCCCGGCGACTTTGCCACGATCTACGATGTTCAGGCGCTTTACAACGCTGGCATCGATGGCGCCGGCCAGAAGATTGCCATCGCTGGACAGAGTTCGATCAACGTGAACGACGTAGCTCATTTCCGCAGCGCTGCCGGCCTCGCGGCGAACGTTCCCACCCTACTGCTCGAGCCGGGCACTGGAACTTCCACGCGCTGCCCGGGAGACGAAGGGGAATCTGATCTCGACGTTGAGTGGTCAGGCGCAGTGGCCAAGAATGCAAGCATCGTTTTGGTTTATACGGGTTTAGTCAGTGGCGATTTCTGTAACGCCACCACCCACAGCAGCCAGTTTTCGGCGTTCGACGCGCTGCAATATGCGATCGACCAAAACATTGCACCGGTCATCAGCAACAGCTACGGCAATTGCGAATCAGCTATCGGCGGCCTCCCTTTTGCCCAGACCATGCGGGGATGGATTCAGCAAGCCAATGCGCAGGGCCAGACCGTTGTTTCGGCCGTAGGCGATTCCGGCGCCGCCGACTGCGACTTTCAGGTCACGACGGCGACCCAAGGCATCGCGGTCGACATGCCCGCCGCTATTCCAGAGGTGACCGGCATGGGGGGGACGGAGTTTAACGGAGACGCTGAGGCCGTGGCCACCAATGGAGACGCGAATGCCACTCCTTACTGGAGCGGCACCACCGGCGGCACTGATACTATTTCCTCCGCTCTTTCCTACATTCCAGAGATGGCGTGGAATGATACTTTGAATTCCGACAATACCGGTGGACAGCTCCTCGCCTCTGGCGGCGGTGCGAGCACGTTCTTTTCCAAACCATCCTGGCAAACAGGTACGGGTGTGCCGAACGATAGCAAACGCGACGTGCCCGATCTTGCTCTCAACGCTTCGCCCGACCACGACCCTTATTTATTCTGTTCCGAGGATGGATCGAACGGGGCAATTGCCGCCACCTGCACCAACGGCTTCCGGGACTCGGGCAACTTCCTAAGCGCGGTCGGGGGAACCTCAGCGGCCGCTCCGACGTTCGCTGGCATCATCGCGCTGCTGAACCAGCACTTGGGGGCATCGGGATTGGGAAACGTCAATCCCAGTCTTTACGGTTTGGCGGCCACCAATCCCGCAGCATTTCACGATGTGACTACTGGTAACAATATTGTTCCTTGCACCAGCGGAACTACGGATTGCCCTGCGACAAGCCCGTTCCAGTTTGGCTTTAGCACTGGAGCCGGCTACGACCAAGTCACGGGCCTCGGCTCGGTTGACGCGAATGCTCTCTTCACGGCATGGTCCGCCTCCCGCACGGCAAGCTCGATCACGATTTCGACGACTGCCACCACAGTCAACGCAGGCGCCAATGTGACCTTTAAGGCGACGGTGACTCCTTCGACCGGCGTAGGGACTGTCAGCTTCTCCACTCTCAATAATGGCAACACAGCGGTTTTGGGAACGGCCACACTGAACACTCCATTCCCGCCCACGAGCAGCGGAACTGCGACCTTCAGCACCACCGCGCTCCCCGCCGGCTCAAACAGCGTCAGGGCAACGTATGAGGGAGACGCGGCCAACAAACTTTCCACCTCTTCTCCCGCAGTGGTTACGGTGAGCGATTTCACGCTTGTGGCCGGCAACCTTATTCCCAGTTCCATCTCCGCCGGACAATCCGCGTCGGCCACATTGACTCTCACTCCAGTGAATGGTTCCACGCAGACCATCAACTTTACGAACTCCACGAGCTCGAATACTGGCTCCAGTAACGGTAGTTGCACGGCGGGCTTGCCCGCGGGTGCTCTCTGCGGTTTCAGTCCGACGAGTGTCACGCTCGATGGCATAAACTCCAAGACCGTCACCCTAACCATTACCACGGCGGCCAACATGGCGTTGGGCTCGCAGACCATTACCGTAACTGGTACCGCCAGCGGCTCCGGCGGCACATCGCATAGCGCAACCGTGAACCTGACGGTGACCACCACCGCCGAGAGCTTTACTCTCTCGTCGACAAACGGCGTTACCTTCGCGGTTCCTGTGGGCGGCACCGCTTCGGTCCAGCTTGCTGTGAACAGCACGACAGGCTTCGTTAGCAACAATTCCACTGCCTTGCCGCTTACCTACACTTGCTCGGGACTTCCGGCCACGGCGGAAATTTCGTGTCAATTCACTCCCAGCGGCGGCCAATCCATCACTGCGGCGGCAGTCACGCTGAACCTTGTAACTACCCCCAGAACGGTTCAGCTACGCCGGCCTTTCGACCGCGGCAGCGGCATCTTCTACGCACTGCTGCTGCCTGGTTTATTTGGAATTGTTTTCGCGGGCGGATCGCACAAGCGTGGCCTGCGCTTGCTTGGAATGATCGTCATTCTCGGCTGCTCCACGCTATGGCTGGGTGCCTGCACCGGCAGCAATAATGGGCTGAAGAATGCCGGTACGCCGCCCGCCACTTACACCGTAACCGTAAGCGCCACCACCGGAGGCGCGAATCCGCTCACGGCCACCTCGCCTACGATCACACTGAACGTGACGGCGAACTGAAACAGCCGAAAGGTTGCACAAAATTAAACGCGAGGCGGTGACAATTTCACGCCAGCGGAGTCTGAATCACGTGCCGGAGTGAAGATCCAGGGATGGTCACAGGCGCCTACTTGTCTTAGGAAGGCCAGTCGTCCGCGGCGGCAACATCCGGTTCGCGATCATTGGAGGCTTACGTGAAACTGGTTCTTTCCGCAGTTCTCCTGTTAGGAGTGTGCGCCGCGCTGCTGGCAGCGGCTCCCGAGGAAAAGTCCGCGAAACCGCAATACGACGCCAAGGGGAAACTTCTTCGTCCCGACGACTACCGTGAGTGGATGTTCCTCTCCGCCGGTTACGGCATGAATTACAGCCCGGCCCCCGGCCGCCACGAGATGTTTACCAATGTCTTCGTCCAGAGTTGGGCATACCAGAAATTCATGAATTCCGGCAAATGGCCTGAGCAGACCATGTTTGTAATCGACGAAAGGGATGCACAAAGCAAGGGCTCGATCAACAAAACCGGTCACTTTCAGACAGACTTGATGGGCTTGGCGGTTGAGGTCAAGGATTCGAGCCGGTTCCCGGAAACGTGGGCTTACTTCGGCTTTGACGCCGAGGGCAAGACCGCCGAGGCCATGCCGAAAGGGAACGGCTGCTGGTCGTGTCACGACGCGCACGGTGCTGTCGAACACACTTTCGTTCAGTTCTATCCGACGCTCAAGCCGGTGGCGAAGAAGTTCGGTGTCTACGACGAGAAAAGGGAACAAGTGACGGACACAAAGTAGTCTACAATTGGAGACCATCAGTCGCAGAACGGGTTTCCTCGTCATGCAGTGGAGGCCAACCCGTCATTTAATTCCCGCTGTCGAGTCGGCGGTCCACCAGACACCCACCTTGTGAAAAGGGCGAAGCTCGGAGCCCCGAATCCCGACAGCCATGTCCTGTTGTGCAAAAGTGCCTGACTTTGCCACTTGCGTGCTGGCGCAGGGGCGAGTACCATTAAATTGTTCTCATTGGCCTCGTTCCCGCGTAGGCCTTCCGCGCCCCAGGCCGTTCCCGACGGCGCGACGGATTCCGATAACGGAAACTGATACGCATCATTTAGATTTTTTCGCGTAGTATGAATTTGCTTTACAAAGTAGACGGTCGATCACGTTCACGATTGCGTCCAGCCCAACCCGCAATCCGCATGGAGAAATGAACCGTGCCCATCGAACGCTTTCGCTGGACTTTATGGTTTCGCGGGTGTGACTGAATCGGGGAGCCCCGTAAGAAAAGTGGCTGTGCGCCAACGTTGTTAGAGCCTGCCGCAACCAATGGGAACCTGAAATCGTTAGTTTTGCGACACTGCACCGGGTCGAACTCCCGGCCAGGCAGCAATGAGAGGACTATGAACGCAGGACCAGGAAGGCCCTCCGGTGGTGGCGGAGGCAGAAACCGCCGGCGTCGCGGACGACGCCCTAATAATCCACGCGGGCCCCGCCCCGCCGGCCCTAGCCAGGCGCGCCACAATCAGGATGGCATCTACACCGCGCCCATGGATCACAGTTATCGTGCCGCGTTGGCGGGCAACAACAACGGCCAGGGCGCGCGTCGCGGGTCGCGTCCCGGCTTTGCTGCGCCCTTCGCACCCGTCGATCCCGAACCGCTGCCCATGCGCGAAGATTCCAATTCGCGCATCTTCGCTTTCGTCGACGACTTGTTCTTCGCGGCCAAAATCCAGGAGACCGCACGAAAGCTGAATGTCAAGGTGGAGTTCGCCAAGAGTGAAAAAGACCTGGCTGACCGCATGCAGCAGAACGGTGAAGAGAAGCCTTCGCTGATTATCTTCGATCTCAACAACGCCAATGCCAAGCCCCTCACTCTCATTCCCAAACTGAAGGCGAAGCTCAAGAAGGGAACCTCGATTATCGGATTCCTCTCCCATGTGCAAGGCGATCTGAAGCAGAAAGCCCACGAAGTGGGGTGTGACATGGTGCTGCCCCGTTCCGCCTTCTCGCAGAACCTGCCCCAGTTGCTGCGCCGTCACGGAGCTCCAGAGGACGAGAATCCTACCGTGCAGTAGGGGACAGCCGCGGGCAATTCTCGGGACTGCAACTTGCCCTCGGGTCCCTGCGGTGCTTGGGTTGATATCCCGCTCAGCGAACAAACATCTCAATCAGCACTTTGGAAACTCGATCGGCGGTCTTGGTCGAGACCAGTCCCAGCCTGCGTACCAGACGCTGACGATCTATCGCTCGCAGTTGGTCCAGCGCGACCTGCCCCGCCTTGTTTCGGAAGACAAGATTCACGCGCGTCGGATAGTTGCGCAGCGTGGTCGTCATCGGCGCCACCACTACGGTTTGCAGCGCTTCATTCATTTCATCAGGCGAGATCACCAGGCAAGGGCGTGTTTTCTTGATTTCAGATCCCTTCGACGGATCGAGAGCGATGAGCCATACTTCATCGCGCCGAGGATAGCTCACCATTTCCAATCGTTACCATCGAACAGGTTCGGTGCTGTTCCATCGAGCAGCATTTCCGGTTCGCGATCGGACGCCGCAAAGGCCTGCCTCCATCCCTGGCGCGGTGCGCGATTAGGTGCGATGACCAGACCTTCAGGGGTCACGCGAAGTTCGACAACGTCGCCCAGACCACACTGCGCGATGAGAGGCTTGGGGATACGGATGCCACGGGAGTTGCCTATGCGCGTGAGTTCCAGTTTCATTGTAATTACATTGTAATTACATTCGGGTAAGCCGTCAAACGGGGTACTCGTGGCGGGATCCGGCGCCCGCAAAGGAAATCCGAGAACTGACAACTATTTCCTTATCCTGGGGGCCAGCTCAGTGCACGTCCTCCTAAAAGATGGATGTGCAGATGGAATACCGACTGTCCCGCGCCTGGGCCTACATTGAGCACGGTGCGATATCCGTTCTCGATCTTGCGCTGGCGCGCAATGTCGGCCGCCGCGAGGTGACACCGGCCAATCACGTCGGCGTCCTCAGCCTGCGCCTCTTTCAAGCCGGCAAAGTGTCTCTTCGGGATAACCAGCACATGGGTCGGCGCTTTCGGATCGATGTCTTCAAAGGCAAACACGTGCTCGTTCTCATAAACTTTCTTCGCGGGAATCTCGGCGCGGAGAATACGGCAAAAGAGGCAATTGGCAGTCGGATCGGTCATGGCAGGCTCCGGCGTGAGAATAGCATTGGCATCATAGAAGCGGCCAGTGATCCGTGAAAGGCGGTTGATCGCTGCGTATTGACGACTGTCCCACCAACCACGGATCACTGATCACTGATCACTAATCCAATCTCACCAGAAATACCGCTCCGTCGGAGGTTTCGGTTTCGGCGGCCAGTTTCTCGGCACGGCCGTGATCGTCGTCAAGAACACGAACCCGCACCCACCAATCGCCCGCGGGGCTGGCGAATTTCAGCACCTTGGCCGTGCGGTAACGGCGCTTGAGGTGGTCGGCAACTTTCCCCGCGGCTTCTTCGTGAGGGAAGCCGCCAATCTGCACGGCCCACTTCCCGCCCGTCGCCAGCGGCGTCGGGGTCTGCATCACCTCTACTTTCACGTCGGCGACACCGGGCAGATAGACATCGAGTTGGCGCGCGGCGGCCAGTGACAAATCGAGAACGCGGCCGGGGATGAAGGGACCGCGATCAGTAATGCGCACCAGCGCCGTATGGCCGGTCTTCAGATTGGTAACGCGAACAATCGAGCCCAGCGGCAGCGTGCGATGTGCAGCCGTCATGGCGTGCATGTTGTATATCTCGCCGTTCGATCCGCGACGGTTGTGATACGGCGGACCATACCAGCTCGCTTTGCCCGTTTCCGTAGCCAGAGGCTTGCTGCTAGAGGGAATGGTGGGTTCAGCGAGGTCGGCGTTTTCTTCTTCGCTTCCTGCGACGGGCAGCCGGTCATGCTTTGCCGCGCCCGCGGGACGAGATGGGGTGGCCGAAGGCTCGGACGTCGGAGGAGGTGGTGGCACATCCAACCGCGCCTGCTTGGAATGGCCGCAACCAGAGAGGATCCAAAAGATCAGCACTAGAACGAGAGGAGCGGCAGTCGCGGCCGAAGACCTACCGGGAGCTTTCACTTTCGCGCAGCTTTTTGCTGCTCCATATAGTCGGCGAGCTCGTTAAGCTTTAGGCTGGCGGTTCGAAGAGCTTTGGTGGAATGCTGGCGCACCGCAGGGACCACCTCGTCGTTCAGATACTTGATGAATTCAGGGATCTCTTTCTCGATCCGTTCAGCGGCCTCGGCCACCTTTTTGCCGACGCGAGCCGACGCGTCTTCCACCTTGCGGTTGAAGTTGTTCATGATGCTCCTTAAATCCGTGTTCGACTATTATTTCGTGCTTTGCGGCGAGGGTCAATTGCCGGCATGCGACTGCCTCGGGTTCCGATTCTTGCCATCGCAAGGCGCCGACTAATAGGCATCTTTCGATTTCTTGTTGCAGTAAGGATTTAATCCTTGATAAAGTAGGGAGATGCCTAAAGTGACTTCCAAGCTGCAGTTGACCGTCCCCAAGGCCATCGCCAATCAGTACGGCATCCGGCCTGGCGATGAACTGGAGTGGATTCCCGCTGGCGAGAGCATTCGTGTTCAGTTGGTGCGGCGCAAAGCCAAGGCCGCTCACGAGTTGACGGCAGAAGAACGGTTAGCGCTGTTCGATGCCAACACGAAATGGCTGGACGAACTCCAGGCCGACCAACTCAAAGAAGCAAAAGCCAAAGGCACGGGCGTTACCCGCAAAAATCGCGGCTGGACGCGCGAAGAGCTATACGAAGATGATAGGGGCCTTCCGCGTGGCTTCCCTCGTTGATACTAATATTTTGGTCTACCGTTGCGACCCACGAGACCCCGCCAAGCGCGCGGTGGCCCTCCAGGTTCTCCGCGAGGGTGAGACGTCCTGGGAGTTGCGCATTCCGCATCAAGCGCTAGTTGAGTTCGTGAATTCCGTAACTCGCTTAAGCGGCGGGGCGCAGCCAATCATGACCCTTGGCGATGCGACGCGCCAAGCGGAATTATTTATGGCCGAGTTCCCCGTGCTTTACCCGAATGAATCGGTCTTCCGCATGGCGCTGTTGGGCAAAGCGGCGTACGGACTTCCCTGGTATGACGCCCATCTTTGGGCCTACGCGGAGCACTACGGCTTGCCTGAAATCATCTCGGAAGATTTTGAACACGGGCGCAGATATGGCACAGTGCGGATAAGAAATCCATTTGCAGAGTTGGGTCTAGCCTAGATTGCTGACAGACTATGCTTTTGGGTGGCGCAGCGCCTCAGCGCTGCGATAAGGTACACAGTTTCAATGGCGGCTTAGCCGCTGAGCTGCTCGAATCCATCTTGAAGCCGCCACGCAAACTCGACGCATTCTCCAATTTCCCCAAGATGAAGTTTCGAAGGCGGCTGCTCGCCTGGTATGACCTTCATCGGCGCGACCTCCCCTGGCGCTCGAGCCGCGATCCTTACCGCGTGTGGCTTTCCGAGATCATGCTGCAGCAGACGCGGGTGGCGGCGGTGATCGCGCACTATCACGAATTTCTGCGGCGCTTTCCCACGGTCATAAAACTGGCGGCGGCGCGCGAGTCGAGCGTGCTGGCGGCCTGGAGTGGCCTGGGATATTACCGGCGGGCGCGCATGATGCACGCGGCAGCGAAAGTTATCGTGCGCGAGCATGGTGGAAATATTCCTGCTAGTGCGAAGGCCCTGCTGGCCCTGCCGGGCGTTGGCCGCTACACTGCGGCGGCGATTGCCAGCATTGCCTTCGGCGAGCCGGTGGCGGTGGTCGATGGCAATGTTGAACGCGTGCTGCAACGGTTATTTGCGAAGCGGGTTGCTGGAGAAGAATTATGGCAAGCCGCCAATGACTTGCTGGATGCGAAGCGTTCTGGCGATTTCAATCAGGCGATGATGGAACTGGGCGCGACGGTTTGTACGCCGCGTGCGCCGGGGTGTTTGACTTGCCCGGTGGTGGAATTGTGCGCGACGCGCGGGGAGATGGCTGGCGCGGCGAAAGCGCGGCAGAAGAAACGGGAGATTCACTACGCGCTAGATTGCAGCGATGGCCAGGTGTTTCTGGTGCAGCGTTCGCGGGATGCGTCGCTGATGGCAGGAATGTGGGAGTTGCCGGAGATTGCGCACCCCGGAGATCGCGCTCAGCCCGACTTCATCGTTCGGCATTCGATCACGGTGACGAACTACAAAGTGCACGTATGGCGAAGAACCGCGCCAGACCTCGCTCTCGGCAAATGGATCCCACTTCGACGAATGCGGAAACTTGCGATGACTGGGCTTACTCGCAAAATCCTTCGTAGATCCCCCAGCCCCGTGGTCTAGACCATCGGAATGAAATCGCGTGTTTTGCTGTCGTGAATCCCCTATGTACGTGCGATCCCGCGGTCACCGTCACTCGCATCAAGTGGCGTTCAGCAAGGTGCCTTTATTTGTGGCACTGCAGTTCTCGGGTGATCGACGTCCACTGAACTGTCCGGCTGCTCGAACGGTGTTCCAGTTTCTTCCCATCCAGATCGCCGTACGCGTCATCTAAAATCAAGACGATACGTGCGAGCACTCATGCGCTGGCTGCGGAATATCCTGAAGAGACGAAGCGGAGGACGACCGATGGCGGCATTGACCGCGGGCACGAAGGCGCCCGAGTTTGAACTGAAAGCGATGGATGGCAAGCGCTTCGTGCTGCGCGATGAACTGGCTCGCGGGCCGGTGGTGTTGGCATTTTTCAAAGCTTCATGCCCCACATGCCAGTATGCCTTTCCGTTCCTGGAGCGGCTGGAGCGAGCCTATGGGCACACGGGCGTCAGAATCATCGGCGTTTCGCAGAACGATCCCAAGCAGACTGCCGCCTTCACCAAAGAATTTGGCGTGAGCTTTCCCGTGCTGCTCGACGATATGGAAACCTATCCTGTGTCGAACGCGTATGGGCTGACCAACGTTCCCACCCTGTTCTGGATTGCGGAGGATGGCGAGATTGAACTTTCCAGCGTGGGCTGGTTGAAGGCGGAATTCGAAGAGATCAACAAGAAAATGGCGGAGGCGCGAAACATTCCCGCCGCATCCGTGTTCAAGCCCGGTGACGATGTGCGCGATTTCCGCGCCGGTTGAAGCTCGAAGAATTGATCCCGCGGTCGCGGGAAAGAAAAGCAAAAAAGGAAAGACTCTAACCAAGCTCGCAAAGAAAGAACTCCCCTCTATGCCTGGAAGCAAACGAATCCTGCTGAGGTGTTTGATTTTCGCTCTCGCAGCATTTCTGACGGGCTGCGGTGGCGTTTCCAAATCCTCTGCTCCGCCGCCAGTAACGACCGGCCAGTTCACGCACGTCTATGTGGCTTTTCCTCCGGCAACTGGAGTGAACAATGCGCACTTCATGAGTACCGTGATGACCCAGAAAGCCATCGAGGGCGTGACTGTGGCCACCGCGTGGATTGACGCCGAAACCGGAACTCCCGGAGCCGGAACCTGCCAGCCGACCGGCACCGATACTTGCCAGTTGGATTCGTTTGGATGGACGCACACCTACGACTGGTCCACGATCGATGCCGCCAATGCGCAATGGTTCGGAGCGGAATCAGGAACGAAGAAGGTCAACATAATTCTGGACGGGATTCGCGGAGCGTCCCCCATCTGCGCCTTGACCAACAGTTGCATCAATCCGATTACTCCGTATTACATAACCACATCCAGCTGGGCGGCACACACTGCGTCGGGCGTGCAGGATATCATCAACGGGAACAAAGATGGTTGCACAAACGATGTCGGCCTGGACACTACCTCGATGACGCGAGACTCAGCCGGCTTGGTTACCGTGAACGAAGCGAATCACGGATACGCGAACGGCGACACCATCTGGGTGGGAGGGACAACGCCCTCCAATTACAACGTCACTCAAGCGGCGGGAGCCCGGGTTCAAAACGCCACGGCCAACACCTTTCAATACCAGTCGGACACCCACACGGCGGACAGCGCATCCACTCCGGGGACAGTGATCAGCCGCCAGCAGTCGTACCCCGTTCCCTACGAAACGCCTTACAAGACGGGGTGGAAGTCATTCATCACGGCGGCGATCCTCCACTTCAATGCCTCGCCAAATTTGTCGCAAATCGACTACATGCGCGTGGGCCGATCGGTGGGCGGAGAAGCCTATCCCTACTGCATTCCCATCATGGAAGCGCTCCCTGCACCCAATGCGTACACCAAGTCAGGATGGCTGGCGTACTACACCGCGATTGATGATTTTGTGCAGGCGCAAAAGCCGAAGATGCTAATCCTCGATCCCTTGAACGAGGCCGGAACCGGCAACGCTGGCGACCCGAAAGACCCCACCTATGGCACTGCCGAGGCGGCGACTGCCGTTGCCCACAAAAACGCGTCCGGCACTGTGAACGGTTTTGGCAGCCAGGGACTGCGAGCCAGCGACATCACCAACTACGCTGCCAACACCTACTGCGCCTCCGACTGGTGCGGAACTTTCAACGCTAACTACCAGGCCAACCACAACCTCGAACTCCAGACGCTTGGTCTGTCAGACCCTGCCGGCCTCACCATGAACGCGACTGGCGATCTTCGACCTCTGCTGCCGTTTGCAGTCGAGCGGCATATGACCATTCTGGAGCTTTACAACCTCGACGCCTTGCTGGCCTACGATCCGAATTATTGTGTGCTCAACGTGCCGGATAACGGAATGTGCGCGACGGGCAGCGTTGAGATCCCAGTTATTGTTTTGCCGCCGCAGGACCAGCAACCCTATTTCCAGAAAGTGGGCCAGCCTGGGCAGACCGGCGCCACGGGCGACGGGTCTTACGCTGCAACCATCAATAGCACAGAAGGGCAGCACTAGCGGCAGGGAACTGTGATTGATGATTTCTGATTGTTGATTTCAAGACTTAAGAGCACAGGCACCGGAACGACGCTCTAGATCGGCAATCAACAATTAACAATTAGCAATTCTACAAACGCGCCGGCGCACCTCCCGCGGCCTCTAACCATGCGGGCAGTGTCCTACAAGACACTAATTTGAGGGCCACTTGATATCCCTGGTTTTCTATCCCATCCCTTACAATGTGAACACTTTCCTTCATCTCAGCCTTCGTGAGGAGACGAATGTTCATGGGGCTTGTGCAACGGACCATGCGGAAGTTTCTCGCCAGCCTGGTGGTTGGCACGGTGGTAATGATTCCGAGTATCGCAACGGCACAGAAGGCAGCGAAAAAGGATCCCGTCTCGGTGCGGCTGCCGGGCGTGGCGTTTGCCGCCATGCAGACCATCGATCCCGAGCATATTCGCTGGCACGTCCGCTATCTCTCGCACGATCTTTTAGAAGGCCGCGGCACGGGCCAGCGCGGCGGGGACATCGCGGCGGAGTATATGGCCACGCAATTTGCGGAATATGGATTGAAGCCCGCCGGGGATAACGGGTCGTACCTGCAAAAGGTACCTCTGGTGGGAATTACGACGCTGCCGGAAACGCAATTTTCATTGGCGCCGAAGCAAGGGTCAACTATGCATTTGAAGGCTCTCGATGAGTATGTTGCCTTCGATCAGACGCAGCAACTGCAGTCCGATGTGGACTCCGAGATCGTGTACGTGGGTTACGGCATCGAAGCTCCCGAATACAACTGGGACGACTACAAGGGTGTGGATGTGCGCGGCAAAGTCCTTCTGATGCTGGTGAACGAGCCGCCGTCGGATGACCCTAAATTTTTCAAGGGCAAGGCACTCACTTACTACGGGCGATGGACTTACAAATACGAAGAGGCCGCGCGGAAGGGCGCGGTGGGCGTGATTCTTATTCATAAAGAAGACATGGCGAGTTATCCGTGGGAGGTGGTGCGAAACTCGAATTCTGGCGAGAAGTCGTTTCTGAAGCTGGAAGGTCCGGCGTTGAAGGTTGCTTCGTGGGTGCAACTGGATGTGGCGAAGAAGCTGGCTTCCGCTTCGGGAATGGATCTGGAAAAGATGATGGCGGACGCGCGTACACGCGAGTTTCATCCCGTAAGCCTTGGCGCAAAGTTAAAGGCGCGCATGATCAGTAAGGTGCGGAATTTCGAATCGAACAACGTGCTGGCGATCCTGCCAGGTTCGAGCCGCAAAATGAAAGACGAGGCGGTGATGTTTACCGCGCACTACGACCACCTGGGCATTCGTCCCGATACGGCGGGCGACAATATCTACAACGGCGCCGCCGACAACGCTACCGGCTGCGGCATTCTGCTGGAGCTGGCACGCGTCTTCAGCGTTGCCAGGGAGCGTCCCGCCCGCTCGGTGATCTTCGCGGCAGTTACAGCGGAAGAACAAGGGCTGCTGGGATCGGAATATCTGGGCAAACATCCTCCGATTCCCGCGGGGAAGATTTCGCTCGATTTGAATTACGACGATGTGCAGCCACGAGGAGCGCCGGAAGAGGTCGAAGTTTCAGGCGTAGAGCGGACGACGTTCTATCCCTGGGTGCAGGCGACGGCGAAAGAGTTCCGGCTGACGATTCGTCCCGACGCTCGCCCCGAGGCGGGACACTTCTACCGCTCCGATCATTTCAGCCTGGCGCGCGTAGGCATTCCATCGTTCTCAATCAACGAAGGGATGAAGTTCAAAGGCCACGACGAAGCCTGGGGTTTGGCGCAGGACAAAGAGTACGTCGGCAAGCGTTATCACCAGCCGAGTGATGAATACCGTCCGGAGATGAACTTCGTCGGCGATGCGGCCATGGCGCGCTTTGGATTTGCACTGGCCTGGAAAGCGGCAAGTTCCTCGAAGCTCATCGGCTGGCAGAAGGGCGATGAGTTTGAGGCGGAGCGAGTGAAGAGTCAGTAGCGAGTGCCTGGCACCGAGACGAAGGCAATTCGTCGCTTGTCCTTTACCTCGCGGGGCAAGGCGCGCCCGCAGCCTGCCACTCTTTTACCTTCGCCGAAAACTCATCATGCGGCATGGGTACCGGGGTTCGTCCCACGCCCGGATTCCAGCCCCACATCACCAGCTTATCTTCCCTAAGATGTTCGACCAGTTGATCGAGGTTCCGGCCTTTATTTTGCTTGGGATCTTTGATCGATTCGCAAAGCTGCCCGTCGGTTAGACCCTGCCAGATCATCGGCATGCTGGGAGGCGGCAAATGCCAGCCCGGAGCGCCGGGAGGCAAGTGCGCGTCGCCAAGATTGTGGTCCTGGTGGCAGGTGCTGCATTTTTCCGCAGTAACTCCGAATCCAGATGGACCGCGCCTTACAGTCATCGTGTGCGGATGCCCATCATCGCCTTGCCGCGGATAATCTCCTTTCGAATGGCAGTTCATGCAGCGTGGATGCCGCAGCACCGGGACAAAGGCGGTGAATAGCGTGACATCGTTGCTGTTGCTGGCCGCAGCGGCCGCATGCACGTTGGGCGGTGCCGTCGCAAACAGCGGATGCGAAAACCAAAGCGCTGCAGCAAAGGCCGCCAAGATTAGACCTGCGATAAACCACTGCACGCGCTTCATACGGCCTCCGTCATACGGATAGGCAACCGCCGGATTCGTTTGCCGGTCACGGCAAAAATCGCATTTGCGATGGCCGGCGCGGCGCAGGGAACGCCCGGCTCTCCGATGCCGCCGGCTTTTTCGTGGTTGTCCACAATATGCGTTTCGATTTCTGGGCACTCATTCATACGCATTACGGGGAAAGTGTGAAAGTTGGTCTGCTGCAGGCGTCCTTTTTCGAAAGTGAGTTCTTGAAAAAGCGCCGCCGACGCTCCGAAGATTGCGCCGCCTTCGGTTTGCGCAGCGATAATTCCCGGGTTCACGTATTCCCCGCAGTCGATAGCGCACACCATGCGGTGGACCCGCACCCTGCCGTCGGTGACAGATACTTCGGCGACATGCGCCGAATAACTCCCGAACGCAAAATGCACCGCGATCCCGCGGCCCATGCCCTTCGGCAAAGGCTTGTCCCATCCCGCCTTCTGCGCGGCGAGGTCGAGCACACCAAGATGGCGAGGCTGCTTCTGCAACAGCGGGCGCCGGAACTGGTAAGGATCTTTTTGCGCGAGCGCGGCGAGTTCGTCCACAAAACACTCGACTGCGAACGCCGTGTGCGAGTGTCCTACGGAACGCAGCCACTGCACTGGCACATTGATTTCAGCCTGGTGCGATTCCACAGCCACATTTGGAATCGCGTAGGGAAGATCGTCAACGCCCTCGACTGATGCGGGATCGTACTCCTTGCCCTTCATCATCATTGCCGCGAACGGCGTCCCTGCCATGATGGATTGCCCTACCAACCGCGATCTCCAACTCACGGCATTGCCGCTCGCATCAACGCCGCCCTCGATTGCATGAAGAAACGCGGGACGATACCAGCCGCCCGCCATATCATCTTCGCGCGTCCAAATCACTTTGACCGGAGTTCCAGCAGCTTTGGCAACGTGAACCGCTTCCACGACAAAATCGGACTGCGGGTTGGCGCGGCGTCCGAAGCCCCCGCCCAGGAAAGTTGTATGCAACTGCACTTTCTCGGGCGGCAACCCGGCGATCTTCGCCGCATTCGCCCGATCGATAGTCTGGAACTGCGATCCCGTCCAGACCTCGCAGGAGTCCGCGCGTAAATCGACGGTGCAGTTCAAAGGCTCCATCATGAGGTGCGAGAGATACGGAAGCTCGTAAACTGCTTCGATCTTCTTCGCTGCACTCGCCAGCGCACTCTCAGCGTCGCCATCTTTGCGCACGCTCGTCCCCGGAGATTTCGCTCGTTCACGGAAATCCTGCATCATCTTCCCGGTGTCGAAGTTCCGCATGCTGCCTTCATCCCACTCAACGCCAAGGGCATCGCGAGCAACTTTGGCTTGCCAGAACGTATCCGCGATCACCGCAACTCCCGCGGGAACCGCAACAATCTTGCGAATGCCCGGCATCGAACGCGCGCGCGCATCGTCGAAGCCCTTCATCTTTGCCCCGAAGATGGGAGGCCGCGCGATGACGGCAGTCAGCATCCCCGGCAACTTCACGTCGATTCCGAACTCAGCCTTGCCATTCAACTTCTCAGGAGTGTCGAGCCGCTTGATGGGCTTGCCGATCAGCTTGAACGTCTTCGGATCTTTCAGCTGAACGTGTTCCGGCGGCGTCAGCTTGGCCGCCGCAGCCGCGAGATGCCCATAGGTCAGCTTGCGATTCGAGCCGTTCAGCACGGCTCCTGATTCTGTACGGCAGGTGGCAGCATCCACGTTCCACTGCTGCGCCGCTGCGGAAATCAGCATGGCGCGCGCCGCGGCGCCGGCCTGGCGGAATTGCTCCAGTCCGGACCACACGCTCGAACTTCCTCCCGTCATCTGCATGCCAAAGGCCGGGTGATTGTACTTGGGATCGACGGGAGCAGCCTCGAAGCCCACCTTGGACCAGTCGGCATCGAGCTCCTCAGCCAGCAGCATCGGCAAGGAGGTATAGACGCCTTGCCCCATCTCCGAGTGGTTCACGATCACCGTTACGCGGTCGTCGATGCCGATGCGCACGAACGCATTCGGCATAAAAGTATTGGCCGTCGACTGCTGAGCCGTAGCCAGCGCACTGATTCCAGGAAAATGAAATCCAATCAGCAAGCCGCCGCTGGCAACCACGGAAGCTTTCAGAAAATCGCGACGCTCCATCCCTGAGCTCTTTTGTTCCTGATTAATTGTTCGGCGTATCATCGCGCGCCTCCTTTCGCCACCATCTCGGCAGCCCGGTGAATTGCCCTTCGGATGCGTGGATAGGTTCCACAACGACAAATGTTGCCGGTCATCGCCTCGTCAATGTCTTCATCGCTGGGCTTGGGCTTGTCACGCAGCAGCACTGCCGCGCTCATGAGTTGTCCCGATTGGCAATAGCCGCACTGCGGCACGTCCTCTTCCAGCCAGGCGCGCTGCAATGGACTGCTGAGGTCGGGCGATAACCCCTCGATGGTGGTTACTGCTTTCCCCTCGGCTCGCGACACCGGCGCCACGCACGACCGCACCGCCTCGCCATTGATATGCACGGTGCAGGCGCCGCATTGTGCCATACCGCACCCGTATTTTGTTCCGGTGAGACTTAGCTGTTCGCGAATGACCCAGAGCAGCGGAGTGGAAGGATCGACGTCGAGTGAGACGCGTTTGCCATTAACGGAGAAGCCAATCATTGTCGTTCTCCTGATTTATTGTGTTGCTTTTAGACGTAGGATAACGCTTCCGCGATGCCGTCGATTTTACATCGTTCCAGCGATAGAGGTCGCAACCGGCTAGAGCCTCCATAAGAAAGCCAAACAGAAAGAGGCTGGCCAAGATCTCAGGCCATAACCTAGGTAACTTTAGTCCCCGCCAGACGCATGCTACCCTCGGTTATGTGCGTCTGTAATCAGTAACTTCCAAGGATACTGAAGCATTCACGATGCCTCGACTTCCCATTTTCCGCCTCGGCAGAGGGCCAGAGAAACCGGTAATGCCGGAGATGATTGCGGCTGTGCCTTCGATCCCACTCGAAGGGCTAGCGGTTGGGGTCGATAACTTGCGGCATGATGTGTCGCTGAGCCCGCGTTTTGTGGAAGCGGCGCGGGCCCAGATCATGCGGCTCATTGTGCGCCATGGCGAGTTGAAAGAGCTCCTCTCGGCCGAGGCTCCGCACAAAACACAACAGGCCCCGATGTGGATGAGAAAAGCTGCTGCGGGACCCGCTCGCAACCCCAAGGAAAAATCCGACTGGAAGCCGCTTCTGGCGGAACTGCATCTGGGGGCGCTGAATCGCGCAAAAAAAGAAGAGAAAATTTCCCTCGATCTACTGGCGCGGTTGGCCGTAACAAAGTTTCTTCGCACCGAGATGCAACTGCAGTTCGCGCAAGTGCTGGAACGATGCCGCGTTCTGCTCAAGAGCTATGAGGGCATGCGTCAGGGCCAAGGGGTGGAATATCGCGAGCGTGTGGCCGCCTTCCAGGTTCGCAAGAAAATCATTCTGCGCAAAACGGGGCAGGATTTGTTCGAGACCCTGCGCGAGATCGAGAAAGAGACTCTCGCCCGCACCCGCCGCTCGTTCTTTGGAGAAGCCGGAGTTGGCGACGCGAAGAGTGCCGAGCCCGGCAACCCGGCCCTCGCCAGCTATGGCTTGTTCGTGAACCGCCTGGCGTTTTCCGAGGATGGCCGCGACGACTACATTTGCGCCGAGCACTATGTCATGCTCGGCAACTGGGATCGCGATCCTGACCGCTATCCGCGCTTGCAAGACATTGCGTGGAGTTTCGTGCGCTCGCTCTACGGTGAGGAGACGACCCATGACACGATAGATTCCTGGATATGCGCTCCAGAAAATACCCGTGCCCTGGTGGGCACTGGAACGCCCGATGATTCCTCTTCCGAAGGAATTGCCCAGCAGGAACGCCTGGCACAGTGGGTGCGTCTGCTGGAAGATGAGCAGGTGATGGAATGCGTAATTGCGTCTTATCATGCCGTGCCTTTGCTCGGCGAGTACGCGCCGCGCATCAATCCGCAGCAATTGAAAAACGCTTTGATCTCGCGTCCCGAATGCGACCGCGTCGAGCGCATGATTCAGGAGCACGGCAAACTCTCTCCCGCCAGTCTGTATGCCGCTGTGGGCAAGGTTGCAGGCTGCCGCGGGGCGGAACGGGCTAAAGTCGCGGCGCGTTTCCTGCAGGATTTTTCCCAGTATCATCGCGACCTGCGGCGGCTGGAGGCGCTCAGTGCGGCTCTCGATTCGGTAAACCTGGTCAGCACCGAGAAATTGCGCGAACTTTCCCGCATGAATGGCACGCTCTATGAATTCTTTCTGCCGGATGAGCAGCAGCAGCCCGAGGAAGACCGCATCCTGCGCCACGTGGTGCTCAAGGCCGACGTGCGCGACTCCACGCGCCTCACTCGCACGTTAATAGATAAAGGGCTCAACCCAGCGTCTTACTTCAGCCTGAACTTTTACGATCCCGTCAATAAGCTGCTCGGCAAGTATGGGGCGCAGAAAGTTTTTCTTGAGGGCGACGCGATTATCCTCGCGATTCTCGAGCGTGCCGGCGAGCCCGAACTTGCGGTGAGCCGGGCCTGCGTGCTCGCACGCGAGATGATTGAGATCGTGCGCGGCTACAACGAATTGATGCAGCGTTCGGGAATGCCGGAACTCGAATTGGGCGTAGGCATCACGCTGCAAGAATCCGCTCCACTCTTTCTGATGGATGGCGAGCGCCAGATCATGATTTCGGAAGCATTGAACGAAAGCGACCGTCTCTCTTCCTGCAACAAGCGCGCCCGCAAGGTGATGGAATCGCAAGCCGGACCGTTCCATGTGTACGCCTTCCAGTCCGCGGATCCCGGCGAGTCGGCGAATCCGGAGGATTCCATCGTCAGCTACAACCTGGGCGGGATTCGCCTGAATGAAGCTGCATTCCGCAAGCTGGAGCAGGAAATTTCTCTGGTGCCGCTGGCGGTAAAATTGCCTCCTTCCGCTTCATCGGATAAAGGGGAATACCACCTCTTCAGCGCCACCGTCCCCGTCGATCGAGACATCTTTCGCAAAATCGTAGTGCGGAAGAGCCGCATGCCGCGAATCAATGCCGAGGATTTCTCTGTGCTGGGCTGGACTGACCGCAACTACTACGAAGTCTGCACCGATACCGCAATCTACGCCGCGCTGGAAAAGAAGAAGACCGCGAAGGCTTAGGCGCTTGGCCTGTGGATTCGTCTCCAAAATAAATTTTGGGTCGAGGATGCACAGTGTCGGGATAGCCAGCCAAACCTGCCAGATTCAGATCAAAATTTTTTTTCGATGCCTCGGGAATCCTTGTCCAGCGCGGCTTTCGCCGAAGCGTATTCCGCAAAATCTAGTTTTCAAAGAACTTAGATCTCAAAATCTTGAGAACAAATGGCTTAGAGCGGGACGATTCGGCCTTCCCCAACTGTCACGGCCTCGACCATGATCGCTGATTTAAATTGGGGAGGCAAGGTTGGATGTCACATGAGTGTTGTGGAAAAACGTTGGCCACCCGCACCCGCATCGGAAATGGGGAACGTCCCGTCGACCCCGGATTTCGTCTCCAGATTTCGTCTCGCCGTAGTCCGACTCCTTCACTTTCCATAAAGACATCGTCAGCGGGTAAATGCCAGCCGAAAACAGCAATCCCACCAACATCAAGACAACCTTCAGCGCCCTTTCTCGACTCACGGTGCCCTCCTGCTAAATCACGGACTGAAGAAAAAATATGTGCATCGGAAATCTTAGGGACAGGAAGAAGCAGAAGTCAACGAGAGCAGAGAGAAGAATCTGGAAAAACCTGGGGACGGGAAGAACCACTTGCGTTGTGAGGCTTGCAACTATAGTGAAACGCTTCCGAGGGAATCGTCACTATCCAGTTGTAAAGTCTGATCCTGAGACTGACCCCTTTGGAGTTCGGAGAGGAACTTATATGGCTCTTGGCGATGGCATCCGGCGCAACATTGCTTCCGTTGATCCCAGCGAGCGTGCAATGCTTCGTGACGCGCTGTTAGCCTTAAACGATCGATTTTTTCCTGGCTTCAGGACAGACGCTCCAGCTCCGGGCGGAGTGACCTGGTGGTTCAAACAAGATGAAATCCATCAAGCCACCCACGTACATGGCGGCCCGGAATTCATACCGTGGCACCGGGAGATTGTTAATCGGCTCGAGGACATGCTGAGGCAAATCAATCCGCAACTGTCGCTTCATTACTGGGATTGGAAAGAGGATCCCAGAGCCATCCCGAACGCCAACCTAGGCGGAGGCACAACTGGACCCTTGAACCTGTTTACTCCCGACTTCATGGGTTATGGCGGTTCTACTACCCAGGTTATTGGTCCGCCTTGGCAGAACGCCGCAGCTCCTTGGCGGCTTGATGGGTTCTATGTGCCAGGGGTTAGTCCTGACCGGGATTCTTCTCCCTTCAACCCTGCGGACCCTCCAACCGCAGTCAATCGATCTGTTGTGGGCTCTCCCATCACAGCTCAAAGAGAGACCGATATCTTGAACGCAATCGATTTCGCCGACATGCGTCTCCTCATGGAGAGCGCTCACAATGACATGCACGGCTTCGTGCGAATGGGCGGCGTACACATCTCTTTCAGGGATCCCTTCGTGTTCCTTCTACACTCGGGTCAGGATCGACTCTACTCTCGATGGCAGACTGACCCCGCGCACCCGGAAAGGCTCAATGGAGGTACCGTCTACGGAAGAGAGACCGGCGACCCAAGTCTGAACGGCAATGTTGAACCGTGGTCGACCGGGCATTCGATCGATACGTTTGGCCAAGAGCATTTCACCAGGCCTTGGTACGCTCCGGAAAACCAGGGCGTTCCGCACACTTACAAAAGCCCGTCCATCGTCTTTCCGCCCTGCTACGACACGAATCTGAGCGGCATCCCGCTGATACAAGTAATGAACGCAGGCAGTCCCCCTGTTATCAATTTCAACGACGTTCCCGAAGGCGAAACTGCCGCCCGCGCCGTCGTTTTTTCCGTATACTCCTGCGCTGATGTTCACTTGTCGATCACCAGTGGTCCAACGGTAGTGTCAGGACCCGCCGGAACAAGTTTTGGGACGCTGCTCGCCACGTCACTCCCTGTCCCTCACATCCTCAGCTTGGACCCGCCCCTGGCACGATTCTGGATCAGCTACAAAGGGACTCATGCCAACGATGTCGCCACAGGCTCACTTACCGTCCACTGCGACGAAACCAACCAGGATTTCGTCATCAACATTACGGCCAATACGATTGCCCGGAAGACCGTGGCAACCATGCTGGTTCTGGACCAGTCCGGAAGCATGGACTGGCTCGCCGGAATTGATTCCACCACCAAGCGCATCGACATCCTGCACCAGGCCGCAACCCAGTTTGTTCAGCTCGCCCAAGACAGTAGCCGGATCGGGGATGGCGTCGGCATGGTAAGTTTTGACAACAATGCCTACCCAGGGGTTGGCGTCACTCGCAACAACGGCACTGGGTTCGACCTCGCGCCGGTTGTCACTGCGATTCAAAACCTGCATCCGCAAGGAGCTACTTCGATCGGCAACGGCGTTGCACTGGCGCGAAACACCCTTAATCCGGTCACCGGCTACGACCTGAAAGCGATGGTCGTTTTTACGGACGGCCTGGAGAACACGTCCCTTTTTATTGCCGACGTGATGGGCAGCATCAACGACCAAACCTTTGCAATCGGTTTGGGTACCGTTCAGCAGGTCAGCGTTGGCGCGCTTACCGCCTTAGCCAACAACACCGGGGGACGCCTGCTTTTGAGCGGCCGCCTCAGCCCCGCCATTGACGACTATTTCCGGCTGAGTAAGTTTTTCATGCAGGTTCTGGCCGGCGTTAAGAACGACGTCATCGTAACCGACCCCAGCGGCTACATCTCTCCCGGCATGAAAGTGCGCATCCCTTTTGTGCTGAACGAAACCGATATCGACACGACGGTAATCCTCTTGACCGATCTCCGGGCGATTCGTTTTCTAATCGAAACGCCAGCGGGCGACATCATGAGCCCCGCGCAGGCGGGAGCACTAGGTGCAACTTATGCAGTCGGCACCAACATGAGTTACTACCGTTTTACCTTGCCGTTGCCACTCGGCGCGAAGCCGGCTCAGGCGGGAACCTGGTATGCCCTCCTTGAGCTAGATGAAAAAATCTTCGAGCGGTACGCCCTGTCGTCTGAGCAAGCCTTTGGCACCTTGGGAGGACGTTTTGCCCATGGCATCCGCTATAACGTGAGCGCACAGGCTTTTTCGAATCTTCGCATGCATGCGGACCTATCCCAAAACAGCTTACAGCCCGGCGCCACTCTGACGGTTCGCGCTACGCTTTCTGAATACGGCATTCCGGTGGACCACCGCGCCATCGTGCTCGCCAAGCTGGAGCGTCCCGATAACTCTCAGGCGACCATTGCTTTGGCGGAAATCGAGCCGGGCATTTTCGAAGCAACCACGGCGGCGCCCATGCAAGGCGTCTACCGCTTTCATATCCTCGCAGGTGGGGCCACCATGCGCGGACTTCCTTTCACGCGCGAGCAGGATCTTTCCGGCGCGGTTGTGCTCGGCGGCGATAATCCGCCGCCCACCAGCGGACCCTCGACGCACACGCGCGACACAGAGTGGTGCGATCTGCTCGAATGCCTGCTTGGTCCGGACGCGCTCGGCCGCTTCCTGAGCGAGCACAATATCAATCCCAACGCCGTCCGCGGCTGCATTGAACGCTGGTGCAAACGGCGCCTGGCTGGTCCTTCGCCGGAAGAACTCCGGGAGCGTGAGGGCACCTCGGCTGCACCGGTTGCCACCGCGGGGGCAATCGGTCAGTTGTCACCAAGCGATGTGGCATCCTTGCTGGCGGACATTCTAAGTGGAGCCCAGCCCATCCCAGGCACGGTGAAGGATCGGCTCCAGCCGTCCGCACCGGCCCGGAAACACAAACCATAGCGCCAGCTCCTCTTGCTGGACCACCGACAGCTCGGACACGATGCTGGAGTTAGAACCTTGGTTAAAGCGGTGGACTGTGGACGGGTGGCACGAGTATCTCAACGCGGGAGAATCGCAAACCGGCCTCGCGACTCTGCGCCAGTGCACCCACACCGGCCGGCCCGCCGGGACGCCCGAATTCATCAGCGCTCTAGAACAATCCACCGTGCGACTGCTCGCCCCGCGCAAGGGAGGCCGGTCCAAAAAGCCCGCAACCAATTCCAGGCAGCATAGGCTCGAGTTTATTGCCTAAGCTTGAAACTGAAGCTTGAACTGGGGAACGTCCCGTCTGGAAGCTGTGAAGAAATCGACGAGGAGACTCCGTAGGGCTATTGCGAAATCGACGAACGTCCGTACACTGCAAGTGTGACAAATCCTTCGAGGTCTCCAATTCCGCGACTGGTTTCCATTGATCGCCGGCAAATTCTGTTGCGTACGGTCGATGTTGAGAAACTGATCGAGGCGGCGGGGTGGCCCAGGCTTTTGACCTCGCGGGCATCAGCAACACAGTGGGTGGCCCGTCCTTCGTTCTTTGCGAAGGGCGGGATTCGGGAATGCCTGCGGCGAGTGGCCACGCTTTTCCACACCATCCATGTGACATCTAACCTTGCCTCCCCAATTTAAATCGGTAATCATGGTCGAGGCAGTGACGGTCTGCTCCGGAG
>WNFC01002507.1_pt1 | contig 23652 bp, 22 predicted proteins | sample 5400541 | NCBI WGS metagenome assembly WNFC01 (sample SAMN13153342, study PRJNA577476) | soil metagenome | isolation source: 120 cm saprolite under Douglas fir tree site 2 hole 2 replicate 1 | place: USA:California | collected 2015-04-18
CGGCGCTGCGCCATGGCATCGCGGGCGAGGACATTCTCCACGCTGTCAACCACGCGATCACTGCCGGTCGAGGTGGGTGACGACCCGGTGCGCTGGCTGGTGCCCGGCCCGGACCGGGCCGGAAACCTGCCGGGGACTGGTGGTGATGGACCGCCCGGTCGGCCCGGCGGTCATCCACGCCATGCCGATGCGAACCCAATGCCGGCGGCTGCTCCCGAAGGGCAGGCGAGACCAGGCATGAACAACTACGGACACCGCAAGGACGGGACGCCGATCACCGACGCCGACGTCGAGGCGATGGCCGATGAGGCCGAGCGCGGCTGCGACGTGGAGACACTCCTGCGCCGGCGGCCGGGCGGGCGGCCGCCGCTGGGATCAGCGGCGGCCAGTGTCGAGTCCGTGCGGCTGGACCCGGAACTCAAACGTGCCCTGCTGATCCGCGCGGCCGAGGAGCACGTCAGCGTCTCGGAGGTGATCCGCCGGGCCATCGGCGCGTACCTGCGGGCCAGCTGACCAAGTCTCCCGGGCGCGGCAGAACCAGTCAGCCACAGCCCGCACGTACTGGAGGAATGGTTTGCCGGTGGCTGGGTCAGGGTTGCCGGATCTGGATGTGCAGCGGGTGCGCCGCTGGTGCGCCCAGCGCGTCCCCGAACACCTGTGTGATCAGGTCCGGGTTGAATGCGATGCCGGGCCCGGATATCTGACGATCGTGGAGTGCCGGCCGCCCTGGCGCAAGGACCTCGGCCCGGAGTGGACCCGCTTCCCCATCGCCCGGCTGCGCTACACCAGTACAACGAGGCGCTGGGCGCTGTACTGGCGCGACCGCAACCTGCGCTTCCACCGCTACGACCAGCTCCCGCCCTCACCGCACGTCGAGGACCTCCTCCAGGAGATCGACCGCGACCCCATCGCGATCTTCTGGGGCTAGCCGTCCCCGCCCAGCGCCCACGGGCTATCCGGCAGCCCGCATCAGCCGGTGCGCGATCCCTATAATTGGCGGCTCGGCCTGGGGTGACGGGTGCGGGCAGTATGGCCGCCCAACCGCTGGACGATGCGGGAGGTTCGCTGTCGTGGGCGCTGCTGGGCCGAGTGGCGCCGGGCAAGGAGACGAGCGGTCTGCCGGGGACGCCAGCGAATATGTGCGGCGCTTGCGCTCGCTTCCCGTCGACCAGGTTCTCGGGGATGTCTAGTTCAGCCTGCTTCATGGCGCCCAGGTGAAGCTGGGTCGGCGAGACGCCTGGTTGCCGATGACGTGACCGCCGTGGCGCACGAGCACGCGACCCCCACCTGCCAGGCGAACTCACCAGGCAGATCGTGGTGCTGGGACAGTTGCGGCTGGGCGAGGTGAGCGCGGAATGTCACGCGCGCCAGCAAGGCCAGCCGGAGGAAAACGATCTGGACCGGGCCCCGGTGCCGCCGCCGGCCGGTGCAGCGCAGTGACGCCGCCCGCCCGTCACGCTGCGTCGTTGCCTTATGGGCTGCGTGACGTGCGTGAACCGCCGTTCTGCTCGCCGAGACTGCGTCTCGACCGTGGGTCGGCCGCCGCGCGGATCAGGTTGATCTGCGAGCGCATTCGCCGTTGATCACCGGGTCGTGGTCACCGTCCTCCTTCCGCCGCAGCCCTGTTCCCGGCCGGCGGGTCAGCGGGCGGCCCGGCTGCGCGGGGCGCCGAGCCCGCCAGCGGGCTGGTGTCGAGGTACCTGACCTCGTAGACCCGCTCGGTGAACTTCCAGCCGTCCGGGGTGCGCTGGTAGCGGTCGTGGTAGATGGCGTAGTTCAGCCCCTGGCGGCCGTCGCGGGCGCGGGCGAGCTCTTGGATGTAGGCACGGCCGGTCGCGGTGTCGCCGTCAAGCTGGATCGTGCCCGGGTGCGTGGTCTGCACGAAGAACTCCCACTGGCCCTGCAGCCGCTCGCCCCCGGCGCGGATCTCCTCCCGGCCGACCAGCTCGGCGGGGATATTGGGCATCCGCAGCGCGCCGTCGTGGGTGAACAGCGATGCGAGGCGGGCGCGGTCGCGCATCATCGCTGCGTCGGTGAACTCGCCGCGCAGCGCCTCGATCTCGACGCGGTCAGCGATAGCCTGAAAGTCGCTCATCGGTTTCCTCCCTCATCTGTGTTGTATCTGTGTTGCGGTAATTCCTTCTCCGGCAGTCGCGCCACATCAGACACCGGCCCGATATGACGAAGCTTGTCGGGATTGACCACAGCGCGGATCGCCTGGACCACGCCGTCGGCCACCTCAAGCTCGAACACGGTGAACACCCGCCCCGCGGCGTCGTACCCGACCGCGCCCGGCTGGCCGTTGACCCAGGCCAGCCGGAGGGAGGTGCCCAGGTACCGGCCCCGGCGGAACAGGCCGGCCAGCAGCCGGGCGACCCGCTCCCGCCCGTGCAGCGGCGCGCCGATCGCCTGCGCCTTGCCGCCGCCGTCCGCGTGGACCACCACGTCGGGGGCGAGCATGCCAAGCAGCGCGTCCATGTCGCCGCCGTCGGCGGCCTCGAAGAACCTGCGGGCGAGTTCCTCGCCTTCGGCCCGCCGCGCCGGGGGCGGCGCGCTGTGGCGCGCCTGCCCTCCGGCGGCGATGCGCTGCCTGGCGCGGGCGAAGATCTGGCGGCAGTTCACCTCGGTCTTGCCGGTGATCCTTGCCACATCCGGGTAGCCGTACCCGAACGCCTCGCGCAGGATGAACACCGCCCGCTCCACCGGCGAGAGGGCCTCCAGCAGCACCAGGAACGCCATGGACAGCGAGTCGGCCAGCTCGGCGTGCTCGGCCGGTCCCGGCCCGCCGGCGGGCACGACGACCGGCTCGGGCAGCCAGTCCCCCACGTACGTCTCCCTTCGCACCCGCGCCGAACGCAGGTAGTTGATTCCCAGCCGCGTCACCGTGGTCGCCAGGTACGCCTTCAGATCGGTGATCGTGGTTCCCGCCTGGCGCGCCCGGGCCAGGCCGAGGAACGCGTCCTGCACGATGTCCTCCGCGTCGCCCACGGATCCGGTCATCCCGTAGGCGATGAAGAACAGCAGCGGCCGGTACTCCGCCTCCGCCGCGCCGGCCTCATCCGCGGACCCAGGCACGGAACCCCTCCCGCCAGCTCGGGTACCGCGGCACCCAGCCGAGCTCTTTCCTGGCCTTCTGGTTCGAGGACCCGCGCGAGGTGGTCATCTGGGCCACGACGAACTCTCCGGCGAGCAGCCGCCCGAGCCAGGCGGGCACCCGCAGCGGCGGCTTCGCGCCCGCGACCTTGGCCAGGTACGGCAGCCACTCCGCGACCGGCGCCGGGTCGTCGTCCACGACGTTGTAAATGCCAGGCGCGCCATGGCCGACCACCGCGATCGTCGCCGCGGCGGCGTCGGTGATCTCGATGAACGACCAGACCCCGGTCCCGCCACCGATCACCGGCACCTGCCGCTTCCGCACCATGTCCACCAGCACATCCGAGGCGCCCGGCCCGTAGAAGCCGCCGTAGCGCAGCACGATTCCCTCCGGCGCCTCCAGCGGCACGGTCTTGTCCACATGCCTGATCGCCGCCGGCCCTTGCACAGCCGACCGGATGGGCCGCCAGTCAAGCGGATCTTCTTCAGTCTTCAGCCGGCCGCCGGAACGCTTGTCCGGCCCGGCGCCCGCGTAGCCTTGCGCGATGACCCGGCGGGTGCCCGCCCGCGCCGCGGCCGCCAGCAGGTTGTCGGTGCCCCGGGTCCGGAGCTCGTTCGTGGCGGCGAACACCCGGTCGACCCTGCGGAAGCTCCGCATGCCCGCCAGCGCGGTCATCTGGTGCACGATCACCTCCGGCGCGGCGGCCCGCACCGCCGCGATCACCGCCTCGCGATCCAGCCCGTCGAGAATCACTGGTTCCGCGCCCGCCGCGCGCAACTGCGCGACCTTGCCGGGCGTCCTCGTGGTCGCGGTGACCTGGTGACCCGCCGCGACCAGCCCGGGAACCAGGTGCCGTCCCAGTGCCCCGGTCGCTCCCGTGACGAAGACTCGCATCATCTTTCCTTCCGCCTGGTGCTTTCCCTTGAAGACAAGGCACCACCCGAAGCTGTGACACTCTCCGGCCCCGCCTTCCGAACCGCGCGGGCCTACTCCCGCCCCCGCAGGCCTCCCGCGGCTGGGCAGAAAGAATGATCTGCATGCCGCCAGTCACGCCGTTGAGCCGGCCCGGACACCGCGCCAAGTCGGCCTCCCGGTCCAGCGACCGGGTTCGTCGCGGTCCTCAAGGGTGTGCTTGGGGCCGAGGACCCGCTCGTGGACGGGCTGCAGCCCGGCGGGCAGGTCCCGGGCTGCGGCCGGGTCCCTGCGTGCCCGTCCGGCGGAGCTTGCTGTCAGAGAGCGTCAGATCGCCGGGACACGCGGGCCTGCCGGCAACCATGATGTCGCATTCAGCGGACACCTGCTCGTCGGTGGTGATGATCTCGCTGTGGCCAGTCATCTCGGCCTGCCGGGGCTGGTACGGGCGGCGAACTCGCGGACGATCTCCTGGCGGGTGGCGCCCGGGGAACATCGGCGACCCTGCCGTGAAGCAGCCAGCCCCGCGACGCGGCATTGATCTTGAGGTGCTGTAAGCGTTCCAGCCGGACTGCGGACGCGTTACCGGGACCGGAAAGACTCACGCCGCGCGGTCAGCCGACACGATCTCCAGCTCATTGCCATGATCACCGCGTCAGAGCTGGGCCGAGGGGCACTTGAGGGGCGCTTTCCGGGCCGTATTATCCTCGGTTAAGTTTGCGGAAAACATGCATAACCTGCGAGCCCCGTTACGGAATCGAACCGTAGACCTTCTCCTTACCATGCCTGACGGTTTCGTCTGACGGCGTCGCACTGGGTCGGCTTACCGCAGGTCAGATGCATATCGGTGTCTGGGTACGTCGCGCTGCGTCTGCCGTGGCCTGGCGGCGTTGTCACTTACTTTGTCACTTGGCTCCAGGACCACCTCCCTTCTGGGCGCCGCGTCCTCGGACCTGGCGAACCGGAGACCTGGCATGACATGGTGCCATAACCGATGATCCGCGTGCCGTCACCGGGATCGGCTGCCAGGCTCTGCCACGCGGGCTAAGGTCGACCGTCGGGTGGGCCGTCTCGGCCTGGTCGAGGGCTGCCGCCCAGCTCGCAGGAGGTTCAGCGCATTCTCCGACGGGGTACCGGGCTCGGCGGTATGCGCGCTGATCCGCAGGCCTTCGTCGGCGGCGAGGCGCTCGCCAGATTGTGAGCAGGCAGCGTTGCGGTCTCGTGCGCAGCGCAGGGAGGAAGATCTCCACACCATCTGCACATGTTCTGCATCACTCCTGCACCCGCGAGAGTTGCGGTGCTGAGTTTTAGGGCCAAGGCCCGCAGGAGGCTTCGGTAGCATGATCTGTCAGCAGCACGCCGGTGCGTTCTTTCTGAGCTGCAAATTCGTGCGAACGTTACCCGTCGCTTTGAGCAGCGTCTACGGAGTGGTGTCGACGGCTGGGCCGGGGGCGGCTCTCCAGCGTAGAGCAATGGAAAGGCCTGCTGCGTTTGGCCGGTCACGCCCGACGGGCCCGCGGCTGATCGTTGCCGCGCTACCGTCGAGCGCGGGCATCCTCGGGTTCAGCATGCGCCTTCCGAGCGCGGTGTCCCACAACTGGCGGGACGTGCCCACGGTGTGCCCGGGTTCTGCATCACCCAGGGCACGCGGGTCATCGACTCCACGCCGTCGGCCACGACGATGTCGGCGTCTCCGGCGTGCATAGCATCGGCGGCGGTGGCGAGCGCGGTCAGCCCTGACGCGCATAGCCGGTTGACGGTGTAGCCGGGTATCTCGGTGGGCAGCCCGGCCAGCAGCACGGACATTCGGGCTACATTGCAGTTGTCCTCGCCGGCCTGGTTGGCCGCCCTGAGGATTACTTCGTCGATCGCAGCCGGATCCACCCCGGCTCGGCGTACCGCCTCGCTAACCACCGACACCGCCAGGTCGTCGGGACGTATCTTTGCAAGCGCCCCGCCGTAGCGTCCCAGCGGCGTGCGGACCCCCCGACCAGGTAAGCCGTCATCTCGCGGTGCCCAGGCTCAGCGCCTCGACGGCGCGCGCGTGGTCGGAGGTGTTCTTCAGCAGCACCCCGAGCGTGCGTGCGATCGCGGTCGCGTCCAGTTCGGACAGCCCGAGGGTGACGATCGCGCGCGACCAGTCGATGGTCTCGGCCAGCGAGGGCGGCTTGCGCAGGTCGAGGCCGCGCAGCGCCCGGGCGGTGCGCACCACCTGCTCGGCCAGTGCGGCGTCGAGTTCCGGCACCCGCGCGGACACGATCTCGCGCTCACGCTCGGGATCTGGGTAGCCGATGTGGAGCCACAGGCAGCGCCGTTTGAGGGCCTCGGACAGGTCCCGCGTGCCGTTGGAGGTGAGCACGACGAGCGGCTGCGAGGTGGCGGCGATCGTGCCGAGTTCTGGGATGGTGATCTGGAAGTCGCTGAGGACCTCGAGTAGCAGCGCCTCCATCTCGACGTCGGCCTTGTCGATCTCGTCGATGAGCAGCACGGTCGGGCCGGAGCGGCGGATCGCGGTCAGCAGCGGCCGGGCGAGCAGGAAGTCGGCGCTGAAGATGTCGTCCTGCAGCGCGTCCCACGCCTGCTCGGAGGGCGCCGCCTGCAGCCGCAGGAGTTGCTTCTTGTAGTTCCACTCGTAGATCGCGCGCGCCTCGTCCAGGCCCTCGTAGCACTGCAGCCGGATAAGCCCGGCGCCGGTGGCGGCCGCGCTGGCCTTGGCCAGCTCGGTCTTGCCCACCCCCGCCGGACCCTCGACGAGCACCGGCTTGCCCATCTCTGCGGCAAGGTAGACGGTGGTTGCGATGTCCGGGGTGCATAGGTAGCTGGCTGCCGACAGCTTCGCCTCGACATCCTCCGCGGAGCTGAAGCATCCGCGAATTGGTTTCAGCATGCGAACAATGGTACGCATAGCGCACAGAATGCGCAAGCTCAGCGCAGCGCCGTGATCGCGTCGCCGAGCTGGCGCATGGTGGCGACCTCGTGCATCGCGTCCACCCGCGCCCGGTATGCGGAGGCCAGCGAGTCGTCCTCGTCCCACTCGACGGCTGGCTCGGGGTTGAACCAGAAGACGTGCCGCGCCGCCGCCTTGAGCTCGGTCAGTTCGGCGATGGCGGCGCGGCGGTGGTGGCTGCGCGCATCGCCCACGATCAGGACGGTGGTGCGCGGCGTGACCACGTGCGGCCAGCGCCGCCGGAAGGCAACCAGCGCTTCGGCGTAGTCGCTGCGCCCGTCGTCGTGGACCAGGCCCTGCCGGGCCAGCAGCGTACGCGCGTCGAGCATGCCACGCGAGTCCTGCAGCAGGTCGGTGACCTCGACGATGCCGTCGATGAACACCCACGAGCGGACGTGCCGGAACTCGCCGCTCAACGCGTGCAGCAGCGCCAGCATGAACGGCGCGAACTGGGCGACCGACCCGGACACGTCACACAGCACCGCGAGGTCAGGGCGGGTGGGGCGGCGCCGGTGCAAGGCAGGGGTGAGCGGCACGCCGCCGGAGGACATGCTCACGCGGATGGTCCGGCGCATGTCGAGCGAGCCACGGCTGCGCCTGCGGCGCCGGCCCAGCCGGGCCGCGATCCGGCGCGCGAGCGGGCGGACGGCACGGCGCAGCGCGTCGAGCTCATCCGCCGCCGCGGTCAGGATCGGCAGGTCGGCGAGATCGACCTCCCCGCCGGTATGCGGCACAGATGCGGCCACCTGAGCCCGCTCGGCGACCATCTTCTCGATCATGTCGGCCAGTGCGCGCACCGCCGCCTCGGCCTCAGCGGCCTCCATACGGCGCTCGGTCTCGGAGCGCCGCCCGTCGGCCTCGTAGCGCCGCAGCGCGAGCAGCTGCCGCAGCAGCCCGTCCAGCCCGATGCCGCGCAGCACCCGTGCGGTGTGGTGCCGCACGCTGCGCGTCCCGTCCGCCAGCCCGGCGAACGTGTCGATCGCCTCATCGGCAAGGTCGTGCACGCGCGCGGCGTCAGCGTCGTGGATGGCCCGGGCCAGATCACCCCCGCCCGGGGTGTCGGGTACCAGTGGCGGGCCATCCGCGCCGGCGGCCTTCGGTGCGAATCGCGGTGGGCGCTGCGCGGGCAGCAGCCGGTCGAGCAGTTGCTCGAGCGCAGCGGCTGCGGCGGCATCCTTCGCGAGGGTGGCACGCAGCGCCGAGCGCACCTGCGCCTGGGAGGTCAGGTCGACCAGGGCCAGCCCGCGCGCCGCGTCGATCGCCTCGGACGAGGACACGGCGAGCCCACGGTCGCGCAGGTAGTCGGTGACGAACACGACCAGCCGCAGCACGAGTTCACCGACGGAACCGGCTGGCGTGGACACGTGACCTCCTATAGGTGTACGTTATCCGAACTATCGGTCGGTATGCGAACAATAGGGGACGAGCATGGGTTTGCCAACCACACTGTTGGGCCTGGGCCTGCAACTGCGGGCTGATGCCGACGCGGCTCGGCGGCAGCACATCGCGACTCTGGCCGGCCGGCTCGGCTACGAGAGCGTGTGGTTCTCTGTCGCGCCGGGCGACGCGGGCGTGCTCGACGAGATCGACACGCTGCTGGCCGCCGGGGTGACCCACGTGGGCGCAGTATTCACTGGGCCGTCCGAGGCCGCGCCCGAGTGGGTGCGCATAGTCGGCCCGGCGCATCCCGAACTGCTCGTCGACGTCCCCGACGAGGCCGGGCCGGGCTGCGTGACGGCCCTGGGCGGGGCGGACGAATGGAGCCGGCGGGGCTATGTCCGGGGGGTGCCGGATCCGGCCGCGGCTGGGGTGGTGCTGTCGTCCTCGAGTCGAGCCCAGACCGCGGCGCTCGCCGCGGCCGCCGCACGGGTGCGTGCGGACGTAAACCCCGGCCTGCGCGTCGGCGTGGCGCTTGGCGTCTCGATCGGCCGCACCATGAGCGAGGCGCAGGCACGGGTCGCGCGCGATCCGTGCCTGGCCGCCACCGGAGTCCCCTATGCGGGACTGTTCGGCACCTTCGAGCAGGCACAGGAGCAGGTGCTCGCGCTCGCCGCCGCAGGCGTCGACTGGATCCGGGCCGACCTGGCCGACGAGCAGGACATCGCTGACCTGCTGGCTCAGCTTCGGGCGGCCGCCGTCGGCCCGGCACACGTGCTACACGGCCGGGGCCGCTGACCGCCGCGCGGCGGCCGATCGCGCAGGGGCAGGGCGTACCGCGAGGTCGGCCTCGATCTCGGCCCTCGCCGTCGAGCACCGAGGCCGGGCACGACTCGTGCAGCCGGTCGGCGAGCTCGATCAGGTACTCGCCCACGATCTCGCGAAAAGTCACGCTCCACAGGTACGCGTAGCTAAGCTGCAGCACCCGCGGCTGCAAGTGGAAGCGGCCGTACGCCGAGCCCACGTAGCCTGGGCTTATCGAGCGTGTGCAGAAAGCGCCGTGGTGCTGTGGCCCGCGTCAGCCCGGTCTCGCGGGCGATGTTGGCGATCGCCAGGCGGGGCGTGCGGCGTCGAAGCAGCGGATAACCGCCGGCCCGCGGTCGGGTGACTGGACGTACTCGGAGCGCCCGACCATCGCCGACCTCCTTGGGCTGCCCGGCATCTGGACGATACCCGATTGCGACAGACTCCTTCGCCCCGAGCCTCTTGACACCGGCCGCGCGAAGGCAGAAGCTGATGTTCACTGAGCGTACATACGTTCGCAATACGAACATCTGAGGCGGAGGATGGCAATGACGGCCAACCTGCCCGCCACCTGCCTGGCAGACAGGGGCCGCAATGATAAGTGGACTCGTGCATCAGACAAGCGACGTACTGCGCGCTCGTACCGCGTTCTTGAGTGGCGACGAGCGCCCATCTGCAGTGCGGCCGGAAATTTTCGCCTCTTGGCGCCGGTCTGCGCTGCTTGGAGCCCAACCGGACATCCCATCGCTGCCGTTCCGCGCCGAGATTGACAGCGAGGACGCGCTGCATGTCGCGGCTCGGCCAGTGCTCGATCGGCTCGCCGACCGGCTGGACCGAACGACAACCGCGATGCTGCTCGCCGACCGGGACGCTCGGATCACGATGCGGTGGGTGGGCGATCCCGGACTGTTGCGGATAATGGACCGCACCGACTCGGCACCTGGTTTTGCTCTTCGCGAGGAGGTGTGCGGTACCAACGGTCTGGGCTCGGTGCTTGAGGTGAGTCGCCCGTTTTCCGTGGTGGGTCCCGAACACTTCGCCGACAGGTTCCAGGAGTACGCCTGTTATGGCGCGCCGATCCGTCACCCGGTCTCGGGCCGGTTGGAGGGCGTACTCACGTTCGTCTCCCGTGCTACCGAAGCCAGCCCTTTGATGCTGGCGTTCATCGAGGAGACTGCCGCATGCATCCAGGAACGGATGCTGACGACGGGCTCGCGTCGCGAGCGGCTATTGGTCGACGCATTCGTCACCGCGAAACGCCGCACCCGCAGCGCGGTGGTCGCGCTCAACGAGCAGACGATCATCGCCTCAGCGGCCACATCGGCGCTGCTGGAGGAGGGATTGGATCACGCCACCTTGTGGGAGGCCGCACGGGAGGCTATCTTGCGTCGGAGCACGCGCGGGGAGGGCGAGGAAACACTCTGCGGGGAGGGGGACGGCGCTTTCCGTATCACCGCGTCTCCCGTCCTTGACGGGAACCAGGTCGTCGGCGCGCTCGTCCGCCTGTCTAGCGCGACCTCGACGGGACTATCCGTTGTCAGCCGCTGCGGCAGCTCCGTACATCCGCAACAGTGTCTGCTGCGTCACCTCGGTGGCCAGAGCCGCGCATGGGTGCACGCCATGTCCGTCGCCGCGCCTGCCGTCCTGAGCCGCCACCCCGTCCTCCTGCTGGGCGAGCCCGGGGTCGGAAAGCTGGAAGTAGCGCAGGCACTACACGATCTGTCCTGCACAAACGGTCCGCTGTCCGTGTTCAACGCGGCGTTGGCATTGCTCGACGGGTTCGCCGTCTGGCTAGGCAGAGTCCGGGCACGGCTCGGCCGTCCAGGCACCCTCGTACTCGCTCATCTTGAGACGTTGGCCGGGACGGAGGCGCTCGCGCTCGCGGCGCTGCTCGACGATCATGAGGGCTCATGGCCGCGTCTCATCGGTACGGCCACACGGCACCCCGGCGAGACGTCGCCGACGGGGCCGCACCTGGATCGGCTGGCCACCCACACTGTCGACCTGCCGCCGCTTCGCGAGCGACGCGGCGACGTGCCCGAACTCGTGAAACGCCTGGCACGTCGTCAGGGAGAGGATCGGCTGCGCTTTAGCTCCGAGGCGATGCGGGCTCTCATCGACGCGCCTTGGCCGGCCAACGTTCGCCAGCTTGAGACGTTGGTGCGCCGTTTGGCGGTAAGCCGCGGACCGAATGCCGTGGGGCTGCAGGACCTGCCCGCCGACCTGGTGTGCGCCTCCCAGCACGGGCTCACCGCTCTTCAGCGGTTGCAGATGGAGGCGATCATGGCGGCGCTGGGCAAGTCCGGCGGCAACATAAAGCTCGCCGCGGCTGAGCTCGGTGTCTCGCGCTCAACGCTCTACCGAAGGTTGCGAGAGCTCCACATCGATCTCAATGATCCGACGCGCGTCCGCAGCGGGGTCCCGTCGCTCGCGGGGCCTAGGGCACCGAAGGTGCCCTAGGCACGGCTTATTTACGTCATTTGCGACCGACTCGAAGAGCTTGCTCGCCGTGTTCGAGGTAGAGGGGTACGTCAGTGCGACGTGCTTCGAACGCACGCGTGAGGCGGCGGCCAGGCGTGGGATGACGTACTCGGCGAGCTGATCGATCGGTATCCATCCATCGTTCCAGTTCGCCGTCCCCGAGCCTTTCCGCCTTTCGGCCTCGCCGAGCAGTCCGCAGTCGAAAATGTCGTGCCACCCACAGGCCGGCCGGGTTCGCCTCGCCGTGTGCGTGGCCGCGGGCTTCCAGGACGGGAAGCTTACCCACGAGCACATCTACTGGGAACCAGGCCTGGCTGCTCGGGCAGGTGGGACCGCTGGACCCGGCCGTCCTTCCGGTCGCCGGCGTTCAGCAGGCGGAGAAACCGCTCGCTGTCCGCACCATGCCCGCCAACACGCTGCTGGCCGACGACCGGAACCAGCGCAGCTTGACCGCCCTGGCTGCGGAAGCAAGGGACCCACCTCATGGGTCAACTGACTGACGCGCCCCTAATGCACCACTCGGCGAGTCACAGTTTTGACTGTGCGACCGACGGCGGTGGTCGGGGCCGGCGAGATGGCGTGTATTGGAACACTGGCGTGTCAGCTTGAAACACAACCGTCACCAGCAGGTCACTCATCATGAGGCCATCAACCTGATCATTTGCCGCGATGCCCAGGAGGGGATTGCTATGGCGAACGCACAAGACGTCGCAGCGCGCGAGACGGCGGCACCTGTGGCGGTGACCGACTTCGAGGCGGAAGCCGACATCGTCGTGGTCGGCGGCGGCGGTGGCGGTCTGCCTTCCGCTTTGTTCTCACGGTGGCTCGGCAACGAGGTGATCCTGCTGGAGAAGGCACCCGAACTGGGTGGCACCGCGCGCAAGGCCGCGTTCTGGTACTGGGTGCCGAACAACGAGCCGATGCGCGCATTGGGCATCAAAGATGAGGAAGAGGACTGCCTACGCTACATGGCACGGCTGTCCCGCCCGCAGGCATACGATCCGGGCAGCCCCACCTTCGGCCTGAGCCAGTGGGAGTACGACCTCTGCAAAGCCATTCACGAGTCGGCTTCCCCCGCAGCCGAACTGCTGCGCGAGCACGGCGCCCTCGTCTACCGACACTGCGCGGACGTGCCCGACTACTGGGCGGAGCTGCCCGAGGACAAGGCGCCGCGGGGACGCGTCCTCGTCCCGGACGAGGCCTGCGAGACCATGTCCGACGGTGGGCAGGTCGCCATCCGTACCATGGGAGACGCCGGCCGTCGTGATGGCGTCGACATCCGCACCGGTCACCGCGTGCAAAGGCTAGTCGTCCATAATGACGCGGTCGTCGGCGTTGTGGCATCGACGCCGGACGGCGTGGCGCATCGCATCCGCGCCCGCAAGGCCGTCATCTTCGCCACCGGCGGCTTCACGCATAATCCGGAACTTCGCCGCAATTTCCTGGACGTCCCCGTCTACGGCGGATGCGCCGCGACCACAAACGAAGGCGACATCGTAGCCGTCGCGTCGGCGGTCGGGGCACAGCTTCGGAACATGAACTACGCCTGGATGTGCCCGGTGCCCCTGGAGAAGGCGATCGCCCCCGATCCGGGCATGATCGGCATGTTCTCCGTGGCCGGCGACTCCATGGTGTTCGTGAACAAGTACGGCCGCCGGGTCGTCAACGAGAAACTCCAGTACAACGAGCTGGCACAAACCTTCTTCCAGTGGGACCCCTCCGCGGCCGAGTACCCGAACCTCGTGCTGGCGCAGGTCTGGGACCAGCGGTCGCAGGACCACTCCGCGAGCACCGAGTACGGGCGGCTGATCGTGCCGCCGGGCACCGACGACTCCCACGTGATCAAAGGCGAGACCCTTGAAGAACTGACCCGACGGATCGACGAGCGCGTCGCCCGGTTCACCAGCCGCACCGGAGGACTGCGGCTTGCTCCGGACTTTTCTGCCAACCTCAAAGACACGCTGCGGCGGTTCAACGCGATGGCGCACGAGGGCGCCGACCGCGATTTCCACCGGGGGGAGCGCGCCGTCCAGCTTCTCTTCAACGGCCCCGTCAAGGAGGAACCCGGACGCACCAACCCCACGCTGTGGCCGCTCAGCGATACCGGGCCGTACTACGCGGCGCTCGTCACCGGCGGCACCCTCGACACCAAAGGGGGTCCGAAAGCGACACCGGACGGACAGATCGTCGACGACTTGGACCAGCCGATACCAGGGCTTTACGGCGTCGGCAACTGCGTGGCCTCAGCGTCTGCTCAGGCGTACTGGGCCGGGGGAGCGACGCTCGGACCGATCGTCGCATTCGCGTACCGCGCCGCCCACGCCGCCCACGCCGAACCCGTGAAGGAGGTCGTGCAGGCCGCGCGCTGAGTGCTGGAGTGCCCGGCACTCGACGCCGCCCCGACCCGCCCACAAGCACCACGAGGAGCGAAAGCGATGGCCCTCACCAGACAGACGATGACCGACGAGCAGCGCAAGTCGGTGGTCCTGGACTACCTGAAGGCGTTCGACAACGCAGGAGTGATCCCGACCGGTGGCAGCATTCTTGACCTGTTCGCCGACGACGCTCAGGTGTACTTCCCCAAATGGGGCCTGGCGACCGGTAAGGAACAGATCAGCAAGTTGTTCACCGACGTGGGCAGCACGATCAAGCACATCGAGCACCACTACGCGCACTTCAACTGGGTGTTTTCCGGCGGCGACATAGTCGTGTGCGAAGGTACCAGCCACGGGGAGCACCAAGATGGCGCGTGGCGAGCCGGCGTGCCGGAGTGGGGGGCCGGCCGGTGGTGCGACGTGTTCGAGATCCGTGACTGGAAGATCCAGCGAGTCTTCATCTATCTCGATCCCGACTACGCAGCTCGGGACACCGAACGCTACCCCTGGCTGGAGGACCGCTCCTGAGCCCGCGACCGAGCAACGGAGCAGCCTTCGGCCAGTAAAGACATCCCAGCAGCGATCAGCCCTCCCGGTCACCGGCAGGGGCACGATCTTCATCAGGGCTCAAGGCCGGGGAGACACTAGTGCTCCCCCGCCGGGGCCACCAGGTACCGAGTCTGCCGGATGGCGGACCCTACAGGACTCGTAAGGAGGCCCCCGGTGACCGAACTTCGAACCAATGACGTCTCCGAAGGCGCGACATCCACCCCTTCGGCACCCTCGGCTGGAGTCGAGAGCGCAGCCAGCCCGCCACCGAATCCCGCAGTCCTCGGCCTGCTCGCGTTCTCCGTCGGCGGTACGGTGCTCGGAATCTCCCTGCTTGGCTATGTCTCGGCCGCGGCGCAGGGCGGCAGCGTCATGCCTATCGTCTACGCGGCCACCGGCCTCGGCGTGCTGATCACCACGATTTGGGCCGCGGCGCTCGGACAGACATTCGTGGCCGCAGTGTTCGGCGCGTTCACCGGCTTCTGGCTCAGCTACGCCGCGCTCGTCCTCGGGCTCGCCCACAACTGGTACGTGATCCCTCAGGCGCAGGTGGCCCACAGCGTGGCCCAATTCCTCATCGCCTGGGCGATCGTGATCTTCATGCTGGACGTCGTCAGCGTGTATGTCCCCTCGTCGTTCACGATGATCCTCAGCTCGGCGCTCGTCGCGGTCGTACTCCTCATCATCGCCAACCTCAACGGGTCGACCGTACTGCCCAAAGTCGCGGGCGGGTTCATCCTGTTGTTCTCGGCCATCGGCTTCTACGATTTCCTTGCCGCCGGCATCGAGTCGGTAGGCGGACGACCGCTGTCCCTCGGACCGCCACTGCGCACGTTGCTCGCCCGCAAATGACGCCAGGGCCCACCGAGGCATCGCCACGTGGCGCGGCCCGGCCGGGAAGTCCATGTTTCGCCGCGAGCCTCTTGACACCGGCCGCGCGAAGGCGCAAGCTATTGTTCACTAAGCGCACATACGTTCGCGATACGAACATTTGAGGGCGGAGGATGGCAATGACGGCCAACCTGCACGGCAAGGAACGGGCGTCCTACACGACGCGCTTCGGCTCGCTGGCGAGCTACGAGAAGGGCGGCGTCGAAATCATCAACGACGACCCGCGGCACTACGCCTTCTCCAACGTCTTCGAGGTCGCCAGTAACGCCGCGCCGTACGAGAAGACCGCGGTAGGCAAGAACATGGACTACGTCGTCGAGGCGATCCGCGCCGAGGGCACCAGCCAGTGGCGCACCGCCGCGCACGACGAGTTCGCGCTCGTCCTCGACGGCCAGGTCGAGATCTCGCTCGTCAAACTCGCGCACAGCCCGCTCCCGCCCGACGCCGGCGGCTCGGTCGCCCTGGACGGCGAGCCCGAGGGCCAGCCGATGGGGCGCATCGTCGCCCGGAGCGGGCACATGGCACTGCTGCCGGCGGGCAGCGCGTACCGATTCCGCGCCGATCAGCCCGGCGTGATCCTGCAGCAAACCGTCGCCGGCCCGGACACCCTGTTCCGCTGGTCCGAGATCTGCCAGTCCCTGTGAACCCCTGAACCGCAGCCTTGCGAGGAGCCGCCACATGACCGCTACCGCTGAACACGGTGTCGTCTCGACCGAGCCGAACGAGGAGGGCTACCGCGAGTTCTCCCTCGGCGAGTTCCGCTTCCGCCGTGACGAGTACTTCGTCTACATCACCTGGCCGACCGGGCACCACATCATGAGCGTGGACGCGTTCCTGCGCGCGCTGCAGCGCGACATCGCCTGGGACTTCTTCTACGGCACGGTCAACTTCGACGGCGTCTTCGGCACGGTCAACCACTATGGCACCGTCGACATCTTCGCCGGCCGCTACAACGACTCCTACCGCAAGGCCGAGCTCGACCACTCCGAGAATATCCAGACGCCGCGCATCCGCGAGACGTTCAAGTCGATCCTCGACGACTGGACCAACGAGACCTTCGACCCGTTCGCCTCGCCGCACGAGACCGGCTCGGCGTTCGGCATCAAGAATGGCGACAACCACGGCGCGGTCACCCGCCAGCGGGTGCAGGCCGGACGGATGGTCGGCCTGCCCGGCGACGCGCTGCTGCGCAGCGACGAGGCCGGCTACCTGGTGAACCGCATGTTCGCCGACGTCCCGCAGGACGAGCCGGAGGTCTACGCCGAGCCCGGCTTCGAGGACCAGGTGTCGGCCTTCAGCCTGTTCGCCTACCTGTCCCGCTCGGACGTCACCTGGAACCCGTCGGTGGCCAGCGTCTGCAAGGAGTCGCTGTTCTGCCCGACGACCGAGGAGTACATCCTGCCGATCATCCACGGCAACGACCGGGTCGAGTGGTTCATCCAGCTGACCGACCAGATCACCTGGGAGGTCGAGGACCGGGAGACCGGCGCCGTCCGGGCCCGCGTCGTGATGAAGGCGGGCGACGTCTCGGCGATGCCGGCCGACATCCGCCACCAGGGCTACTCGCCGAAGCGGTCGATGCTGCTGGTCTGGGAGAACGCGTCCGCCGACCTGCCCGACCTGATCGCAAGCGGCAAGACACCGACCTACCCGATCGACTTCTGAGGCACCGGGACGGGACGACGGTGCAGACGAAGCTGTTCATCGGCGGCATGTGGGTCGACGGCCTCGACGGCGCGAGCATCGAGGTGCGCGACCCGCACGACGGGTCGCTGCTCGCCGAGGTGGCCGAGGCCCGCGCGGCCGACGTCGACCGCGCGGTGCAGGCGGCGCAGGCAGCGTTCGGGGCGTGGCGGCACACCACGGCCGAGGAGCGCGGCCGGCTGCTGCTCAAGCTCGCCGACCTGATCGAGGCGGACGCCGACGAGCTCGCGCTGCTCGAGACCCGCGACACCGGCCATCCGGTTCGCGACACCCGCGGGCTGGACGTGCCGCGCACCGCCGCAACGTTCCGCTACTTCGGCGGGATGGCCGACAAGTACCAGGGCAGCGTCGTCCCGGTCGAGCACGGCTTTCTCGACTACGTGCTGCGCGAGCCGATCGGCGTGGTCGGGCAGATCGTCCCGTGGAACTTCCCGCTGATGTTCACCAGCTGGAAGATGGGTCCCGCACTGGCAGCCGGCAACACGGTGGTGCTCAAGCCGTCCGAACTCACCCCGCTGAGCACGCTGCGCGTGGCCGAGTTGATGACCGAGGCCGGCCTCCCTCCCGGCGTCGTCAACATCGTCACCGGCTACGGCGCGACGGCCGGACGGCGCATTGCCGAGCACCCCAGTATCGGCAAGGTGTCGTTCACCGGTTCGACGGCGGTGGGCCGCTCGATCCTGGCGGCGAGTGCGGGCAATCTGAAGAAGGTGCAGCTCGAGCTCGGCGGCAAGGGCGCGAACATCGTCTTCGCCGACGCCGACCTCGACGCCGCCGTGCAGGGCTCGGCGTTCGCGATCTACCACAACCAGGGCCAGGCCTGCATCGCCGGCAGCCGGCTGATCGTGCACGAGGATGTCGCCGACGAGTTCGTCGACCGGTTCGTCCGGCTCAGCAAGGGCGTGCGCCTCGGCGACCCGAAGGATCCCGCCACCGAGATGGGCCCGCTCACCTCGCCCGGGCACCGCGACCGCGTGCTCTCCTACATGGAGGTCGCGGTCGCGGACGGCGACGAGATCGTCACCGGCGGCAAGGCGCCGGAGACCGCCGAGCTTGCCGGCGGCTGCTACCTCGAGCCGACCGTGGTGGCGACGCAGGCCGCGCACCGCCTCGCCCGGGAGGAGGTGTTCGGCCCGGTCGTGGCGGTGCAGCGCTTCCGCACCGAGGACGAGGCGCTGCGCATCGCCAACGGCACCGACTACGGGCTCGGTGCCGGACTGTGGACCCGCGACCTGTCCCGCGCGCACCGGGTGGCGTACGAACTGCGGGCGGGCATGGTGTGGGTCAACTCGTACAAGCGGGTCAACCCCGGCTCCCCGTTCGGCGGCGTCGGGCAGAGCGGATTCGGCCGCGAGATGGGGTTCGAGGCCATGCACGAGTACACCGACGCCAAGGCGGTGTGGATCAACTACGGGGCGCAGCTGCCTGCGCGCTACGCCGATGCCTGACCCGCAGCCGCTGCCCGGCGCGATCCGCGCCCATGTCCATCCCGGCGCTGTCGTCGCGCTGGAAGGCTTCACCCACTTGATCCCGTACGCGGCCGGGCACGAGATCGTCCGGCAGGGCATCACGGGCCTGACCCTGGTGCGCCCCGATAAGCACATCGGCCGGCGGTCGGTGCGGCTGCCCGCGGACCCGGTGCGGGCGATCCACGACGCGATGGCGGCGATCCTGGGCAGGGGTGGTGCCGCGTGAAGGCCAGGTTCGTGCACGAGACGCTGCCGCAGCGGGTGGTGTTCGCCTCGTTCGAGGCCGCCGAGCACGTGGCGGAGGAGGTGGCCCGGCTCGGGGCCTCCCGGGCGATGGTGATCGCCGCCGAGGCCGAAAGCGCGCTGGCCGACCCGCTGGCGGCCGCCCTGCCGGTCGCCGTACGCCATACCGAGGTGGTGATGCACGTGCCCGGCGATGTCGCCGAGCGGGCACGCAAGGCCGCCGGGGAGCACGATGCCGACGTCCTCGTGAGCGTCGGCGGCGGGTCCGCCACCGGCCTGGCCAAGGCGGTGGCGCTGACCACCGGCTTGCCCATCGTCGCCGTGCCGACCACGTACGCGGGCTCGGAGGCCACGAACGTCTGGGGGCTCACCGAGGGCGGCCGCAAGACCACCGGAACCGACGCCCGCGTGCTGCCGCGGGCCGTCGTCTACGACGCCAGCCTGATGCTGTCCTTGCCCGTGCCGCTGAGCGTCGCGTCCGGGCTGAACGCGCTGGCGCACTGCGTCGACTCGATGTGGGCGCCCGGCACCGACCCGGTCGACCAGGCGCTCGCGCTGGAGGGCATCCGCGCCCTTCGCGACGGGCTTCCCCGGGTCGTGCGCGATCCGCAGGGCATCGAGGGCCGCGAGCAGACGCTGTACGGCGCCTGGATGGCCGCGGTGGCGTTCGCCTCGGCCGGCTCCGGGTTGCACCACAAGATCTGCCACGTCCTGGGCGGGATGTACAACCTCCCGCACGCGCAGACCCATGCCGTGGTGCTGCCGTATGTCCTCGCGCTCAACGCGCCGTCGGTCCCGGACAGCGAGCGGCGGATGGCGGCGGCGTTCGGCGCGGCGTCCGCGCTGGACGGGTTGCAGCGCCTGCGGGAACAGGTGGAGGCGCCTCGCGCCCTGCGTGATTACGGGCTGCGCGAGACCGGCATCCCGGCTGCCGTCGACGCCATCCTGGCGGCTGTGCCCCCGGACAACCCGACGCCGGTCACCGCCACGAACCTCGAAGAGCTGCTATGCCGGGCGTGGGAAGGAAGGCCGCCACGATGAGCCTCGACCAGCACAGGACGGCCTCCCCGGAGCAGGAGGAACGCGAGTCACGGCTCGTCGAGCGCGTGGTCGCGTCCTTCGACGCCACGCCGGACCCGCGGCTCAAGGACCTGATGCAGGCGCTCACCCGGCACCTGCACGCGTTCCTGCGGGAAGTGCGGCTGACCGAGGAGGAGTGGCAGCGCGCCATCGAGTTCCTGACCGCCACCGGGCACATTACCGACGACCGGCGTCAGGAGTTCATCCTGCTCTCTGACGTCCTGGGGGCGTCGATGCAGACCATCACCATCAACAACGAGGCCTACCAGAACGCCACCGAGGGGACGGTGTTCGGCCCGTTCTTCGTCGAGGGCTCACCCGAGATCGAGCCCGGCGGCGACATCGCCGCCGGAGCATCCGGGGAGCCGTGCTGGGTCGAGGGCACGGTCACGGACACGGACGGCAAGCCGATCCCGCATGCGCTGATCGAGGTCTGGGAGGCCGACCAGGACGGCTTCTACGACGTCCAGTACGACGACGGCCGGGTCGCCGCCCGCGGCCACCTGTTCAGCGACGCGCGCGGGCGCTACCGCTTCTGGGCGGTCGCCCCCACGCCGTACCCGATTCCGCACGACGGCCCGGTCGGCCGGCTGCTGGCCGCGACGGGCCGGTCCCCGATGCGGGCCTCGCACCTGCACTTCATGGTCAAGGCGGACGGCTTCCGGACCCTGGTGACGCACATCTTCGTCCGCGGAGATGAGCTTCTGGGCCGCGACAGCGTCTTCGGGGTGAGGGACTCGCTCGTGATGGACTTCACGCCCCAGCCGCCAGGTACCCCCGCTCCCGACGGCCGGGACCTGGGAGACCGCGCCTGGTCACGCGTGCGCTTCGACATCGGCCTGGCGCCCGCCGCGGCCCCGTGAGCACCCCCGCCGCGGCCGTGGCCCTGCACCTGGACAGAAAGGCTGATCCATGCCCACCGACGTCTACCTGTACGACGCCGTACGGACCCCCTTCGGGAAGTACGGCGGTGCGCTGGCGGGTGTGCGTCCCGATGACCTGGCGGCGCACCTGGTGCGGACGCTGGTCGACCGGGCGCCCGCACTGGAGCCGGCCCGGGTCGACGAGATCGTGCTTGGCAACGCGAACGGGGCCGGGGAGGACAACCGCAACGTCGCCCGGATGGCAGGCCTGCTGGCTGGCCTGCCGACGTCGGTACCGGCCACGACGGTGAACCGGCTGTGCGGCTCCAGCCTGGACGCCGCCATCGCGGCCTCGCGCCAAATCGCCCTCGGCGAGGCCGACGTGGTGGTGGCCGGGGGTGTGGAGTCGATGAGCCGGGCGCCATGGGTGCTGTCCAAGCCCGAGAAGCCGTACCCGGCCGGTGACGCGACGCTGGTGTCGACGACCCTCGGCTGGCGCCTGGTAAACCCGCAGATGAACCCGGAATGGACCGTCTCCCTGGGTGAGGCCACCGAGTTGCTCCGCGTCCGCGAGCAGGTGAGCCGCGAAGCGCAGGACGCCTTCGCCTTGCGCTCGCATCAAACGGCGGCCCAGGCTTGGGACACCGGATTCTACGACAACCTCGTCGTCGAGGTCCCTGGGGTAGCGCTCGAGCGCGACGAGTCCATCCGGCCCGACACCAGCCTGGAGAAGCTCGCCGTGCTCAAGCCGGTGTTCCGCAAGGACAACGGGACAGTGACCGCGGGCAACTCCTCTCCGCTCAACGACGGCGCGTCCGCGGTCCTGCTGGGCAGCCCCGCGGCGGAGCAACTCGTCGGCCTGCCGCCGCTGGCACGGATCGCAGGTCGCGGCGCAGCAGCGAACCACCCCCGGTACTTTGGTTTCGCGCCGGTGGAGGCGGCCAACGCGGCCCTGAAGCGAGCCGGCATCGGCTGGGGTGATGTGGATGCAGTCGAGCTGAACGAGGCGTTCGCCGCGCAGACCGTGGCGTGCATCAACGCCTGGGGTGTCGACCCGGGCATCGTCAACGCACACGGCGGCGCCATCGCCATCGGCCACCCGCTGGGCGCGTCCGGCACCCGGGTGCTGGGCACGCTCGCACGCTCCCTGCGGGCGAGCGGCAAGCGGTGGGGGGTCGCCGCGATCTGCATCGGTGTCGGGCAGGGGCTCGCCGTGGTCGTCGAGAACCTGGGCGCCTGAGCCGTGGTCAGCATCCTGGAAAGCCTCACCGAAGCGGTGGCGGGGATCCCGGACGGCGCCACGGTGATGATCGGCGGATTCGGTCCGGCCGGTCAGCCGGTCGAGCTCATCGACGCGCTCGTCTGCTCGGGCGCCACCGACCTCACCGTGGTCAGCAACAACGCCGGAAACGGGGACGCGGGCCTGGCGGCGCTGATCCGTGCGGGCCGGGTCCGCAAGATGGTGTGCTCCTTCCCTCGCCAGTCGGACTCCTGGCACTTCGACGAGAAATACCGGGCCGGCGAGATCGAGCTCGAGCTCGTTCCCCAAGGCAACCTCGCCGAGCGCATCCGCGCCGCGGGCGCCGGCATCGGAGCCTTCTACACGCCCACCGGCTACGGGACGCTAATGGCCGAAGGTAAGGAGGTCCGGGAGATCGGCGGCAGGCACTACGTACTGGAGTACCCGCTACGAGCGGACTACGCACTGGTCAAGGCGCACCGGGCCGACGAGCTCGGCAACCTGGTGTACCGCAAGACCGCCCGCAACTTCGGGCCGATCATGGCGGCGGCCGCGACGACGACGGTCGTGCAGGTCGAAGAGGTGGTGCCGGCCGGTGCGCTCGACCCGGAAATCATCGTCACGCCGTGCATCTACATCGACCGCGTCGTCTGGGTGCCGGTGCCGGCGCCGGCCCGCCCGACTGAGCCGGTGGGAGCGGGCCAGTGAGCACCCGGGCCACCGGCACCACCCTGCGCGGGCTCAGCAAGGACAACCTCGCGGCCCGTGTCGGGCGCGACATCCCGCGCGGGGCCTTCGTCAACCTCGGCATCGGGCTCCCTACCCGGATCAGCAACCACCTGACCCCGGACAGCGGTGTCATGCTCCACACGGAAAACGGCATGCTGGGCATGGGACCCGAGGCGCACGGGGATGCGGCAGACCTTGACCTCATCAACGCCGGCAAGGTTCCCGTGACCGAGCTTCCCGGAGCCTCGTACTTCCACCACGCGGACTCCTTCGCGATGATGCGCGGCGGTCATCTGGACGTCTGCGTGCTCGGTGCCTATCAAGTGTCGGCCCGGGGCGACCTCGCGAACTGGCAGACCGGCCGGTCCGGTGACATCCCCGCCGTCGGCGGCGCGATGGACCTTGCCCTAGGGGCCAAGGAGACGTTCGTGATGATGAACCTGCTATCGCCGGATGGGGCTCCGAAGCTGGTGCCTGAGTGCACTTACCCGCTGACCGGCGTGGGGTGCGTCAGCCGCGTCTACACCGACCTCGCGGTGTTCCTCGTCGGGGACGAGGGCGTCGCAGTACGGGAGCTGTTCGGCTGCACCCTTGACGAGCTGGCAGATCTTCTCGAAGTGCCCCTCCTGGACTGGACTCGCGAAGAAGGCCGGTGACATCGATGACCCGTGCACACAAATGTCCAACGCCGTCCCGGGACTACTCGGGCTCCTCGCTATTTTCTTCGACATCGGTAACCGCAAACTTGCTCGCCTTCTTTACTTCCCCGGACTCGACGCCGGGCCCTACGCCGAGGTCCTCGGCGGCTTGCACCACTGCGTCATCTCCGTGGAGCCCGCGCGCTGGAACGAGATCGTGCGCCGCCTAGGCCATTCTCCACGGCACGGAGACGCG
>WNFC01001653.1_pt1 | contig 23651 bp, 17 predicted proteins | sample 5400541 | NCBI WGS metagenome assembly WNFC01 (sample SAMN13153342, study PRJNA577476) | soil metagenome | isolation source: 120 cm saprolite under Douglas fir tree site 2 hole 2 replicate 1 | place: USA:California | collected 2015-04-18
CCGCGCATCGCCATTGTCAATTCGAACTGTAATCTCCATCTCTTCCAGAGACAGTATCTTGGGGTCAGGTTGCGCCTTGTCGCGGGGGATCAGCACGCCCCCGTCCCCAAGTAGAAGGTGCGGCGCGAGAAACAAGAACGCAAATACGACGAGTGTTTTTTTCACGGACGCAGTTTCTGCTCCAGAATTTTGACCAATCCGTTGTCCGTGCCCGCGTAGATGGTGCCGTTGCTTTCGGCAAGTGCCGTCACATTGAGCGAGGGCAGGCCATCGGTGATAACTGTCCAGCGGGCCGCATCGCGGTCGTACACATAAAGGCCATTTCCGAGCGAGCCAGCGAAAACGTGATGCGGCGTCACAAGCATGGCGTTGGGATTGACTTCGAACGATGCGGTGGCTCTTTCGAAAGAATGAAAATGTCCGGAGCGGTCCAGTCCAAGAATTCCCGCGCCGTAGGTTCCGACGATCCATTCATCGCCGACGGGAACAACCGCCGTAATCCAATTGTGTTTCAGGCCAGAGCCAGCGCCCGCTGTGTAATTTACTCGAATGGTCTCTTTGCTGATTTCAGAGAGGCCACCCAGCGTGCCGACCATGAGTTCATCGCCCGAAACGCCGAGTGCGTACACGTGGTTGTTTACGAGCCCATGAAACGCATACATGCTGTGGGGGCCGGCCGCGTCCAGAAAGGTCAGACCCGCCGGTGTGCCTACCACCAAACCATCGTGGTAAATGGCGACGTCGGTGACGTGGTCCGCAATGAGCCCGTCCGCTCGTGTGAGAACCTGCTGCTCGCTAGCATTTGAATCGAATCGGACCAAACCGTTTGCGGTGGCCACCGCTACGGTTCCGGTCCGGCCGTCCGGCACGATGCGGTTGACACAGAAAACGTGATCGTTTTCCATGTGCATTGCGGGCCCCGCAGCTGCCTCCAGAAGATCTAGGCCGCGGTCGAAATATCCAATCCAAATGCGCCCACTTCTGTCCGCGGCCAGCGCCGAAATGTTGCGATCGCTGAGAATGGCAGGCCCCGGCCTCAACACTTGTTGCCAACCCAACTCCCGCACGCTCCTGCGATAGAGCTCATTGCTGGAAAGCACATAAATGTCGTTTCCGGACGCGAAAAGCTGGCGAACCTTGGCCAATTCCGCACTTTTGATCGACTTTGATAAATGGGGGTCCATCTGCGACCTACTTATCGGGATGGTCCAAACTCCCTGATCCTCGGAACCTACGATCAGATTCGAGTCCGTGGCCAGCAAGGAAGTGGCGAGTACCCCCGCCGCAAGGACATGTGAAAACCGCCCGTTATCGAAAACTGCCACGCCTAGCACTGTGCCCACGTAGGTTTTTTCGCCGGAGGTTGCGAGGCACTGTACCTGCCGGTCCGGCAAGCCCTGCTCTTCCCCAAAAGAATCGACCGCGCCGGCATGCCAGTGGAATACACCCTGGTTCAGCGTGCCGATCCACAAGTCGGGTTCAGTACCCGCGAGCACCGTGACATACAGGCCATTCAAAGACGCATGCAAGGGCGAGAGATGTTTGCCGTCGTAGATCAGTACTCCGCGCTTCTTTGTTCCGATGAGGAGATGTCCTGCCGACGCGGGGAGTATCGAAGTGATCGCGCTGGCCTCAGAATCCAGCGGACGGATCTGGCGGAAACCTTGGCCATTGAAAGCCAGCAGACCATCCTGCGCGGTGGCTACCACGAGCTCCGGTTCCCGGCTGTCTGCCAGCAGAGCCGGAGCAAGAGCGACGAGCGGAGACGATGGCAGGTCCCTGCCGGGGATGAATTGCCGGGAGGGATTGCCACTAAGATCACATTCCAGAAGGCCGCCCGGCCCGCCGATATAGAGGTGACCCTGAAAGCGCGCCGCTTGCAGAAAGACTGCGGGACTGCTAACGAGCTCGAAGCCGGTTCCCAGCGGCGGAGCGAACGGGTGCGTTTCGAACCGAATGTCTCGTTCCGCGTGAACCTCCTCGGTGGAAAGCCGAAGTGCTCGCTCGGCCCGCCAGCCGCCGAAAACAATCATCAGCGCAACGAGAACCGCGACTCCAGTTACGATCCCGCCCATTAGGTATTTGCGTGCCGGCCCCATTGGTTCTCTCAAAGCGCTCTGACCTGGACATACGCCGCAAACTTCATTCTTCTACACATATAGCAGATGGGCAGCCATAGCATTTTCAGCAGAAAGTAACGGATTTCCAGGATGGCAATCGTGTTTCGCTTCGTGTCCTGCAACACACAGTGTGTTCTCCCGGACATGCACGACACGCGTTGCTATCGACAGGAGTCTTTGCCGTCTGTGAATGACGCTCTTCGTTGGCTACTCAATCGGCGGCGGAGTTTCGCGGAACTGGTCGCAGCAGTTTGGCGCGTATGCGGAATTGATGGCCAGGCGGGATATAGGAACCTACCGGTGAAACGCTACGGGTATGAGTGCGAATCTGTCCCGAGCCAGTGCGTTGGGGTCGGTTTAGCGGGAAGCACGTATTCCCAATTCTGATTGCAGTATGGATTCAAAGATTGGGACGGACGAACGCCTTGATCGTAGCGCATTCCCGGCTAGAACCGTTTTGAACAGGCCGTATAGTGTATCTCCCTACCGCGGCAGGAACGATAAATGTCTCCGCGTAGTGGATGATGAAAGGTTTAAACGCGTTCGATGGACTTTCCACCACGGCTTCTTCCCCTTGCACGAGATTCAGAACATTTACTCCGCCCTGCGTCTCGTGGGGCACAGGTTTCACGAACCAGTGCCGGCGGGTTTCGATGAATTCCCGTTCGTGCAGCCCGGTTCGTTCCTCCCGCCAACCGTCGCCGGATGCGACTTCAGCAAACTGGTTGATCAGGTTCTTCTGCACCCAACGAGTGGTTCGACCCCATTGAATGTTCGCAGCCCCGTGCTCGATGTGGATTGGCCTGGGCAAACCGTTGAGTCCGACCCTGTCCCAATCCCACAATTTAAAGGTAAAGATGTACGGAGTTGCACTGATTTCGAGGACCATGCTGTCCTTCCCTGAGCAATGCACCGTTCCAGCGGGAATCAGGAAATGATCATGCTTCCGGGCTGGAAATTGATTCACATATTTGTCGGCGTCGAAGGCCGTATGCCCGTCGAGCGAATGGCGCAAATCACTAAGCATCGCGTCTTTGTCGATGCCTTCCTTCAACCCCAGATATACTTTCCCGGCCGCACGGGCGTCGAGGAGGTAGTAGCTTTCATCCTGGGTGTAGTTCATCCCAAACTTGTCCTGGATATATTCGGTTAGTGGATGAACTTGCAGTGACAAATTGCCGCCACCCATTGTGTCCAGGAAGTCGAAGCGAATCGGGAATTCGGCGCCGAATCTTCCATGAACGGCATGGCCCAACAACTCCCGGGGATACGAAAAAACCAGATCGATTGCGGGGATTTCGAGCCGCTCCGCACCGAACTGGAGAAGGAGACTGTTTTCTTCTGGCACACAATCGAAACACCAAGCGTGGTTTGGTTGGTCCTTCGGCAGGTCGCACACCTCTTCCATCCAATGACCACCCCACGGACCCGGATCGAAATAGGGAACTACACGGAACGGACGTGTCGAGGCAGTTTGGAGACCCTTGTGGAAAGCTGCCCCCGTGATGAGTTTTGGACGATGGCGGTCGTGGGTGTCGAGCAGAAAGTCGATCGACCCGAGCAAGTTTTTTTTCAGGCGATCGCCGGCTCGCCAGTCCACGAAGAATGCACGTTTGTATTTGAGGGAAGGTGATTCCGACGCGTTGTTTGCTCCGAGGTTTCCTATTTCACCTTGGCGCTGTCGCTTCTGAATCTCCCATCGCCCGAGATCCGCATAAACCAAGACGTCCCAAGTCGCGGCCACAAGGGAAGCGCCCGTGCCTACTACCAGAATGATTCCTTCGCGGCGGGCGCTGATTTTCTGCCGGGCGGAGAGCACAACCGACTCGTCCAGGAAATCGTCGATGCCCAAGCTATTCATACGGCCGAAGACGGGGTCGTCGCCCAAATAGGCGCCGACCAATTCGTCTATGACCTGTCGCGCCTTGAGAAGCTTCGCCGTCTCAATGACTAGCGTTGGCTTCAAATGCAGCTTGAGTTCTTCCAGTACCTCCGACTCGAATACACCGGGATAGCATTCCACGCAGACGACGGCGCCGGGTCTGGAGCACGATGCCGCGATTTTCCTCGCGATTTCGTCCCAGCCAACCGTGCAAGAGTCAGGAGCAGGGTCCACTAGAACACTCGGAAATTTGTCGTAGTTCGATCGACGTGCCATTGTTGCCCGCCCGTGGTTCGCTACCGGAGTCTCTAAGGCTGGCTCCTCCACTTGTTCTGATCGTGCGGAATCGTCGCCCGCAAGGTCAAACTCTCATGAGGTCCGACGCTGAGGTTTTTCGGGTTTACATTTTGTTCCAAGACCACTCTCTCGGTCATGGCTGTACGCGTGAGAGCCGTAATCTTCAACCGACCTAGCAGCTTGAATTTCGCTTTCTTTCCAGCAATCTCCTGAAGACGTATGGTGAAATGATCGGGAGATCCGTCCACGCTCGGTTTCAGGTCCAATAGCACGACGTTTGGCGCATCGACCAAAAGAAAGCCTCCGACCCAGCTTGTTGGGCGTGTTCCTTTGGGAAGATTGACGGTCACGAAAGGGAGCTCGAACTCCGCTCCGTTTCTATAGGAGTTTATCGGGTCGAGCCCTCCTGCGGCTGACGACAAGGCGAAATCGAATCGATATATCGAAGGAAGTCCCGGCTCGGTGGTCTCGAATTCAACTACTCCCTGGTCTCTTGTGTCACCCTTGTCCGGCTTGCGTATCGCATCGGGGCGAAGTTGGTTCAGAAAGGTGCCGCAGCCGCTTTGAGGACCCGGAAGACAGGATACGGTTTCGTAGAAGCTGCCTCTTTGAGCCAAGCAAATGCTAAAGGGTGGTGAGTCTTCTCTGCTGGCTAATACGGCGGCCGGTTGAGGAACGGCACCATCGACGCGCGCACCAGGCAGATAATCCTGCGGCAGCCGATGAAATCCGATGCCATCGCCGACCCACAGTTGCGACGAGCCTGTAAACTTGAACGGAAACGCGAACCCGTACACGTCTACCGGCTCCACGCTGTCGACGCGGGGCATGCGGGCTCGGTCCAGCAAGTTCTCGATGAGTATCTGCTTTCTGCGCAAAGGGAGCGAAATGACGGTTTGCGGCCAGTAGCTGTCGGCGCGTTGAACCACCAGTTGATTCAAAACAGGTCCTTGTCTTCGCTCGATAGCGACTCTTCCATCTGACACGGGCAGGGACTTCAGCCCGTGCCAGCGCAGGAGTTCGTTCATTTTGTCGTTGCCGTTCGGATCGAGCAACTGGCGGTTAAGCTGTTTGTCGTACAGGCTGATGATCGCGCCGTCTTTTTCCCGCACTTCCAAACGGTAATACTCGTTCTCGATGATTGCTTCTTTTGTCGGTCTGATTTCTGCGAGAGGGTTTCCGTCATTTGTGATCTGGAAAGTTCGATAGCCCAGGCCTGGTACGGCATCAGCCACAAACGTCACTTCGTCCGGCGACACTCTCTGCAGGTTTATGGCGTGGCCCGACGCCAGATCCGCTACTCGAACGGAATGCTGCGAAGAAGAAATCCGTAGCCGCACCATGCCGGACCGCTTCCAGCTCACCGGGTTGAATACAGCGACGAGTCCCTCGCTGGTGGCGTCTCGTTCTTGAGAGAGGAGTTCCGTCAGGTCGTGAGAAAGAGCTCCTTCGACAGATTTTCTTGCCGAACTGGTGTACTGGGCATATTCGCGATTCTGTTGCTCCACCTCTTCGCGGGTCATGATTTTGGGCCAGCCGTACTGGCCCGCCCCGGAGTGTTCGTCATACTTGTAAAGGTTAGTTACAGCGGAATTGATCGCGCCATCGCCTGCCGTGGAGCCTTCTTTGAAAGACAGTAGGCTGGCGACGGTCTCCGCAACAGGGAAATGATTTTGCGACCAAATAGCGTTGGCGCTCATTCCCGGCGAATTGGTTTTTACTTCGGACCACAAGCCGCTCCAATCGCCGGAGTACGTTGGGAATTTGCCCGCGTACCTGGACTCCATGTGCTTGAAGAATTCAGCAGGAGTGGCGACCACGATCTTCGGGCGCTTTCCCGCCGCATTCCACGCCCGCACATTAGGCAGTAGTTGGTCGCGTTCCCAGGTTGGCGGAATGAAGTCGTGAAGATACATCACCAGCGCGGCGTCGTACGGGTACCCGGCTCGCCCGTATTCGTCGAGAAGCTTGTCCATTCCGCGCTGCATAACCTCGAGCGGCGGAAGTCCATTCCACTCTTTCGGGTGAAAGTAACTCACTTCGTTTGGCTTGTAGGGATCTTTGGCAACGGGATCGATAAAATAATCCGAAATCGCTTCGGGGTAGCCGCCGTTTTTCCCTTGGGTCTGCCACATAAGGATCTTGCTTCCGTCTGGAGACTGCCAATAGAAGGGATTCTTGGATGGATGAAGGCTGGTTCCGCCGCCGATGAAGAGATTAGAACCGGTCAGAAAATACTTCACACCGCTTCGCGCCAGAACTTGCGGGAGACGAAGTGAGAAGCCCGGAACGTCGTCCATCATGGCGAGGTCTCTTGGAAACGGGATTCGATCCTGCAGCTCCTCTGCGCCGTAGACCAGCCGGTTCAGCTGCTCGGTTCCCATGAATTCGGTGTGAAGGCTGCCCCAGACGGACGAGATTTGAATTTGGCCCGATTTGACAAGATGTGCGAAATCCTGCAGGAGCTGCGGGTCTTTGGTCAGCGACAACCATTCCTGGACTTGCCAGATACTCTCCACGGTCCAGCGGAATTCTGGGTCCGCTTTGCAGTTGGCGATGACGCCGTCAAGATGGGGCTTCACCCGTGGGAGCAGTTCTTCAGGAGGCGTCAGAAAACCCAGGTCCCAATGACTGCTGGGAATTACATAGACGGTCTCGATTTTGCTTTGTTCGCGACGCGGATTAGGACGAGATGCTACGTATGACGGAGCGAGGAGGACAGACAAGAACACTGCTGCAAGAATTCGAAGCGGAAGCGCTTGCATTGCTATGGAACGGCACGGCCCGGTCATTCCTGAAACCCTTTCGCTCGCGCAGAAATCTCTGTGACTAAACCCGGAATTATGGTTCGAACTCTTCCCAAAGGCGTGCAACGCGGGCCGGCTCGGAAACCCAACCGACACTCTCGGCATCCATAGCGAATAATTCGTAGATTGGAATTCCGGACTTGATTCCAAGCTCCGGATATTCCCGGGCCTTGCGTCGCTTCAGTTCCGAAGGCGAGTAATTGCGATTTGGCATCCACGAGATGCTGCGGCTGTCTGAAAAGATAGGAAACCACGCAAGGCCGCCGTGCAATCGCACTTCGTCGTATACGAATCCATACTCACGATCGCACCAGGCGCCAAAAATCATCTCGTCGGCGGGATCGGCGTTGACGACGTAATGGGCCCAGCGCGGAGGCATTACGACGACATTTCCCTTTTCTGCATGAACGGCAATACAGCGGCCCGGGTCATCGCCAGATTTTTCTTGTCCGTAGATGATTGCGCTTCCATGCCATATCTCGAAGACTTCCGGCGCCGACCAGCCCGAATGCGGAGAAACAGCGTGAACGTGACCCTGACTGCGCACCGGCTCATCCCCTAGCCGTCCTCTCGCGTAGGCCACCACCCCGAAGAGCAACATTTTTTCGTTAAGCCGAGCCTTGTGTTCGACGCGTCCGACGTCCATTGCTATGTTGTAGACAGGGTCGGGTCCCTGGCACTGAGGTTCGCGTAAGCTCCCTCGAATGGCATCGAGTGATCGTGCCTCGGGCGTGGGACCGAAGACTCCTTCGCCGTAATCGATACCAAGAGACTTGAGATCAAAGCGAACGTCTAGACCGAATTCTGACGCCTTTACGATCTTGGGGGCGGGGCGGGCACCTTCGTTCACGCGTTTTTCCTCACCAAGGTCGGAACGCCATCGATGGCAAGCAGTCGACCGCCAAACCCCAATTTTCGGACAATTTCATAGTCGTACCCAGCGTCGCTTGGCCAGCAGGCGACAAATTTCAAGGGAGTGTCTCCCGTGTTGGCAACGCGATGGCAGATTCCGGGCGGAATGTGGTGCAGGGTGCCAGGCGCCATTTCTTCCATCCAAGTCTTTCGGCTGGCGTCCATGAGGATCAGGGCACCTCTGCCTTCGACTGTTCCGTAGTATTCGGTACGGTTCGCCTTGGCGTGAAAGTGTCCTTGAGTCATGAAATATTCCTGACCGACCTTGCCTGGTTGGACGGAAGTGGTTCCCCAGAACAGTCCGCCCTCAGTACCTTCTGGGACTGGTGCCCACCACTCCACGGAGTAAACGAGAGTTCCGGCCGGTATGAGCTTAGCTGCTGCCGGGTCTCCGAAGAGGTCGCGAATGTCCTGAATGGTCTTCTGGCTGCGTTGAACCTCGACGCCTTCCAAGTCACCGTTGGTCCAATTCACCCTGAGCATCGCTTCATCCTTTATCTGTATCTGGTATCTGTATCTGGATCCAATCAACGCTTCAGGCAACTCCAACGCAGGCTCCGAGGCGGAAAGCCATCCTACGCCGAAGGACCTTGTCGAAGCAAGAAAAGAATCATAAATATGAGCGAATAATGCCAAAACGAACATTTGTACACAAAAACAAAGCGAAGATCTCCGATTTATGAGCTCCCAGATGGGATTCAAGTTTCGAAGCGAAGCAAAATTCTTTCGTTCTCGTATGTTATCGTTAGCCGTCACTTCCGGAGGATGGTGGACAATGAAGCGGAAACGAACGGGAAACGTGCTTTCTACTCCCCAGACGGCCGAAACAAACGACGCGAATCTGCCCGACAAGCAGAAGGCGAGATTGACGGCCATCCTCAGCAATCTCCAGCAAAGCGGTTCTGTGGCCGTGGAAGAATTGAGCGAGCGACTGGATGTATCGTTGGTTACGATTCGCCGCGACCTGGATGTCCTGGAACAACAGGGCCTCCTGAGGCGCACGCATGGCGGTGCGGTTTCCATCGAGCCATTATTTTATGAGCCCTTCAAAAATGATCGTTCGTTCCAAGCGCAGGTGGAGCGGTTCGCCCAGGAAAAGCGCCGCATCGGAAGAGCGGCGGCCAATCTGATCGAACGCGGGGAAACGATCGCGCTGACACCGGGCACGACGACGACGGAAGTCATTCGTGGGCTCCCGCTCAATCAAGAGATCACGGTGGTAACAAACACGGTCAATGTGGCCATGGAGTTGTCAAAACGAAAAGACTTGAAAATTTTCGTGACGGGTGGGCACTTGCATGGCGATTGGTTTTCGCTTGTCGGCCCGACAGCCGTGCACAGCTTGTCGCAACTGCTGATTACCACGGTGTTCCTCGGAGCGGACGGCATGGACGCGAAGTGGGGGCTGAGTTGTTTCAGTCCGGATGAGGCACACCTGAATTCGGAGATGGTCACACACGCGCGTCGCCGCATTGCGGTTGTCGACCACAGCAAGTTTGGCGTGGTTGCCGGATGGAGGATTTGTCAGACCAGCGACCTGGACATCCTAGTGACCGACTCTGGCTCGTCGCCCGCGATGACGGAACCCTTTGAGAAGGCGAACCTCAAAGTCCTGCGAGTCTGATCGGGACCGCCGGAATTTGACAGGCGAAAGAAGTGCACTCTTTCTATTGTTGTTTGCAAAAGGAGTGGGAGCCCGCTGGGTTGTGGATAAAAATGGAATCGATGTTTGCCTGAGACAATCTCCTTGATTTGGGCCGCGGGACGAATTCGAGCTGGCACGCATCGCGTACTTCCTTCTGAGCTCTGAGTCCTTTCCCATGACAGGCGAAGTGATTCGGGGCGACACGGGATGGGCGGTTACCGGATGAAAAAGGAGCGATGCGTGACTTCAAAACCAGCAGGCGAGAGATCGACAGAGCAATCGCGCATGGTAGACCGTCGTTCCTTCCTGAAAGCCGGAGCAATCGCTGCCGCGCTGGCAAGCGCCGACCTTCGTTCTACTGCCACGGTCACGCCGCGTAAGTTCCCTCCTATTCCGAGACCTGTGGACTTGAAGGGTGACCGCATCGTGCATGCGATACGCGACCTATTCCAGCAACTCACGACGCAGAATGAATGGGGATACGCGCAGGCGGCAAAGTCGGTCAGCGGAATTACGGCTATTTCGTTTCCGCCCTACGCCTGCTGCGGGATTCCCGAAATGCCTTGGAGTCCGGGCTTCCTGCTAACGTGTGAAATGTTTCTGAATGGAAGGCTGCTCGCTTCCTTTCCCGAGCCCGGGGACCGAGTTGCCTACACCTGGTATCCGCACCGCATTCTTCGCGAGTGCCGCGTGGAAGATCTCCACTTCGCGACCGAAACGTTCATGCCCTCGCAAAAGCGGGCTGTTGCGGAACGCATCTCTGTGCGAAACGATTCCGGGAGCACTCGAACGTTCTCCCTCGGATTCGACATGCGCGCCGCGGTGGCGAAGAAGACGTCAGCGTGGTTCACGAATTCGCCGGGTGAAGCGGACAACCAGACGCAAGGGGATGCTGCGCGCGGGTGCATCGTTTTCGCGGCGCGGCGGTCGGGAGCGGTTTCCGTGCAGGGAGTCTGGCCAGTCACGACCCGCATCGAGGCGGGCCGCACCCTGGTCTACGACGTCACGCTGGGTCCAGGACAATCGAAGGTTTTTCACTACGTCAACGCAATTGGGGAAACGGAGGAGAACTGCCTAAGCGAATACCAGCAACTGCAGTCGGCATTCGACGCGGCCGACCAGGAGAACGAAGCAACGTTGCGCCGCCTGATGCAATCGGCGTTCACTCCGGGGAATTCTGATTTCTCCGGTTACCTGCCGACGCTCGAAACGACGGACGAATCGCTTTGGAAACTTTATCAAGCAGGATTTTCAAACTTGCTGTTTGCCCGCCGTACTTCACCAGATTCCGCGTATGGCGCGGCCTACATTACGTTGGGCGGCAGAGTTCTTCCGACTCTCAGTTTTCCCTGGGATACATCGGTTACCTCGCTTGGACTGGCCCTTCTGGATCCGATTGCACTACGGGGCATGGTCGAGACCTGGATGAGTCGGAATATGCACGAGCATCTGGCCACGGATTACGTGACCGGAGAGGCCGTCGGACCGTGGTACGCCGTGAACGATATGGCCATCGTGCGGTGCGCGCAGAATTATTTGCGGGTCAGCGGCGATTTCGCTTGGCTGCAAAAGAAAGTGGAAGGCAAGACCGTTCTGGAACTCCTGTTTGAGCATGCCACCTACTGGAAGAAACTGGATAAAGCAGGGCGAGGGCTCGGCGACTACGGAACCATCGAGAACCTTCTCGAAGTGGTAAGCACCTACCTTCACGAAACCTCTGGAATGAATGCGGGAAACGTTTCGAGCATGCGTTGTGTCGCCAGTCTTCTGGAGATTCAAGGTGATTCGACGCGGGCTGCGGGTTTAAGAGAAGATGCGAAGGCGTTGGCGCGGCGGATCAACGAGACACTCTACGTCAAAGGAAAGGGCTGGTGGAAATGTGGTCAGCCCGACGGCTCTTTCAACGAAGTGCGACATTGCTACGATTTTCTGTCCGTTCTCGACAACATGGCTGACGATTTGACCCACACTCAGAAACGGGAGATGAGCCAATTCTTCTGGCGTGAACTGCACACTCCCCTGTGGATGCGCGCGCTATCTCCTTTGGATTCCGACGCAACCTGGAACATTCGGCCCGATCACAGTTGGCTTGGAGCATATTCGGCTTGGCCACCAATGACAGCGAAAGGTCTGTACAAGACGGACGATTCCGCGCGCGTGGCTTCGTGGTTGCGCGGATTGGCGAAAGCTACCAATCAAGGCCCCATCGGGCAGGCACACTTCGTTGAGGATTTCTTCCCGGCAGAAAAAGGTGGCGCTTTCAAGAGCCCCAATGATTCGCCGTACCTCAATGATTGGTGCTGTATTGCCGGAGGCTGTTTTCTGGAAATGGTGATCGATTCCGTTTTTGGGGCAGACCTGACGCTGTCGGATGGGGTACACGTTCATTCGCGGGTGGCGGACTTCGATCCGCAGGCCCTTCTGCGAAACTTATGGCATCAAGGTAAGCGCTATGATATCTCCGTGAGAGGCGCAGAGATGAAGATCTAATTCTGGATTGTGCAGAATCCAGGACAGTGTTCGGGACAACGTCGCTTCATTTGGGATTCGCCTGGGTGGCGGCGGGCTTGGGTAAATGCGCATCGAGAAATGCCCAGATTCGATCGTACGCACGCAGGGTCTCGTTCGGGTCAAATCCCCCATGGCCTCCGCCTTTTATCGTGACGAGTTCATTTGGCACGCCGACTTTGTCCAGTGCTTCGTGCAAACGAACCGAATGCGTGTACGGGACGACCGGATCCGCATCACCCTGGATGGAAATGATCGGGGGAACCGACTTCTGGACATAGGTTAAAGGAGAAGATCGTTTCGCAATTTCGGATCGCCCCTGTTGCGTACCCAACCAAGCTTCCGCGTACGTTTTCTTGTTTGGGCCGTCAAGCAGGTCGTTTACGTCGGAAATTCCATACCAGTTAACGATGACAGCGACTTTCAGCGGCTCGTCACCGGGACAATCGACATCGAGACCCACGTCGGGCGTAAGCATGCCGGTCATGAGGGCGAGATGCCCTCCCGCGGAGTGGCCTGTGACGACGATGCGGTCCACATCGAGATTGAACTGCTTCGCATTTCGAATCACCCAGCGAAGAGCGCAGCGGCAGTCTTCGATTGCACCCGGTGCGGGAGACATAGAGGCCATGCGGTATTCGACGTTCACGATGTTCCATCCGCGTTCAAAGTAAGGAAGGAGTTGCGGGAAAGCGCCTGTGCGATCTCCGAAGATCCATCCTCCGCCATGAATATAAATCAGAGTGGGAACCGCACCTTTCGCTGATTGGTTGCGCCAAAGATCCAGCTTCAGCAGGTAATTATTCGCCATTCCGTAGACCACATCAGGGTTTACGATGTAGCGACTTCCCGCAAGTTCCGCCCAACGTTTGTCGGAGGGAGTCTGTCCTGCCGAAAATCCTGAGAAGAACGCAACCAGCACAAAAGAAGCGGCCAACCGAAATCCAGATCGAGAATTCACAACGCTCCCTTCAGCATTCGAACGAGATTAGAAGTCGCAAAGGGTAGCGTTTGGTTCTAATTGTGTCAATACGAACGTCCCGATGTTCGTTTTGGTTAACTTCGTGCATAATGACCGTGGAATGCGTGACGGATCACCGGCTGGAAAGCGCACCGAACCTTCTTAAAAAAATCCTAATTGAGGCGCGCATGAGGGCTCTTGTGGTTGATCTCGGTGGAAGCCATGGAACCTGCGGGGTGGTGGAAGATACAAAGCTGCTGGCGCACGAAGTAGTCGATGCGAAGGGCGCAAAGAGCTTGCTGGAAATACTTCCTGAAATAGTGAGATCGTTTCGCAGAATGCTTTCTGACCTTGGCCTGACGACCGCCGATTGCGCGGGCGTGGCGATGGGGCTTCCCGCAATCGTGGATGCGCGCGGCGGGCGGGTGCTGTCCACGCGGACCAAATACGAGGATGCCACCAACGTTGATTTGGCGTCGTGGTTCCGGGCGGAACTGGGTATGGAGTTCCGACTGGAAAATGATGCGCGCATGGCTCTGCTGGGTGAGCGCTATACGGGCGCCGCGGCTGGATTTTCCGACATTGTGATGATGACTCTGGGAACCGGAATCGGGGGCACCGCGATGATCGCGGGAAAACTCCTGCGCGGAAAGCATTCTCAGGCGGGATGCCTTGGCGGGCACTTACCGGTGCTCTACAACGGTCGACGATGCATTTGTGGAGCGGTCGGTTGCGCGGAGGCAGAGGCGGCGGGATGGTCTCTTCCCCTCGTGGCGAAAGAATGGAGCGGGATAGCAACCAGCAAGCTTGCTGCTTGTACGAATTTGAACTTTCAACAATTGTTCGAGGCAGCCGCGGAACAAGATACAGTCGCTTGCGAGATTCGCGATCGTTGTCTGGAAATCTGGGGCGTCGCAGCGCTGTCGATGGTACATGCCTACGATCCCGAGATTCTGGTCGTGGGGGGCGGAGTAATGAAAAGTGCTCAGAATATTCTTCCAGCAATTCAAAAATATCTGGATGAACATGCCTGGACGGATTGGGGAAAGGTGCGGGTCGGCGCAGCCCAACTCGGGAACAATGCTGCGCTTCTCGGCGCGGTTCCACTTCTGTCGGAGCGCTTTTAGGCAGAGAATCTTCCTGCCCGCCATCGATGTAGTATTTTCGGAAGAGAGCGCTGCAGCGGGCTCCTCTTCCGCAACGCAACCTGCATGAACTATTGGGGCTTAGAGTTTCAAACGGTAGCTGGATTGCATTTGACGACGACTGCCGATGCCAATGCGGTTTCCCATGGTGTTCTTCATCAAGGCGCCACGGGTGCTGCTCATCGCCAAACCGCTCGCCATTGGTTGATGGTGGGATCTACGGAGACTTGTTTGCCACGCGTCTGAAACTTAGCGCCTTCCACATTGGAGAGGTGCAACCGGCCAAGCGCCTCGGGAATTTCGACGGAGGCCGGCGCGATCGCGGACGGTTCCCTTTCGAAGGTCGCATTCCGCGCTCCGCCATCGACGGGCTGGAGATGCAAATTGACGCGACCGAACCGAGTAGGCGTGCGTTCGAGGATGTGGGCTGCTCCCGCCGCCTTCGACTCAGAAGCGCAAACTCCCTCAAGCAAACGGAGACGCAAGCCATCTTCGAGGACGAGCATGTGCCGGAGATAGCGCACACATTCGGCGCTCGCCCAATTGTGGGGCATGTCTCCCCAGTCCTGGCCGACGAGCGCAGTTTGCTGAGGTTGCTCTTCGCGCCAGCAGTAGAGCGGCGAGGCATGATTCAGAAAACCGGTGAAGGTGCGCTGCGCCCAATCTCTTAGTCCGGCCCATAGATAAACATGAGCGGCAAACGAGGCGCTGTAGTTCCACACGCTTTCGTGCCAAAGCCATCCGGTTTCCGCGGGAATATCCTCGCGCGTGCAGGACTGAAGGAGCGCGATGTGACCGCGTACGATAGCGTGGTCTGGCGCGAACACCAGTCCGGGAAAGATCGCGTGCGACAAAGCCCATTGCGCGCTCTGCGGTCTGGGGCGGTTCCACGGATCGGGATCCTGTATCGAGGCATCTTCGTGGGCCAGCATGGGCAAGTATTCGAACCCATCCGGATGTCTGACCATTTCGCGGCGTGCCGCTTGAAGAAAAGCTGCGCGTAGCTGGTCGTAAAAGGTCCGCACCTCGCGAAGGGAGTTCATCCCGAGCCGCTCGGCCGCTTCGGACACTGCCTTCAGTCCCGCCAACGTCCAGACGGTGTTCGTGAATTCGGAACGAACGCCGTCAATTCCGCCGTCCGCGAATCCAGGGGCTAGCAAGCCGTATGTACCGTTGGTGCTTGTTCCACCTTTGGCCTTGTCGCGAAGTCCAACCAAAAACTCCACGGCTTTACTCACATTCGGCTCGAGTTCTTTGAAGAAAGTCCAATCCTGTTTTAGTTCGCACTGGCGAACGAGCGTGAACATGGCGATGGCCGTATCTTTCCAATGTTCGCCGGGAACTGCGGCAACGACCTGGCCGCTGGGAAGTTGTTTGGCCCATTCCGACCGAAGTCCCTCGTCAGCCTCCTTGTCGTAGCCCAGGTAGCGGGCCGCTTCCAGCAGGAAATTCCCGTCGACAATCCACAGACCGCGGTAGACGGTGGGACCGACCTGGAAAACCAGGCGGTCATTCTTGGATTCCCGCACTTGCTAAATATTTCGCGCGCAGGCAACCAGGAATTCTCCGGCTCTTCCGGGATAATCCCATGAGACGTTTCCGAATGGCTTCCAATCCTTCCACGACTGTCGGACTTCCAACAGCAATTGTCCGGAATTCCGCACCGTGCCGTACAGTTGCTCCGCCGTCTGGCCTTCCTGAGGCAAACGAATCAGGTATTGGAGAGGCTCTTCGGGGGAAGCTTCACCGTGAGCCAAATACAACGTGTAACCGGCCTCTTCCCACCAAGTTGCCGAGCCAGGACCTCCGCTCAGTTTGCTTGCAATCAAGTACGGCACGCTTGCCGCTTCCTTCGAAACGACTGTCAAACCACCTTGGTTTCTGACGAGCTTGAATCGCTCGCAAGCGCGCAATTGGATCCTCGGAACTGCCGGAACCTTGCCTTTCTTCGAGCGAATCGTCATCAACACGTTGTCTACTCGACCTTCATGCTCGCGTCTGGTAGCAAAAGCGATGAGTTCGAGAGTCGCAGCGGGTCGATCGACCAACGTGTGCACCACCGGCACTCCCGGCGCTTCGAGCCATTGGCGCGCAATACGGTCGTCCTGCATTCCCGCCAATGAAAACGTGATCACAGTTGAGAAGTCTTCCATACCCACGAGCACGGCCTTGGCGAAGCCATACCTAAGATCTCTTGCTTGCCCCACGAGACTCTTCCAAGGATCGTCCGGAAAGCAAATTGTTGCTTGTGAAAGACGGGGTGCGTACCGAAAATCAACCTCTGCATGCGCTGGGGAAGGGGACGACTCGTGAGCGTCTGCCAGGTCCTTCGACGCTGAGACCGCTTCTTCCGAAGCTGATGCCAGACCCGAGGCGGCCGTCGAGACCAGCAAACCGGCAACGAACTCCCTACGGGTAACTTCACTCATTCCTTTCTCCGAATGAAGCTGATGCACGGAGGCAGGCGTCAGATCTCAAGGTCATTCGCCCCAGCTCTCCTGAATCTGTTCAAGTGTGCGGCCGCGTGTTTCCGGCACGGCTTTCCAAACGTAGAGGAAACACACAAGGGAGAGCGCCGCGTAAAGTCCGAACGTCCCGCCGACCCCAAGAACCTTCACTAACGACAGGAACGTAAACGTTACGACGAGTGTCCCGGCCCACAACGCTGACGTCGCCAAGGATGCCGCGCGTCCGCGAACTTTTGTGGGGAAAATCTCCGACATGTACAGCCAGACGCCCGGCCCCATTCCAAAGGCAAAAAAGGCGACGTATATCAACACGTTCAAAAGCATGACTACCGGAGGGATGGACGGAAATCGCAAAGAAACGACCAGCGCGGTGAGGGCAACGGCCATCCCGCCGCTTGCGGTCATCAAAATGGTCCTCCGCCCCCAGCGGTCGAGGAATAACATCGCCACCAGCGTAAATAGCAGGTTGACACCGCCGATGATGACGTTCGCCGCCATAGCCATGCCGGTTGTTTGTCCGCTGAAGTGCTCGCTGATGACAATCGACCCGTAGTACAAAACGGTGTTGATTCCAGTAACCTGCGAGAAGAGCGCGAGCGCGACGGCAACTCCCAATCGTTTTCGCATGCCGGGTGAGAAAACTTCCTCCCAAGAGCCCTCTTCACCGGCTGCCGCCTTTTCGACAGCGGAAACCTGCTGTTTGGCCACACCTTCGCCGAAAATTCGCGCCAGAACGCGCTCTCCTTCTTCCTTGCGTCCGCGTCCGATCAACCAGCGCGGGCTCTCCGGAATCACCAAGAGTCCGAGAAAAAATCCTACTGAGGGTATTGCGGCCACGGCGAGCATCCAACGCCAACTGACCTCTCCCAACTTTGACAGCTGCCAGTTCACCAGGTAAGCGCACAGAATGCCAACCACGATCGCCAACTGGTTGAGCGATACGAGCGTTCCGCGATTTTTCGATGGGGCGATTTCCGCAATGTAAACGGGGGTCAACGCCGACGCCAAACCGATCGCGAGTCCTCCCGCAAGACGTGCGATCGAGAATATGTTCACGGTATTTGCGAGCGCCGAGCCCAGCGCTGATCCCGCAAACAGGAGAGCCGCGCACAGCAGTGATTTCTTGCGCCCATAGCGATCACTCACGAGACTCGCCCCCGCGGCACCCAACAAGCACCCAAGCAACAGCGAACTTGCTGCAACCTCCGTCTGAAGATTCGTGAGTGCGAATTGTCTGCGCAGAAAGAAAAGCACGCCATTGATCACCGCGGTGTCAAATCCGAATAAGAAACCAGATATCGCGGCAATAACGGCCAGAAGAACGACGTAGCCGGACGACCGAGACCCAGCCTCAGTCAACCCGAGTTCTTCCGTCCCTGCACCACTCGAACCGAGCATGCACCCTCCAAGAGATACGACCCAATTCAAATAGACCGAAACTGTGATATGCGAAGCTTCTTGTCCTACATGCTCGGCAATGGCTGAGCCACTCCGACAGGGTGATACAAGTTCATGTTGTCGGTGACGTCGCTCGCCTGCGTGGAGTTGCAAGCGTAGGTAAAGAAAATCTGCCCGCTTGTCTCGAACTCGACGTGCTCCTTCGCGGCGTAACAAAACACATTGGGAGTATAGTTCGAGTTCGTTGGCTGCATCTCCGCGTATGAATAAAGGCTTTCTGATTGCCGCCACGAACCCCTCATGGAGGAAGACAGGCTGTAGTGCGCCTCGTGGTCCAGTCCGACGGGATAAATGGCGATCCAGGCGTTCGCGGAATCATGATACCGGACTGTCATCTCGGTCGCACCTGGACTAAGCACTACTGCGTTGTCACCAGGTAAGACCGTGTCTGTATCCGTCCAGGCTCCCCAAGTTGAGTCCGATCGAAGATACTCCCAGTTTGTACTACCTGGTCTCGCGGCGGTGCTCAACAAACTGAGCGGCAGGCGGAGCAGTGCCATGTATTGTGTATTTGGGTCACTCGATCCGACGAGTGTGAAGAAATAGGCGTAATTTGCTCCCTGAGGATTGGCGGGGTCCGGGTTACCGCCTCGGCCTTGCGCCACAATGATCGAAACACCAGGTACCGCAGATCCGCCCGTATTGAGGTTCTGGTAGGTAATCGACCACTGGCTCGGCGAAGCAGTGTAGTTGGAAATGCTCGCCATTTGAGCACCGCTATAGGCGAATCCGAAAGCGCCGCCGCTCCCGGTGGCATGCATTTGCATCAGTGCCAAGTAAAGAGTCCCGTTGTAAATGAATCCATCCATGGGCCAGAACCAGTCCGAGTTTGGCGCGGAAAATACCGGTCCGGGCGTGGAAGTGTTCATCCCTGACCAATAGTACTGAAATGTGCAGCTCTGTCCGGAGCAGGTAGAGATAGCTATGGAGTTATGGATGAAGCCGGTTGCCTGTGTGCGGCTGATTGCTGTCGTGGGCCCAATGAACGTATCGCAGAAGATCCACAGGCTTTGCCCGCCGCCCAGCGGAACCGAATAGGCGCCGTCGGCTCCGAGCCATCCTTGCTGGTAGGGAAAATAGGACGCACCGCCGGTAGGCGGAGGGTTCGAAGTTCCCACGCTATAAGATCTGCCGCCGCAGGAAGTCAGCGCGCTCGAAAGCAAAAGCAACGATGAGAAGCGGAACCCTTTCCCTCTCGACATCAAATCGAGCCTCCGTGCCTGTCAGAGTGGGCGGTTCTCCGTTTCAGAACATGAGCTTGAGCGCAAATTGGGTTTGGCGCGCGGTGCCAGTGCCGATCTGACTCCCGTTCACATCGGCGATGGTTTGGCCAGTGCGGCCGAAGTTAGGGTTGACCGTACAAGAGGCCGGCGAAGTAGCTGTTGCTGGCTGAACGGCGGTGCAAATACCGGCATCCGGGGGACCGAAATTAGGATGATTCAAGATATTGAAAAGGTCTGCTCGGAATTGCAGCTTTAGCCTTTCCGTAACCCGAAAATTCTTCATGACGGACCAGTCCCACTGGAAGAACGCAGGGCCGCGAACGGCGTTGCGCTGGACGTTTCCGATCACCTGCCCCCACTGTCCATTGTAGTTCGGCTCCAGCGCAAACGCGTTGATGTTAAAGCTCGAGTCGGGCCAATGGACGTTGGGAAGGTACAACTTCTGACCTGAAACGAAGTCCGGCCGCATGGGGATCCCAAAGAAACCGCTTATGAGTTGGACGTTCGCGGGAAGCCCCGAGCGAGTCTGCAGGATGGTGGATGTTTGCCATCCGCCAAGAGTCGTGCGAACCAGCGAACTAGAGCTCTTGAGTTCCGGCAGGGTGTAGACCGCGCTGGCAGTGAGATTATGCCGCACGTCCCAATCTCCGCTGCCGCGGTCGAGGCTCGGATTCAATGGATCCGACCAACCGCCGAAGACGTTGACCAAATCGTCGATTTCGTGTGACCAGGTGTAATTTGCTTCCATACTGAGCCGTCCGACATTGCGGCGGAGCTGCACTTGCAGCGCGTTGTAATTCGAAGAGAGGGTGTCGGAATTGAGGTTTTCGTTGGCAAAGCCCGAAAAAGGCCGGGCCTGGGTGACGATATTTGCTGGATTGGCATTGGGAGCGGCGAAGCTGACGCCGGCCTGCATGTGCTGCGTTTTGTTCCCGGTGTAATTCACGGTGAGAACGGTGTTCCGCGCCACTTCCTGCTGTACTCCGAAAAGCCAATTGGTGGAATACGGATCTTTGGGATTTTGAGGAAAGGCGTTTACGTTCTGTGTGCCCGCTTGCAGCGGCGGGTTTGGTGAGGGGTAGGCGATGGAAAAGGGCGGATTCGCAAAGATGGCTTGAAAAACATTTACGTTGTAGCTCGAAAGTGCCGGTATGTTGGTGACCAGTCCGAAACCGAACTGCATCGGCATATAGAATACTCCACCGTACCCGTGGACCACAGTTTTTCCCTTGCCAAATGGATCCCAGGAAAAACCGATGCGCGGCGCAAAATCAGTTTTAGGCGCGTTGTAGGACTTGCCGGCTGGTAAAAACGATTGGGTGGCGACGTCGAAATTTTGGAACCGGCCGTGGCCCTCTGCCCAGGCGGTGTTGTACTCATACCGAAGCGCGATGCTAAGGGTGAGTCTGCGGGTCACTTTCCAGTCGTCCTGCGCGTAGAAATCCCAGTTGGAATTTCGGATGCCGACAAATCCCGGAAATCCGATTTTCGCCAAGACAAAGGGGTTGTCGTTTTCCAGGTCAGAGAAACTGCCGAAGTAGTAGGTTTGCTGTGGGCGCAGCCACTCATTTAGCCTGTTGACTCGGATTTGCGGGCCGAATTTAAGCGTATGCTTCCCCACCGTTTTGCTCACGCTGTCAAAGACTTCGAAGACCGCGAAGGGGGTGATCTGGTTGAAGGTATTCGGTCCGGGCAGAGAGCCGAGATTGGTAAAGAAACCGGAGAACCCCACAAGGGGTTTGGGTGTGTTCGAATTGGTGTCGGAATAGAAACGGTTGAGGCCCACGCTGAACTCGTTAAAAAGCGTCGGACTGAAGGTATGGGTTTCGTCGAGTTTCCCGAATTGCGTTCGCAGCGCCTGAGGCGATAGCTGGCCCTGATTAAGGCCAAGAGTGTCGTTGGTTAATGAGTCGTTGAGGTTGTACCGGCCTGTCAGGCGGTCTTTGTCTGAGATTTGATAATCAACCCGAATAGACCCGGTATCCTCTCGCAGAGTTACCGGAAGAGCAGCGGGATCAAAAACCAAGTTGGCCCCATTGCCGCCTCCGGCATCGGTGTTCGGGACTGCGCACGAAGTAGGTGCCGGAATAGCGGTGCAACCCGCCGGCAGCGGCGCCATCTGGGCTAAAACGGGCTGCATAGCAGTATTGAATTGCGATCGAGCATAGGCGCTGAGAGTCTCATTGAGCGCGCTGATGTTCGTGATGCGTTGGCGAACGCCTTCATAATTCACGAAGAAGAAAACCTTTTTCTGGATTAGCGGACCAGCGAAATTGCCGCCGAACTGGTTGAGCCTTAAAGGTTGTTTCGCCAGGCCGGTCGTCGCATTCTCGAAGAAATCCTTGGCGTCTAGAGCGTCGTTGCGCAGGAATTCAAACAGCTCACCGTGATATTCATTGGTCCCGGCTTTGGTGATGATGTTCATCTGCGGGCCCAGCGAGAAACCGTTTTCGCCGTTGTAGCCGCTGTTGGTAAAATCAATTTCCTGGATACTATCCACGCTCGCCCGCGTAACCCGTGCTTGTTCCTGGCCTTCCGTTTCCAAGAAGCCGTTGATGTCGCCGCGCGAGGCATTTTGGCCGTCCACCTTGATATTCAGTCCGGTAAAAATGTTTTCCAGGCCGTTCACGCTGCCCTGGAAAAATCCGGTCGAGTTTATCGATCCCGGGGCGATCTCGAGAAAGGAGCTCACGTCCCTGCCGTTGACGGGAAGGTTAGAGATCTGATTTGAGTCCAGAGTCGTGCCCATCGCGGTCGAGGCGGTATCGACCGTCGTCGACGTACCAGTGACCTCAATCTTCTCCTGTGTAGCACCCACTGATAGACCCAGGTTCACCTGAACCGTCCCGCCCACGTTCAGCACAATCGGTTTGCTCGTGGCCTTTCCGAAGCCGCCCGCGGTGGCTGAAACAACGTAGTTGCCGAACGGCAGAGCGGAGGCAACGAAACTTCCGCCGTTATCGGTCTGCAAAGTTCGCTCGATCCCCGTCCCGACATTGGTAATGGTGACGGTAGCGTGAGGAACCGCGGCGCCCGAAGGATCGGTCACCAAACCGCCAATCGTGCCTGTGTCAAACACTTGTGCTGAGGCTGGCATTGCGAAGAGGAAACAGAACAATGCCAAAAACACGCCGAGGTGCAATACTCCCATCATGCGCCTCAAGCTTGAGAAATGCGCGTTTCGCATCATGTTTACTCCGCTCCTCCCCCGTTAGTGCTCAAGGATCCTGCACCAGCTAGCTAAGTTATCGACCGGCCGGAATCTGAGTCGTGCAGCCACTCTAGTTTTCATTTGCCCAAAAAATCCGTTGCCAAGCAGCTGAAAATTTGCTGTCACCCTAAATTTCGGAAATACTAATGCCGCTGTTAGGCGCTAGTCAACCTTTTTCTTGTGCTTTTATGATACAAACAATCGTAATTTTGCACGTTTTATCGACAAGCATGCTTCAACGGGAACGAGGTTTACGGTAGAATCTGCTAACGGCTTTCGTCTAAGTGTATTTATACTTATGACATACGACCATTTTCGGGAGGTGGGCGGTGGTGCTCCGAATGCTGCAAGAAGCCGCTCGCAAGCGCCATCGATGCGAATCCGATGGACTCAGGAGTTCGGGAAGGCATCGAGTGACTCTGCCCAATGCCTTCTCGCTACCAGCCGCTTAGTCTAGCCGAGCTCCCTGCGCAACTTGCCTTCCCGAGCATTCACGGGAACCGAATCGCCAATCACTGCATCGGCTTCGAGCTGTTTCCGCCCATTCGCACAGTAGCGTCCGTTGGTCACCGAGCTCATTAGACGCGTCACTATGTTCCCGCAACTGTTGAAACGCTTTATCACCATCCGCCGAGACTCATTCGGATGTCGCCCTGCTTCCCATTGCGGGTACCTCCGTACAAAATTGAGCCTGGTTCAAGATTGTCTCAACTCGGGGATTCACTCCGCGACGCAAATTGCGAGGGATTGGAGTAGCAGCAAAGTTGGAAAGTGCTTTAGAATCAATGGTGCACTTCATGTCGGGGCGTAGCGCAGCCTGGTAGCGCGCCTGCCTTGGGCGCACGAAACTCGACTCCAACAACTCCATCCATTTTTTCTAACTACTAACGTTTCCAACAAATCGGGGAATCTGCTCTCGCTCAAAGGTAACTCGAATGAATTGAAAACGTTGGATTCTGGCACAGTTTTGGCACAGTGGACGCTCCGATTCCCAGCGTTTGATTAACAGACATC
>WNFC01003602.1_pt1 | contig 23651 bp, 22 predicted proteins | sample 5400541 | NCBI WGS metagenome assembly WNFC01 (sample SAMN13153342, study PRJNA577476) | soil metagenome | isolation source: 120 cm saprolite under Douglas fir tree site 2 hole 2 replicate 1 | place: USA:California | collected 2015-04-18
TTATCCGGCGTGCCGAGATAGTTGACTGTGTGCCAGAAGGGGAAGGTGAGGACAAGGGCGATGCCGGCGAAGGTCCAGGCGGCGAGGAACTTGCCGAGCACCGCCGATATCATCGAGATCGGCAAGGTGAGGAACAGCTCGATCGTGCCGCTCTTGCGCTCCTCCGCCCACAGCCGCATCGACAGCGCCGGGATGAGCACGAGGTAGAGCCAGGGATGAAAGGTGAAGAAGGCCTGCAAATCGGCCTGGCTGCGCTCGAAGAAATTGCCGACGAAGAACGTCAGGACACCCGCCATCACCAGGAAGATGACGATGAAGACGTAGGCGAGCGGCGTCGCGAAGTAGCTCGTCAGCTCACGCCGGAATATGGTGCCGATGCTGCGCATGTCGCGGTTGTCTCTGCAGAGCCGTCAGTGAGAGGTGGTGATCTGGCGGAAGACGTCGTCGAGGCTGCCGCGCTCGACGCGCAGGGCTTGCGGCTCCCAGCGGTGGTTGTGCAGCAGATCGGTGACCGAACCGATGATCGCTCGGCCGTTGTGCGGGAAGACGATCAGGGCGTGACCCTCGCCATCGTCCACGGCTTCGACCGCGGCGATCTCGGGGAGTTGGCCGAGCGCGGCGGCGGCGGGCTCCTCGTCCGAGGGCGCGAGGGTTAGGCGGACCGCGTTGTGGTAGCGGGACTGCGCCTCGAGCGCGCTCGGCGTTCCATCGGCCAGGAGCTTGCCATGGGCGATGATCATCGCCCGGCTGCACACTGCGTCGACTTCCTCGAGAATGTGGGTGGAGATGATGATGGCCTTGTCGGGCGCCATCTCGGCGATCAGCCGGCGCACCTCGTGCTTCTGATTGGGGTCGAGCCCATCGGTCGGCTCGTCCATGATGAGAATCTCGGGATCGTGGAGCAACGCCTGGGCGATGCCGACGCGCCGCTTGAAGCCCTTCGACAGCGTCTCGATGGGCTGAAACAACACCTCGCCAATGGCGACCCGCTCGACGGCGATCGCCACGCGCTTTTTCGCCTCGGCGCCGGAGAAACCGCGGATATGCGCGATGAAATCGAGGAAACCGGCTGGTGTCATGTCGGGATAGGCGGGCGCCCCCTCGGGCAGGTAGCCGATTCGCCGTTTGACCTCGATCGGATCGCGCGTCACGTCGGCGCCGCACACGACCGCCGTGCCGGCGGAGGGGGCGAGAAAGCCGGTGATCATCTTCATCGTCGTCGACTTGCCAGCGCCGTTAGGGCCGAGGAAGCCGAGCACTTCGCCGCGCGACACGGTGAAGCTCACATCGTCGACCGCGACGATGGGGCCGAAATGCTTCGCGAGGTGCTTAACCTCGATCATTTGACTCAAGCTCAAACCCTCCCGATCCGCGGCGCCGGCCGTCCTATAGCAGGAATAACCGGCGATGGCGGCTGGTCTTTTCATCAACCCGCCGAGCTGCGCGCCCCGATTTAGGCAAAGGAGCGAGATTTGCAAGTTAATTTGCGTTCATAATCCGCCATGTGCCAATTCTTTCATGCACCTGCGGAGGAGCGGCAGAGCGCGCCGCGATCGGCTGATCAGGAGGGGAAAAGGCGTGATTGGACGCGTCCGGCTGATCTCGGGACTGATCATGTTCGCCTTCGTGACCAGTCACTTCCTCAATCACGCCCTTGGCCTCATCTCGCTCGATTTGGCCGAGGACGCGATGTGGTACCTCTATCGCGTCTATACCAGCAGGCTCGGCAGCACGGCGATCTACGGCGCTTTCTTGGTGCATTTTCTCCTGGCGCTCTATGCGCTCTGGCAGCGCCAGACCCTGCGCCTTACGGCGCCCGAGGCGGTGCAGTACACGCTCGGCTTCCTCGTTCCGCTGCTGCTCACCGAGCATGTCATGGCGACGCGAGTTAGCGACACTTTTCTCGGCGGCGATTTCGGCTACTACCGATCGATCTTGACGGTCTATTTCCACGAGGACCCCTGGAAGGGCGTGCTGCAGGCCATCGTGCTCGTCGTAGCCTGGGTACATGCCTGCATCGGCCTGCGCTTCTGGCTTCGCCTGAAGCCGTGGTACGACTCCACGCAGCCTTATCTCTACGCCGCCGCGCTGCTGATCCCCGTCCTCGCCCTGCTCGGCGTCCTCGTGGCCGGCGAGCACGTGATGGAATTGGCGCGGAACCCCGAATGGGTCGCCGAAACCTTTACGATCCATCACCGCCCGCCGCCGGACGGGCAGCGCGCGATGGAGACGCTCATCCTGGCGTTGCGTCTTTTCTTCATTGGCGCGATTCTCGCTGTGCTGCTCGCGCGCGTTGTCCGCCGCCATTGGCGGAAGCGCCAGGGGGTCTCGCGCGTCACCTATCCCAACGGACGCTTCATCGACGTCTCGCGTGGAGTCTCCGTGCTGGAGGCAAGCCGTCTTCTCGGCGTGCCGCATGCTTCGGTTTGCGGTGGCCGCGGGCGCTGCTCGACCTGCCGGTCGCGCATCGAAGGGGCGGCCTCCGCGATCCCGCCACCCTCCGCCGAAGAGATCAAGGTGCTGCGCCGCGTTAAGGCGAGGCCCGACGTGCGTCTTGCCTGCCAGCTGCGGCCGACCGGCGACATTAAGGTAACGCCGTTGCTGCCCCCCTTCGCTACCGCGCGCGACGGCTTCGCGCGACCAGGCTATCTGCAGGGCGGCGAGCTCGAGATCGCCATTCTCTTCGCCGATTTGCGCGCCTTCACTCGGCTGGCCGAGACACGGCTGCCTTACGATGTCGTCTTTGTCCTCAATCGTTATTTCGCCGCGATGGGCCGCGCCGTCGAGGAGGCGGGCGGGCATCTCGACAAGTTCATCGGCGACGGCGTGATGGCGCTGTTCGGTATTGGCAGCGACCCGGCGACGGGATGCCGCGAAGCGCTCCACGCCGCCCGTCTGATGTCCGAACATCTGGTCGAGCTCAACACGGCGCTCGAGAACGATCTCGGAGAGCCGTTGCGCATCGGCATCGGCCTGCATTTTGGCCCCACCATCGTCGGCGAGATGGGTTATAGCAAGGCGGTCTCGCTGACCGCTGTCGGCGATGCGGTCAACACGGCGAGCCGGCTGGAAAGCGCCTCGAAGGAATATGCCTGCGAGCTTGTCGTCTCGGAGGACCTTCTCACGCGCGCCGGGATCGACCTCGCGGCGTTTCCGCGCCACGAGATCGCGATACGCGGTCGTCAGCAAATGCTCGCCATCAGGACCCTGAATTGGGGACGCGACTTGCCCGCGTTCGCAGCGGCAAAGGCGACCGTGCCGGCATGAACGTCGGAAGCGCGGGCTTCCAGCCGGCCTGTCTCGTGCCGGGCTGGCGACAGCTGCTCGTTATTTCGTCAGCAACCCTTCGACCTCGGCCGTGATCTCCTTGTCCGTCGGCCTGACCCGCGACGGCCAGGCACCGGCGATGCTGCCGTCTGGCGCGATGAGGTATTTGTGGAAGTTCCAGCGCGGCGCCCCGGCCTCGCCGAGTTCCTCGGCGATCCAGCGGAAGAACGGATGCGCGGCGGCACCGATGACATCCTGCTTGTCGGTGAGCGGAAAGTCGACTGCGTAGTTGCCCTCGCAGAACTGCTTGATCTCCTTGGCCGTCCCCGGCTCCTGCTCGCCGAAATCGTTCGACGGCACGCCGACGACGACGAGACCGCGGTCGCGGTATTTGCGCCACAGCGCCTCGAGGTCCTGGTATTGCGGGGTGTAGCCGCAGAACGAGGCGGTGTTGACGACGAGCACCGGACGCCCGCGATATTGCGACAGCGGCAGCTTCTCGCCGTCGATCGAGGTGAATTCGAAATCGTAACCCTGCATGCGACCACCCTCCGCGTAGCCGGGAGAAGATATCGCGCCAGCGAGAAGGACCCCGGCCGTCAGCAGCGATGACAACGATTTGTCCACGACGTCCGTCCCCGCAATGATGCCACGATCGATTGCGCGATCATACTCCGCGATTCCGGTGACAGCGATCACGCCCGCGCGAGGGCGAAGAGCTCCATGCCGGTCGACTTGCCGCGCAAGTCGACGCTGCCGATGCTCTCCGCCCGCAGGCCGGCCGGCAGCAGCGTTCGCGCGAGAGCCTCGGCAGAGGCGAGCACGGCCTGACCGGTGCTGCGACAGGCGCCCTCGATGCGGGCCGCCGTGTTCATCGTATCGCCGAGCATGACGATCTCGCGCTTGACGTCGCCCATCTCGCCGACGACGAGTGGGCCGGCGTGGAAGCCCGCGCGCAAGACCGGCACGGCGCCAAAACGGCTGAGATATCCGCCCCGATTCTCGGCAATGCGGTCGGCGATGACGAAGGGACAGGTCAGGGCACGCGGATCCGCCTTGCCGCGCCGCATTTCCCACGTGACGATCACCTGGTCGCCGACATAACGGTGGATGTCGCCGCCGCATTCGATCGCGCTCTCCGAGACGTCGAGCACGGCGCGGGCGAGGAATTCGTGAAAGAGGACATCGCCGATCCGCTCGGCGATCGCTGTCGATCCCTCAAGGTCGAGAAAGAGGACGAGCCGCCGCTCGAGGCGCGGCCGGTAGTAGCGGCCGGTGAGGAAATGCGCGGTCACCTGCGGCCCGAGCATCCGTCGCACCATGAGGGCGAGGTTGAACGCCAGCGACGCGGCGAGCGAATAGGCGAGGGTGCGGATCAGATCGGCCAGCCCCGCAGTGCCTTTGCTGGCGAAGATCACGGCCGAGTAGGCCGCGCTGATGCAGGTCGCGTAGATCGCGGTGCGCAGGACGAGGACGACGCCGAGCGGCCAAGCCAATCAGTGCGCCGAGGGCCGTGCCGTTCAGCAGCGCTGCGGGTTGCGGTCCCGCCCCGGCGAAGGCAAGGGCAAGGCCGAGCCCGGCCGAGATCAGCCCGACCCTTCCGACTATTCGCAATCGCCGCTTCGTTCGCTCCAGCACGTTCCTTCCCCTCGCGCCTGGGCCATTGCGCAGTCTAGCCTGGTTTGACAGGCTGTCGTGCAGCGGCGCCGTCTGGGCGGCGTCCGCAGCGTTTCGAGTTGCGCCGCCACTGGGCAATCCCTATGACTGTCGCGCCTTCCCTTGCCCCGATCGCGCGCCTTCGGCGCCTTTGATTTCGGCCGCTTCATGCTTCTTGTCTTCCTTCTGAAAGGCATCGCCGTCGGGCTGGTGATCGCCGTTCCGGTCGGCCCCGTCGGCGTGCTCTGCGTCCGCCGCACGATTTTCGAGGGCCGGCTTTTCGGCTTTCTCTCCGGGCTCGGCGCAGCGAGCGCTGACACCATCTTCGGCATCATCGCCGGTTTTGGCCTGACCGTGATCTCGGACCTCCTGCTCGACTATCAGGAGTGGATGCGCGCGGCCGGCGGCCTCTTCCTCGTCTATATCGGTGTCAGCGCGCTGCGCAAACGCATCGTGCGCCCGGAGAAGGTCGAGAAGAATGCCGAGAATCTGCTCAGTGCCTATCTCTCGACCTTCGTCCTGACGATCACAAATCCGCTCACCATCCTTGCCTTCCTCGGCATCTTCGCCGGCGTCGGCTTTACCGGCGAAGAAGCAACGCTGGAACGTGCGGCCATCCTCGTCGCCGGCGTACTGCTCGGCTCGCTGGTCTGGTGGCTTGGCATCAGTCTCGGCGCTGGCCTGTTTCGCAAATCCTTCGGCGAGTCGCACCTGGTGTGGCTGAACCGCATCTCCGGCGGCATCCTGACGCTCTCCGGGTTCGGTCTGCTGGTCAGCCTTCTCTACGACAAATTCGCCTGACTGCGCCCAAGCCCCTCGATTGTCCGGCGACAACTCCACGATTGACCGGGAGCGCGGTCGCGGCTTCCATCGCCGGGCGACGGCCGCTTGCGGCGAAAGGATGATTGCCATGGTCTATCTGCCGAAACACTTCGCCGAGACGCGCTGCGCCGAGCTCGCGGGGCTGATGCAGCGCTACAGCTTCGCGACCATCGTCACGGCGGGCGAGGGCGGCTTGATCGCCAGCCAATTGCCGTTCATGTACCGGGCGGAGGAGGGAGAGCACGGCACGCTCCTCTGCCATTTGGCAAAGCCCAACCCGCAAGTCGCGGAGCTGCGCACCGGTCGCGAGGTGCTGGTCATCTTTTCGGGGCCCCATGCCTATGTCTCGCCGAGCTGGTACGCGACGAGGCCGGCGGTGCCGACCTGGAACTATGCCGCCGTCCATGCCTATGGGACGCCCCAGCCGATCGAGGAGCCGGACGCCCTGATCCGCCTGGTCGGCGCGCTGAGCGAGATCTACGAGGGCGGACGCAAGGCGCCCTGGCGGGTCGCCGACGAGCCCGCCGAGTATGTCGAGGGCATGGCCCGCGGCATCGTCGGCTTCACCATCCCGGTGACCCGTCTCGAGGGCAAGTTCAAGCTCAGCCAGAACCGCAGCGCGACGGACCGCCAGCGCGTCGTCGCGGCGCTGCGCGAGGAGAGCGACACGCTGGCCCATGACGTGGCCGCCCTGATGGCGGATCGCGAGGTCGAAAAGGCGGCGAAATAGGGTCATTTTGTGGCGGGCGGCGGCGAGGCTTGGCGGGTCGCCTGACCGCGGCTAAGCTTCGCCGATGGTTGATCGAGTCCCGATAGCAGCCAGATTCGCCGCGCGCATGGCGGCCATCCTGCTCCTGGCGCTTTGGCTGACGTTCCCGCCAGCTTCCGGCGCCGCGGCCTTAGCCCAAGCGGCGACCGACGGTACCCAGCCGGTGCCCGCGCCGGTCGGCGCCGATGAACTCCAGCGTCTGGTCAATTCGTTGCAGGATGACACTCAGCGCGCTCGGTTGGTCGAGGAGTTGCGTGGCCTCATTGCGGCCCAGCGCGGCGTCGAGGCGACCGAGCCGGAGGCGAGTCCGCCAGCGTTGCTGGCGCTGCTCTCCCAGCGCATCGAGGCGATCAGCGACGAGGTGCTTGCGGCGGCGGCCGTCGTGGTCGACATACCACGCCTCGCGGCCTGGCTCGAGGAGCAGGCAAGCGATCCGGTGCTACGCGAATTCTGGCTCGATGTCGCCTTGAAGCTCGTGGTCATCTTCGGGCTTGCACTCATCGCCGAATGGACAATGCGCCGCGTGCTGGCGCGGCCACGCCGATCGCTGACCAGCAGCCACGACCAGCTTCTCCTGCGCGTCCTGCTGATGGCGGCGCGCGCCGGGCTCGACGCGCTCCCAATTCTGACCTTCGCCGGTATTGCCTATGTCGTCCTGCCGTTCGTCGGGGCACGCTTTGCGACGGCGCGGGTGGCGACGACGCTGATCGGCGCCTATGTCACGGCCCGCATTATCACGGCGATCGCCCGCATCGTGCTGCTGCCGCGGTTGGGCGCGCCACTGTTTCCCCGTCTTACCGAAGAGACGCGCAGTTATCTCTATGTCTGGTCCAAGCGCTTCGCCTATTGGACCGTCTATGGCTACGCCGTCGCCGAGGGCGCCTGGTGGCTAGGCGTGCCGGGCAGCATCTACGCGCTTTTGCTCAAAAGCGCCGCGCTGGTCCTTGCTATCCTCGCCATCATCTTCGTGCTGCAGAATCGCGTCGCGGTTGGCGAATGGCTGCGCGGGCGCAGATCGGATGTCGGCGCGATCGGGGCCTCGGCCAGGGCCAATGGCTGGCGCATCCTGCGCAACCGTCTGGCCGATACATGGCACGTCCTCGCCATCACCTACATCATCGCGATCTATCTCGTTTACGCGCTGCGCGTCTCTGGCGGCTTCAGCTACGTGCTTCGCGGCACGCTACTGACCTTGGCGGTCCTCCTCGTCGCCCGCCTCATCGTCGGCCTGGTCAAGCGGGCGAGCCGGCGCGGCTTTGCTGTCGGCGGCGACCTCAAGGCGAAATTTCCCACCCTGGAGCAACGGGCGAACCGCTATCTGCCCGTGCTCACCATGGCGGCGGCGACGCTGGTTTACGCTTTCGCCCTTCTCGCGGTTCTGCAGGCCTGGAATATCCCGGCCTTCTCCTGGTTCACCTCCGATCTCGGGCGTCGCCTGACCGGCGGTCTCATCAGCACCGGCACCGTGATCCTGATCGCGCTGACCGTCTGGGAGGTCTTCAGCTCGGCGGTCGAGCGCTACCTCAGCGCAGTCGACGACAACGGCGTCCTGGTCGCCCGCAGCGCCCGCGCCCGCACCTTGCTGCCGTTGCTGCGCACGGCGATGTTCGTCGTCATTCTTCTCCTGGTCTCGCTCATCATTCTCTCCGAAATCGGCGTCGACATCGCTCCGCTGCTGGCCGGAGCGGGCGTCGTCGGCCTCGCCATCGGGTTCGGCAGCCAGGCCCTGGTCAAGGACGTCATCACCGGGCTCTTCATGCTGATCGAGGACACCCTGGCGGTCGGCGATGTCGTCGACATCGGCAAGGGTCACACCGGCGTCGTCGAGGCGATCTCGATCCGCACCATCCGCCTGCGCGACAGCGCCGGCGGCGTGCATACGATCCCTTTCAGCGAGGTCACCTCGGTCGTCAATTTGACCAAGGACTACGCCTATGCCGTCTCAAACGTCGTGGTCTCCTACCGCGAGGACCCCGATCGCGTCGCCGCGGTCCTCCAGGACGTTGCCGGCGAGCTGATGCGCGATGCCGCCTTCCGCCCCTTCATCCTCGAACCGCTCGAGGTGGTCGGCATCGACAAGATGACCGAGCTCGGCGTCACCATTCAGTCGCGCATCAAGACCCTGCCGCGTAAGCAATGGGCGGTTGGACGCGAGTTTACCCGGCGGATGAAACAAGCCTTCGACCGCAACGGCGTCGAGATGCCCTATGCGGTGAAGCCGCGCTATCTTGAGGAATTGGCGGAGCGGCCGCCGGTTGAGGGACAGCCATCGGAGGCCAAGGATGTCGGCCCGCGCAAGGTGAAGTCGGCCTAACCATCCTCAGCCAGCAAGGTTTCGAGCGCTTCTATGTCGGGGCACGCGAGAACCTTGCGCGCGACGCCGAACGAAAAGCCGGCGCGCGCCAAGGTGGCCATGTCCTTCTCCAGACTGGCGGGACGAGCCGCGGCCGTGCGGTAGGCGCCGAGCCGACGGCGCCGAATGAAGGCGCAGGCGGCAGCGAGGTCGGACCCGCCTGTCTCCTCGGTCAGCGCCTGCAGCGTCGCGGCGATCAGCGGACGCTCGACTCCGTGCTGCGCCAGCCGGGCGGATATGCCTCGGCGCGATCCGCCCCGTCGCCGCAGGCTGGCCGCCCTCGCTTCGGCATAGCGGCGATCGTCGATGAGGCCGGACTGCTGAAAGCGCAGGATCAGCGCCTCGACGAGCGCCGCGCCCTCGGCCGGATCGCTTCCGTGATGCTCGGCGGCGCGCGCGACTCGGCGCATCAGCACGCGGCGCAGATCGGCCGCCGAGCCCGCGAAGCGTTCCAGGTAGTGCAGCGCCACGTTGTCGAGCAGCGACGCCGTGATCTTGCGCGGCGCCGCGCGCTTTCGTCCCGTCACCGATCCTCCCGCGCTTGCGCCACCGGTCCTGCTTCGCTAAAGCTCGTCGTGCCAGACGAACAGTCTAGCCGAGGAGAGGTCTCAGTGTTACCTGCATCGCCGCCCATGGTGCGCCACATCGGCGCGGTCAATTGGCTCGGCTTCTGGACCCTCTATGCGCGCGAGGTGCGGCGTTTCTTCAAGGTGTCGACGCAAACGATCGCGGCGCCGGTCGTCACCACGCTGCTGTTCCTGGTCGTCTTCCTGCTCGCTCTCGGAGGCGCCGGCCGGAGCACAGGCGGGATGCCCTATGTCGAGTTCCTGGCGCCAGGTCTCGTCATCATGTCGGTGTTGCAGAATTCCTTCGCCAATACCTCCTCCTCCCTCATCATCTCAAAGGTCCAAGGCAACATCGTCGATGTCTTGATGCCACCCTTGAGCGGCGGCGAGCTGACGCTCGCCTATGCGCTCGGCGGCGTTACGCGCGGTCTCGTCGTCGGCGTAGTCGTCACCGTGGCGATCTGGTGTTTCGTGCCGGTCCACGTCCATGACTGGCTGGCAGTAATCTTCTACGCAACCGCCGCCTCGCTGCTTCTTTCCGTGCTCGGCGTGCTCGGCGGGATCTGGGCGGAGAAGTTCGACCACATGGCGGCGGTTACCAATTTCATCGTCACGCCCTTATCCTTCCTCTCTGGTACCTTCTACTCCGTCGAGCAGATGCCGGAGAACTGGCGCTTCGCCGCCCATCTCAATCCTTTTTTCTACATGATCGACGGTTTTCGTTACGGCTTCATCGGCCGCGCCGACGGCTCGCTCGCCATCGGCGCCCTCGCATTGATCGGCATCAATGCGGCGCTGCTCCTGCTTTGTTTTCGTCTCATCGCGCGCGGCTATAAGCTAAAGGCCTGAGCGATGTCGCCGCTGGTTCAGCCCTTCTATGATCCGACCACCTCTACGGTCAGCTACGTCGTCCACGCCGGGGCGGGAAGCGCCTGTGCGGTGATCGATCCCGTCCTCGATTTCGAGGCGCGCTCGGGGCGCACGGCGACGACGCAGGCCGATCGCATCCTGGCATTCATCGCCGAAGATCGGCTTGCGCTTGCCTGGATATTCGAGACCCACGTCCATGCCGATCATCTCACCGCGGCGCGCCTACTCAAGTCGCGCGCCGGGGGACGCATCGCCATCGGTGCCGGCGTGGTCGCGGTGCAGGAAACTTTCGGTGCGCTGTTTAATGCCGGTTCGGAATTCCGCCGCGACGGCAGCGAATTCGACCGTCTTTTCACCGACGGCGAGACCTGCGCGATCGGCGATCTTACGGCAAGGATACTGGCGACACCGGGTCACACGCCGGACGGCATCACTTATGTCATAGGCGACGCCGCCTTCGTAGGGGACACCATGTTCATGCCGGACGGCGGCACCGCGCGTTGCGATTTTCCGGGCGGCAGCGCAAGCGTCCTCTATGCCTCGCTGCGCCGCATCCTCGCCCTGCCGGCCGAGACTCGCATCTATGTCTGCCATGATTATCAACCGGGCGGCCGCGCGCCAGCCTGGCAGACCAGCGTCGGCGAGCAACTCGTCGGCAATATCCACCTCAGGGATGGCATCGATGAGGTTGCCTTCGTCGCGCTGCGCACCGAGCGCGACCGGAAGCTGCCGCCCCCCGCGCTGCTGATCCCGTCGGTCCAGGTCAATATGCAGGCGGGGAACTTCCCGCCGGCAGAGGCCAACGGCGTCTCTTATCTGAAACTGCCGATCGATCGCTTGTAGCGCCGGCTTCGCATCAGATCCCCAGTTTCTTGCGGATCGCCGCGCTTATCGACTGCTTTGTCGAGAGAAAATCTTTCCACGGGTCGGAGCGTTGGCTGGCAAGGCGTCCGGGTAGGGTCCGGATGTTGAATGCGTCGGAGCGCATGCCGCTCTCGAGCTCCTGCCAAGAGATCGGTGTCGAGATCGTGGCGCCGGCGCGTGCGCGGGTGGAATAGGCGCCGACCGCCGTCGCGCCGCGCCCGTTGCGCAGGTAGTCGATGAAGATCTTGCCATGCCGCGCCCGCTTTGACAGCGTTGCCGTGTAGCGCTCCGGCGCGGCGGCGACAAGATGCTCGGTCACGAGCTTGGTGAATTCCTTCGCCTCGGCCCAAGGCAGACGGGGGGCCACCGGCACGACGACATGCAGGCCCTTGCCGCCGGTGGTCTTCAAGAAGCTCTTGAGCTCGAGCTCGTCGAGCAACTTCTTCAGCGCTAACGCGCCTTCGATGACTCGATCCCAGGCCAATCCGACATCCGGGTCGAGATCGAAGGTCAGCCGGTCCGGTGTCTCGACGCGCGCGACCGTCGATCCCCAGGGATGGATCTCGAGAACCCCGATCTGCACAAGCCCGACGAGACCGGCGAGATCCTTGATATAGAGCGAAGTCTCGGTCCCAGCCTTCTCGGCGAGCTCGAAGCGATGGATCGAAGGCGGCATGCCGGCGCTCTCGTGCTTCTGGAAGAAGCACTCGCCGGTGTGGCCCTCCGGACAGCGCAGCAGGCTGAGCGGCCGGTTGGCGAGGTGCGGCAGCGCCCAATCGGCCACGGCTTCGTAATAACGCGCGAGGTCGAGCTTCGTTAACCCCGATTCGTTGTACAGCACCTTGTCGGCCTTGCTGAGCCGGATGCCGGCGACGACGGTCGAGCCGTCCGCCGTGACGGCTTGCGCACCGGCGTCCTTGGCGGGAGCGGTGACTGCGAGACCCTGAGGGGTCTCGCGAACGACCTCGCGCGCCGCCTTGTCGGCACGCAGGCCGACAAAAGTCGGATGGCGCAGCACGCCGTCGCCGGTCCATTCGGTGAAGTCGATTTCGGCCACCAGCTTCGGTGCGACCCAGTGGACGTCGCGCACTGCGGTGCCCTTCGGCAGGGACGCGATCGGCTTTTCCTTGCGCGCCAGCGCATCGAGCTTCTTGCGCAACTCGCCGAGCAGCGCATGATCGAAGCCGGTGCCGACGCGCCCGGCATAGACCAGCTTGCCGTCGCCATCGTAATAGCCGAGCAGCAGCGCGCCGAAGCCCTTCCGCGTGCCGCCGGGATCGCTGAAACCGATGACGACGAATTCCTCGCGATTGCCGCATTTGATCTTGAGCCAGCTCCGGCTGCGACCGGGCGTGTAAGGCGCCGCGCGTTGCTTGGAGACGATCCCTTCGAGCGAGATGGAACAGGCGTGTTGGAAGAATTCCGGCCCGCGCGAATCCTGGTGATCGGTATATCGCACGATACCTTCGCCGCTCCCGGCGAGCAGATCGCGGAGCGCCGATTTGCGGTCGATCAGCTTGGCGCGCGTGAGGTCGCTGTCGCCGAGATAGGGGAGATCGAAGCAATAATAGATGAGACCCCCGGTATCGCCAGTGGACAGCGCGTGCTGCAACCCGGCAAAACTCGAGTGGCCATTTTCGGCCAGATATACGATCTCGCCGTCGAGTATGGCGGTGCCGATCTTCAGCCGCTTCAGCGCGCCGGCGATTTCGGGGAACTTACGCGTCCAGTCGAGCCCGTTGCGGCTCGTCAGAGTCACTTTCTCATTCGCCAGCCGAGCCAGGATGCGATAGCCGTCGAACTTGATCTCGTGCAGCCACGCCTCGCCTTGCGGGGCGTCGGCGACCAGCGTCGCCAATTGCGGCTGGAGTTTGCTCGGCAGGCGCGCCTTGCGCGCACCCGATACCGCGGCGGGTTCGCGGGTCGCCTTCGGTTCTTTGCGCGCATCCGTGCTCTTCCTGTTTCTCGCCGCGGGTTGCTCGGTTTTCTCCACCTTTCGTTCGCCCCGCGCCGAATCCCACACGCGATCGGCCTGCGCCGCGATCGTCGCCATGTCGCGTCCGCTGTCGACGCTGAGCGGGTTCTCGTCGACCACCGCCGAACCGCTTCCCGGTTTCGCGAATTCATCCCTCTCCTTGATCAGAAGCCAGTTCTCGCGCTTCTCGCGCGCGGCCCGGCCGCCCATGCGGACGAGCGCCCATTTGCCGTGCAGCTTCTCGCCGTTGAGGGTGAACTTGAGCGATCCCTTCCGGTAGGCGGCAGCGGGGTCTTCGTCGAGCGGCTCCCAGGTGCCGTGATCCCAGAGGAGGACCGTGCCGCCGCCATACTGGCCCTTGGGGATGACGCCTTCGAACCCGCCGTAATCAAGGGGGTGGTCCTCGACATGCACGGCCAGGCGCTTCTCGCCGGGATCGAGGCTCGCGCCCTTGGGGATCGCCCAACTCTTGAGGACGCCGTCGAGCTCAAGGCGGAAATCGTAATGCAGCCGCGTCGCGGCGTGCTTTTGAATGACGAAGCGCAGCCCGGGAGCGGCCGTCGCCTTGGTCCGCGTTCCCGATGGTTCGGGGGTCAGGCTGAAATCGCGCTTGCGGCGATACTCGGCCAGTTTGCGCGGGGAATGTCGCAGCAGCGCCGTCTTGCGCGCCTTCGGCGGGTTCACGGACGTCTTTGCATCGCGCGCCGGCATCGGTCTGGTTCGGCCTCAAAATGCAAGCCGATTAGGCCCGCTTGCGTACCTTGCTCGGGACCTTGCGTTTTGCCGGTTCGGCATTCTCCTTGCCGCCCTTGACCGGCAGCAACAGATGCCGTTGCCGCGTATCGGTCTGCTTCTTCTTCGCCGAGCGCGCCTTCGCCGGCGCCGATTTGGGCGTGTCGGCGAGGCTGCGCTTGAGCGCCTCCATGAGGTCGACGACCTTGGCCGGCGCTTTGATCTGCGGCGCCGCGATCTTGCTGCCCTTCGCCTTGGCCTCGACCAGGGCACGCAACGCGTCCTGATAGCGGTCGTGGAAGGATTTTGGATTGAAGCGCCCCGAGCGCTTTTCGATGATCATGCTGGCGAGCGAGACGGCTTCGTCATTGAGTTCCGCGTCGTCATCGGCGAAGGCCGGGGCGGGGCGCACCTCGTTTGCGGCGCGCAGCGTCGTCAGCAGCAGTCCGCCGCCATGGGGCTCGAGGGCGACCGGGTGCTCCCGCGTCGAGAGGACGACGCGGCCCAGCCCGACGGTACCCTTGTCCCGCATCGCGCGGGCGATGACGTGATAGGTCTCGGCCGCGACATCGCCGTCGGGCTCGACGTAATAAGGCTTGTCGAAATACATGCAATCGATCTCGTCGGCTTCGACGAAGGTCTCCAGATCGATCGTTCTGGACGATTCGATCTCGATCGCCTCGAGGTCGCCCTCATCGAGCAGGACATATTGCCCCTTCTCGATCTGATAGCCCTTGACGATGTCTGCGCGCTCGACCTCGTCGCCGGTTTCCTCGTCGACCAACTTGACCCGCAGGCGGTTGTGCGTCGCCTTGTTGAGTTGATTGAGTCGGATACGGCTCGTCTCCGACGTCGCCGGCGAGAGCGTGATAGGACAGGAAACGAGCGACAAACGGAGAAAACCGCGCCAGAGCGTGGCCATGTCAGGGTCCCTCTTCGTTGACTCATCCGCCAACGTCGCCAACGGGTGCTTGTTCCCCGGCCCAGCCCGCCCCGCCGATCGGGCCGGAGCCGCGGGCGCCGGAAAAAAAGTGCCCCGCCAGTCGATGGCGGGGCCCAGTTTAGCACTGGCCATCAGGGAGGAAAATGCCAGGCTGGAGCATGCCCGCGCGCCGAGCGCGCCGGCTGTGTCTTCGTCTATTGGTTGTAGGAGCGCTCCCATACCGAGGTGCCGAGATTGACCTGCTGCTCCGTCGTGGCGAAACCCGTAGCCGCGCCGACGCCCGCGCCAATCGCGGCGCCCGGGAGCGCGCCGATGCCGCCGAAAATCGCGCCGACCGCCGCGCCGGTACCCGCGCCAACCAACGCGCCGCCGCCGGCCCGGTCACCCATGTCCCGAGAACCGCCGCAACCGGCTAAGACCAGGCACGCCCGGACCAGCGCGATCGGTCCCAGCGCGATCGGTCCGAACTTTCCCATCACTCCACGCATCGTTCTCTCCGTTTGCCCGGATGACCCAATCATCCGGGCTGCTCCCGCCGATTGCTCCTCCACGGAGGGTCGCCTCGGAATTGAACGCCGCTGCCAAAATTCCTGTTCCGGATGGCTCAGGCAATCAAAGAGCCGTCGAGAGAAATCCGGCCAACCGTGCGTTGACAGCTTATTGCAAGCCCTTCATACTCCCCGCCTTTCCGCCGTGGTGCGTGCGCTCATGGCGTTCGCTTGGCGGGTAAGGAGCTAGGATATGATGCGCGGTGCTGGCCGGTTCGGCGGCATGAAGAAGGGGTGGCGGGCGGTCTCGCCGGCGCGACGACGACGGTAGGGCGCCGTTTCGTCCGCTAATTCACATCCCTTTTCGCGCAGGAGAGTCCCGTGATTCCAGCCGTGTTGCCGACCTATGCTCGGTATGACCTCACCTTTGATCGGGGCGAGGGTGCCTATTTGTTCGCGACGAATGGTCGCAGATACCTCGACTTTGCATCGGGGATTGCCGTCACCGTACTCGGTCACTCGCACCCGCATCTGGTGGCGGCGCTGACCGAGCAGGTGAAGAAGGTCTGGCACACGTCAAACCTTTTCCACATTGCCGGACAGGCGCGCCTCGCCGACCGCCTCGTCGCCAACACCTTTGCCGACACCGTGTTTTTCGGCAATTCGGGCGCCGAGGCGCTCGAATGCTCGATCAAGATGGTGCGCAAGTACCATGACGAGAACGGCGCCCCGGAGAAATACCGCGTCATCGCCTGCAACGGCTCGTTCCATGGCCGCACGCTGGCGACGCTCGCCGCCGCCGGCAACGAGAAATACCTCAAGGGGTATGCGCCCGACGTCGACGGCTTCGATCACGTCGCGTTCGGCAATCTGAACGAGCTGCGCAATGCGATCGGCGAGAAGACGGCCGCCATCCTCGTCGAACCGGTGCAGGGCGAGGGTGGCGTCAAGCCAGCTTCGCTCGACTATCTGCGCGGTTTGCGCGCGGTCGCCGATGAGTACGGGCTGCTCCTCGTCTTCGACGAGGTACAATGCGGCATGGGGCGGACCGGCAAGCTCTTCGCTCACGAATGGGCCGGGATAGCGCCCGATATCATGGGCGTTGCCAAAGGCCTCGGCGGCGGCTTCCCGATCGGCGCTTGCCTCGCGACCGAGCGCGCCGCCGCACCGATGAAGGCCGGCTCGCACGGCTCGACCTTTGGCGGCAATCCCTTGGCGATGGCGGCCGGCAACGCGGTGCTCGACGTACTGCTCGCCGACGATTTCCTGCCCAAAGTCGACGGCGTCGCCCGGATACTCTGGTCGCGGCTCCAAGCCATTGTCGAGAAATACCCCAGCGTCTTCGCCGAGCTCCGTGGCGCCGGGCTGCTGCTCGGCCTGCGCTGCGTCCTTCCCATTGGCGACGTCATCGCCCGGCTGCAGGAGCAGGGGTTGCTTACGCTGAGCGCCGGCGAAAATGTGATCCGGGTGCTGCCGCCCCTCATCATCGACGAGCGGCATATCGACGAGGCGGTCGAGATCATCGACCGGGTGGCACGGAGCTTTGCGACATGAGCCGGCCGACGACGCAGGCGCTTCGGCCGGTCTCGACCGCAGGGCCGCTCTCGTTGCCGCGCCATTTCCTCGATCTCGATCGCATCGAGACGCCCGAGCTGCGCCATATCCTCGACATGAGCGCCGCCTTCAAGAAGGGCGGCCGCGGCGGCGCCCGTCCGCTCTCCGGCAAGACGCTGGCGATGATCTTCGAGAAGCCGTCGACGCGCACGCGCGTTTCTTTCGAGGTGGCGATGCGCCAGCTCGGCGGCGAGGTCGTTATCCTCGACGCCGCGTCGAGCCAGATGGGACGCGGCGAGACGGTTGCCGACACCGCACGCGTGCTGTCGCGTTATGTCGATGCCATCATGATGCGCACCACGCACGTATCGAAGCTCGAGGAGATGGCGCATTACGCCAGCGTGCCCGTCATCAACGGGCTGACCGACAGCTCGCATCCCTGTCAGCTGATGGCCGACGTCATGACCCTCGAGGAGCATCGCGGCCCGGCCAAGGGCAAGATCGTCGCCTGGAGCGGCGATGGCAACAACGTTGCGGCAAGCTGGGTGCACGCCGCGGTCCGCTTCGATTTCGATCTGCGCATCGCCTGTCCCGACGAGTTGCGCCCGCCGGAGAGGCTGCTCGAATGGGCGGCGGCAGCGGGTGGCCGCGTCAGCGTCACGATCGATCCGCAACAGGCGGCGCGCGATGCCGATTGTTTGGTTACCGACACCTGGTTGTCGATGGGGGTTGAAGCGAGCGTCAACCGCCACAACATGCTGGCTCCCTACCGTGTCGACGAGCGGCTGATGGCGTGCGCCAAGCCCGGCGCCATCTTCATGCACTGCCTGCCAGTCAAGCGTGGCGAGGAGGTCAGCGCCGCGGTCATCGACGGGCCGCAATCGGTGGTATGGGACGAGGCCGAAAACCGCCTCCATGCGCAAAAAGGCATTCTCGCCTGGTGTCTCGGCTGAACTCCGGCATCGGCGCGTTTCGCCGTTGAGGGAATTCAGGAATGCACACAGCGAGCACAGCCACCCCGGACGATCTCGTCCAGCCCTTCCAGATCGAGGCGTCGTCGCTGCGCGGACGCCTCGCCCGGCTGGGTTCGGTGGTCGATACGATCCTGACGCGCCACGCCTATCCCGACGCTGTCGCGGCGATGCTCGGCGAGGCCATCACCCTTGCGGTGGTGTTGGCCGGGGCGCTCAAATATGAGGGCGTCTTCACGCTGCAGACCAAGGGTGACGGGCCGCTGCATCTCCTGGTCGCCGATGTCACCAGCGCCGGCGCAGTGCGCGGCTACGCGCAATACGACGAGGCCCGGCTCCAGAAGGTGCTGAGCGCCCGGCGTCCCGGCGGCGCGAACTCGGTGCCGCGTCTGCTCGGCGCCGGCTATATCGCCTTCACGGTCGATCAGGGCGAGCATACCGAGCGCTACCAGGGGATCGTCGAGCTGCAAGGCGCTAGCTTGACCGAATGCGCGCATCACTATTTCCGGCAATCCGAGCAGATCCAGGCCGGTATCAAGACGGCGGTGGGCCGCGATCCGGTCGGCAGGTCGTGGCGCGCCGGCGGCATCATGTTGCAACGTTTGCCGTCTGAGGGTCTGGACGCCTTCGCTCTCGAGGCCCAGGAAGACGGCTGGCGGCGCGCCATGGTGTTGATGAGCTCGAGCACCTCGGACGAGCTGCTCGACCCCGCACTCGCCCATAACGATCTGCTGTTCCGGCTCTTCCACGAGGATGGCGTCAGGGTGTTCGATGCACACGGTGTCGCGGCGCGCTGCCGCTGCTCGCGCGAGCGCATCGAGCGCATCCTGCGGCAGCTACCGGTCGACGATAATGCCGAAATTGCCAAGGACGAGGAAATCCGCGTCACCTGCGAGTTCTGCAATGCCCACTACGCCTTTGCCCGTGACGATATCGCGGTCGCCGCCGCGGGCTGAGTCGCGTCTTGAAGCGCTGCCCCGCGCATGCCAGTGTCCGGCCCCGCCAGATCCCCGTCCCTCGAGGCAAACATGAACCGTTTCGTCAAGCACGCCGCGCTACTCGGGCTCGTTCTCCTCGTCGCCTGCGAGACGCCGGCAACGCAGCCGAGCTTTCCGGACATCCATTTCGCTTCCCAGCCTCGCCTACGGCTCGATGTCGTGGCGGTCGACCTCCAAGATGATTTTCACGCCAGCTTCCACGCGCCCAATGTAGAGCATCTCTTCCCGGTATCGCCGGAGCACGCGATGGTGAATTGGGTGCACGATCGGCTCGAGGCAACCGGAACGACGCGGCGCGCGCGGGCGCGCATCATCGATGCCAGCGTCAAGGAGAGCGAGCTGCCGCGGACGAAGGGGCTGACCGGTGCGTTCACCACCGAGCAAGCCCAGCGCTATGACGCTACCGTCGAAATGGGTATCGACATCCTCAATGATCGCGGCTTCGTCGAGCGCACAGTGACGGCCAAGGCGACGCGCTCGCAATCCGTCGCCGAGGGCATCACGCCCAATCAGCGCGACCAGGCCTGGTACGTCCTTACCAAGGATCTGATGGCCGAGCTCGATCGCGAGCTCGAACGGCAAATGCGCGCCAATTTCACCTTCTACATCCAGTAAGCCCGCCATGCCTCGCCGTCTCATCGGAGTTGCTCTTCTCGCGCTGAGCCTCGCCGGGTGCTTTGGCGGAGGGGATAATGGCAGCGCTGGATACCGGCCATACACCGCGGTCGCCCGCTTCCTGCCGGGCGACGAGGTCAATGTCATCCAGGTCTTCGTCAGCGATCGCCAGCCGCTGCGCGGCGCCGATCTCATCGGGCCAGGCGGCGCGGTGATCGCCGCCGAATCCATCGAGGCGCGCCAAGGCGTCGGCTCGCTGCAGCCTTCGTTCCGGCCTTCGATTGGCGGTGCTCTGGGCGTTCCGCCGGCGCCGGGCCTCTATGGCTCCCTCGCGCCGGGCGGCTCGCAAACCGTGAGCACCGGACAGATCGAATCGACTGCCTCCATCCGCTTGAGCGATCCCGAGGCCTATTTGAAGGATTGGCGCTACTGGCAGGTGCGCCTGCGCATCGGCGATCCGCCGAACGTGAACGTTCTGAGCCTGCCCGCACCGCAACCTCCGGCTACGTTTTGATATAGTTGACTGGATCAAATATTTAGTTGACTATGTCAATAATAAATCCCGGGCGGGAATCGCGATGTCGGAGCGTCGTCTTTTTGAGCAACGCGTTGAAGCGGTGCGTAGCTTCAACAGATTTTATACAAGACAGATCGGTGTCCTGCAGGAAGGGCTGTTGGAGAGCCCATTCTCGCTAGCCGAGGCCCGGGTGCTCTATGAGTTGGCGCACCGCTCGCGCCCGACGGCGTCCGAGCTCGGCAAGGATCTCGGCCTCGATCCTGGTTATCTCAGCCGCATCCTGCGCGGCTTTGCCAAACGCGGCCTGCTCGACAAGACGCCGTCGAAGCTCGACGGACGACAGAGCCATCTGACGCTAACGGCGCAAGGGCGCGAGGCCTTCGCCCCGCTCGATGCTCGTTCTCGCGACGAGATTGGCGCCATGCTGACGACATTGTCACCCGCCGAGCAAGCGCGTCTGATCGATGCGGTGCACACGGTAGAGCGGTTGCTCGGCGGGCGAGCCGACCCCAGGGTTCCTTATCTCCTGCGCCAGCATCGGCCGGGCGACATGGGTTGGGTCGTCCATCGCCACGCCGCGCTCTACGCGCAGGAGTATGGCTGGGACGGAAGCTTCGAGGCGCTGGTCGCCGACATCGCGGCCAAATTCATCCGCGACTTCGATGCCGAGCGCGCGCGTTGTTGGATCGCCGAGCGCGAAGGCGACATTGTCGGCTCGGTGCTCGTCGTCGCGCAATCGCAAACCGTTGCGAAGCTGCGGCTGCTTCTCGTCGAGCCGACGGCGCGCGGGCTGGGTATCGGCCATCGTCTCGTCGACGAGTGCATTCGCTTCGCCCGCGACGTCGGCTATCGCAAGCTGACGTTATGGACGAACGACATCCTGGTCGCCGCTCGCCGCATCTACGAGGCGAAGGGTTTTCGCCTCGTGACCGAGGAGCCGCACCATAGCTTCGGCCGTGATTTGATCGGACAGAACTGGGAGCTCGACCTCTGAGCGCAACGTCGCTGCGAGGGTCGATGCCTGGCTGGCTTCCGGCCGTTGCAGCCGCTACCACCGGAATCCAAGTCGGCGCCGCCATCGTCGCGACGCGTTATGTCATCGATCAAACGCATCCCGCCTCGCTGGCGCTGATGCGCTACGCGATCGGGTCCATCTGTTTCCTGCCGCCTCTTCTGATGTCACGACGAACCCGCTTCGAGCGGCGTGACCTCGCTCCCCTCGCGCTGCTCGGCATCACCCAGTTCGGCATCCTGATCGCTCTGCTGAATTTCGGGCTGAACTACATGCCGGCAGCCCGTGCGGCGCTGATCTTCGCGACATTTCCGCTGTTGACGATGATCCTCGCTTTTTTGCTCGGCCAGGAGCGGCTCAACGCGACGAAGGCGCTGGGTGTCCTCCTGACCATTGGCGGCGTCGGCTTGGCGCTCGGCGAAAAGGCGATCAAGGGCGGCGGCGCGAACGAATGGCTGGGCGCCCTCGCCGTGCTTGCGGGCGCTTTGTGCGCTCGCCTCGGTCGGATTTTTGGCCGTGCTTACCGCCGGCGAAGGCTTCTTCGGCGCGTTGCCCCGCTTTACCCCGGGCGGCTGGCTGGCGATCGGCTTCATCGGGATTGGCAGCGCCGCCGGTTATTATCTCTGGCTCTGGGCGTTGAGCCATGCGACGGCGACGCGCGTCACCGTGTTTCTCGCGCTTAGCCCGGTGACGGCGTCGGGATTGGGCGTCGCGCTTCTCGGTGAACGTCTGTCCCTGATGTTGTTGCTCGGCCTTGCTTGCGTCGCCACGGGCCTTGTGATCGCGCACCAACGTCCCTAGCGACAGGCCCAATCCGCCAAGCGACGCTGGAAAGCGGTGCCGGCTTCGACCTGCTCGATTGTGATGAACTCATTGGGTTGATGGCCTTGCTCCATCGAGCCAGGCCCGCAGATCACTGCCGGAATCCCGGCGCCTTGGAAGAGCCCTGCTTCCGTGCCGTAGGCGACGACCGTGCTTTGGTTGGCGCCAGTCAGTTGACGGGCCAGCTCCTCCGCGGGTGAGCCCGGTTGCGCGACGAGGCCGGGAATGCTCGCGAGCGCCCGAGTCGTCACATCGGCGCCGGGATGAACCCTGCGGAGGCGCGGCAGCAGATCGGCGGCAATGAAGCGGTCGATGCGGTCTCTGATCGCCGCCGTATCCTCGCCCGGCAACGGCCGAAATTCCCAGGTAAACTCGCAGTCGCGTGGGATGATATTCATCGCCGTGCCGCCGGCGATGGTGCCGATGTTGAAGCTGGTATAGGGCGGCTCAAAGCCGCTCTCGGGACGCGAGGCGGCGCGAGCCTCGCCGGCGAGGCCGGCGATGAACTGAATGATTTCGCTCGCTGCGAGGATGGCGTTGACGCCGCGCTGCGGCGCGCTCGAATGGGCGGCAAGCCCGGTAACAGCCGTCGTGAAGACGTGGCAGCCTTTATGTGCGTTGGCGACCGCCATGTTGGTCGGCTCGCCGACGACGACGAGACTCGGCCGCGCCGCCCCGCGCGGCAGGCTTTCGATCAGGTGAGGTGCACCGAAACAGCCGACCTCCTCGTCGAAGGAAAGGGCGAGATGGAGCGGCCGCTTCAGCGGGCGCGCCTTGAACTCGGGGACGAGCGCCAGCGCGATGGCGATGAAGCTCTTCATGTCCGCGGTGCCGCGGCCATAGAGCCTGCCGTCGCGCTCGACGAGGGCAAAAGGATCGCTGTCCCAGGGCTGACCGACGACCGGCACGACGTCGGTGTGACCGGACAGAATGACCCCGCCGCCGGCGTCGGCCGGGCCGATCGTGGCGAAAAGATTGGCCTTGTCGCGCGCGTTGCTGAACGTGAGATCGGCCGCGATTCCGTGTCCCTGGAGGTACTCCACGACCCAATCGATGAGCGCGAGGTTCGAGTTCGCCGAGACGGTATCGAAGGCAACCAGCCGGCGCAGAATCTCCGACGGCGAAGCGGTCACGCGCATTCAAACATTCTCGAGGCCATGGCTGCCCGGCGTGCCAATCATGGCGAGAAACTCGCGGCGCGTCGTCGGGTCGTCGCGGAACGCGCCGAGCATGCTGCTCGTCACCATACTGACTCCGGGCTTGTGTATACCGCGAGTCGTCATGCATTGGTGCGCCGCCTCGATAACCACGGCGACGCCTTTGGGCTGCAGCACATCGCTCAGCGTGCCGGCAATCTGGGACGTCATCTTTTCCTGGATCTGCAGCCGCTTGGCATAGACCTCGACGAGTCGGGCCAGTTTCGAGATGCCGACGACGCGGCGGTTCGGCAGATAAGCGATATGCACCTTGCCGATGATCGGCGCCATGTGGTGTTCGCAATGCGATTCGAACCGGATGTCCTTGAGGATGACCATCTCGTCGTAGCCATTGATCTCGTCGAACGTGCGTTGCAGCAACTCGACGGGATCGGTCTCGTAGCCTCGGAAAAATTCCTCGTAGGAACGCACCACGCGGTCCGGCGTGCCGACCAATCCTTCGCGCGCCGGATCGTCACCCGCCCATTCGATAAGCGTGCGGACGGCAGCTTCCGCGGCCTCGCGGTCCGGCCGTCGGCGCCGTCGTTTCAGCGGTATCGGAGCGTCATCGTCGGCGCGGCGAGCCCGGCCTGCTTGTTTGGCCATGAAACACTCCTATTGCGTTGACCGGCGTTGTGCGCGACGCGGCAGGCCGACACGA
>WNFC01001655.1_pt1 | contig 23647 bp, 20 predicted proteins | sample 5400541 | NCBI WGS metagenome assembly WNFC01 (sample SAMN13153342, study PRJNA577476) | soil metagenome | isolation source: 120 cm saprolite under Douglas fir tree site 2 hole 2 replicate 1 | place: USA:California | collected 2015-04-18
GAGAATTACTCTAGCGCCTTGCCCTTCGTCTCTGGCAATTGCGTGGTCATCACGGCGGCGAGCAAGTATCCGGCAGCGCACAAGTAGAAAGCCCAGCTCAGTCCCTTCGTTTGACCCACACGCCCGATCACAAGAGGAGCGACGGAGCTCATGGTGCGCGCGCCGTTGTAGGTGAAGCCCAACGCGCGCGCTCGTACGCTCGTAGGAAAGATCTCACTGCCGATGATGCCCGATCCTGAGAAAATTCCAGTACCGAAAAAAGCTGCGGCCGTGCCCAACACCAGGAGCGCGCCCGGCGAACGGGCCGCAGCATAAAGAGGAACAAGAAGAGCTGCCGCCAACGTATAGAACAGGAAGGCTTTGCGTCGGCCGACATGGTCGGCCACCCAGCCAAAACTGAGATATCCGGGGAACATTCCAAAGAGGTTAAGTACGACTAGCAGCGTTGTGGTGCCCATAACGCCCAGGCCGCGTCCGCCGTGCTCGACCGGCAGCGATAAATATGGCGGCAGCCAGGTGAACAATCCCCACCAGGCGAACATTCCAAAAAAGTTGAACAGCAAGAGCGCAAATGTGCGCTTGACGAAGGGAGGCTGAAAGATACAGGAGAAGCTGGCAGTGTTTGGGTCGCTTTGCCCTGTAGCCGCAGAGACGCAGCTTGCTGCTTCGCTCTCTACTGCATTTCGAGTTGCGGCGTCTCTGCCGGGGAACTTCATGTTTGGCCGGGGCGAACGCATCCTTTCTTGCTCTTCCCACATGTCAGACTCGGGCACGCGGCGCTGAATCCACAACGTCAGCAGAGAGGGCAGGATTCCGACAAAAAATACGGCGCGCCATCCGAAGTAACGTGACACCGGCCCGGCCACCAGCGCTGCAACTGCAAAGCCGAGCGCCCACGAACTCTGCACAATCGAGATCGCCTTGGCGCGGAACTCCGTGGGCCAGGTTTCCGCCACAAGCGTGGCACCAGTATTCCATTCGCCGCCCATCCCGAGGCCAAGAATGAAGCGGGCCACGGCAAGCATGAGAACACTCGTGGCGAGCCCCGAGGCAAACGAGCAGACCGAGTAGGTGAGAATGCTGAGCATCAGCGCGCGCTTACGCCCGACACGGTCCGCCAAAAAGCCAAACGCGACTCCGCCGATGCCGGAAGCCAGCAGGGTGAGAGTGCCGAGCAGGCCCGAGGTGGTCTTGCTCATGCCAAAGTCGCGCATCAACTGGGTGAGCACGAGGGCATAGAGCATGGCATCGAAGGCGTCCAGCGCCCAACCCATTGCCGCTGCTAGCAGTGTGCGCCGCTGCCCAGTCGTAGCTTGGCGGATTAGTTGGATGGGACCAATAGGCATGCGGCGGCGATTCTACGCTATTCCAGCGTCCGCCTTTAAGGCTTTCACGGCAGTGACCGGCAGCTGCGAGAGGGTAACCTAGGTGCCCGCGCACAGCAGTACAGGGGATGTTGTTGGGCGCACCTCTCGCAACGCGACATTCCCCACTCTCGTGTCAGCCCTCGAAGTTTCACGGTGACGCCGTGAGTGCACGCGAAGCGCGAGGATGGTAGCCCGCCACGCACAAGCTGGCAGCACAGCCACGACTCAGAATGGAAAAGCCTTCGGGCGATACCCGAAGGGCAACGACTCACAAGCCGAAGCCCAAAGGCTATTTCCCCAGCCGCAGGAGGCGAAAGTACCGTCGCGCCGTTTTTACGTCCCGCGCAATCTGCTCCCGCAAAGCTTCCACTGAGGGAAACTTAATCTCATCGCGAAGACGATCGAGGAAAGAAATTTCTACTTCGGTCTCAGGCGTCAGTTCAATGGGGTGGAAGTTCAGGAGGTGAGATTCCACCGCGAAAGAATCTGCGCCGAAAGTCGGACGATTGCCCACGTTCGTGACCGATTCGAAGGTTTCCGTTCCTACCCGCGTGCAAGAGATGTAGACGCCATCTTTCGGCACCAGTTCCTCGTAGCGGGCAAGGTTGATGGTGGGGACGGTGTACTTTGATCCGTAGCCACGCCCACGGCCGGGAGTACTGAGAATGCAAAACGGCCGTGCCAGTAGATGTCGCGCACGGCTGACGCGTCCCTCCGAAATGAGCTTGCGAATGTGGCTACTGGAAACCGGTTCCCCGCGCAACGTCATTTCCGGGTAAACCTTAACTTCGAATCCCATCTCGCGGCCCAAGTCGCTGAGCATGTTTACGTCGCCGGCAGCTTTGTGGCCGAAGCGGAAGTTGAATCCTTCGTGAACCTCTCGGGCATGGATCTTCTTCTTTAGAATGCGCTCGGCGAACTGCCGCGGTGTCATCAGCGAGAGATCGCGGCCAAATGGGAGCAGCAGCACGGCGTCCACGCCAGTGCTTTCGAGCAGGTGAAGTTTTTCCGCGGTGGGTGTCAGCAGCTTCAATCCGGAGTCTGGGCGCAGGATGCGCGCCGGATGCGGCTCAAAAGTTACTGCCACGGCCTGGTCGCCGGCAGACCGGGCGCGAGCAACGATTTCGCGCAGGACGTAGGCATGGGCCCGGTGTACGCCGTCGAAGTTTCCGACGCTGACGAGGGTTGGCCCGAAGTCAGAGGGCACGTCGTCGAGTTTGCGGAAAATGTGCATTTAGAAGAACAGTGGCTAGTGCTCAGTGATCCGTGTTCGCAGTAGACACTCACCAATCATCACTGACCACTGATTTCAAACTCCAGCTTCAGCCCGTCGTATGACAATTGCACGTGGCGGGGCAGGGTGGCATTCGTAGCCTCATGGCCGAGGTCATGGCAAATATGGGTGAAGAATGCCCGCTTCGGCTTTACCCGTTCCACGATGCGCAGGGAATTTTCAACCGTCGAGTGCGTGGGGTGTGGCTTGTGCCGCAGCGCGTCCAGAAACAGAATGTCTAAACTCTCCAACTGATGAAACGATGCCTCCGGGATTTCGCTGTGATCCGTCAGATAGGCGGCCGAACCGAAGCGGAAGCCATAAATTTCCGCTTCTCCGTGGATAAGCCTGACGGGTTCAAAGCGTGCTCCAAACAATTCAACGGGCCCATCAATCGGACGTAATTCCAGCCGGGGCAGCCCGCCAAATTTGTAATCGGCGTCAAAAATATAGCTGAACATTTTGCGCAGAAAGGCGGCGGCATCGGGACGAGCATAAAGAGGAAGCTTGTCCGGTTTATGTTGGTAGCTCAAGGGCCGCAAGTCGTCGATGCCCAAAATGTGGTCGGCGTGGCTGTGAGTGTAGAGTACGGCGTCTACCCACTTGATTCGCTCGCGAATCGCCTGCGCATAGAAATCGGGAGTGGTGTCGATCAGAACAATCTTGCCGCCATACTCAATCATGATGGAAGGCCGAGTGCGGCGGTCGTGAGGATCGGTGGAGTGGCACACCGCGCAATCGCAGCCAATCGTGGGCACGCCCATGGAAGTGCCGCTGCCCAGCACGGTGAGCGTGGCTTTCATCGTCCCATGGTTCCGGTAGCGGGAGCTGCCGGCGGACGCGAGAGCGCATTCGTGACCTCGACGTATGCCATGCGCAGCTCGTAAAGGCTATTCTGCAGAAAGCTTTGTTCCGCCGCCGTGAGGTTACCCTTGGTCTTTTCCGCGATCAGGCTGAGAGTGTCGATGGTCTGGCGCGCGCCAATGATGTCAACACGCGGTTGCGCGCCCTGCTCATGCATAAGGCCCAACTGCATCATGGCAGTCATGTACAGCGACGCCATGAAGCGTTCAAACGTCATTTCGAAATCTTTGGCGGACTGACCGCTAAGTTCCACGCGAGAGTCCAAATCTTTCGAAGACTGCTGGTACGCATTTGCCTGTGCCTCCTGCTCGGCGGCGGTGGGGGGAACAGGCAGGTCCCGGTCCAGAACCGCTGACTGCGACTCTGGGGAGGAGAATTTGTCTGCGGCTGCCGGCGAAGAGTGGTTGGCTTCGGTTTCTTTCGGCGGCGCCGACTGAGGGGCTGGCTCTGGCCTTTCGGTTTCGTCTGTCACATCAGTTCGTAGTTTGCCCTCGGACGTGAATAAACGCCGGTCGGTAACGGTGAAACTTGGTTCCTGTTTTTTCTCAGCCATAAAGGTCTTCCTCAAAATCTGCAGTTTGGAGCTTGCCGATAGGTACTTACCGGCTCAAATATCGGTGAACGGCAGTGACGCCACGACCGCGCGTGCACCACCGATTTCGACCTCTTTGCCCGCAGCGCTCACTTCGCGTCGAATGTACCCAAGAGCTACGCTCTTACTGCCGTGCGTCGTGGGCAGGGAAGCAAGGCTGGTGACTTCACCCACGTCCTTGCCGCCAGACGTGATCTTGGTATTGGTTGCAGCGGCCCTCGTTCCGTCCGATGTTGTCCCCAGCGCGATTAAGGCTGGTTCATGTTCGAGCACAAAGCCGGTGAACTTGCGATGCACGTTGCCGCGCGACCGAATGCGCTCAACAATTTCTTGTCCGACGTAACAGCCTTTATTGAAGTTGAGCGCGTGGGCTTGTTCGGTTTCCTGCGGCAGATCGCGCTCGCGAATGTCTTGGCCGTAACGTGGAATGCCGAGGGCGATTCGGTGAAGCTCAATTGCGTCCGAGCCGACTGGAGTTGCACCCGCCTTCAGCAGTGCGTCCCAAAGCGGCTTAAGGTGGGCGGGCGCGAGCCAGATTTCATAGGATTCGTGATCTTCGTACGCGCCGCGCACCACAGTGCACTCCAGGCAACCGCACTCGCACGCACACTGAATCGCAAAGGCCTCGACGAGCTGCAGCTCCGGAATCTGAATTCCCGCTGCCTTCAAAACGTGGCGCGACTTCGGACCGGCGAGGCCGACGACCGTGAGTTCATCGCTGCCATTGGCGACCTCCACGTCGTCCATGATGATGTAGTGATCGAAGGTGGCGAGAATCTTCTCCAGCTGGCTGCGGTCGGTGTCAACCAAGATGCACTGGCCGCGGTTGTACGCGTAAAGATCGCCAAGAATGCGGCCCTGAGGGTTGAGCAGAAAAGCATAGACGCCGCGGTTGACCTCGAGATCCCGGATATTGTTGGTGACCATGCCGTTCAGCCAGCGCATGCGGTCACTGCCGGTCAGCACGATTTTGGCGCGCCAGCCGAAATCATAAATCCCGCAGCCCGCGCGCAGGGCGGCGAACTCCGCCCGCGTATCGCCGAAGTTTCGGACAGCGTATGGGCCACGATTCTCGCTGCTCTGAGCCGCGGCCGGTTTTTTGTGAAGAGCTGGAAGCATGATGCTTTCTCTCTAAGATTATAACGGAGTTATGAGGCGTCTTGCCCGCGCTGCGAATGCTATCCTACTCATTCTGTTTGGTTTGTGTTAATTTTCTGCCGTGGACTCGAACCCGCGTTTCAAGACGCGTATCGCCGTTATTCCCGGGGATGGCATCGGGCGGGAAGTCATTGCTCAAGCGGTAAAGGTCATAGAGGCGACAGGTGTCTCCGTTGAGTTGAGTGAGTTCGACTGGAGCGCCGATCGTTATCTTGCCGACGGTGTCACCGTCCCTGCGGACGGGTTCGCCATGCTCGGGCGCGATTTCGACGCCATTCTTGTCGGAGCTTTCGGCGATCCGCGGGTCACCACCAACATCCACGCCAAAGAAATTCTTCTTGGCATGCGATTCAAGATGGATCTCTATGCCAACGTGCGGCCGGTGCGGCTGCTCGATGCGGCGCTGTGTCCGCTGAAAGGGATTGAGCCCAAAGATGTGGACTTCGTCGTCATCCGCGAAAACACGGAAGGCGTGTACGGTGATGTTGGTGGCGTATTCAAGCAGGGCACGGCGGATGAAGTCGCCGTTCAGGAAGACATCAATACGCGCAAGGGTGTGGAGCGCATTATTCGTTACGCTTTCGAATATTGCGAGCTACACAAGAAGGTCGACGGCTCACCGCGTCAGCGCGTGCTGCTGTGTGACAAGTCGAATGCCATGACCCACGCCGGAGGTCTATGGCAACGTGTGTTCAAGGAAGTGGGTAGGGAATATCCCCAGATCAAGACACAGCACATGTATGTGGACGCTCTGAGTATGCAGATGGTGCGCGACCCCCGCGGCTTCGACGTGATCGTGACCAATAACATGTTTGGCGACATCATCACCGACCTTGCCGCTGGGCTGCAGGGAGGCCTGGGCATGGCGGCGAGTGGGAATATCCATCCGGGCAAGACTTCGATGTTCGAGCCGGTACACGGATCGGCGCCACCGATGGCGGGGAAAAATCACGCCAACCCGTTTGGCGCGATTCTGACCGCGGCAATGATGCTAAATCATTTGGGGTTGGTGGCGGAAGCAGTGAAGATCGAGGCCGCCGTGCTCGAAGCGGTGCGGCAGAAGAAGACCACGCAGGATATCGGCGGTACATTGGGGACGCGGGAAGCGGGGGAGTGGGTAGCGCAAAGAGTTCTCCGATGAAATCCTTGAGGAGCGCCGTAGCAGGCTGCGGAAAGTCTGTGATTATTTGACGGTCTTATGCGCGTTCTTCTAATTGGCGGGAACGGCTTCATCGGACGGGTCGCCGTGGCCGCGCTAAAGCAGCAGGGACACACGCTGGCGGTGTTTCATCGCGGCACCACCGCCGCGCCCCCTGACGTTGATGAGATTCGAGGCGACCGTCACCAACTGAATGCCAGCGCTCAGGAACTGAAGCGCTTTGCTCCCGATGTCGTGATTGACCTAATCATCAGTTCGGGTCCGCAGGCGGAAGAGCTGATGAACATCTTCCGTGGCGCGACGCGACGGGTAGTCATGCTGAGCAGCATCGACGTTTACCGCGCGATAGCCGTTTCGCAGGGCACGGAAAGCGGTCCGCTGCAGGAGCTACCGCTCACGGAAGAGTCGGAGCTGCGCCGCAGTCTGCATCCCTACCCACCAGAGAGCATGCACATCATGCGCAAGATTTTCCCTTGGGTGACAGACGATTACGACAAGGTCCCGGCGGAGCGCACCGTGATGAACGACCGCGAACTTCCCGGCACGGTGCTGCGGCTGCCCATGGTGTATGGACCCGGCGATCGGCTGCACCGTTTTTATCCTGTGGTGAAGCGCATCGTCGACGGACGGCACCACATCATTTTCCCCGAGGCGCTGGCCGCCTGGCGCTCGCCGCGCGGCTACGTGGAGAACGTGGCCGCAGCCATTGCGGTGGCTGCCACAGATGATCGCGCAGCGCGACGTATCTACAACGTGTGCGAGGAATCATCGTTTAGCGAACTGGAATGGGCGCGGAGAATCGCCAGCGAGATGCGGTGGGATGGGGAGTTCGTCGTCCTGCCGGAGGAGCGCACGCCGCACCACTTGCTAAAGCCCGGCAATGCCGCGCAGCATTGGACGGCGAGTTCGGCGCGTATCCGCAACGAGTTGGGGTACAAGGAGGTGGTGGCGATTGAGGAAGCAATCCGGCAGACGATACGCTGGGAGCGGGAAAATCCGTCGGCCGCTGCGTTCCTGGCTCAGTTCGATTATGCGGCGGAGGATGCGGCGGTAGCAGGCCACCAGCGTTTAGCTTGATAGCCCGGTCGTCTTCGCAACTGCAGTCGAAATCAAAGTTTTTAGCAGCCGGCTAGAGACGAAAAGAACAAAGCTTGAACCACAGAGGCCACAGAGGGTTTCATGCAGATTTTTGAACAGCTCGTGGGCCGCGGGTTCATGGTGCTCGACCCCAGCCGCAAGGTGCTTATCTTCAATCGCGAGGTGGTGGGGAAGTTTCCCGCGATCCGTAAGGCCAAGATGGAGGAGTTCAAGTGGTTGGTGGGCGAGTGGTCAGCGGAGAATCGAGTGCAGGCTACGCCCACGACTCCGGCATACACCGACACCTACCTGTACACGTACCAGCTTTGCGAAGGTGATACGCGCATTTCTATCACGGGGCCTGGCGGGAATCCTCGGCCGTACCTAACATTCGATCCGTTCAGTAGCCGCTGGATGATGACATTTGTCGACGGTCTCTATGGCGTGTTGCAGTCGGGCGGATGGCAGGACAACTTCGTCGTTTTTGCGGGCCGTCTGACCATGCTGGGGATCGATTGCGAGCTTCGCCAGACGATGACACGGCGAGGCAGCGACGAATTTCACATGCTGAACGAAGAGAAGCTGCCAGACGACCGGTGGCAGGTGGTGGATGAGTTCTATTGCCAGAGGAAGTGAGGCGGATTCCTTCCCCGGAATTCGTGCTTCGCCGTGTTTCCACTCCGCTCAGAATGATGACAAACTTATTTCTGTGTCTCAGCCGCTCAACTACTGCGCCAACTTCCACGCGTTGTACATGGCGTCCAGCAGACTCTGGGTGTGGCCGTCATAATCGCCGCTCAATTCCCACATAAATATTCCGCCGAAGCCGCGTTTCTGCATGACGTAGCGAGTCTTTCCCGCGGTGGTCGCCTCATCATCGTAGGTGATGAAGCCGGGGAGCTTTGAGTTCTGGACATTCGGGTTGGTCAGGTACGGGGCCAATGCCAGATTGTCGAACTTGCGCGTCCAGCCTTGCTGGTTGACCAGGGCTTTGATGTAGGGAGCGTACCTGTGCGAAGAGTTCACGCAGGTGCTGCACTGTGCCCACAATTGGTCGGTGCCGTCGAATTCGTATCCGTAGAAGGGCGTCCCGATATTGAGCTGCGCGCGGGGCACGCCATACTGATTGGCATAAAGGTCCATCGAAGATTTCACACTGCCGGCCTGATCAGGGTCGGCGGGGCTCTGCAGCACTGGGGAAACGTGGCCTGTCGAGGTCGACCAGGACCCGTAGAAGTCGTAGGTCATGACGTTCATGAAGTCGAGCAACGGGGCCAGCGCGGGGATGTCGAAGCCCTGTCCCCACCTACGCGGATCGGAGGGGGTGGCCATGGAAATCAACCACGGGGAAGGCAGGGCGTTGCGCAGTTCCTGCATGAGCGTAGTGCAATTGGCGCGGTCCCCCGCGTTGGGCACCTCCCAGTCAATGTCGACACCGTCGTAGCCGAACTTGACCAGGAAGTCGTGGACATTTTTTACGAAGGCTTGGCGGGAAGTTTCCGAAGCCGCCATTGTGTTGAAGCGTGGGCCTTGAATGCCGTCGCCACCGCCAATTGAGATCAGCACCTTGACGCCGGCGGCGTGCGCCTTATAGATGAGTGCAGGCTCGATCGTGCCGGGAGGAATTCCGAGTGTGCCGTCGGTCTTAGCCAGCCGCACGAAGGCGTGCGCGATGTGGGTGAGTTTCGAGTAGGGGATCTGGCTCGCTGCATACGGCGGAGTGTTGTACTTCGACCATGCCGTGTAATAGCCAAGCAGGCGCTTGTTTGGAGAGGGAGCATCCTGTGCGGAAATGGGTAAGGCAGAGAGGGTCAGAAGAATAAGGGCTGCGGCGAACAGACCAGCTACGAGACCGGTGCAACGACCGGAATTCAAGGCTAACGACATGGTTGAGACCTCACTTATGGTGACGTCGAGCCGTCCGAAAAAAAGTTTGGCTGAGGGCGCAATCTTATCATCAGTCTTTGTCTGATGTCCGCCGCTGAATGAGGTGAGGCGGCTTTTCCACCTGGGACAGGCGAAAGTATAGACTCGAAGGCAATGATAACGGCGAAATGGATTGCAAAGAAACGGCTGCCGCACCTTGCGACGGTGGTGTTTTTGCTGGGGGTATGCGGCGGAATTGTCTGCCTGGCGCAGAGTTCCAGGTCGTCCGTGGAGACCGTATCCGAGACTACGCCGGGCGGGGTTGAGCAGGATCAAAATCAAGGTCAAAACCAAGATCAAAATCAAATGCAGGCGGACAAAAGTGTCCGCCCCACACAAGAGCAGCAACCAGCTCCACCCAAAGAAGAAGTCAAAATCACTCCACAGCAGGCGAAAGAACTCTTTCACAGCGTGGATGAGATCCTGGTTTTCGACAGCAAAAAGACTGGGCTTGCGATCAAACACCAAGTCAAGCGCAGGCTGACCAGCCGTGATGAAGTGGTGGCTTATCTTGAAAAGCATACGAATGACGAAGACGCGAAGCGACTCAAGCGGTCGGAGCTGGTGCTGAAAAAATTCGGTCTGCTGCCGCGCGACTTCAACCTGGAAAAACTGCTCGTGGACTTGCTGCGTGAGCAAGTAGCCGGCTATTACGATCCGAAAACAAAGACGGTGAATTTGCTGGATTGGGTTCCGCTGGAGGAGCAGGAACCAGTTCTGGCCCACGAGCTGACCCACGCGCTGCAGGATCAGTCGGTGGGTTTACAGAAGTGGATGAGAAAGGGTGAGAAGGACCTGGGGGAGACCAAGAAGAATCCCACACCCGCCGACATCGAAAGCGATGAAATGGGGAATGCGCGCCAGGCCGTCGTGGAAGGCCAGGCGGAAGCGGTAATGCTGGACTACGCGCTGGCGCCCGTGGGCCGCTCGATTGAGGATTCGCCGGAGTTGGTGAAGTCGATGGAATCAGAAATGACCAATGGAACACCGGATTCGACGGCGTTCAAGAATGCTCCGATTTTTCTCAAAGAATCGCTGACCTTCCCCTACAGTCACGGGCTGGAATTCGTGATCAAGCTGATTGAAGTGGGAGGAAAACAGAAGGCTTTTGCCGGGGTGCTGGCTAATCCTCCGCATACCACGAGGCAGATCATGCAGCCCGAGACTTATTTATCAGGCGAGAAGGTCGAACCCATGCCCGTGCCCGATTTTGCTCATGACTTCAAGAACTATGATCGCTTCGATATTGGCGCCATGGGCGAATTTGATGTGGCCATGCTGATGGATCAGTACGTGGGTCCGGAGCTCTCGAAGCGGCTCTATCCGGAGTGGCGCGGCGGATATTACTATGCGGCGCGGCCCAAGGGGGATACGGCGGCGCCGCTAGGGTTGCTCTACGTGTCGCGCTGGTCGAGTCCGGAAAAGGCTGAGGAATTTGCTGCGATTTATTCGCACTCGCTGCCGCAACGGTATAAGAAAGCCGAGGAGGCTGAGCCCGGTAATTCTCGAAATGCGGCGGGGGACGACGAGCACAAGGTTGAAGTGCTGAAAGGGAGGCATCGCTGGACCACCGAGGAAGGAACGGTGACGATCGAGGAACGAGGCGACACGGTGTTGGTCAGCGAAAGCCTTGATGCGGTGACGAGGGAACGGTTGGAAAAGGAAGTATTTGGAAAGTAATTGTGCGATTCTCAATTTCCAATTGCCGACTGAGAATCCGCCGCCGAATCGCGTTGGGGCTCAGGAGTTGCAAAGGCCGCAGCCTAATGCTTCTTACTTTGGCCCTTTGTTTTTTCCTCCAGCGGTTCTCCCAGAAAGTGCTGCACCTTCGCCGCAACCGTGAACTGCTTGCCGCCTCGCTCAAGGGTCAGCTTGCGCTCTTGACCGGGCATGCCCTCGAGCATGGACCAAACCTGCCCCATGGTCGAGCCGGGGGTGGGGATTTTGTCCACTGAGATCAGTAGATCGCCCGACTGGACTTCAGGAACGGACGGCTTGCCATCAAAATCGGCAACTCCAATCACGGTAAAGCGACCGTCGGTCTCGGGGCGAAGAGTGAGACCGACGACGTCGAAGTCAGGTGCCTTAAAGGTTGTGCCGATTTCAAAATATGCCATCTTGCGGGCATAATCGATACCGATACGATAGTTGAGCAGCGCGTTTGAGCCGAGCAGGCCGGCGGTGGCGATGCCGGCGCGTTTCTCGAGGATTGCGCTCGCATCCGACGGTGTTGATACCATCACGGCGCCACTCAAAAACTGCGGGCCGTATTGCAGGCGCTCCAGACGAAGAAGCTTCCACTGCGGTTCATCGTTCATCCCCCACATGTTGGCGGGGCCGACAGCTCCGGCCATGCGCGGCCATTGCGGATGGGACGCGGCGAGCTTGTCAAAAACATCCTGAGAAAGAAAGCTGATGGAAGCACCCACGTCCAACCCGAGGTTATAACTCTTGTTGTCGATTTTGCTGGGAACCTGCACTAAGCCGTTTTCCGGGTTCACAAAGATTGTGCTGCTCATGCCGTGGAACTGCGCGCTTCCTGGAGCGCCAATGGTGAACTCGCGGTCTGGAAAATTCACCACGATGGCGTAGTTGCGCAGGATGGTTGAGGGAATATTTATTTCGGCGCTCATGCCCGGAATCATGACATCTTGCGCCTGGTCCGACTTCACCATGATCTTGGCCGGCTTCAGATTGGCGAAAGAAACCTTCATGCCGCCAATAACCATTTCGCGCAGTGATCCGGTCGCGGAACAAGTCTTCTCACCGCAATCGACCGTGAGTCCCAGGAGAGTGGCGACGCGACGGCTCATCCAGAGATCGGAATTTCCGGTATCTACCCAGCCGCGCACCCGCTTGGTCGAGCCGTCGGCGAGGGGCAGGTAGACGTCGATGACGACTCGGTTGTGATCTAGCGTGACGGGCACCGTGACGGATTTGGGCTCGGGCTGGGATGGAGCGGCTGCTTTGGAAGCATCCTGCGCAATGACGGCGTGGCTGAATAGGGAGAACCCGAGAAAAAGGATGGGCGCGAGTTTCATAGGGGAATTGTAATTGGTCCGCGAGTAGGCTGCGGTCTGGCGCAAATGCGCTCCTGTATAATCACGAGTTTGACTTTCGCGTTTTGAGATTTCTGATGGGCGCGAGAATGTCGGAGGTCGTTTGCCACAGGCGGAGATCGGAATCATCGGCGGCAGTGGGCTGTATTCGATGCCGGGGCTGAGCAAGGTGAAGGAAGTAAAGTTGAAGACGCCGTTCGGCGCGCCCTCGGACGCCTATGTGCTCGGTACGCTTGCGGGTCGCCAGGTGGCCTTTCTGGCACGGCACGGGCGCGGGCACCGCATCCTGCCCAGCGAATTGAATTTCCGGGCCAACATTCATGGGTTCAAGCAGCTCGGGGTCGAGCGCATCGTTTCCATCTCTGCTGTCGGTTCGCTGAAAGAACAACATAAGCCGCTTGAGTTCGTCATTCCTGACCAGTTCTTCGACCGGACACGGCATCGCGTGGATACCTTTTTCGGCAGTGGAGTGGTCGCGCACATCGCATTCGCCGATCCCGTCTGTGCCGAGATGGCGGGCGTGGTTGAAGTTGCCTGCAAGAAGAGTGGAGTGGCCGGCAAGCGTGGGGGAACGTATCTGTGCATAGAGGGCCCGCAGTTCTCGACCAAGGCGGAGTCGAATGTTTACCGCGGCTTGGGTATGGATGTGATCGGCATGACTAATCTGCAGGAAGCTAAGTTGGCGCGTGAGGCGGAGCTTTGCTACGTCACTATCGCGATGGTGACGGATTACGACTGCTGGCATCCCCACCATGATTCGGTGACGGTCGAGCAGATCGTTGCTGTTTTGATCAAGAATGCCGAGAATGCTACACGAGTTGTGCGGGAGACGGTGGCGGCGATGCCGAAGGCGCGCGCCTGCAAGTGTGGGTCCGCGTTGGCTCATGCGATGTTGACTGACCCGAAAAAGATTCCTGCCGCGACAAAGAAAAAGCTGGCGCTGATTCTTGGTAAGTATGTGGGAACCGCGAAGTAATGAACGATTTGGAAGACGATAAAAACTGATGCGCAGAGTTCGCTGGGATTGTTGGTGCGGCGGGATGCCAGGAGATTTTCCCAGAGAGGATAGGCAAACGTTACGATGAGCATCGCCGTTGTGGGATCGGTAGCCTTCGATAGCATCACGTCGCCATCCGGCAGCGTGGAAAATATTCTCGGCGGGGCTGCGACTTACTTCTCGCTGGCCGCCAGCTACTTCACCAACGTGCGTGTCGTGGCTGTGGTGGGTGAGGACTTCACTCCGGTGCAGGAGAATGTCTTCAACAAGCACGGCATCGATACTCGCGGTATTGAACGCGCGAAAGGGAAGACGTTTCGCTGGGGCGGGCAATATCTTGACAACCTGAACGAGGCAAAGACGGATTTCACCGAGCTGAATGTCTTCCAGAGCTTTCAGCCCCGTATTCCAAAGGAATACGAGGATACGCAGTTTCTGTTTCTGGCAAACATCCAACCCACGTTGCAGGCTGACGTGCGGCGGAAGCTGAACGGCGTGCGCCTGACGGGCTGCGACACCATGAATTTCTGGATAAGAGGCGCACGGGAAGAGTTGCTACAGACACTCAAGTTGGTAGACGTACTGCTGATCAATGACACCGAAGCTAAAATGCTCGCGGCGGAGAGCAACTTGCCGCGGGCGGCGCAGAAGGTGCTAGCCATGGGTCCGCAGGCGCTGGTGATCAAACATGGCGAGTACGGCGCGACCATTTTCTTTCGCGAAGGCGCGTTTGGTATTGGGCATCATCCTTTTCGCGCGCCAGCACTTCCCATCGAGGAAGTCGTCGATCCCACCGGCGCGGGCGATTCATTTGCTGGCGGGTTTATGGGCTACATTGCGTCGCAAGGAGCGGTGAGCCGGGAAGTGCTCAAGCGGGCACTGTTCTACGGTGGCGTCCTGGGATCCTTCGCCGTGGAACGGTTTGGCACGGAGAGGCTGCAATCTCTCACTCGCGAAGAAATTGACGCGCGTTTTCAAATCTTCCGCGAACTCACTCACCTGGAATGAAGCAGCTCGAATGAGGTCCGACGCCAGCCCGTTCTGGGACCACGAGGTCAGGCTGCTGGCTTGGCTCGCGGCTTGCGTTTCCATATTTACCTTCCTGTTTTACTACCGCCGAGGCGAGGTGCTGCTGTATGGCGATGCCGTAGCCCATATCAACATCGCTCGCCGGGTCTTCGACTCAAAGACTCCAGGACTTTTGCAGTTGGGGACGGTATGGCTGCCACTGCCGCATTTGCTGATGCTCCCATTCTTGCTGTCCGATGAAATGTGGCGTGGAGGCGCAGGCGGATCGATTCCATCGATGGCGGCCTACGTTTTTAGCGTGACCGGTATTTTCCGGCTGGTGCGCGGAGTGCTGAGTCGCGATCGAGAGTTGGATGGAGCCGGAAGAACCATGGCATGGGGTGCAGCGATTGTTTATGGCGCAAATCCAAACCTGATTTACATGCAAAGCACCGCCATGACCGAGGTGCTGTCTCTGGCTCTGTTTATCTGGGCGGTGGTTTACTTCGGCGAATTTGTCCGCCGGGATAGGAAAGCGCTCACGAAGTGTGGGCTCTGTGTCGTTGCCGCCTGCCTGACGCGTTACGACGGATGGTTGCTCGCGGGGGTGATGGCGGCAGCGGCCGTAGCGATCGCCGCATGTAATCTCCAGGACCGGCCGTTGCGGCGAACGGTGGCAAAGTTTGTGGTTCTGGCCGCCGCGGGGCCGCTGTTGTGGGTGGCTTACAACGCGGCAGTCTATCGCAATCCTCTGGAATTCGCGAACGGACCATACTCGGCGCAAGCGATTGCGAAGAGGAGGGCAACCATAAATCCCGCCGCCGGCAGCGTGTGCGCAGGGGCGGCGTACTTTTTGAAGGCTGCGGAACTAAACGTTGCTGAAAAGATGTGGCTGCAAAGGTTGTGGCTGGCCTTTGCGGGACTGGGCCTGCTTGCCATGCGGGCGGAATGGAAACGGTGGTGGCCGACTCTGCTGCTCGCCGTCCCGATCCCGTTTTACGCGCTGTCTTTGGCATACGCTGGCGTGCCCATTTTCGTGCCCCCCTGGTGGCCGTTTTCGTATTACAACGTGCGTTACGGATTCCAATTATTGCCGGCCCTGGTGGTGTTTGGCGCACTGGGATTTTTATTCATTGGAGAGATCGTGGAATCCTCGCAATCTTTTGGGACAAAATCCTCAAGATGGATGATCCTGTCGATATCATTTGCGACGCTGGCATTGGTGACGGCCAGCTACATCGGAATCTGGCAGGCGCAACCGGTTTGTTACCGCGAAGCAGCAATCAATTCTCGCGGTAGGCAGGCACTCGAGAAACAAGTCACGGTTTGGCTAAAGTCGTTGCCGCCGAATTCCACGATTCTGATGTATCTGGGCGAGCATGTGGGTGCCGTGCAGCAGGCTGGGATCCCGCTGCGGAGTGTGATCAATGAAGGCAATCACCGCGTCTGGAAGCAACCAGTCGATAGCGAAGGTTTGTGGGAGCGGGCGCTGGCTGATCCCGCTGCGTTAGCCGATTACGTGGTCGCCTTCGATGGCGATCCGGTATGGAAAGGGCGGCAGGGGCGTCAACTTCCGGAGTTGGTCGAGATAGAGACCACAGGACAACCCCGGGCCGTCGTCTACCGGGCGCGCTAGCCCCACGGTAATCACGCGGGTTAACGCGATCCGCCCCAGCGGCAGCAAAAGCTGTTGGTTGCGGTGATAAAATCCAGCCACTTGCCGTGCTCTGTATATAGGTTTGATTGGCCGATGAATTGGCATTATCTCTTCGATTTGATGCGCGGAGAAATGGCGAGTGGCATCGTCTCGTCGTCTACCGCGCGCTTGCTGCTGGCAGCGATCCTCGGCGGACTCATCGGCCTGGACCGGGAACTGAAGCATCGACGTGCCGGGCTCCGCACTAACATGTTCATCTGTTTCGGCGCCGCGCTTTACACCATTCTTTCCACGGCGCTGGCGGGTTCCGCGTCAGACTATACGCGCATTGCGGCTCAGATCATTCCGGGCATCGGATTCATCGGAGCGGGTTCAATTCTGCACGCTCGTGGACTTGTGACTGGAGTGACTACCGCCGCCACACTGTTCGTGGTGGCCTCCGTAGGCATGGCGGCGGGTGGGGGCCTTTACCTGACTGCGATGTTCTCTACGGGAATGATCCTGCTGGCATTGTTCGCGCTGGGCCGCCTGGAAGTGGACTTCAGCCTGAAGCTGCTGCTTGTGACCTACGAAGTCACAGGCAGCACGGTGGATGAGATCAGCAATGAGATCAACCGCATCCTGGAGCGTGAACATCGCATGATGCAAAATGTGGTCACGGCGAGCACGCCAGAGCACGTGCGCCTGCAATTCGACGCAGAGGGTAGGCACCGGGAGCAGGAAGAACTGTTGGGCTTGCTGAAGCAGTCGCCTGTGTTTGGCAGCGTCGTGTCGTTGGGACCGGTGGAGCGAGAGTGAGGGGGCAGTCTAGTACAGCCGCGATTCCGTTTGTGAAGGCCAGTGCGTGCGGCAATGATTTTCTACTGATTGATGGAGCGCTGGCTCCGCCCGATATGGCTGGGTTTACCAGACGTATCTGCGACCGGCATGAGGGTGTCGGAGCCGATGGAGCGGAATGGATGTTCACCGACGTCGCTGCCGACGTCGAGATCCGGCTGCTGAATGGGGATGGCTCGGAGGCGGAGATTTCTGGCAACGGCACGCGTTGTGTGGCGGCTTACATTTGCCAAGAGCAGGGAAGAGAGAAGCTTGCGATCCGCACCGGAGCGGGGGTGAAAACCTGCACGTTGACCGCCCGCCGCGATCAGGAATACGAGTTTGAGATGGAACTGGGCGAGGCCCGTGTGGAGAAGGAGATCACTATTAAGCTGGGTGCGCGGAAAGTCCGAGGCGCACCGGTGTCGTTGGGCAATCCTCACTTCGTGATTTTCGTGACCGAGTTTGGAGAGAAGTGGCAGTTGCAAGCGGCGGAGATTCAACGCAGCGCCGAGTTCAAGCAAGGAGTGAACGTTGAGGTTGTAGTGGCGGAAGGAGTGCACGATCTGCAGGCGCGATTTTTCGAGCGCGGCGTGGGGGAGACGAGGTCTTCGGGCACGGGATCCTGCGCCGCAGCGATGGCCGCCATCGCGTCTGGGAAGGCCGAATCGCCGGTGCGAGTGCACGCACCCGGCGGGGCACAAACGGTGCGTACCGAAGGCCAGCGAGTGTTTCTGCGTGGCGCCGCGCGAATGGTCTGCCGGGGAGAGTTTTTCTTATAAGGCTCGAGATTCGCGGCGGTTCGCAGGTGAGCGCAGGTCTCGCAAAGTTAATTTCCGGTTTTATCCGCGTTGATCTGCGGAATCTGTAGCGAATAGCTTCTTTTCATGCATTCCTCATTCACCGCGCGCACCAAGCCGCCCGCTCTTCAACCCGGCGATACCGTGGGCATCGTGGCGCCCGCGAGCAACATTAAGCGCGAACTGTTGGATAAAGGTTGTGAAGTGCTGCGGCAGCAAGGCTATCGGCCGTTCTATTTCGATTCCATTCTCCAGCACGACTTGTACTTTGCGGGCTCGGCAGAGCGGCGGGCTCGCGAATTAGAGGAAATGTTTGCGCGAGACGATGTGAAGGCGATTATCTGCGCGCGGGGAGGGTATGGCGCAAACTATTTGCTGCCAATGCTAGACCTGGGAAAAATCAAAGCTCATCCTAAGATCTTTGTCGGCTACAGTGACACCACCACCCTGCTCACATACTTTGCCGACGCTGCCGGGTTCACTACTTTTCACGGCCCCATGGTGGCCAAAGATTGGGCGCATGACGATGGCGTGGATTTGGCCTCGTGGGAGGCAGCGCTGTCGGGGCTGTCAGCGTGGGGACTGGGAGGGGAGTCCGGGGCGACGGGTCTCGCCTCGGGCGCTGCCGAGGGAATACTTTACGGCGGCTGCCTTTCCATGCTTGCCGCCTCGTTGGGAACGCCGTATGAGATCCGTACTAAGGGCACGATTCTTTTTGTGGAGGACCAGGCCGCAAAACCGTATCAGGTCGACCGCATGCTGATGCAGTTGAAGTTGGCGGGAAAGTTTGAAGGAGTCCGCGGAATTGTATTTGGCGAGATGCTGGACTGTACGCAGAACTCGCAACAAGGTTATAGGCTTGAGGAAGTGGTCATGAGAATCATTGGCGACCTGGGCGTGCCCGTGGCGTACGGGATGCGGTCGGGGCATGTTACGCGGCGCAATATTACGCTGCCTATCGGCGTAAGCGCGAAGTTCGAAGTTGCGCAAAACGCGGCGAGTCTCAGGATTACTGAGGCCGCCGTATCAGTGAAATAAAGCCTGAAGCGCAGAGGTCGCTGACAAATCCTCGATCATATCGACACGGGTCTAGGACGGAAGGCAATGAACGATAAAAAGCACATTCACTTGATTGGTATCTGCGGAACCGCCATGGCATCGCTCGCGGGCATGCTGAAGCAGCGCGGCTTTCGCGTGACCGGTTCGGACGCGGCCGCTTATCCGCCGATGTCGGATTTTCTGGGAGAGCTTGGAATCCCGGTGGTGCAGCCGTTCGATCCCCGCAACGTAGATCCGCAAAATGCAGATCAGAGCGGGGCGTCGCGCCCCGATTTGGTGGTCGTGGGAAACGCCGTGTCACGTGGAAACGTGGAGTTGGAGCAGGTTCTCGATCAGCGCATTCCATTCCGCTCGCTGCCTCAATTGCTGCACGATGAATTTCTGCGTGGCAAGGAAGTACTGGTGGTGGCGGGCACCCATGGCAAAACCACGACTACTTCCATGCTGGCCTGGATTTTTCACACCGCGGGACTGCAGCCGTCGTTTCTGATTGGCGGCATTGCCGAGAATTTCGGTTCGAGCTTTCAGCTTGGGCAGGGGAAGCACTTCATCATCGAAGGTGACGAATACGATTCGGCATTCTTCGACAAGGGACCGAAGTTCCTTCACTACTTTCCTGAGGCGGCCATCCTGACCTCTGTGGAATTCGACCACGCCGATATCTACAAAGATCTGGACGCAGTGGAGACTGCATTTAAGCGACTGGTGAATCTTGTCCCTCGTCGAGGACGCATTGTGGCGTTTGACGGAGCTTCGAGTTCGCTGAGCCCCGATGCGGAGCCTGCGGCAGCCAGCATCGATCGATCGATCAGCAAAGCTTTCTGCGCAGTGCAACGCTATGGCTCGAAGGAACACTCGGCGTGGCGAATCGCAAACTTGCAACTGGAACCTGGACGCACCGCATGGTCGGTTCTGCACGACGGCCACCTTTGGGCTGACTTCGAGTTCGCTCTGGCGGGCGAGTACAACGTGTGGAACGCGACGGCTGCGGCGGCGCTAGCCGCCGGTTGCGGAATATCGAAAGATGAAATCTCGGCGGCGCTAAAGACTTTTAAGAGCGTGAGGAGGCGGCTGGAAGTGAAAGCGCAGGTGAACGGCGTCACCATCATCGACGACTTCGCGCATCATCCCACGGCAATTGCTGGAACGCTGAAGGCTCTGCGATCACGCTATCCGGGATCGCGGCTGTGGGTGATTCTTGAACCGCGATCGAATACACTGCGGCGGCGCGTACTGCAGCAGGAACTGGCCCGCAGTCTGGCGTTAGCAGATGAAATCGTTGTGGCGGAAGTCTTCCGGTCTGACGCCGTGCCAGAACACGAGCGGCTCGAGCTGCCCGCGCTGGCCGGTGATGTTGAGAAACACGGGCGGCGAATCCGACTACTGGCTAATGCGGACGCGATCGTGCAGACGGTCGCCCCCGAGATGCGAAGCGGGGATGTGGTGGCGATCCTCTCTAATGGTGGCTTCGGGGGCATATACGAGAAGTTGCCGGCGCGACTTCGCTCTCTGGCGTGGGGGAACAGCCATCAGAGCTCGGGGAAGGACTCGGCGAACGCGGCGGCGAAGGCATGAAATGTCAGCCCAGGAATTTCACCTTCCACCTTGTGGCGTGCGCTCTCGTGTGCGTGGTGCTGTCGCACGCGCAGCCATCGGCGGTGTCGCCGGGCGGCAAGAACACGTCAAACGCTCTGGACACAGTTTCCTATAACATCTCGCTGGCGGACCCGGAGCAGCACCTGGTCGAAGTGCAGATTTTCCTTCCGGCGGGCCGCGCACAACACGAGCTCCAACTTCCAGTCTGGAACGGGTTGTATCAGGTGCGTAACTTCTCCCAATATGTTAATTGGGTACGCGCGAAGGACCGCGCCGGGCATCCCTTGTCCATAGGGAAGCTCGACAAGAGCCGCTGGGAAGTTACTGCAGCGCAGAATGGAGCAACGGTGGAGTATGAGATTTTCGTCGACGCGGCAGGCCCGTTTGGAGCCCAACTCAATCCGCATCACGCGTTCTTCAATCTCGCGGAAATTCTGATGTATCCCGCGGACGGGCGAAATGCGCCCATGACCGTGCGATTCGATCACGTGCCCGATGGATGGCACGTTGGCACTCCGCTCGCATCCTCCCCGGACGGTCATTTCAATGCGGAAAATTATGATCGCCTGGTTGATTCTCCCGTAGAAATCGGCAACTTTCAGGAATCAGATTTTGACGAAGGCGGCGGACATTATCGCGTGATCGTGGATGCCGATACCGCCGACTACGACATGACAAGGATCGTAGGCATGCTGCATAAAATCGCAGCCGCGGCCACCAGTTGGATGAACGATCGACCCTTCGACAATTACATGTTCGTTTACCACTTCGTGCATGGGCCGGCGGGAGGCGGCATGGAACACGGCTTTTCGACCGCTATCGACGTCAGTGCCGAGTCGCTCAAGGAGAGTTCAATCCCGCTGGAGGGAGTTACCGCGCATGAATTTTTCCATCTGTGGAACGTAAAGCGCATCCGGCCGCAAACGCTCGAACCGGTGGATTACACGAAAGAGAATTACACACGGGCACTGTGGTTCAGCGAGGGCGTGACCAGCAGCGCAGAGGGGACGATCCTGCTACGCGCCGGATTGATCGATGAGCCACATTATCTTGCGGAACTGGCGGGGCAGATTGCCGAATTGCAGCGGCGTCCGGCGCATCTGACGCAGTCGGCGGAAGAGTCCAGTCTGGATTCATGGCTCGAAGGCGACGCCTACTACCGGCGTCCGCAGCGCAGCATTTCTTATTACAACAAAGGAGAATTGCTCGGTGTGATGCTCGATCTCAAGCTGCGGGAAGTGAGTCAGGGACGCGCGTCGCTGCGCGAAGTCTTGGAGTGGATGAATCAGAACTATGCGAAGAAGGGAAGGTTCTTTGCCGACTCTGACGGCGTGCGGGAAGCTGCCGAAGCAGTGGGTCACGCCGATCTGAAAGATTTCTTCGCGAAGTACGTCGCTGGAACAGAAGAGATTCCCTGGAATGATGTCTTCCGCAGCGTGGGATTGCGCCTGGCAGAGAGCACAACCGCGGCCGCAAACGCTGGCTTCTCCGCTTCGCGCAATTTCGACGGACCCCTGAAAGTAGAGGCCGTCACCGTTGGCTCCGAGGCTGAGCGTGCGGGCTTGCAAGTCGGAGATACGATCCTTGAAATCCAGGGAAAACCTGCCGGACAAGATTCTCGCGAGCCACTGGCTGGGTTGAAGCCAGGCGACACCATCCAGCTCAAAGTAAGCAGCCGGCACGGCGAACAGATATTGAGCTGGAATGCCGGCAGCCATGAGGAAATAACATTTCAGCTCAAGGATGTCGACAATCTGACCGCCGAACAGCGGGCGCGTCGCTCTGCGTGGCTGAAAGGCGAAGCGCAGACGGCCGGAGTCGCGCGCCCGTGATCCGCACCATTGCGATGCTGACATTCTGGGGCCTGGCAGCCCCGGTGGCGGCACTCATTGGCTTTCCCTGGACCTTCATCAGCGGCGACATCAGCCTGCTCTACCGCATGTTCATGTGGGGCGCGTGGAACGGGGTGCGTCTGACCGGCGTACGCGTGGAAACCGTAGGTCTCGACCAGTTGGATGCTGCGGGAACTTATATATTCATGTCGAATCACGTTTCGAATCTCGATCCACCGATTTTGATTCCTCTCATTCCGCGGCGCACATCGGTCATGGTGAAGAAAGAATTGTTCAGCTATCCGATTCTGGGCAGGGCCATGCGAATGGGATCGCTGGTTCCGGTGGATCGCGGCAACCGCGATGCCGGCATCGAGGCTGTCAAAGCTGCCAAGGAGGTAATAGGGCAAGGCCTCAACATGACGATCTACGTGGAAGGCAAACGCTCATTCGATGGCAAGCTACTGCCCTTCAAAAAAGGACCTTTCTACTTGGCGATGGAGTGCGGTGTTCCCGTTGTCCCGGTCACGATTGCGGGCACGCATTACGCCATGCCAAAAAAGAGATTTGCGATCAGATCGGGGACGGTGTGGGTGATCTTTCATGAACCGATTGCGCCCAAAGATTTCGGCAGCCGCGAGTGCCTGATGGAAAAAGTTAGAGCGGCGATCGATGGCGGCCTGCCAGAAGAATATCAGGCCACAAAGTCCTGAAAGACGCGAAGGCGCAGACCAACTTGGTCCCACTAATCTTCGTGCGCCTTTGTGCCCAGTCGTTTGCGCCGCAACGCTCGCGCCATCTCGGGCAACTTGGGCAAAATCGCTGAATACTTCAGCCAGGCTTTGTGATCGACAGCCGGGGCGCCGCTGACAATCGCACCCGCGTCCACACTGCCAGAAACGCCGCTTTGCGGGGTGACGATGGCATCGTTGCCAACCTTGCAATGCCCGACTACGCCAACCTGTCCTGTAAGAATCACGCGGTCGCCAATTTCGGTTGAGCCTGCCAGGCCGACCTGCGAACACAGAAGGGCGTCTTCGCCAACGTGCGAGCCATGGCCGACCTGCACCAAATTGTCGATCTTGGTGCCGCGGCCAATCCGGGTTTCGCCCACGCTGGCGCGGTCAATGCAGGAGTTGGCCTGCACTTCCACGTCGTCTTCCACCACCACCGGCGCGGGCTGAGGGATCTTGTGCCAGCGCCTGTGTTCGTCCTTGGCGAATCCGAAACCGTCCGAGCCGACCACAACCCCGTTTTGCAACAGCACATTATTCCCCAGTTGGCAGTTTTCCCGCACCACAGCGTGGGCATGAGCAAAGAAGTTATTCCCAATCTTTGCCTTGCGATAAATCACGACATGGGCGAGCAAGACGGCGTTTCTCCCGATCTTCACGTTCTCGTCGATCA
>WNFC01001656.1_pt1 | contig 23645 bp, 20 predicted proteins | sample 5400541 | NCBI WGS metagenome assembly WNFC01 (sample SAMN13153342, study PRJNA577476) | soil metagenome | isolation source: 120 cm saprolite under Douglas fir tree site 2 hole 2 replicate 1 | place: USA:California | collected 2015-04-18
CTTCGGAAATTCCTTACTATACGGGGTTCACTTATCGCCTTTATTCGGGAGGGAAAGACGTCAACCAAGCTATCTATAATATCCGATTTGATCGCAGGACTGGAGAGGTTACGACGACCCCAGCTACAATCCTGAAGGGAAACGGAAGCATTACGGTCCCATTTGAATGGATCGGCCTTGTTCCAAACCGTGGATGGGGCAATGACGTAGTGAGGTAGCAACAATCCAAACCACAAAGCTAGGCCCAACAAAATCCAAATTAGGACACTACCCAATATTTTCCCGCGTTGAATTCCGCACGGATGTTCCGCCCCGGAACCTGCCTATCTTGGCGTAAAACTTTGTAAAGAGCGGCGTTTGTCCTGCCCTGCCGTGTAGATTAATAATCAGAACGCTAGAAAATTATGAGCGCAACTACACAATGGTTTCTGGCGGTCTCGCTCTGTGCGGGAAGCGCGTTGAGCTTTCGCCTCCCTTGTTGCTATGCCGCAAACTCTGGCCAGCAAACTCAAGCGACACCAGGCGCGAACAGGCTCATCGGAGCTGTCAAAGAAATCAGCGGCAGCACAATCACTTTGAAGCCGGACTCCGCCCCTGATGTCGCCGTCACCGTTCAGGCCACGACGCGAATCGTTCGTATCGCTCCCGGCGAAAAGGATCTGAAAAACGCTGCGCCCGTCCAGTTGCAGGACATTCAGATTGGCGATCGCATTCTGGTGGGAGGAAAGGTTTCTGACGATAATCAGTCGTTCGTAGCGTCGTCCATTGTTGTGATGAAGCGCTCCGACCTCGAAGCAAGGCACGAGCAGGACTTGCAAGACTGGCAAAAGCGCGGAGTGGACGGCTTGGCCAAGTCAGTGGATGCGGCCGCTGGAAACCTCACGATCTCGGTGCGAAGTAAGGACGTCGTCATTCATACCTCAAGCACTATCGTGATTCGCCGTTATGCGCCCGACTCGGTGAAGTTTGACGATGCCAAGGCGAGCACGCTGCAGGAAATCCATCCCGGCGACCAAGTGCGTGCTCGCGGCAACCGCAGCGCGGATGGAAGCGAATTGACCGCCGAAGAAATCGTCTCGGGAACTTTTCCCCTTTTTGCCGGGACCGTCAATTCCATCGATGCAAGTTCATCGACCATCAGTGTTCGCGATCTGTCGTCAAAAAAAACAGTGCTCGTCAAAATTACGCATGATTCACAACTTCGATATTTGCCGCCAGAGATGGCTCAAAGGATTGCCGCTCGTCTGAAAGGTGCGGCCGCCGGAACCCCGGCTGCCTCCGCTTCAACAGCGGCCACCCCAGGTTCTGAAAACGGCCAAACAACGAGAGAGAACAAGGCTGAGCCAGTTCCTCCCGGGGCAGCGGTTGAACGTGGAATGGCGCCGGGAAGAAACGGTATGGTCGGTCGTTCCGGCGGCGCTCCAGATTTGCAGCAGATACTCAACCACGCCCCAACCGTGTCCTTGGCCGATCTGCACAAAGGCGATGCGGTAGTGATTCTCTCGACGGAGGGCAGCGCAGGCTCAGGAACCGCGATCAAGCTGTTCAGCGGCGTCGAACCGATTTTGCAAGCCGCTCCCAACGCCGCTCAGGCCATGATGCTTGCGCCCTGGAGCCTGGGCGCGCCCTCTGGAGACCTCGGGGGTCCGTAGAACTGGCCCGTTCCCAAGCGAAAGCCGCATCGAAAATTACACCGACGATCATCTCTATGTTGCAGAACGAGAAAAAAGAAATGAAGGGTCGCAAGTATTTCCGTCTTGCATCTCTCGTGTTTTGGCTGCAGTTATGCGTGACTCTCGCGGCATCGCAGACAGCCGCGGGCCCGCCGGCCTCTGGCGTTTTGCGCGGACAAGTGACCGATCCTTCCGGCGCCGCCATCGCGAATGCGAACGTGGTGCTGGTTCCTGCCGGCGCTTCTTCTACTCCCATCAAAGCTCAAGCAGACGGCCAAGGTCAGTATGTATTCAATGGGCTCCCTGCGGGGAAGTACACGCTAAACGTCATTGCCCAAGGCTTTGCTGTTTCTGAAAATGACAACGTTGTCATCACTTCAGGGCAGCCGCTACGCCTGAATGTTGCCATGACGATCGAGGTCGAACAGGAGAAGATTCAGGTCTCCGATACCACACCGACGCTGGATGTGAATCCGGCAAACAATGCCGGAGCCATCGTGATATCGGGTAAAGAGCTCGAAGCCTTGCCCGACGATCCCGATGAATTGCTTACGGATTTGCAGGCGCTGGCCGGGCCTTCGGCGGGTCCCAACGGCGGGCAGCTCTACATCGACGGTTTCACCGCGGGGCAGCTTCCTCCCAAATCATCGATTCGCGAGATTCGCATCAACCAAAATCCTTTCTCCGCCGAATACGACAAGCTCGGCCATGGCCGCATTGAAATTTTCACCAAGCCTGGGACGGACAAGTATCACGGCCAGTTATTCGTCAGCGGAAACGACTCTGCTTTTAACTCGCCCAATCCGTTCGCGGGAGCGAATCAGCCGGGCTACGATTCAACCCAGTTCAGCGTCAACATCGGTGGACCGATCAATAAAAAGGCTTCGTTCTTCGTGGATGCCCAGCGGCGAAATATCAACGATCTATCTGCCGTGAATGCCTTGACGCTTGACCCTACTACCTTTGCCGAGGTTCCCCTCATTGAAGCCGTGCCCAATCTTCGTCATCGAACCAACCTTAATTCGCGAATTGATTATCAACTCACCAAAAACAACACTGTGACCGCGCGTTATCAGTATTACCGGAACACAGAAAACAACCAAGGCATCGGCCAATTCAATCTGCCATCCGAGGGCTATAACTCAGATTCCACCGAGCACACGCTGCAGATCAGCGACACGCAGATTATTGGCGCAAAAATCGTGAATGAAACGCGATTCCAATATTTGCGCGAACTAAACAACCAGTTGGCGCTGAACAGCCAGCGCACTCTGAACGTCCTGGGATCGTTTGGCGGTGGCGGCAACAGCCAGGGAGACATTCTCGACCATCAGGATCACTACGAACTGCAGAATTACACTTCCATCATCCACGGCAATCACACTCTAAAGTTTGGAGCGCGGCTGCGCGGCATACGGGACGCCAACAGTTCGACCTCAGGATTCAACGGCACGTTCACGTTCTCTTCACTCCTGGATACGGCGGCTGAAACAGCGTGCCTGCCTACTCCTGACGAAAAACCATGTCCAGTTTCTTACGAACACTACGCACAGGCTGTTGCAAACGGCGAAACGGGCGTGACCGCAATCGCCACCCAGCTTACGTACACGTTGGGAACTCCGCCTCTGGTGGTGACAAACTTCGATGCTGGGCTCTATTTCCAGGATGATTGGCGCGTGCACCCCAACATTAGTCTCAGTTACGGCCTGCGCTTTGAGACGCAGAATGGCATTCAGAATCGCGCAGATTGGGCGCCCCGCCTGGGTCTTGCATGGGGCATAGGCGGCAAGTCCGCACCCCCGAAGGTAGTGCTGCGCGGCGGTTTTGGTATTTTCTATGACCGGTTCCAGGAAGCCCAGATCCTGGAAGCACAGCGCTTGAACGGCATCACGCAGAAACAGTTCGTCATCAGCAATCCGCAGTGCCCAAACCTTACAGATTTCACTTCCTGCACTGGCGTGGTCACTCCCGCGATTCCAACGATTTACCAGATCAGCCCGCGGCTGCACGCGCCTTACACGTTACAGTCGGCAATCAGTGTGGAGCGCCAGCTTACTAAGGCCGCGACCTTATCCGTCACTTACCTCAACTCTCGCGGGTTTGATCAATTACTCACCATCAATGCCAACGCGCCTTTTCCCGGAACTCCGTGCAGTCCGGCGTGCGTGACTCCCGCCGGCGGAAACCTTTACCAATACGTTTCCGAAGCGGTCTTCCGGCAAAATCAATTGATCGCGAACACCAATGTGCGGGTCGGCTCGAAGATTCAGCTTTTTGGGTATTACGTGCTCAACTATGCGAACAGCGATACCTCCGGGGTCTCGAGCTTTCCCTCGAACTCACACAACATCAGCGCCGATTACGGCCGCGCGTCGTTTGATACGCGCCATCGGCTCTTTTTGGGCGGTTCGTTCGCACTGCCCTTGAACTTCCGCCTGAGTCCATTCATGATCGCAAGCTCCGGCTCTCCCTTCAACATCAGCACAACGAATGACTTGAATAATGATTCCATCTTCAATGATCGGCCGGGATTCGTCTCGCCCGCGACATGCGGCGCGGTGGTGACGCCGGTTCCACCCTCCACTACCTATTGCACGCCGCTCGGAACCTTCGATGCCTCCCCTTCTGCTGGAGAAAGAATTACTCCGATTAACTACGTTACAGGGCCGTCCCATGTCGTGATGAATCTGCGGCTCACCAGGAGCTTCGGATTCGGTCCGCGGATCACTCGCGCCCCAGGTAATCCGGGTAATCAAGGAGACGGCGGCCCCGGAGGCGGTGGCGGGAGAAGGGGAGGCGGAGGAGGTGGTGGCGGCGGTCCGCGCGGACCGCTCTTCGGCGGCGGCCCCGGAGGTGGAATCCCCAGCACTTCTGATCGCCGCTACAACCTTACATTCGGCGTTACGGCGCGTAACATTTTCAACAAAGTCAACTACGCAAATCCCAGTGGTATTTTGGGGTCACGATTTTTTGATACTCCAAACCAGCTGCAGAGCGGCGGTTTTTCAAATTCCGCTGCCAACCGCCGCATCGATCTCCAACTCACTTTCAGTTTCTGATCTCGAGACCTTGCTCCGCATAGAGGTCCTTGATTTGGTGTCGTCGGGACCGGATCAGATCAGATCCCAATCACATGTAAGGCCTGTTTCCGTGGATTAGTCCATTCGGTTATGCTGGAAGAGCGTGCGAATGCCCCCGGAATAAGTTTCGTTGCCCCTCATCCCCACTACAAGACGCCAGTTTCTGCGCGCCGCCGTTGCAGCGGGCACAGTTGCGATTGCTGGCGATGCAATATTGCTGGAGCCGAACCTTCCTCGCATTCTGCGTAAGGACTTTTTCCTGCCTCGCTGGCCCCAGCGGATGAAGGGTTTCACCATCGCCTTGCTTAGCGATTTCCATTACGACCCTTATTTTTCTGCTCATCCGCTACACGCCGCAATTCCCATGGTCAATGGCCTTCGTCCCGATCTCATCGCGCTGACAGGCGATTTTGTTTCCGCGCCCATCATCGGGGATGACAAAAAGGCAGCCAGCGCAGCGGAACCGTGCGCTCGCCTGCTGCGACAGATGACGGCTCCCTGCGGTCTTTGGGCGGTGATGGGGAACCATGATGACCATACCGACCCCAAACATGTGACCCATGCCCTCGAGGCGGAGAATATCCATGTCCTGGCGAACCAGTCGGAAGCCATCGAGCGCGATGGCGCGCGCATTTGGCTTGCTGGGGTGAATGATGTGCTCAGCCGGACCGCGGATTTGACGAAGACATTACTCCGCGTCCCTGCTGGGGAAGCAGTCATCCTGCTCGCGCATGAGCCGGACTTTGCCGACGAGGCCGCCCGATTCCCCATCGACCTGCAGCTTTCCGGACACTCTCACGGAGGCCAGATCAGAATTCCTCTTTTACCACCGCTTTACCTTCCTCCCCTGGCGAGGAAATATGTCTGGGGTGAATATCAAGTGGGTCCGCTCAGCCTGTACACTAATGCCGGCTTGGGAACCATCGATGTTCCCATCCGTTTCAATTGTCCTCCCGAAATTACGCTGCTCACCTTGCACCCATCGACCAAGAAATGAGGGGGGAGTTACCGCGAATGCAAGGGACATCACGCAGCATGAAATATGCAACTGCCTTCACATGGAAAACTTCAGCCCGCGGCAAAGTTTACTCAACCACCTGATAACAATATGCTTAGCGCCGCATTGCAGGGTGGCCCAATACTTGCCGATGATTAAGGCATACGGGAGCGATCCCAGTGAGTGCAGAGTCCTATCAAATGCTTCGCATCTGGCCTTGGTTTCTGATCCTCGCCGTTCCCGCTGCCAGCACCGCTTCCGTGCAGGTTACTCCTAATCCGCCACGACAAAGCGTCATCTCCGAGCGCGAGCATCAGGTCTGGAAGACCCCCAGGCGCGCCGCCGAATTTAGAGACGTTCCCCATGTGAGCGCGAGAGCTCGGTGCGAGGACACAAGGCCTCCACAGGCCCTCACTACGCCTGATCCTCTGTTGGCTCCGGCAGGCACAGGACTCATGGTTAGAGTCAGCTTCATCATCGGCACTGACGGCCGGGTGCATAGTCCTCTGATTCTTCAAAGCGCCGGCCCTGCGGGCGACCGCAACATTCTGCGGACCGTGCGCACCTGGCGGTATCGTCCCGCAACCTGCAATGGCGTGCCCACCGAAGCCGAAGGGAAGATCGAATTTTCCCGCCGTTAAGATTATGTCCGCATGGGCTAAAATGAACCTGGATACCGGGACGTTGAATCGTGGACAGCAATAAGGACAAAAAAATCGGCAAGCCCTCCGGCTTCATTCCGTCACAGGATTCCGAGAGTGCGGCGCCCGCCATTGGTCCGCACAATCCCGCCCTGGGCGAGATCTATCAGCGTCTCTACCCGGAAATGCGGCGGCCCAAGCCGAATCAAGAGGCCATTGCTGCCGCTCTGCAAGCCATGCAGCGCCTCACCATGGAGGCGGATTCTGAAACCGTGGCCGAGGATGAAACGCTGGAAAACGGCGTCGATACTCAAACCGCCTGCCGCGTCTGCGGACATCACAACCGCACCGGCAACAAATTCTGCGGCGCGTGCGGCCTTCTTCTTGGAACCGAGCCGCCTGAGCTGGCAGCTCACGTGTCTTCAATTCAAGCATCGCACTCACCCATTGTCGACGAAGAGCCTTCAATCCAAGCCCCGCCCTCAGCGCCGGAAGGTACGCAGGAGGTTCATCCTGGCCCCGGCGCTCCAGCCGGCACGCATCACTACCACCATCACTACCATCACCACTATTTCCAGGGCGGACAGGCCGATATCCAGGCCGCAGCGCCCCGTGCCAACGCTTCCGAGAGCGCGCGCGAAGCGGATCGCCTGCGAGTAGCGGCTGCCGCCAAGGGCGAGCCCATGAGTCGCAGCGAGGCTGCGGTCCGGCGTCTGACGCAGGAATGGGTTCTGGCCTGCAACACCCGGCAGCTCGATGAATTGATCGAACTCTACGCTGCTGATGCGCTCGTGCTGCGCTCGAATCTTCCTCCCATTCGCGGCGCGTTGGCCGTGCGTGAGTTCTTTTTCGCTTCGCTAGAGGCTGGGTTGGGAGAAGTGGCTCTTGATCCCATGCGCGTGGAAGTCGCCGGAGAACTGGCTCACGAAGTGGGGCGTTACAGTGCGCTAGTTCCGGGAACTGGTGGCCAACGCCGCGAAGAGCGCGGCAAATATCTTTGGGTGTTTGCCAAGCAGAGCAGCGGCGATTGGAAGCTGCTCTCGGAATGCTGGTCGAGTGACCTCACGCTTTCGGGCGCGGAGCCCGAAGTGCCGAAGCCTGTAAGTGCGTCAACCAAGCCGCAGGCTCGAAGAAGCTAGTGGTCAGTGTCCAGTGGTCAGTGTCCAGTGTCCAGTGGTCAGTGTCCAGTGATCAGTGAAACCGAATACCAATCACTGACCACTGACCACTGACCACTGCTCACTGACCACTGACCACTGACCACTGACCACTGCTTTCCAATCACTGCTTCACGCCAAGCTTTCCCAGTTCTTCCCGCAACTGTTCCAGCGTCTGCATCTGGATCGTACGCATGCCAAGCTTCGCGGCACACTCCAGATTTAGCGCGCGGTCGTCGATGAAGCAGCACTCTTCGGGTTTGATCTGCGTGGTCTCGATCGCCAGACGATAAATGCCGCTCTCCGGCTTGCGCAGCCCAACAAAACAGGAGCTGACAAACAGGCGGAAGATTTCCCGCAAGCCGTACCTCTCGATGCGATGCAGATTCAACTCGCGGGACTCGTTGTTGATCGTGCCCATGAAATACCTGCCCGAATCGGCCATCGCACGCGCGAAGGCGAGAACTTCCGGCATCGGCTGCGAGAGCGAAAACATAAAATCCCGAAACTCGTCGCGGGTGAAGGGGCGGTTGCGGTAAAACACGGTGCGATCCAGATATTCGTCGAGCGAGATCTTGCCCCGCTCAAACGACGAGACCACCATCTCGTGCCGCGAGTGAAACTCTTCTTCATCGAGACGAAAATGTTCGAGCGCAGCTACGCGTTGCGTGTGATCCCATGCGTTGGTGAGCAGCACTCCCCCAACATCCCAGAAGATGGCGTGAAGGGTGGACACGTAAGAAGCCTCCTCTTGTCATTCTGATTTTAAGCAATGTCCTAGCGTTTGTAGACCGTGGTCTCGGCATGGTAGTTGCGCCAATCGAACCAGTAATCTTTCAGGGCGGGGATGCGGTCGAGGCACTTTCCCTGCGCAGGGCCGGAGATGGCGCAGCCTTGGAAGTTCCACTGGCTGGCGGTGGTGGCGTCGACTAGCGTCCAGTCTTTCGCATCGGCTTGCAAAAAGAATTCTGCATCGCGGCCATCGATGCGGCTCACGAAAACGCGGAAGGATTTGCCGTCGGGGCCGAGGGCGAGTAGCAGGGGTGTGCCATTGACGCGATCGAGCACGGGGGACTGCTTGGCGAAAGTTTCCCAGGGATAGGCGCGGGCGGTGCCGTTGATGGTGACGCCGATGACGACGTCGCGCGACTTGAGTTCTGTGCCGGGGAAGCTGATGACTACGGGGAGCTTGGCGACTTCCGGCTCCCAGTTGCTGTCGTAGTCCTTCGTATATTTGGCGACGGGCGCGAGCACCTGGCCGGAAGGGGATTCGCTTCTCCACTCACCGAACGTAAGTTCGTCGCTGAGGACGAGTTCGAGCGCTGCGCCTCGCAGTGGGCCATAGATGGCCTTGCCGGTGATCTGCTGCCACCAGGTTCCAGTTTCCTTATCGCGCATGAGGAAATTCTGGTTGTTGATGCCGGCCAGATAAAAATGCAGCACTCTTCCGTTCGCCGTTCGCTTCCACACCAGACCGGTGTGACACAGCGTTCAATAGGTGACCGCAATCGGCACGCCTGCAACCACGTCGTTGAGGACGTGATGGTAGGCCATCTGGCTGATGGGATAGGCACGGGCGTCGCTACCGAGGCGGACGGCCATGATCATTTCTTTCGCGTCCAGCTCGCTGCCTGCTTGCGCCAGGAATTGCGGACCGTCGATGGGATGGAACATCCATTCGAAATAATTGAGGCGCGCCATGACCGTGGAGAAAGTGACGACAAGCAGGGTAAGCACGAGCAAAGATTTACCCCAGCGGCTTGCCGTTTTCCACAATGCCAGGGCAAAAACCAAACAAGCGAGACCAGCAAGCAGCGTGCCCAGCGGAGCCCGCTGGCGCAGCGTTAGTGCCAACAATAGCGCGCGCGGCCCCTGGTGACGGAAGGGACGAATGATGAACGCAGGGAAAAAAAACAACGCTGTCGCCACCATGCAGCAGAGAGAATAGGCGGTCCACAGCCAGAATGAAGGACGCTCACGGCGGAGGGTCGGCGGGTATAGCGAAGAACCTGTCATAGATATTAAAGTCCGATTCGATTCTAACTCGTGTCTGGCAGCAGAAAGCGGAGACACCCTGAACTGGCTGGAAATAAAGAAGGCCCCGAATCGTGAGATCGGGGCCTAAACGTTTGCAGCATGCCGAAGCGGTTTTAGTACATTTCTTCGCGGGAGGCTACGACGGTGTACTGCATGTAGCTTCCGTAGTCGGCCCAGCAACTGTTGTATTGGATAAAGTTGGAACCGCCGCCGCTCCAATTGAGCGTAGGTGATCCCAAAGTGGCAAGTTGCCCGAACGGGGAGGTGTGGCTGTTGGTATTGGCAATGAAAACCGATCCGTTGACCTGCCCACCACCGCCTCCCTGTACGTTCATGATTCCCTGTCCAATGACCAGAATCAGCCCATCAAAATTGGTGTTGCCGTTAAAGGTGAGCGTTCCGGTAACGACGACGACTCCCGCGCCGCCGCTGAGAGTTGCGTTGCCGGTTACATAAGTGATCTGGGGCGCGGCGTCGGTGCCGAAGGTTGTCGATGCGCACGCAGCGCTGCCCGGGCAAGTAATGGTAGCTTCATTCGCCATCGCTTGTGCCAGTTGGTTTAGCTGGGCAGGGGTAGACCAGTTCGACGTTGATCCCAGGGTGTTGCTACTGGGATACAGGGCTGTCCCCGTTCCCTCATTTTGCACCGAAGGAACCAAGGGCGCTGGTGAAATCGGGGTTGATCCCGTGTAATCACCAGTGCGGTTGCTCGGGATCTCAGCATCCATGTTACTCACACCAGTAGCGTCACCCACGGCAATCGCTGGTACCACTGGGGGGGTCGTAGCGGTACAGGCGGCCTGTCCGCCGGGTCCATTCCAGGGCGTGTATGTATTATTGGGGGCGATGCCCGTGTTGTTAGCGGGGCTGCCGCTGTTATAACCATTGATGCCGAAATTGTTGGAATTTGGCGCGTTATTAAAGGTAGCGGCGGGGCCGTCAAATGCCAGGGCGTTGGTGGGCGGCGTGATCATGTAAGCTCCCGCCTCGTATTGCCCAACTCGCCGGCTGCCTTGGGGCGTTATGGCCATTGAGGTAATGATGTAAACCGGCTGCACGTTGAAGCCAGCGTTTTTAGCCTGGAGACATGTGGTCCACCCGATTCCCATCGCGCTTGCAACCCTCTCTTTGAGAAGGGTTCCATCCCAGCACACCTGGGAAGCGAGCCCAACAACTGTGTTTTGGCCGGGATCTACCAGCGCGTTGGGGAAGGTTCCATTCTGCTTTAGCGTGATGCGAACCCACTTATATTTCAGGGCAGCCGCGGTTGCAGTGTTTGGCGATTGACTGGCTACGGTTGTAAAGACCACAGGCGCGTCTGCAGAGGTGCACGGTGTGCTTGGCAATCTATATGTCACACCCCCTACGAACGACTCGTGGCAATATTCATCGTCAAAGTACGGGGTGCCCCATGTTCCCGGCTGGACTGCAAAATCGTTAGCCCCGGCTTGATTGGTGATGTAGACAATAGAGCCCACTGCCGGGGGCATCGTAACCGGGACAGCAATGGGGAATGCGCCATTAGGTCGCAGCCGGTCACGTCCCTCTTCCAGTCCGGCGCGCATGGCAAAGAAAGCTACCTGCGTGTCTTTGTAGTTGGCATTGATCGAGGTTTCGGTGTTGGACATGTAAATCATGCCTAAGCCGACTGCAGAAATCAGAAGCAGGGCCAAGAGGCTGAGGATCAGTGCCATGCCGCGTTCGGTTTTACGAAGATTGTTTTGGCGCATTGAAGAGACCTCCTCTAGTTATTCACCAGGCGAGCGCTGCCCACCAACGTCGTCACAGGCCGAACGTTCGTCTTCAAGTCGACCCCGGTAGTGGCGTTTGCCAGAAGATTAATGGTGAGGCGGATCGACTTGATGCAATTAGTAGAACTGAGGGAGCAGGTGAGTGTCGGTGTGCTGCCTGCTATCGAGAGATCTACCGGCAGCGGAACGATGCCGCCATTCTGGTCGTAGGCTTGAAACACCGGATAATCTTTGAAGGTGCTGACTGCGGCGTAATAGGCGCTGTTAGTAGCTCCCCAGGCAGTAGACCCGGTTATGGGCACGCCGCCGCCGGAAGTATTCGCGCCGCCCGGTATGCCGCTGTTGACCACGTTTTGCAATTCCTGATAGAAGGTGCGGGGACCCTGGCCCCATGGATTGGTGCCATTGATCTTCGGTATCTGGTTACGCTGAAGGGTGCAGGGACAGTTTGCGGGGGGATTCGTGCCCGTGGAATCCACCAGCACATACTCGACGGAGTCCACAAGCCCGTCACCGTCCACGTCTCCCTCGAAAATAATTTTGGTATTGTCGACGTAAACCAAGCCCACAGCCAGAGCTGAATTCTGAGCGACTGTGGGCTGAGTGCTGTCCGCGGGACAGTTGGCAGCAGCTCCTGCTGTTGCCACCATACGGCAGTTGGGATATCCCGCCTGATGCAAGTCGCGCTCGAACTCATCCACGAACTCGCGGCCGGATTGCGTGAGATCGACCTTCACCTGTTCCGCCTGGCTGCGCTGAATAACGGTGTTGATGCCCTGGAAGACGGCACCCAGCACGATCATAAGAACTGTACATACGATCATCAGTTCGATGAGCGTGAAGCCAGTTTGCGATGGAACTTTGCCAAAGTGTGATGTTTTCATGTTGATACCCGCGTGCTCAGTAATCAATGACTGTGTGTAAGGTTGTGGGGACGGAAAAAAGCATCGCGACTTTGTTGTTTGCGGACGAAGTCTGGCGCGAGGAAACCGTCAGAGCGGCGATGCGGCTCGTTCCAAGCGTTGGGAAAATCCACATGACGTTCCAGCGAACTTCATAGGTATCCCCGTTGCAAGTTCGGTAGTTCATCGCGTAACCGGCAACAGCGCCGGTCGCCATCACGGGCGCAGCCTGTGTCCAGTCGATATCCCCCACATAGGCGGGGAATGGGGCGGTGGCCGCAGTGTACAAAGTAGCTCCGCTCCCGGCGACGGACCCAGCGACCGAGGCCAGGTGGGTATTGGTGGCGGCATTGGCGCCGCAGTCGGTAATCGAGACGGTTCCTGATGTCGGATAATTCTGATACGTCGCAAACGTCTCCAGGATCTCCTGATCTAAAACGACGGCAGCGGTATCGTTCTTGTTGCGGGCGTCCGATTGCACACCGGCTAGAATCATGCCCATGGCTCCCGTCATACCGATTGCGAGCACGGACATGGCAATCAGGAGTTCGAGCATCGTCATTCCCCGCTCACGGATGTTCCGATCGCAGGCGTTTCGCAATAAACGTTTAGGCGATATAGGCATTTTGTTCCTCAATCCCGCTGTATCCAAGCGCCTGTGTTATCGCAGGTCCAAATCTGGATGTGCCCACTGGGGTTGACGACGACCGCAACCCACGGAATATTTCCGGTGACTGTGGGTCTTGACATAAACACGACAAAACCCTGGCCGGCAACCGGGTTACAGGAGCCTGCGGCTCCGACGCAAGGAAGTCCGCGTGCGCTGAAACTCGGGGCATCCGCGTGGTTCGGATCTACGGTGAACAGCAGGTTGTTGGCGATGAAGGCGGCTTCATTAGGCGCACCGCTGCCTGGGCCCTGCCAGACTGTTATGCCCGTGTTGATGGGCATGAAAGGATCCGGCGCCGCGTAAACCACGGTAGGCTTATCGATATAGTAGATCGACGTCCCCCCCGCGAGTGTGCCCGCCTGGACCGAATAAAATGTGTTTAGTTTGACCGCCCGGACGCGAGCCGACTGTAAGAGACCGCTGTAGTCCGAGGCTACATATCGGAGGCTGATATCGTTGACGGCGGTTATCATTCTGGGCACAGCCAGGGCTCCCAAAATAGCGATCACGCTCAGCACGATCAGAATTTCCAGCAGGGTGAAGCCCCCGTGCTTCTTCTGTGGCTTGGAATCCAGCATAGCTTAGGCTCGAATGCTCCTTGTCGGTTCGCGGGGATGTCCCTGCTTGCTGTCATCGTAGGGGTGGTCTGGGGGCGGGTCAAAGCACGACAGTTCCATAGCCGCACATTGGTCTTTTGTAATCATGCGGGTTACGAATGTCACTTATTGAGAACAATTCACTTAGAGGATTTCTTTGAGAAAATCTCCGGCCTTGGAAGATGACTGCGGTAACTTGTCGCAGGAACCGTCGTGAAACTAGGATCGAAGTCGGGTATGACTCTCTCGACGTTATTGGTGTGTGCGGATGCGGCCGTAGTGGATGTGCTGCGCCGCGTCCTGGAAGAACTCGGCATCAAGGTGGAGTTGTGCGCGGAGCCGGCGCGCGCCGCCGTGAGGCTGGCGCAAGAGCGATTTAATCTAATCGTTCTGGACTGCAAGACACAGAAAGAGACGATTGGTTTGTTGCTGGGCAGCCGTTCTTCGCGTCTGAACGATTCGACCCTGGCGGTGGTAGTGGTCGAGGGACAGGAGAGCATCAGGGAACTGTTCTCCCTCGGGGTCAATTTCGTGGTGTACAAGCCGGTGGCCTACGAGCGTGCGCTGAGCAGCCTGCGCGCCGCGCAAACTTTGTTGTACCGGGACAAGCGCCGCAAGGTACGGGCTATGGTTCACACCCAGGCGACGGTCGACTACGCGGGCGGGGAACAGGTGAGAGCGACGCTGGTGGATCTGGCGGAAGACGGCATGGCAGTGAACTTCGGCAAGAAGTTGCCGCCCACCAGCAAAGTCTATTTTCAGTTTCAACTGCCGGGCCAGAAGACCACGGTACGGCTTTCCGGCCAAGTCGTGTGGCAGGACTGGAATGGACACGCGGGAGTGCAGTTTGTGGATGTACCGCAAACCTCGCGGCGCATTATGAGCGAGTGGTTGCAGAATAACCTGGATGACGTGCCCAACGGTGAGTTGACTGCGGAATTGTTGAGTGCGGCGAGTGTGGAGCATTCCACCCAGCCGAGTGCCATCGTGGCAGCGGGCGGGCACGCGGAAAAGCAGGAAGGGAAGGCGCGCGAAAGGGAAGCGGTGGCTCGCTTGCGGTCCGAGCCCGACAATCGCCGCGGACAAACTCGATATGCCTGCCGTCTCGGAGCAGAAGTATTCCAGGCGGGAAGCTCAGTGCGAAACTACTGTCATCTGAGCGATCTGAGCCCTGGGGGATGCTATTTGGAAATGCCGCTTGTGTTCGCGCAGGGGTCGGGGGTTGAGATTACGGTACGCACGCACGAAATGAAGTTGCGATTAAGCGGTCAAGTGAAGGCCTCGCATCCCGGCTACGGGATGGGCATCTCGTTCAGACTGAATACTCAGGAAGAACGAAGCGGAGTGCAGCAGTTGATCGACTTCGTGGCCGCCGCTGCGCCCAGCGGCGAATAGCTATGCGAGGCGATCGCGCAACTTGCTACAGACTGCCGCAAGAGCAACCAGCCTGGCTGTGAATTCCTCACCAAAATAAATTCCTGCTGAAGGGGTGCGGAAACCGGGCAGCTTTGCAAACAGTCCAGATTCAGATCGAATTTTTTTCTTCTGAGACCTCTGGAACCCTTGCGGGGCGCGGGTTTCGCAAAAGTGGATCTCGCAAAATCTGGTTTTCAAAGAACTTAGATATCAAAATCTAGAGAACAAAGGGCTTAGGGCGTCGTGATTCGGTCTCTCGGACCGTCACTGCCTCGACCATGATCGCGCATCTTCAATGGCAGGCACAAGGTCAGATGTCACAGAGGGGCTGTGGAAAACGAATGGAGCGGAGAGCCGGTGTTCAAATCTTTGGGGACGCGTCGTGGGTAGGAATTATACGCGTCGGGCTATTGCCAGGTTGATGGCCCGCCCCCCGGTCCCTGCTTACGTCGTTCCGATTGAGGGGCACCCTCAGCGAGGCGATGTCGGCTGTCTCAGATCGTATGCAGGTTGTAATCGGCCGGCTAGACTCGGGCCTGCGGCCCGATGGACAGCCGGGGGCGGCTGTCCCCACATGGGCGATGGTGGCTACTTCGTTGTGGTGGATTCTTATGCTACTGCTTTCTTGAAATAATCCAACGACATTCGGAGGCCGGCTTCGAGCTGAATTGTTGGTTCCCAGCCGAGAAGTTGCCGAGCTTTCGTGATGTCGGGACGGCGCTGTTTGGGATCGTCCTGCGGGAGTGGTTCGTAACTGATCTTGCTTTTCGATCCTGTCACTTTTATTACGTGCTCGGCGCATTCGAGAATGGTGAATTCGTTTGGATTGCCGATGTTTACCGGCAGATGTTCCGAGGATTTCGCGAGACGAAGGAAGCCGTCGATCTCGTCGCTGACATAGCAGAAGCTACGGGTCTGGCTGCCATCGCCGTAGACCGTGAGGTTTTCACCGCGCAAAGCCTGCTTCATGAAGTTGGGGACGACGCGTCCGTCGTTCAGTTGCATGCGCGGGCCGTAGGTGTTGAAGATGCGGACGATGCGCGTATCCACTTTGTGATAACGGTGATAGGCCATGGTGACGGCCTCGGTGAAGCGCTTGGCTTCGTCGTAGACCGAACGCGGTCCGATGGAATTCACGTTGCCCCAGTAAGTTTCTTTCTGGGGATGTTCCAGGGGATCGCCGTAGCACTCCGAGGTGGAAGAGACGAGATATTTCGCGCCGTACTTGTGGGCGACATCGAGGGCGTGAAACGTTCCGAGCGATCCAACTTTCAGCGTGGGAATGCCGTGGATGGTGTAATCCACCGGACTGGCGGGGCTGGCGAAGTGGAAGACGTAGTCGACCTTGCCCGCGTCGAAGGGCTCGCAGATGTCTTTTTCTATAAAATCGAATCGGGAATCATTGCGGAGATGGTCGAGATTGTGGCGGCGGCCGGTGAGCAGGTTGTCGACGACGACCACGCTCCAGCCCTCGCCGAGAAGGGCGTCGCAAAGATGAGAGCCGAGGAAACCGGCGCCGCCGGTCACCAGGGCGCGTTGTGGGCTCATGCTTTCTTGGCGCCGTTTTTCATTATTTCGTTCTTCATGGCCGCGGCGGGAACGCCATCGGGATGTGCGGCCGCGCGCCCCACGCTGTAATAGGTGAAGCCGTGCGCCGCCATCACTTCGGGGTCGTACAGGTTGCGGCCGTCAATCACGATGGGGTACTTGAGTTCGCGGTTGAGCCGGTCGAGATCAAGGTTGGCAAATTCCTCCCATTCCGTAAGGATCAACAGGGCATCGGCGCCGCTGGCCGCTTCGTAGGCGGAGTTGGCGAACTTAAGGTTGGAAGTGATGGCTTCCTGCGTGCGCTCCATGGCGGCGGGATCGTAAGCTGTGATCTTGCAGCCTTCCTGCAAAAGCGCCTGTACCAGGAAAAGCGCGGGTGATTCGCGAATGTCATCGGTGCCACCCTTGAAAGCGAGGCCGAGGACTCCGAGATGTTTGCCGCGGAGCGTCCACAGGGCGCTACGCACTTTGCGGAGGAATCGGTCGCGCTGGTCCTCGTTGATCCGCATGACTTCGTCAAGCAGGCGGAAGTCATAACCAGCCTCGCGGGCGACGGCGCGAAAGGCCAGCACATCTTTCGGAAAGCAGGAACCGCCATAACCGATTCCGGGATTCAAGAATCGCGGGCCAATGCGGGAGTCGGCGCCGATGCCGTGGCATACCTGATTTACATTGGCCCCCACGGATTCGCAGACGGAAGCGACCGCGTTGATGAAAGAAATCTTCATCGCCAGAAATGCGTTGGAGGCGTGCTTGATCAATTCCGCGCTCTTGGTGCTGGTCACGATGAGGGGAGCGGGAATGGAAGCGCGATCCGGCTGCGGGATGGCATCGCCGCGTTCGTAGTAGCTGCCACTGGTGAGGGGCGCGTAGACCTCGCGCAGAACCTCGGCGGCGCGCTGGGTATCGCAGCCCACGACGATGCGGTCAGGAAAAAGAAAATCGGTGACGGCGGTGCCTTCGCGCAGGAATTCTGGATTCGAGGCGACGTCGAAAGATTCCGGGTCGGCTCCATTGCGCAGAATAATCTTGCGCACCCATTCGCTGGTGTAGACCGGAACCGTGCTCTTCTCGACGATCACTTTATATTCGTTGATGGCGCCGGTAATTTCGCGGGCGACCGACTCGACGTAGGAAAGGTCAGCATCGCCGCGGTCCGTGGGGGGTGTGCCTACGGCAACGAAAATTACAGAACTGGCGCGCACCGCTTCCTGAAGATCGTCGGAGAACTGCAGGCGGTGGCCGCGATGGCGGCCCAACAATTCGGGCAAGAACTTTTCATGGATCGGAACTTCCCCGTTCTTGAGGGCGGTTAATTTGCGTTCGTCGTTGTCGACGAGAATGACGTCATGACCGAGGTCGGCAAAGCAGGCGCCAGCCACCAATCCCACGTATCCGGAACCAACCACAGCAATCCGCATGTTTCAAACTCCCTGCTTAAAAAGTATTGGAACGGGTCTGTTTTCAGATGTTTCCAAAGAGAAGCCACGGGGAGGAAAGAACACAATCAACCTGGAAACCAATACCAATCGGCCCAAGATTGAGAGATTCTAACATTTTTTAGCGCGAAAGGGAGGAAACAAAAGACTCCAATCCAGTTCTTCCATGGTTCTTTTCTGCCATTTTGGTACGCCGGGCTGGCTGAGCTTCGGCTCTGGATCACCGGGTTCTGGATCATCAGGTGTGGTGCCAGTGCACGATTCCTCTGAGAAGGATCGGCGTCTCGTTGAAGCTTGGAGTTATCTTCTTCAGTGCTCGATCTGGCACAAAACCCGGAAGGCCCGAATGCATATTGACAACCCCCCTGATTTGGGGCGAAACTCCGCTACAGTCGCAGAACTTCCGTCGGCTATTGCTCCGATATGGCACATCATTCCATATTCGATCCTGATCCCTCGAAACCGGCTTTGTCCTCATCTGCCGGGGGAGTCGAGGGCGATGTGATTTCCCCGGTGGAAGACGTGGGGAAACAGGAGCTGGCAGAGCTGGCAGCGAAGTTCACCGTGCACGGAGGCGGTCGGGTGTCTCCGGAAGTCTCGGCGGACCTGGCGCTGGAAATTGTTCTGAACGAGATTGCGGAGCAAGCCTGTCTTGCCACACCGGCCAGCGGAGCGGCGATTGTGCTGAAACGTGATGGGGAGTGGGTTTGCCGGGCCAGCGCTGGCGGCAACTCTCCTAGGTTGGGAGGGAGGCTGGATGCTGGGGCGGGACTTTCGGGAGCGTGTATAAAGACCCGGCAAGTGCAGCGCTGCGACGACGCGCAGTCTGACCCGCGCGCCGATGTCGAAGCCTGCCGCAGTCTGGGTGTGCGCGCAGTCATTATCCTTCCCTTGCTGCAAAACGAAGAAGTGGTGGGCGTTTTCGAAGCTTTTTCCTCTTACCCCGCAGCTTTTGGAGGACGCGACGAGCGCACGCTGGAGGTTCTTTCCCAGCGAGTCCTTATGCTTCTTAAGCAGACAGATGAGCCTCTGGCCACTTTCGCGGAGCGTGCAGCAGTTGAGAATCCAATCGTAGAAAACGCAATGATGGAGGGCGTGTCCGCGAACGGCGACGCGGCGGACCGTTTAGACCGTTCACCCGATATAGATTTGGCGCAAGGGGGGGACGAAGTTGGCAGTGGCCGTGGAATCAATCTGGTCACATGGATATTGGGCGCCGCGGTTTTGGCGGTTGCTTTATTGCTGACGGTGCGGCTGGGCCAGCGTCTGGCTGGAGGAAAGGCAGCGGCCCGCGCGCAGCCGCCCGCGGCTGGCCACACCCCCTTAGGCAAAGCAGGGCGTGATACGACACGGGCCGCCACCGGGACTGGATCAAAACCTGCGGCTCCAGCGCCTTCCAACCCACCGGCTCCCGCATCTGCGAGCGCGGTGTCCGCTGCGGCGGCCCCTCACGCAAGCTATTCATCACCACCGCCTGGGAGCTTGCTGGTTTATGAGAAGGGCAAAGAGATCTTTCGCATGCCGCCGGCAGAGCAAGGCGAGCGAGCTGACCTGGACGTTCCGAAGCGCATCGGTTCCACGAACGCACGTGGAACCGTGGATCGACCCCCTTCTGCCGGGGTCGAGCGGGCAGGCATTTACGAGCTCTCCCCGGAGGCGGCGGAGGGTAGCCTGCTGCGTCGGGTTGAACCCGATTACCCTGAGGAAGCCCGGCGGGAGCAGATCCAGGGGCCGGTGGTCTTCGAGGTGCGCATTGGCCGGGACGGTACTATACAAGAAACGAAGCTGCTCAGCGGCCAGCGCCTGCTGGCCGATGCCGCGCTTGCCGCAGTGAAACAGTGGCAATTCAAGCCGCAACTGGTCAAGGGACAGGCAGTGGAGATGCAGACAAGAGTAACCCTGAATTTTCGGTTGCCCCACTGAAAACGAGGGCCATTAAGCAGACGCTTCCCGCACGGCAGGACCATGTGCGAAAACATCAAGCAAAAGGGTGCTGATTCCTCGCAACGGCTTGAGCAGTAGAGTTTTTGGGCGCAATAGAGACTTTCGTTATCAAGGCTTTCGGCCTCTTGCAGTAATTTGCAACGACCGCTAGGATAGCCCTACTTGATCAATGTCATTTCGTCATTGATCGTCGTGTCCCCCCCAGATACAGAAGCTTTAAACAGCTCTATTTCATAGCCCCCTTTTCACTCGAACTACAGAGCAGGGCTATTTGTTGATTAATTCTTGCATACAGTCACCTGTGACTGAGAGGGCGGAGCTACGAGCGACACCAGCGTAATTCTGAGGCAGTCTGAGACAACGGAGATGGAGGGGATGGCGCTGTTGAGTTGGTATGCCATCCAGACGCGATCGCGCCACGAGAAGATGGTCGCGCGGCAATTGGAAGGGCAGGGCATTGACTCCTTTCTGCCGGTGGTGACCAAGACGCACCGCTGGTCAGACCGAAGCAAGACAGTGGAATTGCCGCTGTTTCCTGGTTACGCTTTCGTGCGGATGGCAGCTTCCCCTGAAGATAGGGTGAGGATTTTGAAAATACCTGGAGTTGTGAACTTCGTTGGCGCACACGGACAGGCAACTCCCATACCCGACGGACAAATCGAAGCAGTGAAATCCCTGGTGTCGTGCGACATACCCTTCACGGATCATCCCCACCTGCGAGTGGGACAGCGGGTTCGGGTACAAGGGGGTTCTCTGGATGGGGTCGAGGGTATCCTTGTCGCCCAAAACGGCAAGCGGAATCTAGTGATCTCCGTCGAGCCGATTCAGCGATCGCTGTCGGTTCGTATCGAAGGGTACGAAGTTGTGGCTATTTGACAGGGGCTATGGGGCAAGCCTGGAAGTCCATTCCCGCATTCCGATAAATCAAGAGCCCTCATTTAGTAGGGCAGAGGTCAGCTATGAAAGCTTTGGAATCACCCGTAAAAAACATTGAGACCGAGCCGGAGTCCAAGCCGCTCGTGGGTTCGGTTTATTCGGCAAACGGCTCGGAATACATCGAGCCCCCATTGCCATCACTGCGGAAGCTTCGAGTGCAAGCGGAAGTGTATGCGATTGGCTGCGCTTTGGAACGGACGGGGTGGAATCGCAAGCGGGCAGCGAAGCTGTTGAGCATCAGCTACCGGGGACTTCTCTATAAGATCCGGCAGCACCAGATTACGCGAAATGAATTGACGGCCACGAGCGAGATCATACCGTTCGTGCAGCGCGCCAAGGCCGAGTGACAAGCTCTGAGTCGTAACGAGGAAAACGCTAAATGAAGAAAACATGGTTAGTACTTCGAGTCTTCCTGACTGCGGCAATCGCGGCTAGTGTGTGCGCAGCTGCACAGGTCGCTGAAAACAGCGGATCGCCCGCCAGCACACTTCCGGCTGTTTCGGAGAAAGCATCGCCGGCGGCGACCCAGACGACTGCCAAGTTCCAGGAGCGTTTGCCACGCTATAAGATATCTGCTGGCGATATATTTGACGTGAATTTTGAGCTCAGCCCCGAGTTCAACCAGACGGTGACAGTGCAGCCGGATGGTTTTATCACCCTGCGCGGCATTGGCGACCTGCATGTCGCCGGCAAGAGGGTGCCGGAATTGACTGAGGCCCTGCGACAGTCGTTCGGGAAGATCCTGAATGATCCTCAGATTTCCGTGATCTTGAAGGATTTTGAGAAACCGTACTTTGTCGCCGATGGTCAGGTGGGAAAACCGGGCAAGTATGAACTGCGCGGGGAAACCACCGTAACCCAGGCGATCGCCGTGGCGGGAGGCTTTACGGAGGCGTCGAAGCACTCGCAAGTGTTACTGTTTCGGCGCGTTGACGATCATTGGACCGAAGCCAGGATTTTTAATTTGAAAAAGATGGAGAAATCGAAAAATCTGACCGAGGATGCCTTGTTACATCCCGGAGACATGCTGTTTGTGCCCAAGAATACGTTTTCGAAGATTCAGAAGTTCATACCTAACGCCAGCGTGGGCAGCTTCATTCCGATACAGCCATGACGGTTGAGCCATGACTTGTCGTGCGCAGCGGAGTTGGTAAAGACATTCAGCTTGGAGATCCTATGACGGACAAATTGTTTGTTAACGAAGATTCACGGCGGAACTTTTCTTTCACACTGCGGGACATTGTTGTTATCTGCTTCCGTCACAAGCGGATCATGACTCTCTCCTTTTGTGGAATCCTGCTGGGGGCAATTCTTTCTGCCTTGTTTCTGCCTTCAAAGTACCAGGCAGACACAAAGCTCCTGGTGAAGCGAGAACGCGCCGACGCCGTGATTACACCGGGAGAGGCCGCTCCGGTCATGTTTCGCGACACGGTGAGCGAGGAAGAACTGAATTCCGAAGTGGAACTCATCCGTAGCGACGATGTGCTGCGCGAAGTGGTAACCACATGCGGATTGGATCGAAGGAAGTCTTTGCTTAGTTTTGTCGGTCTTAGAGACTCCGCCGAAGACCGGACAGCCAAAGCCGTGGCCAAGCTGAAAGCGGAACTGGTGGTCGATCCCATCAAAAAGACCAATGTGATCGACGTCATGTATTCGAACCAGGACCCAAAGCTTGCCGCTAACGTGTTGGCCACTTTGAATAAGGCTTACATTCGGAAGCATGTGGCGGTGGAGCGACCGGCGGGACAGTATGAGTTTTTCCAGCGGGAGACAGAACAGTACAAGAAAGCGTTGCAAGAAGCTGAAGACCGTCTCAGAGAGTTCTCGTCCCAGCGGGGTGGAGTCGCTCCCGGACTCATGCGCGATCTGACGATCGCGAAAGTGAATGAATTTAACAGCACGCTGGTAACGACTCGTTCGCAACTGGTGGAAACGGAAAAGCGGATCCAGGCCCTGGAGAAGCAAGCCGGATCGACGCCGACGCGGATGACGACACAGCTCCGCAAGACCGACGACGCCCAGACGCTCCAGACATTAAAAAGCACCCTGACCACGTTGGAGCTGAAGCGCACCGAGTTGCTGACTAAATATCAGCCTACCTATCCCCTTGTGAAAGAGGTCGACAAGGAACTGGAGAATACTCGCGCCGCATTGGCGAAGGAAGAAAGCACGCCGCTCCACGAAGAAACCACCGATCAGAATCCAACCTACACCTGGGTCGATTCTGAGCTGGCAAAGGCCAGAGCCGACATGAGCAGCCTGAAGGCTCGGGAGACGGCAACCCAGGCGATTGTCAACCTCTATAACGCGAATGCGCGCGAGTTGGACAAGAGCAGCCTCCTCTATCAAGACTTGGTGAGAACCCAGAAGGCCAGCGAAGAAAATTACCTGCTTTATCTCAAGAAGCGCGAAGAAGCGCAAATTGCCGACGCTTTGGACCAGACTAGAATTCTTAACGTGGCCGTGGCTCAGGATCCCGTCGTGCCCCGGTTGCGAGCCCAGGCTCCCTGGTTGTTTGGATTGCTGGGGTTCCTGCTGGCCGCGGTGGTCAGTGTCGGTCTGGCCTTTACGTTGGACTACTTGGATCCGTCGTTCCGTACCCCATTTGAAGTTTTGAACGAGTTGAAGATCCCAGTGCTTGCCGCTGTTCCACATCAGCAGAACGAAAAACCTCGCGTGCACGCCTACAATGGGAATGGCAGCAACGGGTACGGAACCAACGGGAACGGAAATGGGACCAATGGGAATGGAAATGGAAGTCACGGACTGAATGGCAAAGACAGGCTATCTGATTCCTCGAGGATAGTGGTATCCAAGGAAGCAAAGTAAATGTTTCAACAATTCTACGGACTTAGCGA
>WNFC01001657.1_pt1 | contig 23642 bp, 19 predicted proteins | sample 5400541 | NCBI WGS metagenome assembly WNFC01 (sample SAMN13153342, study PRJNA577476) | soil metagenome | isolation source: 120 cm saprolite under Douglas fir tree site 2 hole 2 replicate 1 | place: USA:California | collected 2015-04-18
CTCGTTGGCCAGCCCGTTCGCCCCGATCGGACCGCGTTCGGGCAGCGTGAACGGAGCGCCGAAGTTCTCGCACAGGTAACCGCGGACCGGCCCGGCCGGCAGCTCCACCCGGAACCTGATGCCGCGGGGCACCACGGCGGTCTCGCCGGGCGCCACCGCCTGCGGCCCCAGCTCGGTGTGCAGCAGGACCGGGCCATGCTCGGGCACGAACAGCAGTTCCCCGTCGGCGTCGACGAAATACCTGTCGGTCATGGACCGGTTCGCGGCGTACAGGTGCGCGGCCATCCCGTTGCGAGTCCGGATGTCGCCGTTGCCGGCGACCGTGTACAGCCCGTCGATGAAGTCGGTGTCGCCGGCGGCCATCGGCAGGGCGTCCCAGCGCAGCCGGTTCGGGTCGGGCTCGATCTCGTCGAAGGGGGTGCCGCGCAGGGTCCCGTTGCCGATCCGGGAGAACCTCGGGTGCGCCGCCGACGGCATGATCCGGTACACCCAGGTCCGCCGGTTGACCGCGCGCGGCTGGGTGAACGCGGTCCCGCTGAGCTGCTCCGCGTACAGGCCAAGCGGCGCGCGCTGCGGCGAGTTACGGCCCGCGGGCAGGGCCCCGGGGACGGCCTCGCTAGAGAACTCGTTCCCGAACCCCCGCTGGTAGGTGTACTCGCCCGTGCCGGTCACGCTCGTCTCGTGCGGGCGGACGTCGACGTCGGCCATGACTGCCTCCTCTAGCCTGCTCACCCCATGAAATCACTGTCTCGATCTCACATGCGTCGTGTTCGACGTGCAGCGCCGCGGCGCGGACGCCGGCCGCATAGGCTCAGGTGGCGATCGGCAAAGGGGCTCGGCCTTGATAGGGGGCTGGGCGCGGCGTACAGAGGGATCCAGAGGGCGGCATACCTAGCGGCTAGCCCGAAGGCCTGACCGAGGTAAGGCGCACGGCTGCCTGGCTGGACCAGCGCGCGCCGCCATTAAGAGCTACTGAGAGGCGAGTATGAGCATCGGAAGGCCTGAGATCGACTTTCCCGGCGGCGAGCCGCCGGCCGAACTGCAGATCAGCGATATCTGGGAAGGTAATGGTGGCGTGGCGAACCCGGGCGACATGGTCAAGGTTCACTATGTCGGGGTCGCGTACTCCACGGGGGAAGAATTCGACGCGAGCTGGAATCGAGGCGATCCTCTGCAGTTCCAGCTCGGCGCCGGGCAGGTCATCGCCGGCTGGGACCAGGGCGTGCGGGGCATGAAGGTCGGCGGCCGCCGCCAGCTGATCATCCCCCCGGGCCTGGCTTACGGGGACCGGGGCGCCGGGTCCGCGATCGCGCCGGGCGAGACCCTCATCTTTGTGTGCGACCTGGTTTCGATCTGATCGAACGTCTCTCCAGCCCGGAAGACTTACCCGTGGTATGGACACCACGTACAGGCCCGCGGCACACCGTGAGAATCGCTCAGCCCTCCGCCACCGACGGGGCATGTCGTGCCCGCATCCGCACGTACAGCACCGCGATCGCGGCCAGGACTGCCGCGAATCCGGCGCCGATCAGCCAGGTCATGGCATTGCGACGTGGGAATGGCTGAACTTACCCCAGTGCACGATCGTGGCCACCCCCATCAACGTCGCGCATGCAAGGCCCACAGCAAAGGCGTGAAAATAGGTGCTGAGTCATGAGCGGGTCGCGCCGAGGAGAGGTGGGATGCTGGGTGGACTAGCGAATGGAGGTACTGGCGGTGGCGGATAAGTGGCTGACGTTCGATTGCTACGGGACGGTCGCGGACTGGAACAGTTGCATGGGCGCGGCGCTTGCGGCGATCGCGGGGGTCTCCGGGTCCGATGCCAGCCGGTTGCTCGCCGCCTACCATCAGGCTGAACTCGAGATCGAGGCCGGGCCCGACTGGCGGCCGTACCGGGAGGTGCTCACCGCCGGGCTAGCGCGAGCGGCCGAACGCGAGGGCATCACGCTGCGCAGCGGCAGCGAGGAGGCGTTCGTCAAAGCCTGGCCGGACATGCAGGTATTCGACGACGCCGGTCCCGCCCTGACCTCGCTGCGAGAGCATGGCTGGCGGCTGGCGTTCCTGACCAACTGCGATGACGATCTTTTCGCCACCACCAGAGCGCGGATGCCCGCGCCGTTCGATCTCTGGGTCACGGCGGAGGAAGTGCGCAGCTATAAGCCGGACCTCGCGCATTTCAGGAAGTTCGCGGACAAGACCGGGGTGACCAGGGCGAACTGGATTCACGTGGCCAACAGCTGGGTGCACGACATGATGCCCGCGGCCCGGATGGGGCTGCGTTCGGTCTGGCTGGACCGCGACCTGACCGGGCATCCGGCCAAGCTCGCGGACCGGCGGGTCACCAGCATGCGCAGGCTCCCGGACGCGGTCAGCGACGTCAGCGCCATCGCGCCCCGGTGAGCCCGTGACCTAGGGGCTGAGGGGGCCGGCGAAGGCGGTGCTGTCGCTGGCGCACGCCGCGGCGGCGGTGATGCCGCCGCTGGACTGGGCCAGGCTGGCGACGCCGGAGGACCTGGCCGAGGCGGAAGGCTGGGCGTTGGGGGTACCGGTGCCCGACGACGCCGAGACCGAGGGCGTCTGGGACGTGGGGGTGGCGGATGCGTGGGGAGTCATCGTGCTTACCGCGGTTACCGGGACCAGACCGGTGAAGTCGGAGCCGAGGATCAGGTCGACGGTGCCCGGGGAGAGGCTGGCGACCTGCAGGTCGGTGACATTGGTGAGTTCCTTCTTGAGGGTGTTCACCTCGGCCATGTCGGCGGCCGAGGAGTACTCGATGACCGACTTGGTGTAGGCGAAGCTCTTGGCGTCGCCGGTGCCGGTCACGTCGAAGCCGCGGCTGGTCAGCCCCGTGGCCGCCTCGGTGGCGAGGCGCGAGACACCGGAGCCGTTCAGGACTACGACCTTGACCTTGGACGGGCTGGTGGTGAGGACCTGGGCCCCGCCCGGGGAAGGCGCTCCGGAGGAAGGTGCCCGGCCCGAGATCTTCGGCACGGTCACGTCGTGGGCGATGGCCGAGAACACCTCGCTGGCCTGCGGCTGCTCGAACTGAATCCGGTTGGCGTTCTGCGTCCACGGCACGTTCGGCACGGTGATGAACTGGACGTTCTTGCCCGACAGGTTGCGGAAGCTCTCCCCGATCCGCACCAGGTCCGAGACCGTCATGCCGCTGTCCGTGGTCATCGAGGCGGCCGCGTCGGTGATCACGGAAACGAGCCTGATCGGGTTCGACAGCAGGCCGCTGTTCAGCACGCCCTTGACCACCTGAGCGGACATGAACTGGTCGCGCTCGATCCGCTGCAGGTCAGAGCCGGTGCCGATAGCCTCGCGGGTCCGCCAGAAGGCCAGGGCCTGGATGCCGTTGATGTGATGCCTGCCCGACGGGAGGTTCAGGCCGGACACGGGGTCGTTCACGTTGAACGGCACGCAGACGTTGACGCCGCCCAGGTCGTTGACGACCTTGACGAAGCCGAGCATGCCGATCCCGATGAAGTGGTCGATGCGGATGCCGGTCTGCTGCTCGATCGTCTTCCACAGGCAGGTCGGGCCGCCGATCTGCAGTAGCGAGTTGACCTGGACCGCGGAATTGAGATTGGCCTGCTGGCCGGCATAGCCGGGTCCGCTGTCGCACTGGTATATCGGCACCATGGTGTCGCGCGGGATGCTCATCACCGTGACCCGGTGCCGGCCGGGCGAGATGTGCACGATCATGATCGTGTCGGTGTTGTTGCTCTTATCGTGGCCGGTGCGCAGGATGTACTGCTGGTGCGGGGTGAGGCCGGCCCGGTTGTCGTTGCCGTACACCAGGATGTTCAGCGAGTTGGTGCTGTACGACGGCGGGCGGTGGCCGAGGGCGGTCGACGGCACCGGCACGCGGGTGATGCTGTCGTAAATGGCCCGGTACTTCAGGTACGCGGTCAGCGTGCCCGCGGCGACGATGACGACCGCTGCGACGGCAACCCAGCGGAGCACATGCCGCTTACCAGTTCGCGGCTGCCTCCGCATGCGCGACCTCCTGCCGCGACTGGTCACCGATTCCCTTGCACAACGAATCCCCAGAGCCCGTTGTTCTCAAAATGTTACCCAGCAACCCGGGTTTCACCCGTATCAGGGCGCAGGTAGTAACCAGCTCGTAAGGGGTCAAATGGGCCCTAGGAAAAATGGGGGCCTAGGAAGCGGCCAGGCGGCGCAGGGCGGCGCGCACCACGGCGGGGTCGGTGGTGGTCCAGAACGGGGGCAGCGAGGCCCGGAGGAAGTCGCCGTAGCGGGCGGTCATCAGCCGGGGATCGAGCACCGCCACCACCCCGCGGTCGGTCATCGTCCGCAGCAGCCGGCCTGCGCCCTGGGCCAGCAGCAGCGCGGCCTGCGAGGCCGCCACCGTCATGAACCCGTTGCCGCCGCGGGCCGCCACCGCGCGCTGCCGCGCCGAGGCCAGCGGGTCGTCGGGCCGGGGGAACGGGATCCGGTCGATGACCACGAGCCGCAGTGAGTTCCCCGGCACGTCCACGCCCTGCCACAGCGACAGCGTGCCGAACAGGCAGGTCGGCTCGTCCTCGGCGAACTGCCTGACCAGCTGGGCGGTGACGTCGTCGCCCTGACAGAGCAGCGGCTGGCTGATCCGCTCACGGAGCGCTCCGGCCGCCTCCTTGGCCGCGCGCATAGAGGAGAACAAGCCAAGCGTGCGCCCGCCCGCCGCGTCGATGAGCTCCTCGAGTTCGGTCAGGTACGCCTCGGGCAGCTGATCGCGGCCCGGCGGCGGGAGATGGCGGGCCACGTACAAGATGCCGCTGCGCGGATGGTCGAACGGCGAGCCCACGTCGATTCCCCGCCACGCCAAGGGGGGGCCGGAGGTCCCCCCCAAGGGGGGTCTGGGGGGATGGGTCTCTCCCAAGGGGGGTCCGGGGGGATGGGTCCCCCCGGGAGAAACAGCGGGGGGTTCCGGGGGGTCGTCCCCCCGGGCCAGCACGGGCAAACCCCATTGGATGGCCAAGGGCGCGAAGGAGCCGCCGAGGGCGAGCGTCGCCGAGGTGAGCGCTACCGTGCGCTCGCCGAACAGCCGTGACCTAAGCACCCGGCCGACCTCAAGCGGCGCCACCCGCAGCGTCGGCGCCCGGCGCGCGTCCTCGACCGGTGGCCGGTCCAGCCAGACGACCTCGTCGCGCTCGGTGATCTGCTCGCCGAACGCGTCCAGGATCCGGCTGGCGGTGCGCTGCAGCTCATCCAGCGAGGCCAGGGTCATCCGGGCCGCCGCCATCCGCGGCGGGTCCTCGTCCAGGCCCGCGGCGCTGGCCCGGACCGCGTCCGCGCACGCCGCGGCCGCGTCCTGCACGGAGGTCAGCGTGGCGGCCAGCGCGTCGGACAGCACGTCCATCCGGCCGGCCGGCGCGTCGCCGAGATCGATCGCGAGCGCGGCCGCCGCCTGGCGCAGCCGGTCCGCCAGGGCGGGCGCGCCGCTCGCCGCCCCCTCGGCCGGCCCGGCCTCGGTCAGGCGGGCGGCGCGGCGGGCGGCCGCGTCCACCGCGGGGCCGGACAGCTCCCCCGCGGTGGCCGAGGTGACCCGGTCCACCAGGTCGTGCGCCTCATCGATGATCACCACGTCATGCTCGGGCAGCACGTCGATGTCGGACGTGGCGTCGATCGCGAGCAGCGCGTGGTTGGTCACCACGATGTCCGCCTTGGCCGCCGCGTCCCGCGCCCGCTCGGCGAAGCAGCGCGAGCCGAACGGGCACCGCTGCGCGCCAATGCACTCCTGCGCGCTGACCGAGACCTGGCGCCAGGCCGCCTCGGGCACGCCGGGAACCAGTTCGTCCCGGTCGCCGGTCGTGGTCTCCTCGGCCCACTCGTGCAGCCGCTTCACCTGACGGCCCAGCGGCGAGGCGGGACCGCCCTCCTGGTCGGACAGAGCCACCGGGTCGAACAGCGCGTCCTGCGGGTCTTCCGCGACGCCGCCGCGCTCCCGGTGCAGGCAAAGGTAGTTGCGCCTGCCCTTCAGGATGGCGAACACGGGCTCCCGGGCGAGCAGCGGCTTGAGCGCGGTGGCCAGGCGCGGCAGGTCGCGGTCGATCAGCTGGCGCTGCAGCGCGATGGTGGCCGTGGCCACCACGACCGTGTTGCCGGTCGTCATCGCGTGCCGGACGGCCGGGACCAGGTACGCCAGCGACTTTCCCGTGCCGGTGCCGGCCTGGACGGCCAGGTGCTCGCCGATCTCGATGGCCCGCCGCACCGCCTCGGCCATGGTGACCTGGCCCGGCCGTTCCGCGCCGCCAATGCCGCTGACGGCCGCGGCCAGGAGTTCGGTGACATCCGGCACGGATGACGTCCGGCTGCGAGCTGAGGGCACGTCGGAACGGTACCTCGCACCACTGTCAGCGGCCACCATGCGAGCACGAGACCAGGTAGGGACGGCGTGTCACCAGGTCCGTTCGGATAAATTTTGCTTTTGATCGAAAGGCGTGAACTCCGATGACGACTGCGGAACTCCTGACAGACGCGTTCGGCCGGGTCAATGAGACCGTGCACGAGGCGGTCCAGGGCCTGACCAGCGATCAGCTGGCGGCCCGGCTTGACCGCGACGCGAACTCGATCGCCTGGCTGCTCTGGCACCTGACCCGGGTGCAGGACGATCACCTGGCGGACGCGTTCGGGGTGCCGCAGGTGTGGATCGTGTACGGCAAGCGGTTCGAGCTGCCGTTCGGGCCGCTGGAAACGGGCTACGGGCACAGCTCGCGGCAGGTCGCCCAGGTCACGGTCCCCTCCGGGGACGTGCTCACCGGGTACCACGACGCGGTGCACGAGCAGACCGTCCGGCTGGTCTCCGGCGTCACCGACGCTGACCTGACGCGGGTTGTGGACGAGGCCTGGGACCCGCCGGTGACGCTTGGCGTGCGGCTGGTCAGCGTGATCTCCGACGGCCTGCAGCACGCGGGCCAGGCCGCGTTCATCCGCGGCATCCTGCTGCGCTGGGGTTAGCCGCTTGGGTTAGCCGCCGGAGCCCGTCCTGAAGACCGCGGCCAGCACCCGCAGCGCCAGCAGCGAGCAGATGACTAGCAGGCAGTAACCGAGGAACTGGTAGAGACCGACCGTCGCGGTCATCGCGGGGCCGCCCTTCAGCGCCAGCAGCGCCACCGCCATGAGCCCGGCGGCGGCGGCGAGCACGGTCAGCACCCCCAGCTGGATCCATCCGCCGATCGTCCTGCGGTCGCGCTCGTCGGCCAGCAGCCTGACGTTCACGCTCAGCCGCCCGCCCTCGACGGCCGCCGCGATCCTGTCCAGCCGCCTGGGCAACCTGCGCAGCATCGGCAGCAGGGCCACAATCTCGTCGGTCGCCGCGGCCTTCAGCGAAGCCGGGGCGAGACGATCCTGCAGCTGGGACTGGCCGAAGCGCTCGGCCGCCGCGACGATGTCGAAACCGGGCGCCAGCAGGGTAAGGCCGCCCTCGAGGGTGGACAGGGCCCGGAAGGTGGCCGCGAACTCGGGCGGAACGGCGAGTGCGTGCCGCGTAACGATGCGGAACAGTTCGGCGAACATCGTGGCGTTCGGTGCCTGCCCGGCGGCTAGGTGGCGGACGAGCAGCGCCCCGACCGCCCGCTCCAGGGCCTGCTCATCAAGGGCGTCGGGCCGGGCGGTCACCTCGAGCAGGGCGTCGGTCAGCGCTATCGGGTCGCGCCGGTCCAGCGCGAGCAGCAGCCGCTGCAGCACGGCGCGCAGCTCGGAGTCGAGGCGGCCGACCGAGCCGAAGTCGATCAGCCCGAGCCGCCCGTCGTCCAGCAGCAAGATGTTGCCCGGATGCGGGTCCGCGTGGAAGACGCCGTCGACGATGATCTGCCGCAGCAGGCAGGCGAACAGCTCGCCGGCCAGCCGCTCCCGGTCGCAGTCCGCGAGGGCGTGGCTGGCCTTGCTCATCGCGACCCCGTCGAGCCGCTGCATGACCAGGACCCGCCTGGTGCTCAGGTCGTAGTGGACCGCCGGGATCACCACGCACGCAGCCGATGGGTTCGCCGGGAGGTCCGGGCCTGCCGTGCCGCTGGCCGCGCTGACCGCCGCGAGGTTCCTGGCCTCCACCCGGAAATCCAGTTCCTCGCGCAGCGCGGTGGCGAAGCCTTCGGCCAGGGCCACCACGCCGAGCGTCCTGGCCCACGGCGCGCGTGCCTCGGTCCTGCGGGCCAGCCGGGCGATGATGTCCAGGTCGCGTTCGACCAGGCTGGCCACGCCGGGACGAAGGACCTTGACCACCACTCGCTCGCCGGTCCGCAGCGCGGCCGCGTGCACCTGCGCGATCGAGGCCGCGGCGAGCGGCTCGCGGTCGATCTCGGCGAACGCCTCGGTGCCGCCAAGCTCCTCCCGCAGCACCTGCTCGATCTGCGCCCAAGGCAGCGGGCTGACCCCGTCCTGCAGCCGCCCGAGCTCGGCGGTGAACTCGGGCGGCAGCAGGTCCCTGCGGGTCGACAGCGCCTGGCCGAACTTCACGAACACCACGCCGCTGCGGTCAAGGGCCTCGCTCAGCGAACGTGCGAGCGAGGCGGTCCGGCCCCCCTCGTCTGCGCCGCCGCGCAGCAGCGGCCGGAGCCCGCACCGCGTGAAGATGCGCACGATCTGCCAGTACCGGCGGCTGCGCGCGGCGCGGGAGCGCAGGCTGCGCGGCCAGGACGAGAGCGGCGGCACGGTCCCGGCCGGGACGAACGCCTGCCAGGTGACCAGGATCGCCATCGCGAGCAGCAGTCCGCAGGCCCAGCTGAGCGCCGCGAAGCCGAGCACCACGCCGTAGGGCGGGAGCCGCCTGGGTCCGTGCACCCCGCCGGCCAGGGCGTTGAAGATCGCGTTTGTGAGGGCCTGGCCGGCTAGGCCCGCGACGACCGTGCGGGACAGGGAAAAGCGCCGCTCGGCGAGCAGGCGGCGGGCCCCGTAGGCGAGCAATGTGATATCGAGCGTGGCACCCAGGACGAAGCTGAGAAGAGTCGCGAAGGTCACCGGCTCAGTCAACCAGCCGCCGGGCGAGAGTCAGAAGCGGCCCGCCTGGCTGCTCCGGGTGCCCTCGCCGCCCTGGCCGGGCTCGATGTGCGCGTTCCCCGGCGGCAGCCACCTCCAGCCGTCATGGCCGGCCAGCTCATAGGCCCACGGCGGTTCCGCGCCGCGGCGCGTGCAGGTCACCACCGACGCGTAGATCGCCGCCTGCGTCGCGCTGCGCACGGCCTCGGGCTCGCCGAAATCGGCCTGGCCGAGCCCGTTGCCCATCCACCAGGCGAGGAAGGCGCCGCCGAACGCGTCTCCGGCCCCTACCGTGTCCACGATGTTGGCCGCCGGGACGTCGGCGCGGATCTCATGGCCCGCGGCGAAGGCGCGCACCGTGGCCGCGCCGTCGGTGATCACCACGCAGGAGGGACCCTGGCCGAGCAGTTCGGCGGCGGCATGTTCGGTGGCCTGGCCGGGGAACAGGTAGGCGAGGTCTTCGGTGCTGGTCTTGATCATGTCCACCCGGCGCAGGATGCGGTCGAGCCGGTCCAGGTAAGCCTGCCGGGAGACGATCGCGCCCGGGCGGCAATTCGGGTCGAGCATGACCGTGACGCCGTCGGGCAGCCTGGCCATCAAGTGCTCCATGCTGGTCCCGACGGGCTCCATGACCAGGCCGAGGCTGCCGATATGCAGGGCCGTGGTGCCCGCGGGCAGTACCGCCTGTTCGGGACCGATCGCCGCCGCCGCCGTGCCGGCCAGGTAGAAGTGGTAGCCGGGCACGCCGGCCGGGTCGACGTCCACCATCGCCAGCGTGGTCGGCGCGTCGGCCGGGGCCTCGATGGCGGCCAGCACCCCGTGGCGGTCGAGGTCGGCCCGCAGCAGCCGCCCGAACCGGTCCCCGGACAGCCGGCCGAGAAAGGCCGCGGGCTGGCCGAGCCGGGCGACGGCGCGGGCGACGTTGAACGGACCGCCGCCGAACCGGGGATCGACGTGGCCGGCCGGATCCACGATCAGGTCGATCAGGGCCTCGCCCGCGACGGTGATCATTGGCTGCCTCGATTATTTGGCTGCCTCGATTATGGAGCGGTGCCGGTGATATCGGTCCGGTCGCCTCCGTCGCGGGTCGCGGCGCTGTTCTTGTCCCCCGTTGTTTCGTCGAGGGTGGTCGCGCCGGTCATGATCGCCACCGCCTCCTCCATCGTGTGGCTTTGCGGGGTGATGAGGCCCGCGCCACGGCCGAGGCGCTGGATGTAGATCCGGTCCGCGACTTCAAATACCTGCGGCATGTTGTGGCTGATCAAGATGACGGGCAGGCCCCGGCTGCGCAGCCGCTTGATCAGCGCTAGCACCTGGCCGGACTCGCGGACGCCCAGCGCGGCGGTCGGCTCGTCCAGGATGACGACCTTCGAGCCGAACGCGGCCGCGCGCGCGACCGCGACGGCCTGGCGCTGGCCGCCGGACAGGGTCTCCACCTTCTGGGTCATGTCCTGGATCGTCCCGATCCCGAGCTCTTGGAGTTGCTCCTTGGCCGATGCCCGCATGCCGCGGGTATCGAGCATGCGGAGGAACTTGCCGAGCGGCCCCTTCTCCCGGACCTCCCGGCCGAGGTAGAGGTTGCTGGCAATATCGAGGGCCGGGGCGACCGCAAGGGTCTGGAACACGGTCTCGATGCCGGCCCGCCGGGCATCGACCGGGGTTTTGAACTCGACCTTGGCCCCATCCATCAAGATCTCGCCCTCGTCCGGGATCAGGGCCCCGGACAGGCACTTGATCAGCGTCGACTTGCCGGCGCCGTTGTCACCGATGATGGCGAGCACCTCGCCGGGATACAGCTGGAGGCTGACCCCGGCCAGTCCGACCACATGGCCGAAGTGCTTCACCAGCCCGCGTGCTTCGAGCGTCGGCGTCCCCGACCGGACGCGCCCGCCGGGCTGGCCGGCGTTGGCACCGCGAGCGTCTAGTTCGGTGGTCATCGGCGTACCTTTCTGATCCACTGGTCGAGGGCGACCGCGACGATGACGAGGACCCCTTCGGCAAGTACCTGGTAAAGGCTCTGTACCCCGGCCAGCGAGATGCCGCTCTGGAAAACCTGCACGATGAGAGCGCCGAACAGCGTGCCGAGGACGGCGCCGCGGCCGCCGAACAGGCTGGTGCCGCCGATCACGACGGCGGTGATGCTGTCGAGGTTCGCGTTGGTCAGGTTGTTCGTGCTGGCCACCCCGACCCGGCCGATGAGGATCCAGGCCGCCAGCCCGAAGATCACTCCGGCGACCACGTAGACGCTCAGTATCACCCGGTTCGTCTTGATGCCCGACAGCCGCGCGGCCTCCGCGTCGTCGCCCGTCGAGTACACATGCCGCCCCCACGCCGTGCGGGTGAGCGCGAAGCTCGCCACCGCGAACAGCACCAGCATCAGGATCACGCCGGTCGTCAGCTGGTACGGGCCGATGTTCACGTAGTTCCCGGTCCAGATCAGGATCTTCGGCATCGCGGTGGCGTAGACCGACGCGCCATTTGAATACCGCAGGCCGATCGAGATGAAGATGCTCAGCGTCCCGAGCGTCACGATGAACGGCGGGAGCTTGATCCTGGTCACGAGGAAACCGTTGATGAAGCCGGTCAGCGCGCCGACGGCGATGCCGAGGAGCAGCGCCAGCGGTCCCGGGACGCCGTTATTGGCCGCGGTCTGGGCCATCACCATCTGGGCCAGGATCGCGGCCGCGCCGACCGACAGGTCGATGCCGCCGGTCAGGATGATCATGGTCTGGCCGATGGCCAGGGTGGCCAGCACGGCGACCTGCTGGACGAGCAGCGACAGGTTCGTCGCGTTCAGGAACCGGTGGTTGATGAGGGAGAAGACGATGATAGACACGACGAGCACGCTCGCCGGGCCGATCGCGGGATGCCGGTGCAGCGTGTGCTGCAGGCGTGCGCCGAGGTCCTCGCTCCCCCGCACCTCACCGGTTGGCTCGATGACTGCTGTCATGGTCCGATCGTCAGTCCTTTCGCGCACTGAATAGCTGGATTCTGTGCCACGTAACCCCATGCTGCATAGCGGCAATGGCCCGGGTGCCGGGCAGTCCGTGATCCGGGCGGGAGGCCGAGGACTCGGCCTCCCGCCCGGAGGTCAGGTGCCTGCCAGGATCAAGCCTTCCAGCAGACGCCGGCTAGTTGGGTCGTGTTGCCGCTGGGCACTCCGGCGATCGGGCTGTCGGTGAACAGCTGGGTGCCGGTGTTGAAGAAACCGAGGCCTGGCGTCGCGGCGGGCTTCTTGCCGGTCTTGGCCAGGGTGTAGATGGCGCTCACGCCATCGGCGGCCATCTTGCCGGGGAACTGGGCCGAGGTGGCCGTCACCTCTCCGCTCGCGAGGTAGGGCATGACAGCGCAGCCGCCGTCGATCGCGGCCACGATGACGCCGGTCTTGTGCGCGGCCTTGAGTGCTGCCCCGGCGCCCTCAGCGGCCGGCTCGTTGATCGCGTAGACCACGTTGATGTTCGGGTCCTTGGCCAGGCACTGCTCCATCGAGGTCTGGCCGCCGGGCACCGCGCCCTGGGTGGGCAGCTGGCAGGCGATCTTGTAGCTGCCGCTGCCGCCAAGCTGGCCCTTGTAGGTGCCGGACTTGGGCTCGCCGCCGTTCAGGCCGGCGTTGCCGACCGCGATGCCCATGCCGGTCAGGAAGCCGTGATCCCGGCTGATGTCCACCGACACCACCTGGTTGTTGAATAGGTCAAGCATGGCGATGTCCGCGGGCTTGCCGTTGAGCCGCTTGGCGGTGTACTGGCCGATCAGCTGGCCGGCCTGGAAGTTGTTGGTGGCGTAGGTGAGGTCGGCGGTGCTCGGCGGCGTGGGCACGGTGTCGAGCGCTATCACGAACAGGTGGTGCGACTTCGCCTGGTCTAGCGCGGGATTCACGGCGTTGCCGTTCGGCGTGATGATGATGCCCGCGTCTCCGGCGGCGATCGCATTGTCGATGGCGCTGATCTGCGTGGTCGTGTCGCCGTCAGTAGTGCCCGCCGAGATGGTCAGCTTCACGCCGAGGTTCGCCGCGTCGGCCTTGGCGCTGTTCTCCATCGAGATGAAGTACGGGTTGGTGAAGTTCTTGAGGATCAGCGCCACCTGCACCGGGCCGTTGGCCTTAGCCGTGCTGCTGGCAGTGTTCGAGCCGCTCCCGGTCGCGGCGTTGCCGCCGCCACAGGCCGCCAGGGTGACCGCGGCAGCGGCAGCGATGGCGGCGGCACTAACCCATCGAGGTCCGGCCCCGAGTTTTCTGTGAGTGATGTGATGTCGCATCGATGCTCCCTCCGAAGCTTGGAAGATGGGTGCTCGCGATCGAGACAACGTTATCCGGACTTTATACGTCTATTGCCTGACGATGTCAAGGATGTAAAGCGACGGCAGTGAATTTTGCGGCTAAGAATGCACTGACCAGCCGTTTTTACTCGTTTCAGCGGGTGAGACATCGTTATTCCGCACAGCAGGCCGGATCGGTGGCGCGCGAGCGCCAGGACGGCGTGGCCGGCCCGAACCGGGTGGTGTCGCGGAGCCCAGATGGACGCGATTCAGGGCGTTTCATCAGCAGGAAGCCCAGCAGGTGAGCTGTCGGTCTACGGCAGACGGGGTGGCGGACCGGATGTAGCCGCGTCATGGGATAACGATGACTCATGGTATGGGGCTGCCTGCGCCGTACGGGGTCGGGCTTCCGCCCTGCTAACGGTATTTAATTGTGCTGCGGCCGTTCCGGCTCTTGGCCAAGACCAGTATCACAGTCCGGTCTCAGTCAGATATCGTTGTCTCGCATGGAGCCAGGACCTCGTGATCGCCCGGTGGTAACGCCGTTGGCGCCGTTGCGGGCACCGTCGCCGCTGTCCGCCCGGGCCACGATGCGCGACGTCGCGGCTCTGGCCGGGGTAAGCCTCAAGACGGTGTCCCGCGTCGTCAACGGCGCGCCGACGGTGGACACCGGCCTGGCGGCCCGGGTGCGCCGCGCGGCCGCGCAGCTCAATTACCGGCACAATATGACCGCGAGCAACCTCCGGCGCGGGGACCGCAGGTCCTTCATGATCGGCCTGATGCTCGAGGACGTCAGCAACCCGTATTCGTCGAGCATCTACCGTGCGGTCGAGGATGTGGCGCGGGAGCGCGGAGTGGGCGTGCTGGCCGGCAGCCTGGACGAGGACCCGGTCCGCGAGCGGGAACTCGCCGCCACCCTGGTCGCACGGCGGGTCGACGGCCTGATCGTCATCCCGGCCGGACGCGACCACAGCTATCTCCGCGACGAGCAGGAAATGGGCATGGCCGTCGTCTTCGTGGACCGGCCGCCCGCGCTGCTTCCCGCCGACAGCGTGATGGTCGACAACACGGCAGGCGCGATCGCGGCCGTCAGGCATCTGATCGGCTATGGCCACCGGCGTATCGCCTTTCTCGGCGACCTGACCTCGATCGCGACCGCGCAAGACCGCTACGCGGGATATCGCGACACGCTACGCCAGGCCGGGCTGACCGAAGATCCGTCGCTGGTCCTGCACAATCTGCACACCGCCCAGGCCGCCGAGGCGGCCGTGATCGGCATGCTCAACGATCCCGAGCCCCCGTCGGCGTTGTTCAGCAGCCAGAACCTGATCACCCTGGGGACCGTCCGGGCGCTGCGGGCCTGCGGCGCTCAGAACCGCATCGCCATGGTCGGCTTCGACGACCTGCCGCTAGCCGACATGCTCGATCCGCCCGTCACGGTGGTATCGCAGGACGTCGTGGCCATCGGGACGCTAGCCGCGCAGATCCTGTTCCGCAGGATCGACGGCGACACCTCCGATGTCGAGGCGCACATCGTGCCCACCCGCCTCATCCCGCGAGGTTCGGGCGAGATCCCCGCCTCGTAGATCAGTGCTTTGCCTGGCCGAGTACTTGCGGTCGCGAGAGGGCGGGCTTTTCCAGGGCTCGATTGGCGTGGCGGAACGCCGACGGGACTGGGGGGCGGCAAACCCGCTGCGCTGCCATCTGGAGTCCCGGCGTGCTGGCCTTGCGCCGCACCAGGCCAGCGTGAATAATGTTCGCTGCGCGGCGAAGCCCAGCGGTTAGCCGTTCCAGGTCCAGAGACGCGGCCTACTCACTTTTCGCGCGGACAGATGGTGGTGGTACGTGTCTCGAGAGCGCTGTCCGGTGCTGTGGATCGGCCAGGTAGCCGTGGTTACGCTGCCCCCAGAGATCGACGTAACCAATGCCGACATGGTCCGGGAGGACCTTCTCTCGGTCATGAACCAGGGCGCGGTTTTGCTGATCGCGGACCTGAGCAAGACGACGTTTTGTGATTCCGCCGGAATAAGCGCCATAGTGCGCACATTCAGGCGAGCCGGGGCCAGCGAAAGCGCCCTGCGGCTGGTCGTCAGCACGCCAGCCGTACAGCGAGTGCTCTCGATTACCGGCGTCGACCGCTTGGTCGACATTTTCCCCAGCGTCGCCGCGTCGCTGGCCGGCCCGTACGAGCAGGGTCAGGGAGCCCAGTCCCAGGCGGACAATGCCACCGCGAAAGCCGAGACCGACGCCACCGCGAAGGCAGATACTGACGGCGGCGCCGCCTAGGCCTGTCCTTCCTCGAAGGGCGCCGACCGCGGCGGCTCGCCGGTAATGCTGGTCACGATCGCGCTGGCGATGTGCCGGAGTTTCACATTGCTATTTTGCGAGGCGGACCTCAGGATCGCGAAGGCGCGGACCTGCGTGCAACGCTCGGTGGCCATGATTATCCCGAGCGCCTGATCAATTACCGCCCGCGAAATCAGCGACGAACGCAACTGCTCGATAAGGGCGGTGTGAGAGGCCAGCCTCATGGCGAGCGTCAGCGCGCCCGAGGCATTTTCCGCGAAATTCTCGGCGCGCCGGGCTTCGGCCGTGCCGAACGCCGAGGCCGCGCGCGCATACAGGTTGAGGGCGCCGACCGGCTTGCCGTCCGCGTTCAGCGGCAGCGCCAGGCAGGATCGGATCCCGTGTGAGGCCGCCTGCGCTTCGAAATCGGGCCAGCGCCCCTTGTCGGCGGTGTCCTCGATGCGCACCATGTGGCCGTCGCGCATGGCGTGCAGGCACGGACCGTCGTCGAGTTCGTACTGCGCCTCGTCCACCTGCGCGGCCACTGGGTCACTGCACGCCACGGTGACGGGCCTCCCGTTGGGCTGCATGGTCATCCCGCACGACAGGCCGCCGCCCACCATCCGGGCGGCCAGGACAGCCATCTCATGCAGGAACTGCTCGACGCTTTGCGTGCTGAGCAATGCGTCTTGCAGTTCCTTAAGATCCTCTGCGTCCGTGAATTCCGTCGTGGCATCTGCCCCGAGTTCTCCAGCCATCGGTACACCCATCTTTTGGATACACACCTCGCGCATCCTGGCGTTCGTTCCGTTTTCGATCTCCTACCCTTTTCCAGCAAATCAAACGTCGGCGCCAGCCACTAACCGGAGCTAGCGCAAGGGGCCGATAAAATGTTCGGCCCCGCGGTTGCCGATCACGGGTAAACCCCTTTCTGGGTAAAAGTGTCCTATGTCACACGATTTGCGGCACCGGAAGCGTCAGGACCGACATGACCGGGGATCGCGAGTTGCCGTGGCCCGGGCGGCAGCCGGCTCAGCCCCGGGATTCGACGGCCGCACGGTCGCGCGTCGACGCCGGAGCCGCCAGCTGGTCGTACCCCTAAGATCAATGACACAGAGTTAGTGCCGATGACGGAGTGACACCAGATTCGGACAAATCGTACCGTTTGGCATGTGACGGACGGTGCGGAACATTATGATGTTCCGTGATGCAATTCGAGGGCCGTTGCCGATCGCGGTGCTCACCCAGCCGGTCGCGGGGTCGCCAGCGACGCCGCAAAGTCTGTTGGAGCAAGAATGAAATCCCGCAACGTGCTCATAGCATCGGCAGTCGCGATCATAATGCTGGCCGCAGGATGCTCAGGCGGCTCGGGCGGCGCGCCGAGACTCAAACTCGAGAAGACGAACATCGTCATCGACGCGTTCCCGGCCATCGACTCGGCCGGCCTGTACATCGCCCAGAGAGACGGCCTGTTCGCCGCGCAGGGCCTGCACGTGACGATCGTACCCATCGGGCAGATCCCGCCCTCCACGCAGGACCTGATCAACGGCCAGAACAAGGGCATCTACGACATCACCGCCGGGGATTACGTCACCTACTTCGAAAACGAAGTGGGTGGCCAGGCTCACCTGCGCATCATCGCCGAGTCCTCGTTCTTGCAGCCGAACGTCCTGACCCTGCTCGTTAAGGGAGACTCGTCGATCACCTCGATCGACCAGCTCAAGAACAGGACCATCTCGGTCAACGCGCCGAACGACATCGGCACCCTGCTGGTCGATTCCCTGCTCATCGAGCACGGCATCGCACCGAAGCAGGTGAAGTACAGCAACGTGCCGTTCCCCGGCGTGCAGCAGGCGCTCACGAACAACGCCATCAGCGCGGCGTTCGCCCCCGAACCATTCGTCAGCGCGGACGAGCAGCAGGCCGGCATCGAGGAACTCGCGGATCTCGACCAGGGCTTCACGCAGAACTTCCCGATCCAGGGCTACGCGGTTACCCAGGCGTGGGCGCAGAAGTACCCCAACACCTTGAAGGCGTTCACCACGGCGCTGTCCCAGGGTCAGGAGATCGCCGACACCAACCGCGCCGCCGTCGAAAGCGCCATTGAGCAATACCTGGGTGTCCCGAAGGAGACCGCGGCGTTCATCTCGCTCCCGACCTTCCCGCTGGGGGTCGATGCGGTGCGGCTCCAGCGCGTGGTCAGCGCCATGACCCGATTTGGCCTGCTCCCGGCGGGAACCACGTTCAAGGTCACCAGCATGATCGGCAGCTAACCTGCGCCCGCCTCGCGGGTAGCACGGCCCGCCCGCGCACCTTAGGCGTCAGGCATCGCCATGTCTGGATCGTCGGAGTCCCTGAGAGCTGCTGCGGCCTCCTCAAGGACAGCGTCAAGTGACGCACCCGCGCCGTCGGCGTACAGCTCGGCGAACATGCCCGCGACATCGGCGAGGCCGAGCGCGGCTTGTTCCACCGCAGCCGGGCCGCCCTCTGCCGCCACCTCGGCCAGCCTCTGCGCCACGGCATCCTGACGAAGCTCGTCGCAGGCTCCCTGCCAGGCCGCCATCAGGCTGATGGCGGCCTCCCAGCCCTGGGCCTTTCCGCTGGCCATGTGAGCATTGTGGTGCAAGCTCACTGTGTGTACAAATTGAAATATGCAATGGCATTGTCCTGGGTGATGGATGAATCATGGAGCTCCGGCAACTCGAGCACTTCGTCGCCGTGGCCGAGGAAGGCCACTTCACCCGGGCGGCCAGCCGCTGCCACATCAGCCAGTCGGCGCTGTCCACGTCCATCCGCTCGCTGGAGCGAGAGCTGGGTTCTCCCCTGTTCGTGCGCACGACCCGCACGGTGGCACTGACCGATGCCGGGCGGGTCCTGCTCGACGAGGCCAGGCGAACCCTGGCGGCGGCCGCCTCCGCCCGTGAATCGGTCCAGGCCGTTCAGGGGCTGCTTCGTGGCTCGCTGCAGGTCGGTGGTATCGAGACGCCCGGGATGCTCGATCAGGCGGCCCTGCTGGCCAGCTTCCGTGATCTTCATCCGGCGGTGGACATCCGATATATGCGCGACACCAGCATGGCCCTGGTCCCCGAGGTCGCGGCCTCCCGGCTCGACGTCGCGTTCGTCTCGCTGCCCCGGCAGCTGCCGGAACCGGTGCTGGCCATCCCCCTGATGATCCAGCCGATCCTGTTTGTCTGCCGACCCGACCACCCGCTGGCAGGCCGCAAGCGCGTCACGCTCAGGTCCCTGGCCGAACAGGACTTCGTCGGACCGCTCCCAGGCTGGACCGGGTGTGAGTCCATTGACCGGGTCTTCGCGGGCACCGGGAAGCGGCGGCGAGTCAATTTCGAGGTCAACGATGTCTCGACCATCTTGGACTTCGTTGCCCACGGGCTGGGGGTAACTCTCGCCATAGAGTCTCTGGTAGCCAGCCGGGCAGATCTTCGAGCGATCCCGCTCGTCGGCCCGACCATGACATGGACCCTGGCCGCCATTGCACACCGCCACCACGCCACGCCCGCGGCGCGGGCCTTCATCGCCCTCCTTCCGAAGTTCCGCAGTGCAGGACAAGGCAGGCGAAGGCCCGGTGCCGACCAACGAGCCTGATGGATGAATCATGGAGCTCCGGCAACTCGAGCACTTCGTCGCCGTGGCCGAGGAAGGCCACTTCACGCGGGCGGCCAGCCGCTGTCACATCAGCCAGTCGGCGCTGTCAACCTCGATCCGCTCGCTGGAGCGAGAGCTGGACTCTCGCCTGTTCGTGCGCACGACCCGCAACGTGGAACTGACCGGCGCTGGCCGGGTGCTGCTCAGTGAGGCCAGGCGGACCCTGGCGGCGGCCGCCTCCGCCCGTGAATCGGTCCAGGCTGTGCAGGGTCTGCTGCGGGGCTCGCTGCAGGTCGGTGGCGTTCCGACGCCCGGCTGGATCGATCAGGCGGCGCTGCTGGCCCGCTTCAGTGATCTGCACCCGAGCCTTGCGGTGGATATCCGCTATGTGCGCGATACCAGCATGGCCCTGATCCCCGCCGTCGCGGCCTCCCGGCTCGATGTCGCGATCGTGTCGCTGCCGCGGCAGCTGCCGCATCCGCTGCTGGCCATCCCCTTGGTCACTCAGCCGTTGGTGTTTGTCTGCCGCCCCGACCACCCGCTGGCAGGCCGGAAGCGCGTCACGCTCAGGTCCCTGGCCGATCAGGATTTCGTCGGGGCGCCCCCTGGCTCGACCGGGTATGAGGCCTTGGACCAGGTCTTCGCCGGCACCGGGAAGCGGCGGCGTGTCCCCTTCGAGGTCAATGATCTCTTGACCATCTTGGACTTCGTCGCTCACGGGCAGGGGGTAACTCTCATCCAAGAGTCTCTGGCGGCCAGCCGGCCAGATCTCCGGGCCATCCCGCTCGCCGGCCAGCCCATGATATGGACCCTGGCCGCCATCGTAAGCCGCGACCACGCCACGCCCGCGGCGCGAATGACACCTTTCTCGCCGTCCTTCCGGAGTTCGGCACTACAGGTCAAAGACATGCCCCGGGCCTCGCTGCCGCTGACAGTTAGGCCGCTGAGCTGGGTGGGCGATACTGGGATCGAACCAGTGACCTCCTCGGTGTGAACGAGGCGCTCTCCCGCTGAGCCAATCGCCCGTCGCAGGGCCCGGGCTGCCTGCGGAGGGCCGACGGCCCCCGCGACAGCCTCGTCCCGGCGCTCCCATAGGGTAGCGCATCTTCACGGCGCGCGGCACGCCCGCCACGGCGAAGGGGCGCCACCCCCGTACGCCGCGTCGATCACTCTGTGTAATGGTCAAATCCTGCAAACGTGCGCATCGGAACGCTTTTAATTACGCTCAGTATTGTTATTGAAACGGCTTGTAGATAAATGCATGAGATGAGCGTCACAGGCTATGCAATCCACGTGCCGAAACACTAAACTGCATCAACGTCGTTGCCCGGAGCTGAACAGCATTTGTCCAGGTCAAGGCAATGATCAGGGCCCGTCTTCCGGCTGGGAACGAAAGGCGCAAAGCGGAATGCTTACCACCTGGGAAAACTTCACCCTCCGTGCGCGTCATAGTCGCCAGCCGGTTGCGTCAGATAGGCAGAGCCCGGTTGTCCGGGACCCGGCTAGGTAGGGGTGGGTAGGCGATGAACCGAAGCAGCAGCACCACGATCTCGGCCGAGCTTGGTCTTAGGCTTGTTGTCCCACAGCAAACGATTGTCCCACTTGTGGCCAGTATGTACTACAGCGGCAACGACCCCTACGCGGTGCGCATGGCGTTCCATGTCGGCACTGACGAGCCGGTCGAGTGGATCTTCGCTAGGGACCTGCTGGCCGCGGGGATCGAGTCGCGGCAGGGTGAGGGAGACGTGCAGGTGTGGCCCTCGGCAATGTCCTGCGCAGAAACCGACGACCTGGATGTCATCGGATCGGCGCAGACCCAAGGGCCCCAAGGGACCAAAGGAGGCGGGGGAAAGGTCCTGAATATTGAGCTGTCGTCCCCATTCGGCCAGGCGCACTTTGAAGCGCCGGCGCAGGCGATGTCGGCGTTCCTCCAGCGCACTTATCAAATCGTTCCCGCTGGTAAGGAAAGCGGCTACATCGATATTGAAGCGGAGCTAAACGAACTACTCCGCAACGCGTAACGAAGCCGCTCGGGTCATCGCCCTTCGGGCCGAGACAGCCCCGGTCCACTCCCCCGTGGTGGGCCGGGGTCACTTTTCGTGACGAGGGGCGCTTACCGGAAGGACGGGGAGTTTTCCGCGGCGACCCGGCAGATCTCCGGGAGCAGGTCGTTGACGGCGGCGAGCTGGGCGGCTACCTCACGGTCGACGTCCATCCGGGGCACCGACGAGCGCACCACGGCGTGCACGGCCCGCAGCGGGACGCTCGGCTCGGCCACCTCGGCGCGCAGGTCGATTCCCTGGGTGGCGCAGCAGATCTCTACCGCCAGGCAGGCGCGTACGTTGCCGACGACCTCGCGCAGCTTGCGGACCGCGGTCCAGCCCATCGACACGTGATCTTCCTGCTTGCCCGAGGTCGGGATCGTGTCCACGCTGGCCGGGTGGGCGAGCACCTTGTTCTCGCTGACCAGCGAGGCCGCGGTGTACTGGGCCAGCATGAAGCCGGAGTTGGTGCCGGCCGCGGGGGCCAGGAACGGCGGCAGGCCGCGGGAGAACGCGGGGTCGAGCATCCGGTCCACCCGCCGCTCGCTGATGGAGGCAAGTTCGGCCACGGCCATGGCGAGCATGTCGGCGGCGAACGCGAGCGGCTCGCCGTGGAAGTTGCCCGTGGTCATGACCTCGCCGTCCGGCACGATGACCGGGTTGTCCACCACCGCGCCCAGCTCGATGGTGAGCACCTGGCGGGCGAAGGTGAGCACGTCGCGCACCGCGCCGTGCACCTGCGGCGCGCAGCGCAGGCAGTACGCGTCCTGCACCGCGTGCCTGCTGTGCCGGTGGCTGGCCAGCAGCGGTGACCCAGCCAGCAGCCCGCGCAGGTTGGCCGCGCTGACCAGTTGCCCCGGATGCGGCCGGATCACCTGGACCCGCTCGTCGTAGGGCCGGTCGGTGCCGAGCAGCGCCTCGACGGACAGCGCGCAGGCCACGTCGGCCGCCTGCACCAGCATCTCGGCGTCGTGCACCGAGAAGGCGAGCAGCGCCTGCATCGGTTCGGTGCCGTTGACCAGCGACAGCCCTTCCTTCGGGGCCAGCGTCAGTGGCTCGAGCCCGTGCTCGCGCAGCACCTCGGCGGCCGGGCGCCCGGCCAGCGGCTGGCCGGCCGACCGCAGCCGGCCCTCGCCGATCAGCGGCTGGGCCAAGTGCGCGAGCTGCGCCAGGTCGCCCGAGGCGCCTACCGAACCCTTGCCCGGGATGACCGGCAGCAGGTCGAGCGAGAGCAGCTCGAGCAGCCGGGCGGGCAGGTCCGCGCGTACCCCGGAGTACCCGGCCGCGAGCGTCCGGGCCCGCAGCAGGAGCACCGCGCGCACGGTCTCGTCGTCCAGCGGCACGCCGGTGCCTGCCGCGTGCGAGCGCACGATCGCACCCTGCAGCGTGGTCAGGTCGGCCTCCCCCACCGGCGTGTCGGCCAGCGCGCCGAACCCGGTGTTCACCCCGTACACGGGCGCGCCGCCGCTGAGCGCCTTGACCACCACCGACCGGCTCACTTCCATCCGCCTGGGCACGTCCGCGCCCAGCGTGGCCCGTGCCTGGCCGTGCGCCACCGCGACGACATCCTCCACGGTCAGCGCGCTTCCGTCCACTACGACTTCTCGCATGGTCGACAGCTTCTCACAAGGTCCAGCCCGAAGGTGAGGGCCAGGCCCTCGGCGCCCGCGGGGGTGATGCGCGGCGCTGGGTGATTGGGTTCCAGTCGATGCAGGTACCGGCGAAGGCACGACGCGAGCGCCGTATTTCACCGATATTCAGGCCGAACGAACCAAACGTCCTCGCTCCGGCCCCGGTTACTTCGAAGCGAGGGGCGGGCGTATCACCGCGGTCCGTTCGGCCCCATGATTTTTCCTGGAGCAGGCATGGCGGGAGGCCTGATCTGAGGTTGAGAGGGGATCTGAGTTTGCGCGAGCGGCAGGATCGGCTACAGTTCTGAACGCACCCAGGTGCGATGCGGACGTGGCTCAGTTGGTAGAGCATCACCTTGCCAAGGTGAGGGTCGCGGGTTCGAATCCCGTCGTCCGCTCTCGAGGGTCCGTACGCCCTTGCGGCGGAGTGGCCGAGTGGCTTAGGCAAGGGCCTGCAAAGCCCTGTACACGGGTTCGATTCCCGTCTCCGCCTCCCTGATCTCCTTGAACGAGAAGCGGCACGGTCACCGATGTGCATGGCGACCGTGCCGCTCCGCTGTAATGCGCCGGGTCAGGGATAACTGGTGATGTCGACCGGAGTGGTGTTGGACGGCGTTGCCCCTCCTGTCTCGTTGATGACGTGCTCGATCACGCCGACCCCGCCGAGGGACACGGTGAGGATGTCGTGGAACTGGACGCCCGACGTATTCGGGGACTCGAAGGCGTGGTCCGCGACCACCGACTTGTTGACGTTGAAGAAGCAGTAGCTGCCCATCCCGTACGCCTGGTGGGAGGTGACGGCGGGACCCACCTCGTAGGCGGCGTAGCCGTTGGATGACCCGTT
>WNFC01003505.1_pt1 | contig 23631 bp, 27 predicted proteins | sample 5400541 | NCBI WGS metagenome assembly WNFC01 (sample SAMN13153342, study PRJNA577476) | soil metagenome | isolation source: 120 cm saprolite under Douglas fir tree site 2 hole 2 replicate 1 | place: USA:California | collected 2015-04-18
GCTCGAGCGCGGCAGAACTTCATCGCATCCGGCAGCCTGCGCTTGCGCAGCAAGCTCTTTTTGCACGTGCGACAAAAATCCAACCACGCGAACGTCCTTCCGCGCCTGCCGCAACTGTTCAATCGCCGCGATGGGCTGGCTCCGCGCGTTCAAGTCCACGATGACGAGTTTCGGCTCACTCGCCATAAGTCCCATTAACGCCTCGCCACTCGTCGCCACTTTTACTTCCACGCCAAGGAGCTTGGCGGTTTCCGCCAGCTTCATCTGGAAGAACAAATCGTCCATCAGCGCCACGACTCTGCCCATTTCGCCCCGCCCCTTCTTAACTGCTCCTCAGCGACTGCCCTGTTATTATGCGTCTGTTCTTCCCAGCGGAGCCCGCTCCCCGGTAAGATGCAGCTTCGCACTTAAACGATGAGCGCTCATCCCGAAGACGCCCGCCTTGCCGCTTCCGGGTCTCGCGACGTTACTCTCTACACGCGTCCCGGATGCCACCTCTGCGACCAAGCCAAGTCTGCCATCTCGCCGCTCTTACGCGAATTCGGCGCCGCCCTCCGGGAAGTCAATATAGATTCCGATCCTGTGCTAAGGGAGCGCTACGGTTGGGACGTTCCCGTGATCTTCATCGGCTCGCACAAAGCCGCCAAACATCGCGTGGACTTGGTGCAACTCCGTCGGCAGCTTCAAGATGCCGGAACGGGCTGAAATCCTCAGCCAAAATTTCGTGGCAGAAAATCAGTGAGCCTAGTGCCCGCCACCAGCCTCGTGCGCGCCGACGGTTTCGTCCGGCACGGCCCCTTTGCGGCCTTTGACGCGGTCGTAAACGCTGACCTGGCTGACGGAACCTAGCGCTTCATTGTAAAAAGTTGGAATGCCCAAAGCCGTGCGCAGTTCTTCGTTGAACTTCCGCAGGTTTTGCAGATGCGTAGCGAGCGCCGGCAATTTCAGTCCTTCGTCGGTAAGCAAAAACTTCTGGTAGCCGGCGTCCCACAGCCGCGTGAACTGGCCCTTCAGCATGATGGTGGGACTAATGGTCATCTGGTAGAGGTCGTCGGTGCCCTTGCGGAACTCCGCGCCGCAGCCGTACTTTTCGACGCGCACCACGCCGCGCGTGCTGCCCACGGCAAACCCCAGCGCCGCCAGACTCTCGATTGCTTTTGGTGAAAACCGTTCTTCGATGTTCCACATGGTCTTTTCAGGGTAATGAATGCTCGCGATTCTGTAAAGGTAACTCGCCGGCCCGCCCGCCCGAGCAAAGCGGTCTCCCGAGGGCCTGTGAATTACCTGTGGATTTCATCTGAATGGGCTTTCAGGTCAAATTCACCTGTCCGACGCCCAATTCTTCAACCTCTTTAATCACCCAAGCTTTGATGCACCGAACAACAACATCAGCTTGAATCTTTGTTTCGGTCCCAACCTTCAAACAAGCCAGGCTAATGGGTGTACGTGGCAGGGCAAAGTTCCAGCTTTGTCACCCCGCAACAAAGTCATTTAGCGACAGCACGGCCCCCTTTGGAGCGGGATTCGTTCAGGCTACCATCGGCAGTCCACGGTTGATTCAGTTTGCTTTGCATCTGAACTTTTAGTGATTGGTAATGCACGCACCAGACGACATTCGGGCCAGCTTCCGGCGGGCAATGAATTTATCCCCTTTGTTTTCAAGCGATTCCGCACTCTTTGCCCAAAAATCACAAGGGTGGCAGGCCAAAGCTACTGCGAACCAGCGTTCCATCCCTCCTCATCTAAGTAGGTCTCCTATCTCTGGAGTAGGCCCGCGCATCCAATTCGGAGTAATATGGTCGGATATCGGCGCATTGCATCACACGGAGGCTCGTCTAACTGAGGGTCATGGCTACCACGGGACACATTGCCGCATCCCCCCGCGAATCAACGGTTCAGGAAGGGGCTCAGCAGGGCCGGACAGGGGAATCCCTCCTGGATCGGATTGGCAATACACCCTTGCTCCAGTTGGAGCGGGTTGTCCGGGAATTTCCAAACGCCGAATTTTGTGCCAAGGCCGAGTGGTTCAACCCTGGCGGATCCGTGAAAGATCGCCCCGCGCTCAGCATGATTCAGGCCGGTCTCGCCAGCGGGGCGCTGCGACCCGGCAAGACTATCATTGACGCGACCAGCGGCAACACCGGCATTGCCTATGCGATGGTCGGAGCAGCGCTTGGCTTTGCCGTGCAACTTTGCTTGCCGGACAGCGCTTCGCACGAACGGAAGCGCATCCTCGCTGCCCTTGGCGCGGAGCTTGTGATCACACCCGGCGACGAAGGCACCGACGGCGCGATTCGCAAAGTACACGAAATCGTCGCGGGAAATCCTGAGAGATATTTTTACCCTGACCAGTACAGTAATCCCGCAAATTGGCAGGCGCACTATCGCACCACGGCGAACGAGATTTGGCGGCAGACCTCCGGCCGCATCACGCATTTTGTAGCAGCACTGGGTACTAGCGGCACTTTCGTCGGAACGACTCGGCGTCTCAAAGAACTTAATCCTCGAATCCGCTGCGTGAGCCTGCAGCCTGACGCATCCTTCCACGGCCTGGAAGGCTGGAAGCACATGCCGACGGCGATCCGGCCGGCGATTTACGATGACGCGCTCGCCGATAAGAATTTGGCGGTCTCCACGGAAGGGGCTTACCGGCTGGTAAAACGTCTGGCGCGCGAAGAGGGCTTGCTTGTCAGTCCCAGCGCGGCGGCAGCGTTGCTGGGTTGCTTCCAGGTGGCCTCGGAAATTCCGAAGAGCGAGCACGCCGTGATCGTGACCGTGTTTGCGGATTCTGCTTCGAAGTACCTGAACGAACGTTTCTGGGACGAAGAATAGTTATGGCGGACGCAAGTACAGTCTGGATCAGCGGGCACCTTGCGGAGAAGATCCGTGCGCATGGCGCGGAAACTTATCCGCACGAATGCTGCGGCGCGCTGCTTGGACGCGATTCGAGCGCCGTCCTGGAGAGCGATCCGGCAAAGGACGCGTCCGCGCGGGAGATCCTGCAACTTTTTCCGCTCGTCAATCGGCGAGACGATTCGCCGCGCAACCGATTTTCTGTGGCTCCGGAAGACGTCCTGGCAGCGGAAAAGGCGGCGCGTGAGCAGGGCCTTGAAGTGGTCGGCTGGTATCATTCACATCCCGACCATCCGGCACGGCCTAGCGAATATGACCGCGATCATGCCTGGCCGTGGTATAGCTACATTATCGTCAGCGTGCAAAATGGCGCGCCACAGGATATGACCTCCTGGCGTTTGAACGATGATCGCGCCGAGTTTTCGGCCGAAGGGATTGAGATTCGCCACCACGCCGCCGTGTAGGCAGGTGGTTTCAGCGTAACGGAGAAATGAAATGCCCGTGAAAGTAATGATTCCATCGCCGCTTCGCCCCTATGCGGGGAAGCGTGACTCGGCCGAATTCAGCGCCCGGACTGTCGGCGAAGCGCTCGGCCATCTGACCACAGAATTCGGGGAGTTGCGCAAACATCTCTTTACCGAAGACGGCAAGCTGCGCAGCTTCGTGAACGTGTATGTGAACGATGAGGATATTCGTTATCTCGCGAAGGAAAATACACCTACGAAAGATGGAGATACGATCAGCATTATTCCATCCATCGCGGGCGGCATTCAGACCGGAACTCGCCATTCCGAGCGAGGCGACCGAAGGTTCCGACCTTGTCGGAAGGAATCTCGCTTGGTCTTCGCGATCGACAATGGAATAACATCATAGGAAAGTAAGGGAACGCAATGGCCACAACCGCACAGCCGCAGACCGGCGCAAAGCCGGCTGCGAGCCTTTCCAACGAAGAAATTCTTCGCTACAGCCGCCACCTCATCATGCCGGAAGTCGGCATGGAGGGGCAGCTCAAGCTGAAGAACGCCAAAGTGCTGCTCATCGGCACGGGCGGGCTCGGCGCACCGCTGGGTTTGTATCTTGCGGCCGCGGGCGTCGGCAACCTCGGACTAGTTGACTTTGACGTCGTCGACTTCACCAATCTACAGCGCCAGGTTACGTTTGGCACCAGCGACGTCGGCAAGCCGAAGAGCGAAGCCGCGCGCGCGCGCCTTGCTAACCTTAATCCGGACATTCAGATCCAGTCGTTCGAGACGCAACTGACCAGCGCCAACGCGCTCGAACTCTTCAAGGACTTTGACGTCATCGTCGACGGGACCGATAATTTTCCCACGCGCTATCTCGTCAACGACGCTTGCATTTTGCTGGGAAAGCCAAACGTGTACGGTTCGATTTTCCGGTTTGAGGGGCAGGCCACCGTGTTCGGCATGCCCGATGGCCCGTGTTATCGCTGCCTCTATCCTGAACCGCCTCCGCCCGGGCTTGTGCCTTCTTGCGCGGAAGGCGGAGTCCTCGGCGTTCTGCCCGGAATCGTCGGCTCCATCCAGGCGATGGAAACAATCAAGCTGATCCTCGGCCGAGGGGATCATCTCGTGGGACGCTTGCTGCTGTTTGACGCTCTTGGAATGAAGTTCCGCGAGCTCAAGCTCCGCAAGAATCCGAATTGCCCGATGTGCGGCGCGAATCGAACAATCACAAAGCTGATCGATTATTACCAATTCTGCGGCGTACGCGGCGAAGAAGCCCCCGGCCCGGCCGTGCAGGTGCCGGAAATCACTCCGCGCGAACTCAAAGCCAGGCTCGATCGCGGCGATGATTTATTCATTCTCGATGTGCGCGAGCCCCACGAATACCAGATCTGCAATCTCAAGGGGCATCTGCTCCCGCTCGGGGAGCTGACGCGGCGCGTCCACGAACTGGATTCATCGCGGGAAATCGTGGCCCATTGCCGCAGTGGGAAGCGCTCCGCCGAAGCCGTAGACTTTTTGCGCAAGGCAGGCTTCCGCAAAATCCTCAACCTGAAAGGCGGCATTCTCGCGTGGTCCGACGAGGTTGACCCGTCCGTTCCAAAGTACTAATTCGGCTCCAGAAATTTGCGTCACGTGATGAGAGCGCTCTGGCCTCGGGGCGCTCCTCATTTGTGCTTGTCGCTGCGCGCAAGTGTGGGCATACTCGCAATTGCTCAGGAGAAATAATGGCGGCCACGAAAATTACAATCAATCACAACGGATCTATCCGCGTCGAAGGCGACTTCGAGATCGTCGATCCTGAGGGCAAACCCTTTGGCCTGGCCGGGCGGACCACCATCGGGCTCTGCCGTTGTGGGCACTCCGCGAACAAGCCCTTCTGTGACAGTTCCCATAAGACTTGCGGATTTGCCGACACTGTGGCTGCCCGAGAGCTGCCTCCTCCCAAGCCGAAGCTTTAGCGCGCGCGAGGTCGGCTAGCCAATTGTTTCAAGTGTTGAGACTGTCTCAGTCTGAGACGGTCCTGAATTGCTTCTTGATACTGGTCATATGCCCGGTAACTCTAACGAAACAAAAATGATAGCGACTTAATCCGCCAATCGTGGCAATCGCAGAGTCTCGCCGTTGTCCCAAGGATTTCCTGACTCCCTGACACACGTCCATAAACTATTTAATTACAAGGAATTACGAGAATGAATTTCCAGCCGGAAAAGGGCACAAACTTGCTTGCCTTGGTAGTTTGCAGCTTTTCTTAGGGATTTGGGGGATTTTGTGGGTGATTGGGGCAAGATCATCGGGTTTCTCGGCGGCGACCGCGATTCGGCCTCCGCGCGAAATGTTCATAAGCAAGTCCTGCTCGGCTTCGGAGCGATGTCCCTTGCCCTCTTTCTCGCCGTAATGTTCTATTTGAGGCAAATCAGCATCGCAGGCTCACCACAAAGCTATCTGTATCTAGAAGTTGGCGGCACGCTCGTGAGTTTCTGCTATGCCGCCAACGCCCTTGTCCGCTTCCGCGGGACCCATGATCGAACCGCATTGATCCTTGCCTTTGGATTTGTGCTCTCGGGAATCATTGAGACCGCCGGCTGTTTTGGGCTGAACGACTCGTTAATCTCAGGCGCCCTGTCGCTCTCCAGTATCCCCATGGGTTGGATGGTGAGCCGCACATTGCTCGCCATTCTATTGCTCTCCGCCATCGCTGTCGAGCGCTACATGCCCACCGCACGGCAGCCTAGTAAGGAAACCGCCGCGGGCCTACTGGTCGTTGCCCTGGCTGCCTACATGACGAGCGCGGCGTTTCTTGCCGCTCCCGCCGCGCCCGTCGCACATGCCGCGAACTGGTTGTCCCGTCGTTGGGACTTGCTTCCGGCAGGGCTGTTCTTGATCGCCGCGGTCGGTTTTCGCCAGCGCCTTAAGAACGGCAGAGTCAAGAAGGGCACCGCCAGCCTCTTCGATCACTCTCTTTTTATCGTGGCCTCGCTCAACGTCGTCTGCCATGCATCCGCGGCATTTTCCCGGCAGCTTTTCGATGGTCCGTTTTTTCTGGCGGAGTGGAGCAAGACGCTCAGCTACATCGTCATGCTCTCCGGCGCGTTGCTGGATCACGCTCGTCTTTTCGAACAAGTGCGCTCAATGGCCGTCACCGATCCACTCACGGGGTTGTCGAATTACCGCCGGCTCATCAGCGTTCTCGAAGCGGAGCTTGACCGTTCGCGCCGCACGCAGCGCCCTTTCAGCGTCGTGCTTCTCGACATGGATGGCCTCAAGATCATCAACGATCAGTACGGGCATCTGACCGGCAGCCGCGCGCTGGTGCGTATCTCCAAAATTCTGCGCAACCATTCCCGCGCGATTGACACGGCCGCGCGATACGGTGGCGACGAATTCGCTCTGGTATTGCCAGAAGCCGGCAAGGACGTCGCGTCGCGCGTCGTCTCTCGAATCCGCGAGCGTCTCTCCGCTGAACCGGAGCATCCTAAGCTTGCTGTCAGCGCGGGAGTCGCGGCTTTCCCTGAAGATGGCGACTCGCCGGAGAAACTTCTTGGCTCCGCGGACCGCGCGCTCTATGCCATGAAGCACCATGGAAGGAGCAGCGTTCAAAATCTCACGCGCATTGCCGCGTGCCTGTGAGGATGCACAAAACCATGCCTCACGCGAAGAGATTTACGTTTCACAGGGTCGAACGGCGCATCCCGATGGAAATTCCCGTTCTGATTGACGGCCATCGCGGAGCGCCAGGATCGGAATCGACTTTTACAGAGAATGTGAGTGCGCGTGGCGCGCGCGTGGTAAGCGTGCGCCGTTGGGAACAAGGCGAACCATTGGTATTCGCCTCGCGCACTGGAGAGTTTCGCTCCTCGGGTCGTGTTGCTTACTGCCAACCATTGCAAGGCGACGGCTTTGCCATCGGCGTGGAGTTCCTCGAGCCAAAGGGGCGATGGATTGTTCAATCCCCAAAGATAGCTTGACGTAAAACGGCGAGCGGATAGGAGGGAAACGCCTGGAACAAAAAGAGAAGACAGAAAACTGGTGCAAAATTACAAGAAAGACCGAGGCGCTTAGCGGAACTCAAAAGATCCGCTAAGCGCTTCAACTTTTAATCCCGCTTTGCCTCGCTGTGGAGATCGCTGTCGTGGAATTTGACCTGCCTGTAACCCGGAAAGGAGCTCGTGTCAGTGCTGAACTTAAACTGCTCAGCCCCTCTTGTTTTTTTGCAAAATGTCCTCGTAGACGCGAATCGTGTTTTCGACCATGCGGCCGGCCGAAAACCGCTGCTCCACCTCGCGGCGGCCCGCACCGCTGAGATTCTTTCGAAGCCCTTCATCGTTGATCAGCCGCAACATCATACCGGCAAACTCCCTGCCATTGGGCTCCGCGACCAGTGCGGTTCGTTCACTATCCACCACCTCACCGAGCGCTCCGCGCTTTGTCGAAATGCAAGGCAGTCCTGCAGCCATCGCAGCTTGCAGAGCGGTTCCCAGTCCCTCGAACTCTGACGGAAACACAAATGCATCGAGCGCGGCATAAACCTGCGCGACATCCGCTACGAATCCGGGAAAATGCATTGCCTCTGACTGCCCGAGACGCTTTGCAAGCGCCTCCAATTCCGCGCGGCAAGAGCCATCTCCCGCGAGTAACAGCCGCACTTCCGGGTGTGACGCCCGCACGAAAGGAAGAGCTTCGATCAAATGCCGTTGTCCTTTTTCCGGCACAAAAACGCTGACGCATCCAAACAAGAACTCGTTTTCTCGCACGCCCCAGTGCTTTCGCGCGCTGCTTCGTTGTTCCGGTGTTCGCAACGGAAAGATTTCCACGCCCTCATTCACGATCGAAATCCGCTCTGCTGCGATGCCTGAATTGGTCAGACTTTGCGCCACATCTCTGCTGTTCGCGACGAACCGTTCCACGGCACGGTATCGCGCGCGCGACACAGCATTTTGCTGGAGTGGGAATCCGATCCTGCGTGAAAGTAAAAGCGGAACCTGCTTATGCGACTTCGCCAGCCAGGCCGCTGTCAACGCGTGTGGCTCATTCAGATGAACAAGTTCGAATCTTCTCCTTGCGATCAAATCGCGCAGCGCGCGAGCAGCCCAGCCGCGTAAGCCGAATCGCGGAACTTGATGAACAGTGATTCCACCTTCCGAGGCACGAATCGCAAGGGGCGAATCCTGCGCTGCCAACAGCTCAACCTCATGGCCGCGCTCGCGCGATCCACAAAGCGTCAGCAGCGCCTGGCTTTGTCCGCCGCGCCATTCCCGCTCCAGATCCACGTAGAGCACTTTCATGGTGTCCGAGCCCCGCCCGCGCGGCGCTCCGCTTCGACGAGCTTCCCGAGTTTCTTGAATTTCAGCCACGTACCGCGCGCTGCCATCCGCGAGATGAGCCATCCGCGATACCCGTCGAGAAACCCGAGGTACAACACGTAATTCTGAAACCAGCTCCAAGGCGAGGCCAGCCACATAGCTGTTCTCCAGCCTCGCTTCCCTTGGGAGAACAACTCCTGTGCCATTACCGTTGTGTAGCCCTCGACTTTGGCTTCATGCTCTGCGAATGTGCGGATCGTGTAGTGCAGCAGGTTCCCACTCAGACGGCCCGCCTTTCCTTCGAAGCGCAGGGCGGAGTGGATCATTCCAGAAAAGCTCGCTTTGTCTCTCCGGTAGAGTCTTCGCTGAAAATCCGGATACCATCGCGAGTGGCGGATCCACGCGCCGAGGTACCACGTGAGGCGCGCCATTTCGTAAACCGCGAATTTCGGCTCGCGCTGTTTCCACTGCAGCAGGGAATTGCGCAGTTCACTGCTCAGCTCTTCATCGGCATCCAGCAGAAAAATCCAGTCGTGCCTGGCGCGCGAGGCCGCATAGTTTTTCTGATCGGCGTGATTGGTGAAGGACCTTTCAAAAAAGGAAACGCCTTGCCCATTGGCAATTTCTGCGGTGCGGTCCGTGCTTCCCGAATCCACCACCACAATTTCGTCGGCGATTCCATCAAGCGAAGTGAATGCGCGCGGCAGGTTGTGTTCTTCATTGAGCGTAATCAGGCAGGCGGAGAGGTGGTTCATCGGACTCCGGGTGGATTTAGCAATCGCCGTTAGTATCTCACAAGGGCAAACGGAGGAACTGGAGGCGGGTGAAGCCGCTTTGCGTGGACGGGAGTCTGATTATTTCCGCTGAAAATTTACCCGGATCAGGCTTCCGCCGATCCGAAACTCGGTGCCGTCCTGCAACATAGCCGCGCGCACGCGTTCTTCGTCGAAGAAAGTGCCGTTGGTCGAATCCATGTCCTTGAGGTTGATGTACGTGTCCCGCACTTCCAGCAGGCAGTGATGGCGGGAAATTTCAGGATCATTCAGCGGAATGTCCGCGCCTTTGCGGCCCAGCACGACACGCGGCTTGCCGAGCGTGTGCTTCTCGCCTTTCGAAGGCCCCGACAGAATGCTGAGCACGACGTTCGCTTTTTCCGGCAGCCGCAGTCCTGGATCCGGAGGCGGCAAGTTCAGATTCGAACTGCTAGCGTTTGCCCTTGCAAACGAGGGAAGCGGAGACATCACCACGGTGGAATCGACGCGCCGCTTGATCTCCACGATCGTGGTCTTTCTGCATTTCGAACATTTGAACTGCACCTTCGAATGGCCGCCGAACTCCACATCCTTCAGCAAATGCTCCGCCCCACAATGAATGCACGCTGTCTGCATACTTCAAAATTAACACCATCCGAAGCGCTTTGCAGGACCCCGGAGAATGTTCGGGCGCAAAGGTAAATCCGCGCCGCCTTGGCGCCGTCCGCGTTCTGAACCCGTCCGTGACCGAAGACTTGTGCTACGATTAGAATTCCAGACCAGACAGGAGAGCGTGTGTGGCCGAGCATATTTCGCGCAAAGAACTGAAGCAGGACAAAATCAAGGAAACCATCGAGCATGGCGCCGAAGCCGTCATCTCTCACGGACAGTTCACGCTTATCGTCGTGGTTGTTGCTCTGGTAGTGGCCCTCGGCTATGGCGGCTGGCGGTTTTATATCGATCGCCAGACCGTGGAAGCGTCTGCCGCCTTCGATATTGGCATGAGGGCATATCAAGGCCGCATCGCCTCGGCTCCTGACCCCGCCGAACCCACTGAGCCCTTCTATGCCGATGAACCTGCGCGCGCGCAGGATGCTTCGCAAAAGTTCACCAAGGTTGCGGACAAATATCCCAGCACGAACCCCGGAAAACTCGCTCGCTACTATTCCGCGCTTTGTCTCGAGGACCTCGAACGCCACAACCAGGCGCTCGAAGAATTGAAGAAGATCATCGGCGGCAGCGACAAAGAGCTGGCCTCCATGGCGCAGTACCAGATGGCGATCATTTACTCGCGGACCGGCAAGGCCGATGATGCGGTCAAAATCTTTCGTGCTTTGGCGGACAAACAGAGCGCGCTTGTGCCGCGGCCACTGGTGCTGCTGGAACTTGCCGGCCTCCTTCGCAATTCCAACCCAAAAGAGGCCGCAAGCATCTACCAGCAGATCAAGAAGGAATTCCCTGACACCACGATTGCGGATCAAGCCGATCGCGGCCTGGATACGCTTTCGCCGAAATCCTGATCCGCTCCGCGCATAAGAATTCGCGCGGGTGGCCGGAATATGACGGAGCGGCCCATCGAACCAGTTCCCACTCTTGCTCCCTGGGCGATGCGCGTGGAACAGTCTCGCGGCCGGCGCCATCTGGAGCCGCCCCATCCTTACCGCAGTGACTACGCGCGCGACCGCGATCGCATCATCCATTCCCGCGCTTTTCGCCGCCTTGAAGCCAAGACGCAAGTTTTCACTACGCGCTATTCGGACCATTTCCGTAATCGCCTGACGCACACACTGGAAGTCGCGCAGATTGCCCGCACCGTCGCCGCGGCGCTGGGACTGAACACCGAGCTCGCCGAAGCGCTCGCTCTCGTCCATGATATCGGCCATCCGCCGTTCGGCCATGCCGGCGAACGGAAGCTCGACGAGTTGATGCGCGCGCGCGGCGGCTGTTTCAATCACAATCTGCACGCACTGCGCATCGTTGAACAGTTCGAACAGCGTTACCTCGATTTTCCCGGCTTGAATCTGACGTTTGAAGTTCGGGAAGGCATCATCAAGCACTCACGCGATTATTCCGCCGCGGAATTTCCGCAGCTTGCCGAATACCTTCTGGATTTGCGTCCTCCCCTTGAGGCCCAGCTTATCGATTGCGTTGATGAAATCGCTTACAACACCGCGGATCTTGATGATGCGCTCGAAGCGCAGCTCCTCGATATCAAGGTTCTTTGCCATGAAGTTCCGTTTTTTGGCGAAGCCTATGCGCAGGTTGACGCCGGCCATCCCGCCGCGCGGGAAAAACTCAAATTCAACGAGGCATTGAAACGCCTCGTCGATCAACTTGCTACCGATCTGATCAACACGACAAAATGGTTGCTTACGGATTCCGGCGTCCGAACGATAGACGATATCCGCGGGGCCGGAATTCGTCTGACGAGGTTCAGCGAAAAACGCGGGGCGCAAAACGCTCAGCTCAAGCGTTTTCTCTACACCCATGTTTACGAGCGGCCCGAAATCACAGAAGACCGCGACCGTTCTGTCCGATGCCTCGATGAACTTTTTGCTTACTACGTCGGATCGCCAGGTACGATGCCTGCTTCTTATGAGGAGCTTGCGCAGATGGCGCCACGTTATGTGGTTGTTTGTGATTACATCGCCGGCATGACCGATCAGTTCCTGCTTCGCCAGCATTCAGACCATTTAGGCAGCTCTTCTGGGGGGTAAATCTGCCACGTCTCGTTGACTACAGGAAAAATCATCTGCCAAACCTGAGCAAAATCCTGGAATCCCTGGAAAAATTGTACGGGCCGCGGAGGACCGGGGATAGCGATGTGCAGTGAAATGGAACGTCCCGCACTTTTGAGAATGAAAGTGCGGGGCGTTCCGTCGCGATTGAGAAATTTCTAATAGGGCTCGATTAGGCGGTTCGATCCTAGAATCTAATAAACGGTCCGAAAGCAACACGCGGATTGTGATGCGTACTGCTGGCGAAGTAAATTTCATCGCCTGCCTCAAGTCGTAGACCCAGCGGACCTATATGGCCTTCCAGTCCAGCGCCTGGATAAAGCGCTCCGCTCACGTTGTTCGCGCGCAGGTTCTGAATCGAGCTTATGGCTGTGCCCACGCTAACAGGCCGGGGATCCAGCCGGAAATTGACAAAACCACCCTTGAGCGTCAAGAAAGGATGAATCGCGCCATGGCCGCCCACGATCTTGGGGCCAAAGAGTCCATGCAGAACCTTGATGTTGCTGGGCACCAGCGTGACGGTCCCGCCCTGCGTGAAAGTCTCCGTGAAAGCCTGTTCGAAGTCGTAGCTCATCTCACCTTCAAGCATGACGTGCGGAAACGCCTTGTACCCCGCCCGCACTCCCAGCCCTGCCATGTTGGTCTTTGTCTGCGATATGCGGAAATAATCACCATAGCCGCCCACCTGAATGTGATCTTGCGCCTTGGCCAGCGGCGCCAGCCAACCTGCAAGTAATAACAGAAATGCGACACGCTTCATTCGTGGTCTCCTTGCACAGACATGATTAGGGTTGCAAAAAGCAGGGCTGGCTTCGGCTGGAGTGAAGCTTCTGCTCCTGCCACTTGGATGACGTCCCGCAACGCCAAGTTGCCAGGGTGCTCAACAAACTCTCACGATCCCCGCGCCAGCGTCAGCAGGAGCGTCAAATAACGCTTCAGTTTTTGGGTGATGAGAAAATTTTCCTTCACGTGCTCGTGCCCGTGCTCGCCCAGTTTTGCGGCAATCTCCGGATGCGACAGCAAAAAACGAATCTGATACGCCGTGCCTTCCACCGAATGCGACAGCAATCCTGTGTGCTTGTGAATGATCTGGATGGGAATCCCCCCCACGGCCGAGGCCACCACCGGTTTTTTTTTCCACAGCGCTTCCGAGACCGTGAGCCCGAATCCTTCGCGCAAGCTTTTCTGGAGCACGATGGTCGATGCGCGCTGCAAGGCATTCACTTCCAGCGGCGCCCATGCCGGCAGTTCCAGCACTTTGATGTCGGAGTCACCATCCGCTTCTCGCAAAACTTCTTTTAGCACCACCGCGCCCTCGGGATCATCGGAGGCGCTGCCCCCCGCGAGGACTAGTTGGCAATCGAAATATCGCTTCACGATGCGGTAGGCACGGATCACGCCAACAGGATCCTTTAGCCGGTCGAACCGGGAGATTTGGGTGAGGATCGTGCGCAGCGGATCAATGCCGTAGCGTACAAGCACCTGCGCAATGAATTCCCGCTCCAGCTCACAATTTTTTTCTGAGAGCGGATCGATGGCCGGATAGAAGAGATACTGCGGGATCGGAAGCTGCCGCGAGAATTCCGGCGAAGAAAACATGGCGCCGTCATATTTCGAAACGAATTGTTCAAGGAAATCCCAGACCGTCCGGTTGGGATGCGAAAGATCGATATGGCAGCGCCACACCCAATGATTCGCGCCCGGCTTGCGCGCCTCGATGAGCGCCGCCGGCTGAGGGTCGTGGATCACCACGAATTCGGCATCCAGTGCCAGCTTTTCGCGATTCCTCTGGTTGTAGGCCAGGAAAATATCGAAGTCTTTCTGGCTGGCATGGTACGGCGCTCCATGCAGCGCGTTATGAAACGCCTTGGTTACCTCAAAAAAATCCTCGCCGCCGCTCATTACTTCCCATTTGATGTTTAGGTCCAGTTCTTCGGCCAGTGGCACCAGCCGAATGAGGATTTCCGCTACCCCGCCGCCAACGGCTGTCGAATTGACCATCTGGATGCTCCGCCCGCGCAGCGGTTTTGCCAGCGCACGCAGCTCCTCGATTTCACCTGCGCCAAGCAACTCGGCATAGTCGTCCAATGGAATGCGGCCGAGGGCCAGGGTATCGCTCATGCTTTTCTCCTTTCGCGATCGATCAGGCGGAGCAGCTTGGCGCGGGCGCTGTCCAAGGTGTTGGTGTAGATATCGATGTGGTTTACGCTCTCAGCCAGTTTTCGCAAACCCAGCCCGTCGGCAAGCCAGTGAGAGAAGTCGTTGGTTTGCAACTGCACCCTCAGCCGTGAAGAAATAAAATGAAAATAGAAACCCGAATGGCTGAGATGCGCGATCCCGCTGCGAAATTCGTCCAGTGTTCGGGCGCTCCTCCCGAGAGGGACGGTGACTTCCACGCTTTCGCAAAAATAGAATCGCTCCAGCGCGGACTGGCTCGCAAAGTGCGGATAGGCCGTGCAATAGTCGCCGACCACACGGCACAAATCCCTGCGCAGCGCGGCGATCGAAACGTAGTCGCGAATGTCGAGCACAGCAAGTTGTTCCGCGAGATCGTTCCGGTTGGTGTCCGAAAGCACCCATTGGGCGAAATCGTTCGAAAAACCTTCCGTCAGGAAATGGTGGCTGCCCAGCGTTTGAAAGGTGTGATGAAAAATCGATGCGTCGCTGCAGTGCTCCAGCCCCGTCAGCAATTCCGCGAGTGTGCCGGCCGATTGATTGCCGATCCGCGTGAGATAGGAAACGGTAACGAATTCGAACGGAGTTTCTGCCGTATTCACGCGAGAGGCTCCTCCTGCGTCTACATTGTGCCAGCACTCCCGCGGGGCAGCAAATTTGGAGATGAAGATTGATCTGCCTGGGTCATGTCACCTGGGGCGCTTCCACGCGCTCCGCTAATTCGACGCGAATATCTGTGAGATCGGAAAGAAGGTGCGCCGCCCAGCGGTAGATGTTGTGCTCGCGCACGATGTGCCGCATTCGCTGCATCCGCCTGGCCTGCTCTTCTTCAGGCATCTCCAGCGCGCGATGGATGGACTCCGCGAGTTGCGAGATGTCGTAGGGATTTACCAGCAGCGCATCCGAAAGTTCGTGCGCCGCGCCGGCAAAAGTGCTCAGGATGAGTGCGCCGCGTTCGTCGTCGCGCGCGGCTACGTATTCCTTGGCCACCAGGTTCATTCCATCGTGCAACGAGGTTACCATGCAGAAGGAGGAAGCGCGGTAAAAGCGTGCGATCTCTTCGTGTGAATGGTGTTTCTTGCGAAACACGATAGGTTTCCAGCGCGACGTCTGGAAGCGCGCGTTGATGCGCTCCGCTTCGGCGCCAACTTCGTCGAGAAAATTCTTGTAGCGTTCGATGTCCGTGCGGCTGGGCGCGCCGATCTGCGCGAAAGTGAGCCGCTGCTGATAAGCGGGGTTGAGCTCGAAAAAACGCTCGAGGGCGCGGAAGCGCTCGAGGATTCCCTTGGTATAGTCAACACGATCTACACCCACTCCCAGAAGGGAGGCCTCGACACGCATCTCCGCGCAGAGGGCGGCGCGTTCTTCGCCGGCGTTGCGCGATTCGCTGAACGAGTGTGAATTCTCCGGGAACGCCACGCTAATGGGGTAGGGACGCACGCGCGTGATGTGGCCCTGACGGTTTACGGCAAAGCGGTCCCACTCCGTGAGCGCTTCGAGCGCGCGGTCTACGGTCTCCAGAAAATTGTTGCAGTGCGATTGAATATGAAAGCCGATAAGATCGGCGCCGAGGAGGCCATCGACGAGCTCGCGCTGCCACGGACAAATCCCAAAAACTTCCGCGTTCGGCCAGGGAATATGCCAGAAGATCGCCACTCGGGCGTCAGGCCGCGCGTCCTTAACCATTCGCGGCAGCAACGCGAAGTGATAATCCTGCGCGAGAAGAATCGGCGATTCGGTGCCCTCCATTTCCTGCAGAACGACATCCGCAAACCGGCGATTGATTTTTTGGTACTGCAGCCAGTCCTCCGGACGAAAGACCGGACGCGTGTGCGCAATGTGCGAGAGCGGCCACAACCCTTCATTTGAAAAACCCTCGTAATAGCCTTTGTCTTCCTCGTCGGTGAGCCACACGCGGCGCAACGTGTAACTCGGATGATCAGGCGGAACGCGGAGGTGATCGCGGTCGTCAACGACTTCGCGGTCGGCGCTGCCCGACCCGTTGGCTATCCAAGTTCCGTTGCACGCCAGCAAGAGCGGCTCGAGCGCTGTAACCACTCCGCTCGCGGGCACGATCATGTTGATCGATTTGTCCTTTTCATTAAATACGTGCATGTACGGTTCGCGGTTCGAAACCACAAACAGCGGCTTCTCCTGAAGTTTGTTTCGCAGGCTGACCCGCAGGCGCTCGGCGGTCCAAATCGAGGCGTTCGATTCGCGCAAGCGTGCTTCGACCTCCGCGACCGCGCGCGCCGTGGTCAGATCATTTGCCAGGTGCGTCACTTCATGATGCAGTTGATCAAGGATCTCGCCTTTCGGAAGCGCCGACGTTGCGTTGGGCTGTCCTGTTCTCAGCGTTCGCAGCCAATTTGCCGTGCGCGTTAGCGGCGCCGTGAACGTCCACCGGACCAGAATTAGGGCGAGTCCCGTGATCAGCAGTGTTTGGACGAATGCGTTGAGCAACGAATCGCGAAGTGTGTGGGAGACCTGTTTGTCAATGTAACTTGTGTCGTGGAAGAGAGCCAGCGCCCCCGCCACTTCTCCATCATGGTGAAGCGGCAAAGCATAGATGTGTATGGGAACTTCCTCTTCCGGTTTCAGTGAAGGATTTTGCTCCGCGCTCAGAAATTCGCCTACCCCGGCGTCCTTCTGCTCAGCGCGAGTCGCAGCCGACGGCCGCAATCTAAAGGCTGGTGACAATCCCGCACGGTCGAGCAGCGGCTCGACGCTTTCCTGGAGACTTTCTCCAAGAATCTCCGCCCGGCGCGAGAGGTCGCTGCGCAGAAGGTGTTTTTCCGTGCGCACCTGGTAGGCAGCAAAAAGCAAAGACACAACCGCCACGCTTACGATCAGGGGCAGGACAATTTTCAGTGTCGTGCGCATCTTGATCCCTCGACGGTGTATACGGGAAAAGGCCGCGAGACGCTGGGTCCCGACGCCTCCAAACGATATAGAATTATAGGTGACCTGACCAATTAAAGGCACGAAATGAACCAAAACTCGATGGATTTCCACATATCGAGCTAAGCTACATAAAATCAATGAGATGCACCTAGCTATACCTAGCGGCAATGAGCAATGTGCGCGTACTAGTTCTATGAAATTCTTGCCGACCTACGGTTCTCCACGCGGGGATTGACCGTAGGCGCACTTGAAAGTAGCATTTGGCTGCAAATTTGTGAGTTCACGGAACCACCCGGATTAAGTGAAGGAGACGCTGTGTATTGTTCCAAGTGTGGCGGAGCGATGGCGGATGATGCGGCATTTTGCTCCAATTGCGGACAAGCGTTGGTGGTTACTCCCACGTCGCCGCGCGCTCCAATGATAAATACATCGGTTACGGCAGCAGTGGGCGGCGGCGCGTCAGCCATTCCCGCGTACGCCGGATACGCTGCCGTGCCGCGCGTAGAGTACGCGGGATTCTGGTTGCGGTTTTTGGCGCTCCTCATTGACAACGCGGTGATGGGTTTGGGCTTCGTCTTGATATTGATTCCGCTGATTTTTCTGACGGGATTGAGCGGGTTCCTCGGCGAAATCACGCGCAACGAAGACTTGAATGACGTTGGCATCTTCACGCTCGTGGGACTTATCTTTCTTGGGGCAACAGTGAGCTTGGTCTTCACCTGGCTGTACCACGCACTGATGGAAAGCTCGGAGTGGCAGGCCACGGTGGGGAAAAAAGTGTTGGGTCTGGTGGTGACCGATATGGCGGGACAACGCGTCAGCTTCGGGCGCTCGACGGGAAGGCACTTTGGCAAGATCATCACCAACATGGTGCCTGCGCTTATCGGATACGTCATGGCGGGGTTCACTGAAAAAAAGCAGGCGCTGCACGACATGATTGCAGGATGCCTGGTGCTGCGGCGAAACAGCTGAAGAAAACTCAGAAGGTAGCTCCTGAGGGTACCCCCACCCCGGGTGGTTTTCGGCGAAGAGTGCGGAATCCATTGAAAACAAAAGGGTTGATTTTTTGGCGCGTGCAAAATTGTGGAAACGAGTGCGCAAGAGTATGAAAAGAAAGGGGATAGGGGATAGTTGGAGGAATCGTTGGAACGCTTGCGGGTGTGGAAGTCCGAGCGTCGGAGAGGCCAATGCCACCCGGGGGTATGTCGGATGTGTGGCAAATACAGGACTTAGAAAGGTGCGTTTTCGGATCTGTGGCAATGATTGGACTTACGGGCGAATTTTCGGATCTGTGGCAAGGAAAGGACTTAGGGAGATAGTGGGGTAGGGGGACAGAGCGCAGAGATATTGAAGGAGTTAGAAGGACCGCGTGGCGGGGGCGCATGGCTCGGAGGGCACCGAGGGACAGTGCCGACTTAATGAGGCCATTATAGCATATGGGTACCGTATGTCCAGGATTACTTTAAGTGGTTTAGATACTGAGAGATAGCATGGCTGGATTCAACTGGCTAAGTGATTTGCAGTGAATGGTCGAAATTGAGGGTCCCGACAGGGTCGGGATCTTCGATCGGGCGGTTATTAGGGTGAGTGAGTGGCTTCCCCAGCAGAAAACGTCGTGTCATTCCCTCGCCCCTCGATTGCTCGACGTCAGTCTCATTTCCATGATGCGACTGTCGCGAGACGAGATGGACTCAATTTCGTAAAAGTCCGGGCCATACGTCAAGAGAATTGCAGGAAATGGTTTGTCGGGCTTACCAGTGGGGACAATCGCCGTTGCTCTTTTGCCGACAACCTTTCCGGCCTGGTCTTTTTTGACGCCGCGTTCGCTGACTTTTAGGGCCTTTGCCAGAACCTTTTCGAAGTATTCCTGGGCGGTAGTGGCAGAAGAGAATTCGTTGTGAATTACTGTTAGGCCGACCCCGTCGGATGCTAAGTAGTTCGTTATGGCGAGATGCACTTTGTCCTCGTCCTCCAATTCACCCGCTAGTAGAATCTTGAATTGTATTTGTTTCGTGTTTCGCTTCCCCTCTGTCGTCGCGGTGTCCTGGATGCCGTAAGCCGGGGCGGGGCAGAACGGCGGCGCAGTCGCTTTTCCTCTTAATCCCGTAGCGTGCATTAGAATCAAGCAGCCCAAAACTAGCCTTTGGATTGCGTGCGCCTTTGGCTTCTCGCCCATCAATCTCTCCGCAAGAAGTTATAACAATTAGATAGTTTCGTTCCGGCCTCGTATTCCGTACCCCACTGCGACTGTATTTGTTGGCCTGAAATGAAGCTCAGCGAGTTGCCTAACTCGTAGATCTGAGTCCCCACAATGTTGGTTGAATTCGATGGCGGGTGGCGCAGAGATGTTTTGTCAATGTTTTTTCTTCTTGACGGGAGCGCACTGGACTAGAGCATACCACTTCAACTGGTCGTAAGTGTAGGTGAAATTCTTCAGGCGCAGCCCTACAGGTGCAGGCGGAATGCGCCTCGCTTTTGCCGAACAGATATGACCATGGTACAATGACCATAGTTATAAAGGGGCTTCAGGATGAAGAAGATGGCAGCGGGCGCCTTCAAGGCAAATTGTCTTGCGGTCATGGACGAGGTTCAGGCCAAGCGCGAGACCGTGGTGATCACGAAACACGGCAAGCCGGTGGCGAAGCTTGTCCCGGTCGAGCCACAAAGCGATGATATTTTCGGTTTTCTTCGTGGGAAGGTTACGATTACCGGCGATGTGGTTACCCCCGCGTTGTCGGGGCACGAATGGGGCAATCTAGAGTGATTTTGCTCGACACGCATGCTGTGCTTTGGCTGACGACGGATCCCGCCAAGCTATCAGGCAAAGCCAAGTCGGCCATCGAGGATGCGCGCAAGAGTGGGGACGGTTTGGCAATTTCAGACATCACTCTCCTGGAGCTAGCAACGCTGGCGAGTAAGGGCCGCATTCACCTCAGCATCAGCCTCGAATCCTTCCTGCAGGAAGTCGAGGCCCGGTTTGTCGTCCTGCCTATCAGTGGCCGCGCGTGCGCGCGGGCCATGGGACTTCCAACAGCCTATCCCAAAGATCCGGCGGATCGCATTATCGGAGCCACGGCGCTGGTCGAGGGACTATCTCTGATTACTACGGACCGTGAGATCCATCGCTCTAAAGTGGTTAACGCGGTGTGGTAAGAAGGGCATGAAAGACGTGACATACTCCTTGGTAGATGCCCGCCCGCACGTTCGGGCTTCTTGAGACCAGCGTGTCGCTAAGGGGCCGCGGGCTGGAGGCGATAGCCTTGGACATATTCATAGGCAACGCTCCAGATGGCTCCTCCGGTTCCGGCGAAGAGCAGTTCCTCGATGGGGACTCCGGCAATATAGATTCCAAGAAGATTCGGGATGTTGTAATAGCGCTGAATGAAGCCGGGGTACAGGAAGAGAAAAATCAGAAACAAAGCAAAATACAAAGCGGTGAAACTGAGCGCGCCGGCGAGCATGGTGGGAATCAGGTCGGAGCGGAGAAAGGCAATCACAACAGCGCCAATGGCAAAGGCGATGATGGTGTTGTAGATGGTCTTGCCCGGATGCCAGAACTCAAGCGCGAGAAAAACCACGACGACGACAACGAAAGGGGCGAAGTGCCGTCTACGCGCGGCCTTTCGGATCACGGAAAGCCTTTCTTTTAGAAGAATCTCGGCTACCACCGAAGCGATGCCTCCCACGGCCGCGGCCCAAAGCACATCTTCGATTCCTACCCTGATTTTCTGGTCGAGGTCGAAGAGCGACGGGGGCGTCCAATACTGAGGAACAAAGAGAAGACTGGTGAGCGCCATGGGCGCGGAGATGAGCGTGCCCCAGCGGATCTCGGCGCGGTACTTCGTTCCAAGAACGTAGCAGGCCACCCAGGCCGCGCCAAAGATGAGCACGCCGACGAGATACGAGTAATGATAATTTTGCATTGGTTACCGCCTGCGGGAGAGTGAGGGCGAGTTTACTCCATGGGTGTCTCCGAAGTCCACGCGAGCTGAGACGAAGCAAGAAGCTATTTCACGAGGAGACGAAGACGGCGGTGGGTTCTGCTAGAATCGCGGTGAAATGGCAGCGGTCGAACAGTTGCGATTCGGGGTAGAGGGCGTAGGCGAGGTATCGGCGCTGCTCTGCCGGCCGGCGAAGGCGCTCCGGCTGATGGTGCTGGCGCATGGAGCTGGGGCGGGGATGAGCCACCCCTTCATGGAGAAGCTGGCGGACGAATTGGGCTGCGTGGGCTTGGCCACGCTGCGGTACCAGTTTCCGTATATGGAGCAACGGCGACGGGTTCCTGACGCGCCCGCGGTGCTGACGGCGACCGTCGTGGCCGCGGTGCGCGCGGCTGCGGAGGCGGCTCCTGGCTTGCCGTTGTTGGCGGGAGGCAAATCTATGGGAGGACGAATGACTTCGCAGGCTGCGGCGGAGCGGCCTTTGGATGGGGTGCGAGGATTGCTGTTCTTTGGCTTTCCGCTGCACCCTCCCAACCGGCCGGGAACGAAACGAGCGGACCACCTTGCGAAGGTTTCGATGCCGATGCTGTTCCTGCAGGGAACGCGAGATGCGCTTGCCGATCTCAAGTTGTTGCGTCCGGTCTGCGCGAAGCTAGGGCCGCGGGCGACGTTGCACGTCATTGAAAAAGCAGATCATTCGTTTCATGTGCTGAAGAGTTCGGGAAGGAATGACGCGGAAGTGCTGCGGGAATTAGCGGAAACGGCGGCATCCTGGGCGGAGGGAATGGAAGAGAACCAATCAAAACTTGCTTAAAATCCCGAAGGCGTGGAGCCTGCCCAAAAACGCTATCGAAACTGAGGTTTGCAAAGGTCTGGGTTTAGTCTGCTGCCAGGGCTTTCCCGCAATCAGTCGATTGGGAATGATGTTCGGTAACGCGGCTAATCATCCAAGTGAACATATATTAAGATAAGTAAACTATCGCAGACCCGGGCGCGTTCGGAATGGGTACGACAGTTTCGTTTCCCGGTGATAGTCGGAGGCGCTAATCGCGAAGAACACGTAGGGGGCAGTGTTTTGGTGTCTTGGTCGAGGTCGCGCTCGATTTCTTCAAGAGGAACTGCGATACTCGGCCCCGTATCGCCTGTTAATGACAGGAACGTGCGGTTTTTGTAGGTTACTTCCTCCGCGACATACGACGATGCGCCGGATTTCTTGGGGCTAAACGTTATGCGCCTACCCGACTCGCTCCAGCGGCCAGACTCCTCCACCCAAACACCCATATGCTCACGTGCCGTGACCGTGTAGCTCCCGTCGGACGCAAGAGCGATGTACATAGCTCCGGTGAGGTGGTCCTCTTTGAAATACTTGGTCGTAATCGTCGCTGACAAACTCATGCAAAGGGCGACGACCGCAACAAACGGACTTGCGCACTTGTGCATGCTTTGATTTTGACATGAGGTGAGAAGTCCGACCAACTGTTGTGAATACGTGTCGGCAGCCGCACAATAACGGCCAATGCCCGATCAACGCGGAATCGGGCTGAGCCGTTGCGCGTCGCACGTCGCTTGCAAAGCGGGGCGGGGCCATCTACGCTACAGGCGCTGAGGGAACGAAGAGTTATTTCATGGGCGAACTCCAACCGGAACTGATTGCGCTGGGATTCATCTGGTACGTCGCGTTTCTATTCTCCACCACCTGCCACGAAGCGGCGCACGCGCTGGCCGCCAAGATCGGCGGGGACGAAACGGCGTTTGCGGGAGGACAGGTGTCGCTGAATCCGGTCCCGCACATCCAGCGCGAACCGTGGGGCATGGTGGTGATTCCCATACTCTCCCTGATCATCAATGGGTCGCTTATCGGCTGGGCCAGCGCGCCGTATAATCCGGTGTGGGAGCGGCGGCATCCCCGCCGGGCGGCCTGGATGGCGCTGGCGGGCCCGGCAACGAATTACACGCTGATGCTGATCGCGGCCGTGGGACTGCGGCTGGGGTGGTCCCAAGGCTGGCTGCACGATGACCCTCGCACGGGCAGTCCGGACTTTGCGAGTAACGTCCTGAGCGCCTTTTTCTCACTCAACCTGCTTCTCGGCACTTTCAATCTCCTGCCGGTTCCGCCGCTCGATGGCAGCACGGCCATCATGCTCTTCATGGGGGAGACACGCTCGCAGCGATACCTCGACTGGCTGCGAGGGAACAGCTATGGCATGGTGGGCCTGCTGTTGGGCATTGTCGCTTTCCGCTATATTTATGGCCCCATCAGGGCCGTAGCCTCGTATTACCTGCTACGGAGTCACTTTTGAAGCGGGCTCGGCGTGCATTTCGCGGCGGCGGGTGGAATGCCCCAGTTGTAAACAGTAAGCGCCGGGTTGTCCCGTCCCAGCACTGTTTCAGAAAGTTCATTTTCCAGTAAAGATTCTCCTTTCAACTATTTGGCGCGAACTTAACTGGCCAGGCATCTGCAATTCCCTCCCGCAGAGGTTGCGTGTGCCATTGACATCCCA
>WNFC01002116.1_pt1 | contig 23627 bp, 21 predicted proteins | sample 5400541 | NCBI WGS metagenome assembly WNFC01 (sample SAMN13153342, study PRJNA577476) | soil metagenome | isolation source: 120 cm saprolite under Douglas fir tree site 2 hole 2 replicate 1 | place: USA:California | collected 2015-04-18
CAAGAATGCAGGGGTGTCATTCCAGTCCTTCACCGAGGTCACCCAGTCGTTTTTGTAGCCGACTCGAGCGGGAAACTGCGCCGAGGAAATCAGCACACCGTCATGATTCACGAACTCCACATAGTCCAGCCCGTGCTCCTGCGCGCTGCCAACTGCGTCGCGTACAAAAAGGGACAGGTCGGCATTCGGGCGGGAGAGGTCAATCGCCATGCGCTCGGTGAGGGTGGCTTCCGCAATGTTTTTTGCTTGATGGGCGATTTCCTCTCCGCGCTGGACGAACTCCTTCTTGAATTGCGCAACCAGGGCTTCGGTGCGCTCCGCGTCCAACGCTTCAAACGCGGACTGCGTGTAATGCGTCACCGCATAAGCAACCACCGATACGGACGCAAAAATGGTGAGCAACACAACAAGCAGCAATTTCGTTCGGAAGCTCATGGTTTAGCTCCGAGGGACGCGGCAGGCAGCCGGCTGGCAGGAGCCGCCGTACCGTTGTTCGCGCTGAGCCCGCGAGAATGCGAGGGGGACAATTTTAGCTTGGCAGACACGGGTTACGTGCTGATGATATCACGGCTCTGAATGAAGGATTGTCCTCCATTCATTAGAGTTGGGAGTTAGAACTCTTCGGACCACAAATCTTTTTCGTCGTTGGCCCAGCGCTGCAGGTTCTCGATCACCCGGGAATCGATTCTCGGCAGCCGAACCTCGTGCAGCGGCGCGTGCGTCACTGAGGCAATCGCGGGTGCAACAAAGACGCAAGTCGCGAGTACCGTTGCTGCAACCATCCGCCTGCAAAACTTTCTTGCGATCCTTTCGATGCATGCGTCGCTTGGAACTCCTGGCGAAGTCTTCATGGTCTTTTCCGTGGAGCCCTATATCCCACTCTCCGTCGATTCCCTCCTTACAGTTTCTGACCGCTAGCCGGGTGGCACGGAACGCATTGCCGGGGGAGGGGCCTTTGGCTGAAAGGGCTAAGCGCGGCGGTGCTTGCCTTCTTGCTCGTTGACCGCTTGCGGTCACCAGTACCTTGGCCGCTTGCGGTCACCAAGGCCAAGGCCCTCCTCCTTCCTACATCGCGTCCCGGGCCACCCACAGGGTATTGGCTAGCGGAACCCATTGGCACAACCATTCCTGGCGGCCCGAATCTCTTTTCTCTGGATCACGTACCGGGGAGCGCGCCCCAGAACTCGCTGACGCGTATGTCCGCCGCTCCGTCGAGAATCATCACGAAGCCTTCCGTGATCAGCACCATCAGGATGCCGAACGCCGTCAGCTGCAGCGCCGTCCGCCAACGCACCGGCCGTAAAGGGCGGCGAGCCAGCGCCCCCACCTCCGCACCGGACTCGTCCGACTTTCTGCGTGAAAGCAAACGGCGCAGTTGTTCCGAGAGATAAATGTCGTAAGCGGCCAGTGCTCCTGCGCTTCCGAAGAGTGCTACGCCCAGAACCATCAGCAAGTACTTCAATGCCAGCATCTCGTTACTCCCTTCTTTCCATTTCCAGGAGCGCCGTGGCGGACCGGTTACCGCTGTCGCCGCCGCTCACGTTGGGCCGGACAATCCCAGTCGCACAGGCTTTAGTTCACGCTGAGTGAAGCGTCTCTTGGGCTCCGGACGGGTTTGCGGAGCGAGCAGTCTGCGTCCGCAAATGGTTCTCGCGCTCAACGTTCCGCGACGAAAGCCCGGGCTAGTTGCGCCGTCCCGCGCGCCAGTTCTGTCCGCATGGGAATCCTTTGCGCCGTAGCCGGTCGCATCATCAAAAGAGCTGCCTCCAGGAACAACCACTGCAGCCCAACCGCAGCGGCGGCCGCAAACATCGTGGTGATAACGAGCGTTGCGAATTGCAGCATAGCGACCATGGCGTGCCTCCCGACTTGCGATTTGGGGAATCGCACGGTCAAGCCCAATCTCAATCTATTGATAGATAAGGACTTACGAAATGGAAAGGCCTGGAAAACTGTGGGGGCTGGCACACGCCGTGTCGCACCGGACGCGCCGTTCAGGTTAGCACTCTGGGACCGGCTATCATCGATTCGCCTCCGCGATAGCGCGCTTAAGGCAGCGAACTCAAGTCCGACCGGACGGAAAGTTGCGGCTCCGGCGAAACAAGGCGCCAAACTTCCAAGAAGCAGCCCAAGAAGTCAGCCTCTAAACGCAAGCGTCGGTGTCGGCTATTCGTCCTGGCCTTCCGGTGTTCACCAAGTATCGGGCCAACCGGGCCCCCTGGCTTCTTCTCCGTGACCTTAAGCGAATCTCTATCTTGTGTCCGGACCCTGCGGTCACTGCCGCGAATTCAACGTCAGGACTGGTTTTTCCGGGTGCCAATTCGGGAAGGCCCCTTCCATCCCTCGTCAAACAAACCACTTATAAGTAATCCTTGACAAACGGTACCAATATGCTATAATGGCTTCGTTAAGTCGGCACGATTCCTTCGCTTGCCCGCCGCCGTATCCTTGGCGAAGGAGGGTGCCCTGCCCACAATGCGCGCCCGCCACGCGGTCCTTCTAACTCCACCGACATATTCGCGTCCGAACCAATCTCTCTCTCGTGAACAGATTGCGCGCGAAAGTCCTCAAATTCCGTTGTTTGTTTTCAAGCGTTTACACACTCTTTCATTTTCCGTATCCTGTAAGTCCTGTGTTTGCCACTCTTGCGAAAACTGCCGGGTGTGTACCAACAATTCCCATTGTGGAACTCAACGCTCTGCCCTCGCTACTCCAACCACCACCCTTCAACCCCTAACCTCTGTCTTTTCACATTCTTCCACACTCTTTTGCACTCGCGCAAAACTCAACTCCTTTGTTTTCAAGCGATTCCGCACTCTTTGCAGAAAACCACCCGGGGTGGGGGGAGGGGCTTTTGACAGGTCGTATGAGACTCTCCTTCCCCGCTTCCATTGACGTCTTGTGCTAGGCTAAACGTTGGAACACTCATGAATCGCGGATCAGGCTTGCGCATCGGCAAAATTCTCGGAATTCCCATCTATCTCCACTCCACTTGGGTTTTCATTTTTCTGGCCATCACCTACATCATTGCCTCGCAGTTCAAGCAGCAACATCCACTTTGGACCAACACACAGCATTGGACCGTGGGCGTCTTGACCAGCCTTCTCTTCTTCGCGTCCGTCCTCTTCCACGAACTTTCCCACAGCGTCGTTGCCCAGCATTACAAGATTCGCGTCGTTTCCATCACCCTATTTCTCTTCGGAGGCTTGGCGCGCATCGAGCGCGAGCCTTCCAACGCCATTCAGGAATTCAACATCGCGATTGCCGGACCGCTGGCCAGTGGCGTGCTCTCTGGTGGATTTTTTGGATTAACGCTTCTCTTCCCTTATAGCCAGACCGTCGGGGCGCTGGCCACCTGGCTTTGCCGCACGAACGCCGCGCTTGCCGTTTTCAATCTCTTGCCGGGATTTCCTCTGGACGGCGGAAGAATTTTCCGCGCCATGGTTTGGGGAGCGACCAAGAATTTTGAGAAGGCCACTCGCGTCGCGGGTGCCAGCGGAAAGGTGATCGCCTACATGATGATTCTTGCCGGCGCATGGGGTGCCTTGAACGGGTCTGTTCAAAATGGGCTCTGGTTCGTGTTCATCGGCTGGTTCATCTTAAACGCCGCGCAGGAAAGCGTCTCTCAAGTGGCCATCCGGCAAACTCTCGCTGGCCTCAGCGCGGCCGACGTCATGAGCAAGGAGGTGCCCACAGTTCCGGGACACATCACCCTCGAAGAATACGGCGCCGAAGTGCTCCGCACGGGCCGCCGCTGCCATCTTGTGGTCAACGAAGATCGTTTCTCCGGCATGATGAATGTTCATACTCTCAACTCGATCCCGCGACACGAGTGGGCCCACAACTCCGTCCAGGCCGCCATGATTCCGCGCGAAAAAATCCTCTGGACGTCGCCGGATGAGCCTCTCTTGCGTTTGCTCGAGCGGCTCCTGAGCGCGGACGTCAATCAGATGCCTGTCGTGAGCGGTATCGCCGGCGGCGCGCCCCAAATTGTTGGCATCGTCACGCGCGACTCCATCCTCCGCGTGATGCAAACGCGCTCTGAACTCGGCCCGCTTGCCACAAGCAGGTAGCTGCATCCGTTCCCAGCATCGTTTTTTTGTCGGGATTTGTTCTTCGGGAGAGGGAACATTTCAATCCGCAACCGCCGATTGTTTCCCTGTGAACGCGGCCCCCGCTTCGCGTCCCTGCCGCGACTCCAGTGAGACACGCACTCCATGCCGTGGCCGCAGCGTGATCGACGCCAGCGGCACCACGGGATGATTCGCGACCAGACGCAATCGGAATTTCCGCGCGATCGTAGCCAGAATCAGCGTCGCTTCCATCAGCGCAAAGGTATTCCCAATGCACTGGCGCGCCCCGCCACCGAACGGAAAATATGCGAACCGCGGCAATCGCTTCAATAAGTCATCATTCCAGCGCTCCGGCCGGAACTCTTCCGGCGCGTCGTACCATCGCGCGTCGCGGTGCACTACCCATTGCGCCATCGCCACGCCCATTCCTTTCGTAACGGGATACCCCGCAATTTCGTGGTCCTCCACGACCAGCCGCGCCAATCCCCACGCAGCCGGATAAAGCCGCAGCGATTCCGTGATGACGTGTCCCGCGTAAGGAAGTTTTGGCAAATCATCGAGAGCAGGAGCGCGATCGCCGAGGATGGCGTCCAATTCCGCATGCAACTTTGCTTCAACCGCTGGATTTTGCGCCAGCAGCCACCAGGTCCAGGAAAGCGTGCTTGCAGTAGTCTCGTGACCCGCCAGGAACAGAGTGATCGTCTCATCACGAAGTTGCCGGTCCGTCATTCGCGAACCGTCTTCGTCCTGGGCGTGAAGCAGCATCGAAAGCAGATCGCCCGCATCGCGGCCAGACGCGCGCCGTTCCGCAATAATCCGGTAAAGAATGTTTTCGATCTGCGCCACTTCCCGTTTCACACGCAAATTCGCCGGCGTCGGCAGCCAATGCGGCACAAAGATCGCGCGCCGGAAATTTGCGCCGATTTCCAGCAACAGCTCCAACGATTTCCCCACTTCTTGCGCGTCGCGTTCGACGTCGGCGTCGAATAGCGTTTTCCCCACGATCTGCAGAGTCAGCCGCATCATTTCCCGATGCACGTCGCGCTCTTCCCCGTCTCGCCAGCCATCCACCAAGCGTTGCGTGTATTCCACCATCGTCGCCGCATAAGAAGCGATTCGCGCGCGGTGAAACGCCGGCTGCGCCAGCCGCCGTTGCCGCAGCCAGAAATCTCCCTCACTGGTCAGCAAGCCTTCGCCAAATACGTGCCTGTTCGCCCGCAGCACCTTGCCCTTTGAGTATTTGCGCGCGTTGGTAACCAGCACTTCTTCGATCAAGCCGGGATGGTTGATGAAAATCGTCTTGAAATTCAGGACGCGCAGTCCCGCGACGTCGCCATATTCGCGGGCGATCTTGGTGAAATATTCCAGCGGATTGTTGTTGAGCGGCCCGAACGACCATCGTTTAAGCCCTTCGGAGGGGCCGTCGGGAAATTTCCTGCGGGTCGCGCGCCACATGCCTTGATGCTATGCCGGCGTTCGCACGGCGTCAACGCAGCGCCTTGAAGCGCTCAGGCTTCGCGCGCGCGGAGCGCCCGGATTCGAAAGCCGCCGCGCTGGAAATCGACATTCACGTTTGAAAATCCCGCGGCCGTCAATCTAGCGAACACCGACGGCGGCGTCACAGGCACAAACGTGCTGCGGATGTGCCCCACTCTGTGCAGCCATCCATCCTGAATCTCAAACGCGACGAACACGCCGCCTGGCCGAAGCACCCGCCAAATTTCCGCAAAAGCGCGATCCTGCAGCTCTTTCGAACGCAAGTGATGAAGCATGAGAATCGCAATCGCGGCGGAAAATGCCGCGTTCGAAAACGGCAGCGCCGCCGCATCCCCTTGGATGACGGCCGCGTTCGAGCCATCCACAGACGCGCCAAGCTTGGCCGCAAATGCATGGTCGTACTCCAGACTGGTGACACGGTTCGTGAGGTGGCCCAACTCCTCCGTCGCCGCTCCAGGCCCCGCGCCCAACTCCAGTACGTGTTCGCCCAGCTCTGAGCCTTGCAAAATCCACGGCAGAAGTTGCCGCCGTGTCACCCATCGCCAGAACCGTGACCCGCAAAACCACGTTTCGTATGCGTTCATTGAGGACTCGACAGAATTCGATGAGAATTTTAACTTAGCGGACGTGCCCTCAGCTCGATTCCGTTTTGACGATCCGGCGGACAACCTTCAGCGGCCAACTGACTTCATCATTTGCTCCGGATAGCGCAATCCCGCCGCGGCGCCACGCGGCGACACTTCGTCGATGCGGCGCAGATCCTGTTTCGTCAGCGACAAATTCAAAGCGCCGGCATTTTCTTCCAGATACTGGCGGCGCTTCGTGCCCGGGATGGGAATGATGTCTTCGCCATGGGCGAGCAGCCACGCAAGCGCGAGCTGGCCGGGCGTGTATTTCTTTTCTTTGGCAATGGCCTCGATGCGCGCGACGAGATCCAGATTCTTCTGAAAATTTTCTCCCTGGAACCGCGGCGAATTGCGCCGATAATCGTCCGGCGCAAAATCCTCGAAGCGTTTGATTTGGCCTGTCAGAAAGCCGCGGCCCAGCGGGCTATACGCGACGAAGGCGATTCCCAACTCACGGGTAGTGGCCAGGATTTCGTCTTCCGGGTCGCGGCTCCATAGCGAATACTCTGTTTGCAACGCAGCGATCGGGTGCACCTTGTGCGCGCGACGGATGGTGTCCGCGGAAGCCTCGGACAATCCTAGGTATCGGACTTTACCGGCATGCACAAGCGCCGCCATCGCGCCGACGGTTTCTTCAATGGGCACAGACGGATCGACGCGATGCTGGTAATACAAATCGATGGTTTCAACGCCGAGGCGCTTCAAGCTTGCATCGCAAGATTGGCGCACATATTCCGGACGGCCGTTGACGCCGCGCACGGCGGGATTGGCTTTGTCGCGAACGATTCCGAATTTAGTAGCGAGAAAAACCTTGGCGCGGAACGCACGGATGGCCATGCCAACCAATATTTCGTTGTCGCCATAACCATAAATGTCCGCGGTATCGAGAAAGGTGACGCCGAGTTGGATGGAACGATGGATGGTAGCGATGGATTCCGCGTCGTCACGGGCTCCATAGAATTCCGACATCCCCATGCAGCCCAGACCCATTGCGGAGACGAGAGGACCTTTTTTTCCAAGTTGGCGCTGTGGCATGAATTTCTCCTCGCTGAGATTCATCCGGTTGGATGAAAAGTCTGCGCGTTCCGGTACAGATTATGCCACCAGCACGAGCGCGCGTCCTTCGCTACAATGAAAGTGGGCCATGCCACACGCGCGTCCCGCTCCATTTGGCTTGTTGATGGGTTCCTCTTCCCAAGATGTCTCCGCGCTATTGGCTCCGTCTTCAGCGGCGCCCGTCGTTTATGACAGGAGAGTGGCATAATGCGGCGGCAGAACGGCGAGGGATGAGGATGAAGCGACACGTGCTGTCCGTAGTGATGAGCCTCATGGCGGCGGTCATCAGCGGAGCGATTTTTGTGGCCGCGCTGTTTCATGAATTCGCGCTGGTGGAAATGGCGGCGAGCATCCTCACCGGGCTGCAAGTTTTTTTCTTGAGTTCGGCGATCGGCGACTTGCTGGAGAAAAGGAAAGAGTCGAATCGGGCGAGGAATTCGGCGGTGGTTCTGGCGACGATCTTCCTGGTGGCGTTCTATTCCTTCAGGCGGTATTTCCGTTAAATGCGGATTCCAAGGTTGTTGTAACCGCACGCAAATCGCTAACGCCACACTGAGCAAGAACCCTGCGGCTCTCGATAAACTACGGAAGGAAATTCAGAATCCACGCGCTTGCACAAAGCGCATGGACGATGTCTTGCGAAAGAGCCAAGGCTACGCGGCGCCGTCCGCTTATTTGGATGCGCCGCCGACCATGCAATCCGAAGAGCCCCTGCTGAGCGGCACAGGCGGAAGGCCCCGTCAAAAGATGCGCATTGGCTCAGTAGTTCTGAGATTTGGCATCGCCCTTCGGAGCTGCGAACGAGCTGATGACCACCTGGTCATAGATGATCTCGGAACTCATCCATCCTCCATAGGCAAGGAGAGCGAAGAAAATGACGGCCAAGAGATACCGCTTCTTCGAGAAAAGTTGAGTCTTGACGCCCCTTACTACCAGAATTGCTCCGAAGGTGACGATGGTGGCCATCAGGGCTTCCAGTACCGGTATATCGAAAATTACATGATTTAACAGATCCTGCCAGCCATTGAGGAGGGCGAATAGCGCGAAACAAATGGCCAGCACGGTACCGAAAACAGCCCTAACCCGATGAGCGGGATGGCCGTATGCGGGAGCGAAGTAGGCAAAAAGGCAAATAAGGGACAAAACGAACCCACTGAAGACCGCGCCGCGAAGCACCACAATCCGTTCATGCAACTGCCTGAGCTGTTCCGCCTTATCGGTACCTTGGTTCAGGAGCTTGCTTTCTTGCAACTGAAAGAGACTCAATATTTTGTCCTTTTTGCCGTCATCCTCTGATGCCGAATGGTCTGCTTTTTTGAAGGGAGAGGGCGCCCACAGCCGCACAAAAGTCCATATTCCGTGTCCTATTCCATCTTCGAACATGGGCGCCCAATGGGAGCAGTGGCGGGGGTTGAAGTCGTCTTCTGGAAGATGCCCGGGCACTGCGGTGTAATGAATACCCTGAAGCAGTACTTGTTGCTGAGTGAAAACCTGACAACGGATGGCGTTTTCGGGAAGCGGCCAGTGCTCGTCGTTTAGCAACTGGGTTGATATGGGGAGAATGGCCGAACCGAGGCAGTAGGCCAGGGTCAGGACGGCCACACCAAGCAGGGTTTGATTGTCCTTTGCGTATGCGGGGATGCGCCGAGAAAGAAGGTCGATCAAAAAGTCGGGGGAAAAAAGATAAGTCGCAACGCCTAACCAGACAAAGGCCAGGAGGCCTACGACGATGGTTTCGAATGCGAGCTTGAAGACGTCCATATAGCCGACTGAAGGCTCTGTCAGATAGTGCCGCTCACGTCTTTATCGTTTCAGGATTCGCTCCGTGGGTGGCTTGCTTAGTGCCCCAGGCCGTACGTTCCTTCGCCGAGCGCATGGGATGGCCTTTCTCAGCGCGAGGCGAAAACCTCTTTTGTTGCGGAGTAGACGCGGCGGAAGGCGGAATAACCGGCGTTGAGAGTGGCGACCGCTGCGGGATCGGGGTGGACGCGAGAGGCGACGCGAACTGTGGCGGAGCATGCGGCGTCGACGGTGGGCCAGAGGCCAGCGCCAACGCCAGCGAGGAGGGCGGCTCCATAGGTGGCGCCTTCCTCGGCTTCAACGATTTCAACGGCGTGGCCATAAACATCGGCCTGGATCTGGCGCCAGAGCGGTGAGCGCGCGCCACCACCACCGAGGCGGATGGTCGTGACGGGGACATTCATTTCGCGGAAGAGGGTGAAGGTGTCGCGGAGGCTGAAGGCAACTCCCTCGAGAATGGCGCGAACGACATGGGCGCGGGTGTGCGAGGCGGTGAGGCCGACGAGCGCGCCACGGGCGCTGGAGTCGAGATGGGGAGTGCGCTCGCCCATCAGATAGGGTGTCCATAGTAGTCCATCGGAACCAGCGGGGATTTTGGAGGCTTCGGCGGTGAGCTGGTCGTAGGATGCACGGGCTCGGCTGGAGTTTGTGGCGAACGTGTCTCGAAACCAGCGCAGGGAGAGGCCTGCGGCCTGCGTCACGCCCATGACGTGCCAACGTCCGGGAATCGCGTGGCAGAACGTGTGGACACGACCGTGCGGATCGAGCGCGGGGCGGTCGGTGGCGGCAAAGACGACGCCAGAAGTGCCGATGGTGGCGCTGACCGCTCCGGCCGCGACGATGCCCATGCCGGTGGCTCCGGCCGCTTGGTCGCCCGCACCCGCTACAACCGGCGTGCCAACGCGCAGCCCCGATTCCGCTGCTCCTTTGCCGGAAATTTTTCCGCAGACTTCGGGAGATTCGTGGAGGGAAGGCAGCAAGCGCTCATCAATTTCGGCGGCCTGCAACATTTCCTGTGACCAGCGGCGATGGGACACGTCGAGAAGCAGCGTGCCGGAAGCGTCGGCCATGTCAGTGGCGCGTTCGCCGGTGAGACGAAACCGGACGTAATCCTTCGGAAGCATGACAGAGCGAACGCGTTTCCAGTTGCCGGGTTCGTTCTCGCGTACCCAAAGCAGTTTTGTAAGCGTGAAATTGGCCAAGGCGGGATTGCAGGTGAGCTGAACTAAACGTTCCTGGCCGATTTTGGCGGTCAGATCGCGGCACTGCTTTTCGGTGCGGACGTCGCACCAGATCAACGCGGGACGAACAACGCTTCCCTGCTCGTCCAGCATAACCGCGCCGTGCATTTGGCCGGAGAAGCCGACACAAGAGATTTCTTCGGCGCTGAGATTGGCGCTCGTGATGGCCTTCTGAACCGCGATACAGGTGGCTCGCCACCAGTCTTCCGGGTGCTGCTCGGCCCAGCCGATCTGGGGCGAAGCAAAGGGCTGGTGTTCTTCGGTGGCGGAGGAGACCATGCGGCCGTGGCCATCGATGACGACGGCGCGCGTTCCTCCAGTACCAACGTCAATCCCGAGTACGTAAATAGAACCTCCCCTCAACAACCGGCGTCGCTTGCCCAGCATATTGGGAGAGAGCCTATCTCACTTCGTTGCTCATGAGAAAGAGCGGGCGCATTTCGAAGCTGGCGTATTGCGGGCGAAGGCGGTCGGTATTGTATTGTTCCTTGACGTTGACGACTTTCTTCGTGGCGGTGACCGTTTCGAGAGGAATGTTGTCATAGTGGCCGTTCTTGAGGACGACGAGACGGCCGCTGACATTCTTTAAGAGGAGATCGAGAGCGAGATTGCCATAGGCCATGGGAGCGATGGAGTCAATGGCATCGGGATCGCCGCAGCGGACGAGATAGCCAAGCTTCTGGTTGATGACGTCGATTTTTTTGCCGTTGTTGAATTTCGCGGAAACTTCCCTAATTTTTTCGCCGACGATTTCGCCGATGCCGCCAAGCTTTTTGTGGCCGTAAGCGTCGGCGCTTTCGCTCTCGAAGACCATTTCGCCGCCTTCGAATATGGCGCCTTCGGAGACGAGGACGATGGAGTAGCGGCTGGGATTTTTGCGGCGGTCGGCGACGAGCAGTTCAGTAAGATGCTCAATATTGAATTTGTACTCCGGAATGACGCAGCGATTGGCAGCGCCGGCCATGGTGGGAAGCATGGCGGTGAAACCCGCGTACCGGCCGAAGACTTCGATGACCATGAAACGCTCGTGGGAGCCGGCGGAGGTGCGGAGACTGTTGACCATTTGAATGGTGCGGGTGACGCAGGTGCTGAAGCCAATGCAGTAGTCGGTGCCGGGGACATCATTGTCCATGGTCTTGGGAATGCCGATGACTTTGAACCCTTCTTTGTGGAGACGAACACCGTAGCTAAGCGTGTCGTCGCCGCCGATGGGGATGAGAGTGTCGATGCCCAGCCAGGCGAGGTTTTTAAGGACTTCAGGGGTGAGGTCGTTTTTCTCAGCGGTGAATTTGTCTTTTAGATGCGCGGGGACGCTGGACTTCGCGACGCGGCCGGGATTGGTGCGGGAAGAATGGAGAAAAGTGCCGCCGGTGCGGCCGGCACGATCGACGGTCTCTTCGTCCAGGAGAAAGGAATTGTCGGAATTGTCGTAATCCTTCTCGCGGACCATATCCACGAGGCCGGCCCAGCCGTGGCGAATGCCGATGACCTGATAGCCTTCGCGAATGGCGCGAAGGGTGACGCCGCGGATGGCGGGATTCAGACCGGGAACGTCACCGCCTCCGGTGAGGATACCGATCACGCCTTTCCTGGTGTTGACGTTAGCCATGAGATGACGAATTGCCCTTTCGTGGGATGCGGAACAAAAAATTATGCTCCACGGAAGGGTTTTTAGGAAGAGTGAAGGCGGGATTCGTTTGTTGGGAACGATGGATTCAAATAATTGATTTGGAAATTACGGCTCGATTCTTGTGCCCAGGACACCGAGGAACTTTGCCAGCCAAGCGCTGAGCGCAGGCCAGGCGGGCCCGGTGACGAGGTTGCCGTCTGCGATGGCGTCGGTCATGGGGAGATTGACATACGTGCCGCCAGCGAGAGTAACGTCAGGGCCCGTGGCTGGATAGGCGCTGCACTTCTTTCCTTGCAGGACTCCCGCGGCGGCGAGGACTTGCGCGGCGTGGCAAATGGCGGCGATCGGCTTATTGGCCTTTGAGAAGTGGTGGACGATTTCGATGACGCGGGGAATCAGGCGAATGTATTCCGGGGCGCGGCCGCCGGGGATGACGAGGGCGTCGTACTCTTCGGGCTTGATCTGGTCGAAGGTGGCGTTGAGAGCGAAATTGTGGCCGCGCTTTTCGGTGTAGGTCTGATCGCCTTCGAAATCGTGGATGGAGGTGGGGACGAAGTCGCCGGATTTTTTGCCGGGACAGACGGCATGAACGGAGTGACCTACCATGAGTAACGCTTGAAAAGGGACCATCACCTCGTAGTCTTCAACGTAATCGCCGACGAGCATGAGAATGGACTTCTTGGACATGGCGGCCTCCGAAACTCGAAAAGAATAACAGACATTCAGATGCCGATGAAAAATTCCTGGCTATAGGAATCGAGAGCCGCTTCTCCTTGCGTCGTGGTGACTAGGGATGCGCGACAGAGGCATTGCCGGGGCCTCCGACTTGCTGGGGACGCGGAATCCGCTGGTCGGCGGAGGGAAGAATTGGAAACGGGGCGTGAGGCTCGGATTGATACCAGTAGGAAACGGAATAGTAATTGTCCGAGCGGTGATTGGCGTGGCCGTGCTCAATGGTGGCGCGGATTGATTTTGTGAATGGAATTGGCGAATCCAGGTGGAAGCGATACACAGACGACTTGCTGCCAGCGCGTTCTTCCCCCACAACGGGAGCGCCGTAAAGCCGATAGGAGAAGGAGTGACCTCCAAAATCCCATGCGCCAAGGAAATAATCTTCCGAACCGGTCCCGGCAATCGAGGGACGCGCTTCGCCATCCATGAAAAACATGTCGTCGCCTTCGCCCCACCAGCCGTCCTGATTTTGCAGGACGGACATGGTGACCCCGACGAAGTGCCCGCGACCCGTGGCGTCCAGCCAGACGTAATTGTCCTGGCCGTCGAGATTCGTTTTCCGGTCGACGTTGGGATCGCCATTGTGTTGCCAGTCGGAAGTCCAGCCGCGGTTGGGCTGGGCCTGACGGAACTGCGCGTGAAAGTAGAGAGTTCCTTGCGGGAGAGGCTGCGAGTACGCGCGATAGTCGAGATTGAAATAGAAGGCATCCACTTTTTGGTGGCCTTCGTTGGAAACGGTGATGCGGGCATGATTTTGAAACGGCATGCGGAAAAAAGAATTAAGAGCTTTGTCGCTGCCGACGGAGAGAAGCTCGGATTCCCAGCGATGGTATTCGCCGAGGCCAAGGCCAAAAAAATCTCCCAAAGGAGCTTCGACGCTCGGTGATGTCTCACCGTCCCAATAGATTCGCAGCACGAGTTTCTTGAGGTGGTAGACCTCGGGACTCGCAACAGTGATCCAAATATGCGTCAGGATGCCGGGGCCGTTAGCATCCAGGAGCGTGAGGGCTCCGCCGGGATCGATCTGGCGAAAATCCGCGTTTGCGCCAGTGGGGTCTGAACTGGAAACGCGCTTGAGGACGTAATCCTGCGGCTGAGTGAGATCGATTTTGGAAGACAATTGTGTCTGTGACAGCAGAGGCTGACTGAGGAGGCAAAAAAACGAAGTGAAAAGAAATTTCAAGCGGGCGCGCGGCATCGGCTCTTCCCTTCTCTCCGGGGCTAGACGATCGAAGGGATTCTCCTCCGAAAGAAGAAACAAAGAAAGGGCGGACTGAAGCCCGCCCTCCCCGGAGAAGACAATAAGAAGCGTTTAGTGAGCGTTTAGCTGGTTTGCGGACGCTGCCGCCACCGTTTCAGTGGAGTCCTGAATGGTGAGCAGGTCGGTGCGCACTTTTTCCCACTCCAGCAACGTAAGGCCGTAGGACGCGAAGAAGCGGCGGATCTTGGCGGAGTCCCAGCGCAGGACTTTTTCGCACACGGGGACGAGAACGCTCATGGCGTTGTCGCTGACGACGGTGCGTTTGGCCACGCGGGTAATGAATTTCGCTTCCGAAACGGCGATCGTGAGGCCATCGTACTGGTTGATGTGCATCATGACCGGCAGATCGGAGCTGCCATCGCCCATGTAGATGATGCTGTCATGGCTGATGCCGAGATTGGAGCGGAGTTCCTCGAGCACGGTGATCTTGCCCCATCCGGCTGAAGCGCGAATGATGGAATCCACTTCTCCCGTGGCTTCGTTGTAACGGAAGCGCGTGCCGAAAATGTGATCCGGCGGCACGATGCCTTCCAGCGCCGATTGAATAATTTCCTGCGGCGCGGCAGAAATAACGTTGAAGTGGAACTTGTAGCCTTCGGCGAGATTGTCGAGCGCCCGCGCAAACAGCGCGACGTCGTGCTTCAAGCGGATGCGCTTGCCGGTCTCGACGAGATGGTCACGGCGCACGCGGCGAAAATCCGGGTCATGTAAAATCAGGTAGCTGAGCTCCGCGCCCTGCTGGACGAGGTTCATCTCCGCAAGGCCTTTCACCTTGTCGTGAAAGCCGTGGAAACCGATCAATTCGCTAAGAACGACTCCCGAGTCGTTGAAGCTAAGCGTCTGGTCAAAATCGCTGGCCAGTAGAAGTTGTTTCGCCATGTACTAGTACTCCTCTTGCTACCTTTCTTGGTGGGTACGCTCTGGGAAGCCCCCTCACCCTTTCTGGATACACCTTAACTGCGTTTCCCTCACACCGCCCCACGAATTATTTTGATGGGTGCTATGCGTTAAAGATGTGAACGATTCATTATACCTTGATTAGATGCGGCGTAATGGTAAAAGGCACAAAGGAAAGGAGATGGGTGTCCCAGTAAGCAACAGGAGCCGCAAATTCCATGCGCTGAAAGAGATAGCGGAGGCGAAGAAGAAGGGAAAAGAGAACGACGGACGGAATCTTTGGATTGACAACTGGATCGACGCACGGGGGGGACAAAGGTGAATTACAAGCCAAGAGCGTCCATCTTCGGCCTTTCGTAGACGTCATCCTCCCCGGGGTAGCGGAGACGGTCCTCGAATCGTCCCGTCTCCTTAGCAAGGGCCCAGACCAAGCTTTCTCCCGCGGGAAGAGTCTGCGGCTCGCTGCGGAATGTGGGGTCTTCAAAGGCCAGGGAGGCATCAATCCATTGCCATCCGGCGGCCTCGAAGGCATTCATAACGTCGAGAAGGGCGAAAGCATTCAGGGGATTGAAATGCATCAACAACGTGTGGCGAATGTCCCGGCCGAGAACGTCGAGAGCTAGTTGGCGATAGAATGCCGCACGATCCAGGAGATGAGCGATTAAGTAATCGCGATAGGCAGCGATGGGAACCTTGAGCTGCTTTCCGAGCCGATCGACGTAGCGCTGGCTCACGCACCAGTCGGAAGCGTCAATAGTGACATGACCGACGCGGTAGCTCCGCTCCTTGAGCAAAGCGCGAAAACGATCGCGCTTGTCCGCTGTCTCGCCTTCCTTCAGGAAGGGATAACGGAACAGCGCGGTGCGGTTGCGATAGGGAGCGATCACCTTTTCGTTTTTCAGAAAATCGGCGGCGAAATCAGCGTAATTCGTCTGCCCGCCATAGAATTTGTGCGAATAGGAATGATTGCAGATGAGGTGGCCGGCCTGGTCCCAGGCGGAAAGCAGCTTGGCGCCGTCGGCATCGTCCACGCGCATGCCACAAACAAAAAGCGCGGCGCGGACACCTTTGTCGGAAATCGCTTTCAAGAAACGGCCGTTGGCGTCCTGCCATTTCAGCACTGATCCGAGGGACAGCGTGGGATCGTCAAGCGTGAGGGCGAGCTGCGGCCGCGCTGAATTGTTGGGAGGAGTTTTTGGCGAAGCGCTTTGTGGAAAAAGAGAGGCCCGAAGGGCGGACGGAAGAAACTGAGAGCAAACCGCGGCTGAGGCGCTTTTTATGACCTGGGAGAGAAATCGGCGACGCGGCGTTTTCTTGCCGCTGGAGATTTTTGTGAGCGCGCGCGTGTATGCCTCGATGGTTTCAGGGACGGCCTGGCTGTAAACAAACTGCCCTTCGCGGCAGCAAGCGATCAGGCGGGCTTCGCTCAAAATCTTCAAGTGATGCGAAACCGTTGCGGGAGTGACTCCGCGCATGGAAACAATTTCTCCGCAATTCATGTGCCCGCTGCGGGAAATGGCCTCAAAGATCCGGAGGCGCGTCGCATCAGCCAGGGCTTTCGATATTCTTTCAACCTGAGCGCGGTTCATGAGCCTCCCAGGAGTGTAGCGGACCTGCCGCCCTTCCCGCCAGAGATGTTCCGGGGCCAGCGGAACCAGCCGAACAATCATGCAACCGATTATTTCGATGCTCATCTAAATATCGAATTACTACGAGCGCTGGGAGCAGCAGAAGGAGAGCTCCGGGGAGAGGGCCAGGCAGACAATTAGGCAAAGACAGGGAGATAGACATGAAAAGACTCGAAGGAAAAGTAGCGGTAGTGACCGGTGGGAACAGCGGCATCGGATTGGCCACGGCGAAGCGGTTGCAGGAAGAAGGAGCGCGTGTGGCTATCGCCGGCCGCAGCAAGAAAACGCTGGATGAGGCGGTGAAAACGATCGGCAACGGCGTGCTGGCGGTGCAGACGGATGTAGCCAAGCTCGCGGACATCGACAACCTGTACACTGAGGTTTCGAAGAAGCTGGGCAAGATTGATGTGTTGTTCGTGAATGCGGGAGTCGCGAAGTTTTCGCCACTTGCTGAGACATCCGAAAGCGTATACGACGAGCAGTTTGACATCAACATCAAGGGAGCGTACTTCACGATCCAGAAAGCGCTGCCGCTGCTGAATGACGGCGCGTCAATCATCTTGAATACCAGCGTTGCAGACAGGAAAGGCACCGCGGGAACCAGCGCATACTCGGCTACAAAAGCGGCGCTGCGCTCTTTGGCGAGAACAGCGGCAGCGGAACTGGCGGGGCGCGGCATCCGTGTGAACACCGTTGCGCCGGGTCCTATTGTCACGCCGATCTTTGGGAGAACCGGGCTTCCGCAAGAAGCGATCGACGAATTCGCAAAGGAAATCGTTGGGAAGGTACCGATGAAGCGGTTTGGACAGCCGGAGGAAGTGGCCGGCGCGGTGGCGTTCCTGGCTTCGCAGGACGCTTCGTACATCACGGGCGTGGAGATCAATGTGGACGGCGGAATGGGGCAAATCTAAACGCAGGCCCCAACGTGAAGGAGAGAGGTGGGTGAAGACCTGCTCTTATTTTCTTCGGGAAGCCTCTTATTTGGCGCCGCCGGAGGGATCCGGGGAAGTTGCGGTGTTCACGTCGAGGAACCACTTGTGCGCGGTGTCATTCGGTGAGTAGCAGTTGCCGTCGGACGCGTACTTCGCGGGGCAGTGTGCGGTGAATTCTTTGCGGCGGGGTGATTGCGCGAATTGCCAGACGTCGATGCACTTCTCGCAGAACTCTTTCCCGCTGACCGCGGGCGACGGAGGGTTTTCTGGAAAAGTGCATCCCGGCGATGGAGGGCACATGTCGTTATAGGCCCAGATGGAAAACTCCCGCGATCTCCGGAATAAATCATTCAGGATATCCTCGCAAGCTGTAATGGTCTTGCCTTTGCCTTCCTTTACAGGAATTGCAGAGCAATAGAAGCCTCCTCGGAAATAGAATGGGCTCACGCGCCACAGCCATTCAATGATGTACTTATGATAGTTGGGCGAAAGCCGGCCGCCTTCCTCGATATCGAGATAGATGATCGTTTGGGGTGAAAATCCTTCGCGTTGCGCTGCTTCGACAGTTGCCTGCGCATCCTGTTCGCCTTTAACTGCGGCATCTTCGATACTCTTCAAGTCTTTTTCTTCCCTGCCGCGAAACAGCACGACAAACCCAAAGCCCTGTTTGCGAAGGAGTTCGCGTTTGCCAGCCCACGTGTTCGTTATCTCCCCAGGCGGCGGGCTGAGCCAGTAACTTGCAAACGAGAACGTTTTGCGCAAAATCGGCAGCGCTGTGTCGCCCGGGTAGTCGTTCCGGTCAAAGCCGAGATACGAACGTATCGACGCAGCCGCCGCATGCTGCGCACCGATGGAAGGCGCCTGAGATAGCAGAAACACACCGATGCACAACAAAAAGAGCGTGACAACAGACCGCAATTGATTCATACGCAGCGTCCAGCATACGGTAAAGAGAGCGGGATCAGGAATCCATGTATTGCGCTTCACCATTGCCGAACGACCAATTCCCCCGACAAAACTCCGACACGGTTTACCGGGCTTGGTCAAATTGACGACGGGAAAACGATGGAGCCTATGCTATTCCCGAATGGTGGGGAGATGAGGAGCAGGATTTCGGCAAGGCAAGTACTAGACGGGTTCGGACTTGCTTTGCAAATCTTTGGGTCACAATATGCAAAGGATTTCCGAGCCCTGGCGTACAACCCCTCCAAAACTGTCCTGCCGAACCCGCGAAACTGTGTCTATCCTATTGTATTTGCAGAGTTTATGCCTACTTTCGAAAATCGACCTTCGACCTCAAATCTGGCATATTAAATGCTCGTAACAGTCAGGTATTTACCTGAGGGGAAAGAGGCTGTTCGTGTCCAAGGAGAGTGAATGCAGAAGTGGTTCCGTTTTGGCAGCTTAGTCTTAGTAACTGTCCTCCTTCTACTCGGGAGCAAGCCAGCTAACGCTGATACGTCAGTTTCAAATCCGAATGACGGTTTCGGCGGCTCCTACACCCTAACCGTGACCAGCTGCGGTGGAAGTGGCTGCACCGTCACACTGACGATCAACACCACGGCCCTGACGAACCCCACTCAGGAAGCCTATATTGACGCCGTGGCATTCAAACTGGGGAGCGGGGCAACCTTCACGGGGACCCTGACGGCACCTGCTGGTGCAACTTGGTCCACTACATCCACGTCTCTGAACAGTGGCAATTCCGGCCCCTGCATGAGCACTAATGGAGATGTCCAGACCTGTTCAGCGGCGGGGAGTCCGGTTATTGGCGTTGCCACGGGCGGGAAGCTAACGTGGACTTGGACGGGCATTGTAGCAGCAGATACAAACATTGCTCACGTGGGCTACCAGTACAACAACGGGACGGCGACCACGGCTAGTCAGCTCAATGGCCTGATCGTTTCCTGCGGCTACAGCTCGACCGGCAGTACGAGCTGTGCCGGCGGTACGCAACCTCCTCCCAACATATCCGAGCCCGCCAGCTTGGCAATTATGGGGATCGGCATGGTTGGTCTGGCTGCGCTCTTGCGCCGCCGCAACGGGGCACAGGCCTAAAACTACGAGAGTCGAGTCAGCCGAGTGTTCCCGCCGGCAGTGAGCACTCTTTCCAAAGCTGAAACCAATCGACGGGCGTCTCCGAGGGTGGAGTCGCCCGTAGACTTTTAGGCTCCTAGAACACCACTTGCTTGGTGAATTCAGCCGGAATCATTCCATAATTATCTAATGGTGGTCCGCACTCCCCGGCCTCTGTGATGCTCCGGGAATTCGGGGTGAAGCCAGCTCGTCTGGCACGGTGTCTGTCACCCAAGAAAAGGAATCCGAATGAAGACAGCGTGCCAGTGGATGGCAACCATTTCCTTTGTCATCTGCTTTCTCTTGACAGCAGGGTGCTCCCGGAACGGCAATGCCCAAAAGCAGAAGTTTTTCGAGAGTGGGAATCGATATTTGCAGCAAGGCAAATATGCGGAAGCGGCCATTCAATTTCAGAATGCCATTCAGAAAGACGGAACGTTTGCGGCGGGGCACTTCCAGCTTGCGAAATGTTATATCGAGCAGAAACTCTGGCCGCTGGCGTTTCGGGAGTTGTCGATAACCATTCAATTAGAACCGAGGAATTTGGACGCGGAACTCGAATTAGCGAACCTGCTTTTCGAGGCGCAGCAGTTCCAGGCTTCGCGTGACCGTTCCGCGATTATCCTCCAACAATATCCGGACAATGTCAGCGCGCAACTCATCTTGTCGACCGCCGATGGAGAACTAGGAAAATTGGATGAGGCCATCCAGGAAGCGCAGCAGGCGGTCCGGGTGGCCCCCCGTAAACCAGAAGCATACCTGACGCTCGGCCTGCTGGAACAAAAAGCGGGCAAACTACCCGCTGCCGAGCAAGACCTCCAAAAGGCTGTCGCTGATGATCCAAAATTCTTGCCGGGGCGCCTAGGTCTGGGCCGCTTTTATCAGACCCAGCAGCGCTGGAAAGAGAGTGAACTCCAGTACCAGGCCGCCATTGAAGCAGAGCCCCGTAAGTTGGTGCCGCGAACATCGCTTGCCGCGCTCTATGGGGCCTGGGGAAAAAGAGACCTAGTGGAACGCACACTCCAGGAAACAAGGGCGGCCCTCCAGGACGATCCTGCGGCGTACATCCTCCTGGGAGATTTTTATCTTGCCAACGGCAGTGTGGATAAAGCCTCGGATGAGTTCTGGTCCCTCCATCAACAACATCCAGATGACCTGACGGTTACAAAGCGCTACATCCAAATTCTTTTTGGGAAGAACAAATGGGAGTTGGCAGGCACCCTGAGCGAGGAGCTCCTGAAACAGAACCCGCAAGACGGTGAAGCGCTGCTGGACAAGGGCCGTGCTCTGCTCATGGAGGAGAAGCCGGCGGAAGCAGTTCCACCGCTGGAAGCCGCGGCTAAGATCAATCCTGAGGATCCCGCAGGGCACTTCCACCTCGGGGTTGCGTATTTCCGGACCGGGAATACCGCGAGGGCAGGAGCAGAGTGGCAGGAAGCCATAAAATTGAAGCCGTCCTTGGTGGAGGCGCAGGAAAACCTTGCAAAGCTGGCGGTGCACACGGGAGATGTGAAACTGCTGGAAAGCAGCGCTGCGGAGTGGATCAAGTACGCGCCCTCGTCACCGCAGGCGTATCTTCTGCGCGGTGTGGCGCGCATGAGGAGCGACGATCCGTTAGGCGCGGAGAAAGACTTTCGAAGATCGATGGAGTTGGCGCCGGAAAACGCCAGCGCGTACACCCGGCTGGGCGACCTGCGCCTCGTGCAGAAGCGATTTGCCGAGGCCGAGAAACTCTACGAACAAGCCCTGACTCTCAATGCGCAGGAAACGGACGCATTGCAAGGACTAGTCACCGTCTTCCTTGCTCAAAATCAGGCGGAGAGGGCAGTGACCCGCGTTCGAGTGCAGATGACGAAGATTCGACACTGGAGCAGTCTATTCGCGAGAACCCCCGCGATGTCCGGGCTTATGTGGATTTCGGAGCCTACGAAGAGCGGCGCGGGAATTGGCAGAAGGCGCAGGGCCTCTACAAGAAAGCTTTGCAGATTCAACCAAAGCAGCCAAACGCGGCGAATAACTTAAGCTTTCTCCTGCTCGAGCACGGCGGGGATATGGGCTATGCCCTGTCGCTGGCCCAGACGGCACGTGGCGCGATGCCGGATTCGCCAAATGCCGCCGATACGCTAGGTTGGGCCTATGTCAAATCGGGAGTCTACGATACGGCCATCCCGCTGTTTCAAGAGGCCATCAAGAAAACCCCGTTGAATCCCATTTATCATTATCATCTGGGCTTGGCTTACCAAAAATTTCAAAAACCCGAGCTTGCAAGAGTAAGTTTTCAACGGGCCATCAAATTAGAGCCCCGATCTCCGCGGGCTGATGAAATCCGCAAAGCTCTGGCGGAATTGGACAGTTCCGAATAGCCGGCGCGTATTCTGAAAACGTTTCGGATTCCGCGGGGCAATCGCGGCAGAAGGCAATTGGTGTCGCGACGATACTCATTTGAATCGGGGGGCGTTCTGCGAGTTCTAGGCTCAGCTCAATGGCGTGCCGCGGGCCTGACGCTCTTTTTATTTCTTGCCGTTGCCGCAGCTTTTTACTGGTCTACGCTCGCAGCCATGGCTGCGCAATGGCACTCGAGCACGTTTTCCCACGGCTACCTTATTCTCCCGGCGAGCTTGTACGTTATCTGGAAGCGCCGAAAAAGTGCTATTGCGCTGACTCCCATGCCAAGCATGTGGGCTATCCCTCTGCTGATTCTTGCAACGTTTGGATGGCTGCTGGGAAATTTGACGACGACGGCGGTTGTAGAACAATTCTGTGTGGTCCTCTTTCTCATTGGACTGGTGTGGGGCGTGTTGGGGAACGCGGTCGTTCGGCCGCTGCTATTCCCGCTCACTTTTCTCATTTTCGCGGTGCCGTGGGGAGAGGGTCTCATCCCCGGCTTACAGGATTTCTCGGCGAGATTTGCGGTAAAGCTGCTTTCGCTCTCCCAAATTCCCGTATTGCTGGAAGGTCGCTATATCACGGTTCCCCGCGGCAAATGGGAGGTAGCTGAGGTTTGCAGCGGTGTCCGCTACCTCATCGCTTCGCTGGCGGTAGGGTTTCTTTTTGCGGGAGTGATATATCGAAGTTGGGTGCGACGAATCGGATTCTTTGTGGTCTCCGCGATTGTTCCGATTCTCGCGAATGGCGTGCGCATTTACGGCATCGTGCTCATCGGCTACTTCGGCGGGGAGCGGCTGGCACTCGGGGTGGACCACGTGCTAGCGGGGCTGGTCTTCTTCTCCATCATTATGCTGGTTCTGTTCCTAGTAGGGATGCGATGGCGCGAGGATCAGAATCGAGAGGCGCAGTCGCCAGGAGGCCGGGAAGAATCCACGCCGATTCCTGACGGATTCAAAGTGCCGAATGAGACTTCCTACTTCACACTACGCGCAAGTGTCTTGCTCGCTGGTTTCCTCCTGTTGATTGCGCTCGGACCGCTATCGGCACGATCTATCTGGAGCCACCAGCCCGAACCGGAGGCGGTAAACCTGGCAGCGCCCGCAGTTTCCCTGCCGTGGTCCGCTTCGCAAAAAGATAATTTCATGTGGGAGGCGCAATTCCAGTCGCCGACGAGTGAACTGAGACAAACGTATGAATCAAAAAGCCAGACGGTAAAGCTTTACATGGCGTACTACAGCGGCGGGCAGACGGGCGGGAAGCTCGTCAGTTCCCTAAATCAGCTTTATGAGCGGGCGCACTGGTTGCGAACTGGTGAGGGCCGGAAGTTCACTGAGATCAACGGTCATTCCATTCAAATGCATGCGGTATTCGTCCAATCCGCAGATTCTTCGCTAGTGATCTGGCATTGCTATTGGGTGGATGGGGTCCTTACCGGCAATGATTACCGGGCGAAGCTGCTTCAAGCGAAGGCGCGGTTGTTTGGAAGCCGACAGGGTTCGGTTGCGATCGTTTTAGCCACGGAAAACGCGCCGCCTCAATCAGCGGGCTCGGCCATTCTGAGAGATTTTCTGAATCACGCAGCGTGGCAAGACGGCAGGCGATTGTCCCTGAAGGAATCTCGCTGACAATCTTGCTCTTCAAGCAAGCAAACTGGTGCCCGGGGTGGGAGTCGAACCCACATGAGGAAAAATCCCCGGAGGATTTTAAGTCCTCAGCGTCTGCCATTCCGCCACCCGGGCGCTGGCACTACAAATCTAACCAAGACTAGCAGTTACTGCAACACTGCTGCT
>WNFC01002466.1_pt1 | contig 23623 bp, 30 predicted proteins | sample 5400541 | NCBI WGS metagenome assembly WNFC01 (sample SAMN13153342, study PRJNA577476) | soil metagenome | isolation source: 120 cm saprolite under Douglas fir tree site 2 hole 2 replicate 1 | place: USA:California | collected 2015-04-18
TGGCCGGATGACATCAAGATTGCTGTCAACCTCTCGCCGGCCCAATTGACAAGCCATAATCTGGTGCAGCTGGTCATCAGCAGCCTCGCATCATCGGGCTTGCCGGCACGCAGGCTGGAGCTCGAGATCACCGAGCTGGTTCTCATGCAGAATACCTTCGCAACGCTCGACACGCTGCATCAGTTGCGCCAGCTCGGTGTGCGGATCGCGATGGACGATTTCGGCACGGGTCACTCGTCGCTGAGCTACCTGCTGAGCTTCCCGTTCGACAAGATCAAGATCGATCGCTGCTTCATCAAAGGTTTGCCGGACGAAAACAACTGCCTTGCCATCGTGCGAGCGATCGCCGGTCTGGCGAGCAGTCTCGACATGACGACGACCGCTGAAGGCGTGGAGACCGAGTCGCAGTTGGAGATGGTCAAAGCGTTAGGCTGTACCGAAATGCAGGGCTACATTTTCAGCCCGCCGAGGCCCGCCGGCGAAATATCGCGGCTGTTCCTATTGCCCGCCGAGAGCGTGGCGAACGTGGCTTGATTCATTCGTCCCAAGGTGGGGCACCCCCGTGCAGTCCGCGCATCGCCGGCTGCGCAAAATTTTGTCGTCACAAGACGTCGGTGGCGGCGCCGGAGTCTGCCTGATCTACCTGCCGTCCACCGCTGTAAGATCGGACGCGAAAGAGCGCGAGGGTGGGTTCCTAGGATGACTGGATCCTGCCGCCGCTCATCGACCTGTCGATGCGCAACAAGCGGCTTCGTCCCTATCGCGAGCGGGTGGCCGGTGCGGCGGGACCGCGTCTTCGATGCCAGATGGCTACGGAACGCCGGGTACGCTACGGCTTCGCGGCCAGCAGCGAGATGCTCTTTACCCCGAACTTCTTGCTCGCGCCGCGCGCGTTATCCGAGATGAACTGGTAGCTCGGATTGTCCTCGACCGTGACGATGCGCAGGCCCGCGGCTCCGATCCGGCTTCGATAATCGTCCTGCTGCGAGGCGCCGCCGATGCAGGCGGCCCAGAGCGTCGAATTGCACACGATGCTCTCGGGCAACGGCACCTCGGTGACGATGTCGGAGATGGCGAGCCGCCCGCCGGATTTGAGCACGCGCGCCGCTTCGCGGAACACCTTGAGCTTGTCGGGCGAGAGATTGATCACGCCGTTGCTGATGACGATGTCGGCCGACGCGTCGGGCACCGGCACGTTCTCGATATAGCTTTTGACGTAGGTCACCTGCGCGAATCCCGCGCGGTCGCGCAGCCGCTCGGCCTTGGCGCGCTGCTCGTCGGTCATGTCGATGCCGATCACCTTGCCGGTCTTGCCGACCTTGAGGGCCGCAACGAACGTGTCCATGCCCGAACCGCTGCCGAGGTCGACGACAGTGTCGCCGTCCTTGACGTCGGCGAGATGGAAGAAATAACCGACGCCGGCGAAGGATTCGATGGCTTCCTTCGGAATGCGATCGAGATCGGCGGGCGAATAGCCGAGCCGCTCGGCCATGGTGCGCCCCATCTCGAAGTGAAACTCGCCGTGCGGATTTTCGGCGACGCTGCGATACATCGCCTTCACCTTGGATTCGAGCTCCTTGGGGTCGAACGCGACGGGGGTGGTGACCATGATGCTCCTCCTGGAAGCCGCTTGCAGTTAATGAGTTGGCCTTCAGCCGCCGGCGGCGACCGGCAACCCGGCCGCGCGCCACTCCGGAAATCCGTCTTCGAGCCGGCGCACCGTGAAACCACGTGCCCGCAGCGCTGCAACCGCTTCGAACGAAAGCACGCAGTAAGCCCCCCGGCAGTAGGCGACGATCTCGAGTGCGGGATCAAGCTCGGCGAGGCGCGCCTCGAGCTCGCGCAAGGGAATATTCACTGCGCCTGGCAGATGTCCGAGCGCAAACTCATCGGGCGGGCGAACATCGAGGACGGTGACGACGCCGGCGCGTGATTTTTCCAGAAGCTCCTCGCGAGACACGGGTTGCATGCTGTCGCGGTTGCTGAAGTACCGGCGGATCACGCGCTCGACTTCGGCAATATTCCGTTCCGCTATCCGGCGCAGCGCCGACAGGAGATCGAGCACGGCATCATCGGCGAGCGTGTAGAAGACGAACTTGCCCTGGCGCCGAGCCGCCACGATCCCCGCGCGCCGCAGCTGCTGCAAGTGCTGCGATGCATTGGCGACCGAGAGGCCGGTTCGCTGCGCCAGCACTTCGACGCTCCGCTCGCCCTGGGCCAGTTGCTCCAAAAGCTCGAGGCGGTGCGCATGCGCCAGCGACTTGGCGACCGCGGCGAATTGGGTGAACAGGGCCAATTTCGGATTGGACGTTGACATCGGGGAGCCGCAATCTTAAAACATTCAACTGAATGATTGAATAATGGCAATCGTGGCCGTTGTCAAGCAATCCGGGCGGTTCTGGCAATGCGCGGCGCCCTGTTCTCATATGAGCTATTGATCCGGCTGGGGACGTGCGGCGGCGTATTCGCCGCCGTGGCGATCTGGGAATTGATCGGGCCGCGACGGCCACAGACCGTCGGGCGCGGCTGGCGGTGGCCCAACAATCTGGGCGTGGTGATGGTGGACACGCTCCTGGTCCGCATTCTCTTTCCCACCACGGCCGTCGGTCTTGCCCTCGTTGCCGAGGCGCGCGGCCTTGGGCTGTTCAATGCGATCGCGCTGCCGCCCTGGGTCGCGGTCACCGCCGCGGTCGTCCTCCTCGATCTCGCGATCTACTTCCAGCATGTGCTCTTTCATGCCGTCCCGGTGCTGTGGCGGGTGCACCGGATGCATCACGCCGACCTCGAATTCGATGCGACGACCGGGCTGCGCTTCCATCCGTTCGAGATCCTGCTGTCGATGGCGATCAAGCTCGCCGTGGTCGCCGCGCTCGGAGCGCCCGCGCTGGCCGTGTTGATCTTCGAGCTGCTGCTCAATGCGACCTCGATGTTCAATCACGGCAATGTTCGCATGCCCGCGCGTCTCGATCGCATCCTGCGCTGGATCGTGGTCACGCCCGACATGCATCGGGTGCACCATTCGATCCTGTCGCGCGAGACCAACAGCAATTTCGGGTTCAATCTCCCCTGGTGGGACCGCCTGTTCGGCACCTACCGGGCTCAACCCGCGGCCGGGCACGAAGCCATGACGATCGGGATCGAGCAGTTCCGCGAGCAGCGCGAGCTCGGCCTCGATCGCATGTTGCTGCAGCCCTTCCGCGGGGATGCCGGCCGGTATCCACTGGGCCAGAGGAAAGTTGAACAATGAGCCTGGGCCGCTTGTTGCCCCGCGTCGCGCTGGCGCTACTGCTCGTGGCAGCGGCGGCATGGGCCGCCGTCCACCGCGACCAAATCAATCTGGCGACGCTCGATGCTTGGCTTGGTTCGCTCGGCCTGTGGGCGCCGGTCGTATACGTGGTCTTCTACGCTCTGGCCACCGTCGCTTTCGTTCCCGGCGTGGTCCTCACCCTTGCTGGCGGAGCCTTGTTCGGACCATTGTGGGGCAGCCTCTGGAATCTCACGGGTGCTACGCTCGGTGCCACCCTTGCATTCCTGGTCGCGCGCTACATCGCGGGAGGCTGGGTCGCGCGCAAGGCCGGCGGGCTCCTCAAGCGACTGATCGATGGCGTCGACGCGGAAGGCTGGCATTTTGTCGCCTTCGTGCGGCTGGTTCCGCTTTTTCCCTTCAATCTGTCGAACTACGCGCTGGGGCTCACGCAAATTCCGCTCCACCACTACGTCCTCGCCACGCTCGTCTGCATGGTGCCCGGTGCGGTCGCCTATACGTGGCTCGGGCATGCCGGACGCGGAGCGCTGAGCGGCGAAGCAGACGCGGCGCGCTACAGCCTGCTTGCGCTGGGCCTGCTCGCCACAATTGCCGTACTGCCGCGACTGATCGGGCGGCTGCGCGCGTCGTTCGCGTGGATCGAAGCAAACGAGCTCAAGCGGCGGCTCGACCGCGGCGAAGTCATGGCCGTTATCGATGTGCGAGGCCCCGACGAATTCACGGGGCCGCTTGGCCATATTGCGACCGCGCGCAATATCCCCGTCAACGAGCTCAATAGCCGCTTAGCCGAACTAGCCGGGTTTGAACGCACACCGATCATTCTCGTCTGCCGGACCGACCAACGCTCGGCAACGGCCGCGCGGACCTTGCGTGCGGCCGGCTTCACCCAGATCAGCGTCCTGCGCCGGGGGATGGGGCAATGGAACGCGGTTGGCCTACCGATTGAAGAGCGTGCCGTTGGTGCCGCAGCGTAAAGGACGTCGATCATGAAAATTCTGTTCATCATCAACGATCCACCCGATGGCACAGCGTGCGTCTATAATGCGCTGCGGCTCGCATCCCACAATGTCGTGGTGGTCTAGCCATGCGCCGCATCTATCTCGATTACAACGCGAGCACGCCGATCGATCCGGCGGTCGCTGCCGCGATGACGCCGTTTCTCGAGAATCATTACGGCAACCCGTCGAGCGGTCATTGGGCGGCGGCCGCGGCAAAAGCGGCCATCGAGACGGCGCGTGGGCAGGTGGCGGCGCTGCTCGGTTGCGAGGCCGACGAGATCGTTTTCACGAGCGGCGGCAGCGAGGCCAACAACCTCGCCCTCAAGGGCGTGTTTTTTGCGCTTCGCGACCGGGGCGATCACGTCATCACCACGCGGGTCGAGCATCCGGCGATCATCGAGCCGTGCCGGTTCCTCGAACGCCTGGGTGCGCAGGTCAGCACCCTGCCCGTCGACGGCACCGGCCGGATCGATCCCGACGACCTTCGCAGAGAGATCACGCCGCGCACCGTCCTGATCAGCATCATGCATGCCAACAACGAGGTCGGGACCATCCAGCCGATCGAGGAATGCGCCCGCATTGCCCGTGCGCACGGGGTGCTGTTCCACACCGACGCGGCCCAGTCGGTCGGCAAAATTCCAACCGGCGTGAACGACCTCGGCGTCGATCTGCTCTCGATCGCCGGCCACAAGGCCTATGCGCCCAAGGGCGTCGGCGCGCTGTTCGTGCGCCGCGAGGCCTTGCTCGAGCCGCTGATCCACGGCGCCGGACACGAGCGCGGTCGCCGCGCCGGCACCGAAAGCGCATTGCTGGCGGTCGGCCTCGGCAAGGCCTGCGAGCTCGCCCGCGACCTTGCGCCGATGATTCGCGTGCGTGCGCTGCGCGATCGCTTCTGGCATGCGCTGCAGGAGCAATTCGGAGCTCGCGTGGTGCTGAATGGGAATCCCGCGCATCGGCTGCCGAACACGCTCAATGTCTCCTTTGTCGGCGAGGTCGGGGCCGAGATTCTGGCGCGACTGGACGGCATCGCTGCGTCGACCGGATCGGCTTGCCATTCCGGCCGGATCGAATTGTCGCCTGTTCTGAAATCCATGCGAGTACCGCCCGCGATCGGCATCGGTGCGATTCGTTTCAGTCTCGGGCGAAGGACGACGGCCGATGAGATCGACGCTGTGGTTCAGCGCCTCGCTGGTGTTCTGCCCGCTCTCGTCACGACCTCGTAGAGTGCGACATAGCATGTTGCTTGATCAAAAGGCCCTCGAACGTCGGTCGCTGCGGCGGAACGAAGCGCTTTTCAGCCAGGGCGACGAAGTAACTGCGATTTATTTCATCGAAGCCGGGCGACTGCGGTTGGAACGGCGAACGTTTGACGGTCGCTCGCTAATTCTGGGCAACACACCCGCCGGGGAATTCTTCGTCGAAGCTGCGCTGTTCGCCGACACCTATCACTGCGATGCCATAGCCTCGGAGCCTTCACGGGTCCGCGTCTATCCGAAGGCCGCCGTTCTGAACGCGCTTCGCGCGGATTCGGCAGGTGCGATGTCATTTCTGGCACTCGTAGCGCGCCAAGTCATCGAGCTGCGGCAGCGGCTTGAGATCATGAAGGTCCGCTCCGCCAAAGAGCGAGTGCTGCTTTACCTCGATCTCAACGCCGGGTCGGACGGTCGCACGGTTAACCTGCCGGGTCAGCTGCAGGACATCGCGAGCGAATTGGGTCTGACCCGAGAGGCGCTTTACCGGACTCTCGCGGGTCTCGCGAGAACAGGTGCGATCGAGCGTGCCGGGAACCGCATCCTGCTCAAACGATCGGTCGGCAATTAGCGCATGTTTCGGTCAGGTTGATGCACAAACCGCGCGGCAACTCGGTGCGTTCCCTCCCCCGCTTGCGGGGGAGGGTTAGGGTGGGGGCACACACAAAGATTCGTGCAAGTCCGCCCCCTCCCCCACCCCTCCAGCCGAAGTCGGATATATCCGACTTCGGCCAGTCATTAAGTGACCGAACTCGGGTAAACCCGAGTTCGGTTGCAAGCGGGAGAGGGCGCAGACCGAGTCTGCCGCTCGCGCTGACCACATCTCACCGGAACGTGCTCTAGCCGCCGGCTCCGACAGCGAGCGGCGCGGCGTCGGGACGAGCAATCCGGTCGTCTTGTCGGTATTACGTCGATTACATGCGGCCCATTCCCATTGGCCCGTGAATGAGCTGATCCGCGAGTTTCTTCTGCTCGTCATTGAGCACGGCGTAAAGCGGCGCCAAGGCCGACTTCGTGGCCTTCACCGCCTCAAGCATGGCCGCCATCATTTTTTCCATTCGATCGAGTCGATCAACTGCACTCACGGGCGCGCCGCTTTGGCCCATCATTCCACCGGGCATCATCGTGCTCCGCATCTCGCTCATCCGCCGCGCGTTGGCCCGCAACGCGTCTGCGAACGCGTTCCACTGGGATATCTGAGCGTCGGTAATTTTCAGCTCGGTCTTGAGGAAGGCGATCCGACCCTCATATGCCGTATGCAGGTGGCCGCATATGACTGCGGTCATGTAGCGCTATGATTAGGTGTGGGCGGTGCCCAGGGCGTCGGCTCGATCCGCGTTGCGGGCTGCCGCCAGGGCGCAAATCATTGCCGACCACTGCGCGGAGCACCAGGAGCCGCTGAATTTCATTGAATGTGGTCGCAGCCTCGTTTCAACGAATGGCGTGCTACGGGAGCTATCGGGGCTCCCCTGAACATAGGAGTCGCTTGGTGAGAAACCACCAGCCACCGGCCCTCTCGCTCTTCAAAGACGTTGGTCACGAAGGCATCGAAGCTCAAAGTCTCGCCGCTCTTCCGCAGCAGCTCGACCTTTTCGACACCGACAGCCCAAGCTACCTTTCCCTCCGTTCGAACGTGCGATTCGGCGAGCGAGATCGTCACTCGGTCGAACTGGCCGAAGCGCATCTCCCAAGCCCTCCTCACGCCCTCCCACCCGACCACGATTGTGGTGCTGAGCGGACCGATGAATGTCGCGTAAGGCTCGTGCGCCCAAAGCTTGTCCATCGCGTGGATGTCGCGCGCCACTATCGCCGCGATGAACGCTCGGCCCACGGCATTCACACGCTCCAGGTCTGGGCTCTGCTGCCCCTTGCTCTGGGAAAGCGCGGGACCCGGAGGCAGTGCGACGCCGAGAGTCAACAGCGACACGACTGTGATGGCAAAAATACGAAGTCGGCTCATGGTGTTTCTCCTGACGATCAGATGCGATGGCGCAGCTTACGTTGGAATAGCTGAGGGCTCTTATGACTGCGATCATACGAGCAGTCGCGAATGACCGACCTCGGCTGAGACAGGGCAATTCGGCCTGGAGAGAGGTGGAGCTGGCGGCAAGCCTGCCGGTGATCTTGGTAGGGCAAAACCGATCGCTAGCGAATGATTAGCGTCGGCACTAAATTTCCTGATCTCGGCAATTGGGGTAGCCCGGAAATGACAGGCCTTATACGCGATTGACCCAGAGGACTAAACCGCTCGGGATGATGGGTGATTGCGCCGACGCTGGGCGACGACGAACGCCATCACCCCGGCGGGCGCTATGCCGGCGAAGGTGTCGGAGAGCGACCGGGCAATGGTGACGGCGGGATTCGAAGATCGTGAGGATGAGGCCGAAGGTCAACGGCTCCCAGGAGGGCGGGATCACGTCAGAGGTAGGCCGCGAGACCGACGTGACGCGAGATCGCTCGACTTGGGACGCTCAAGCGCGCCGAACGTCGAGAATTTCGATCACCGGACAGTCCGGCACTCTCTTTCCCGAGCACCGCGCGATTGTCTTTGCCAGCAGGCGTTCGAGTTTTCGGAGGTCGGCAATCTTGGCGCGGATGTCATCGAGGTGGTGCGCCGCGATTTTCCGGACCTCGGCGCACGACGCCCCGCCCGGGCCTCCCAGATCGAGCAACGCACGGATTTCATCGAGTGCGAATCCCAGCTCTCGCGCACGGCGGATGAAGGCGAGCGTGCGCGTCTCCGTCGGCCCATAGCTGCGATGGCCGCCCGCGGTGCGCGGGGGAGCCTGCAACATCTTGATTTTCTCGTAATAGCGGATCGTCTCGATATTCACGCCCGTCAGCCGCGACAGCTCGCCGATCGGTATCCCCTCCGGTTTCTCCGCTCGCGAAGCTGTGATCTGGCGCATGGCAGAATGTCCTTGATCCTGTAGTCGCTACAGGATGCATGTTAGCACAATGACGACCCAGGAAGACAATCGGATGAGCGAGCTTTCGCGTGCGGCGACGCGCCCGACGGTTCCGTCCCAAGACGACGTCGGCAACCGGCGCGGGCAAGCGATGATGGCCGCCGGCGGCGTCCTCGGCGCGCTCGCGGCATCGTCGTGCTGCATCCTGCCGCTGGTCCTGTTCGGCTTTGGCGTGAGCGGGGCATGGATCGGCAATTTCACGCAGCTCGCGCCGTATCAGCCCTACTTCATCGCGGCGACGATCGCCTGCCTTGGCTACGGCTACTGGCTCGTCTACCGCGCGTCGAAAGTCGCGTGCGACGGCGGCGAGGCGTGTGCGCGGCCGATGCCGAACCGTCTCGTCAAGCTCGGGCTCATGCTGGCGACGGCGCTCGTCGTTGCAGCAATCGGGTTCGACTTGCTCGCGCCCCTCTTCCTCGACTCATGAACGGAGAACACGTCATGATCAAACTACTCACATCTGTTGCTCTCGGTCTGCTCCTGCTGCTCGGCCTTGCGGGCGGCTTCCTGCATCCTGGCGGCAGCCAGGCGATAGCGGGAGGTGAGAAAACCATCACGCTCGCGGTCAAGAACATGTACTGCGCGGACTGCCCGTTCATCGTCAAGAAAAGCCTCGAAGCAGTGCCGGGGGTTGCCAAGGTATCCGTGTCCTACAAGGACAAGACGGCCGTCGTGACCTACGACGAGAGCAAGGCGGCGGTGCCGGCGCTCATCAAGGCAACGACCGACGCCGGCTATCCCTCCGCTCAGAAGAACTGACGAGCCTATGAACGGCCGCGCGCTCATTACGACCGGCACCGTTGGCGGCATACTCGCCGCCATTTGCTGCACCACGCCGCTGCTCGCAGTCGTGCTCGGGGCCGCTGGGCTGACGGCCTGGCTCTCCAAGGCCGACTATGTCGTGATCCCCGCGCTCCTCATCTGCCTCGGGCTGGTCGGGTTCGGGCTCTATCGTCGCCGCCGCGCGGCGGAAGCGTGCTGCGATCCGGCCGCTCCCAAGCAAGGCGCAAATCCATGAGCGATTGTTGCAGATCGGCAAACGGGGGCAAGAGTTACGACCTCGCCGTCATCGGCGCGGGCTCGGCCGGCTTCTCGGCCGCAATCACGGCCGCGGAGCAAGGCGCGCAAGTCGCGCTGATTGGTCACGACACGATCGGCGGCACGTGCGTGAACATCGGCTGCGTGCCGTCGAAGACGCTGATCCGCGCGGCCGAGACGCTGCACCAGGCAAGCGCCGCGCAGCGCTTCGCCGGCATCAGCGCGCGAGCGCGCGCCGACGATTGGAGCGCGCTCGTGCGCCAGAAAGACGAGCTGGTCGCAGGCCTGCGGCAGTCCAAGTACATCGATCTTCTGCCGGCCTACAACACCATCAGCTACATCGAGGGGCAGGCGCGCCTGACGGAACGGGGCGTCGCTCTGAACGCCCACTTGATCAGCGCGGACCGCGTCATCATCACGACCGGCGCCCGCCCAGCCGTCCCCTCCATTCCAGGCATCGAAGAGGCGGACTACCTGACCAGCACCTCGGCGATGGCGCTGGAGACGCCGCCGAAATCGCTACTGGTCATCGGCGGAGGTTTCGTCGGCGCGGAGCTGTCGCAGATGTTCGCCCGAATGGGCGTCAAGGTCACGATCGTCTGCCGCAGCCGGCTCCTGCCGTCGGCAGAGCCCGAGATTGCGGAGGCGTTGTCGAAGTATTTCCGGGACGAAGACATCCGACTGAATTGCGGCGTCGCCTACAAGCTCATCAAGCCCGCGAATGGCGGGGTGGCTCTGGTCGTGAAAGAGGGCACCCGCGAGGAGGTTCTGGAAGCCGAACGCGTCCTGATCGCGACTGGCCGGGCGCCGAACGTCGAGGGCCTCGGCCTCGAGGAGGCCGGGATTGCCCAAGCGTCGAATGGCAGCATCCAGGTGGACGATCGGATGCGCACGACGCGCCCCGGTATCTATGCAGCGGGCGACGTGACCGGCCGCGATCAGTTCGTGTACATGGCGGCCTATGGGGCGAAGATCGCCGCCAAGAATGCGCTCAACGGCGACAGCCGGCGCTACGATCATGCCGCCATGCCGGCGGTCGTGTTCACCGATCCGCAGGTGGCGAGCGTCGGACTGACGGAGGCGGCAGCGCGCGCCGTCGGGCACGACGTGCGCACCTCGGTGCTGCCGCTCAGCTACGTGCCGCGCGCCCTCGCCGCCCGCGACACGCGTGGCCTCATCAAGCTGGTGGCGGACGGGCGGACGCGGAAGCTTGTCGGCGCGCACATCCTCGCGCCGGAAGGCGGCGACAGCATCCAAACGGCGGCGCTCGCCATCCGGCAGGGGCTGACCGTCGACGATCTCGCGGAAACGATCTTTCCGTATCTCACGACCGTCGAGGGCCTGAAGCTGGCGGCGCTGGGCTTTGAGAAGGATGTGGCGAAGCTCTCGTGCTGCGCGGGGTAGGGAGGAGACACACATGCCTGCTGATTTGACGGCGGCCGAGCATCTGAAAGCAAAGCCCGTGACCGCCGGCGTGGTCACCGGGCTGATCGCCTCCCTCTGCTGCGGCGGATCGCTCATATTCGCATCTCTGGGGCTAGGAGTATTTTACTCGGGTTTAGGGCTCTGGCGTTACATTCCCCAGGCATTGGCGGCGGGCGCGATTTCCATCGTCGGCATCAACTATCTTTTTTATCATCATCTCGCGAAACGGGCGAGCGGCAACCCAGTCGCGTTGCGAGAGAAAATGTTTATCAGCGCAGCGATCGGGCTTGTCGTCATGGCTGGCAGTTTCATTTTTCTGGAATGGCTCAATCACGCCGTGGTCAACGCCGAACGCTTTCTTGTCCGTCCCGAGTACAGCCAAGCCCTCATCAAAGGGGTTCCGAACGCAACGCTGCTTTATGTGGGTGCGACGTTTTTTGCGCTAGCGCTGCTGTGGGCGCTGCCATTTCCACGACGGGATTCTTCAAGCGCTCGAGGTGGCGGTCGGATGACACAAGCTGTCCGGCTCGCTGTCCTTGGCGCCGCAACCGTGCTTGTCGTTGGCGTTCTGGTAGACGCTTCGAGCAAGATTGCAGGAACGGTGAGCAGCCAGCACGGGCGCGCTCACTAGCGCAGTGATGAAGACGACGACGCAGCGCTCTACGGATTGGATAGGCAGCGTCCGCACGTGGGGATTGGCCTGGGGGTTTCCCAGCGGCGCCATCGTAGTCGGGCTGCTCGTCGATGTCTCTGCCCGAACGGTCATTTGGATCATCGCGCTCGCGTGGATGGGGATTGCGTGCTTGCTGAATGCCCAGCGGTGCGGACGCACGCACTGCCGGTTCACGGGACCGTACTACCTCGCCATGATCGTCCCCGTCCTGGCGGTGGGGGCAGGAAATGTTTCAATCGGCGGATTCGGATGGCTTACGCTTGCCGTCCTCATTATTTTTGGCAGCAAGATCATCTGGTGGGCGACCGAGCGGGCGTGGGGGAAATTCTCTTAGGAGTGGCAGAAACTGTTCCTAATCTCAAAAACCTGCGCCCGGAAATTCGTGTGCAGGCGATCGGCTACTGCCACGACACCTATCGCGTTACGACGGCCGACGGCAGGACTCGCGACTTCTGGGAACGGAATCTGCGCTTCAAGACCGATTCCGGCAACGATGGCCCGGAGAAGGGAGCGCCCGCGCTGGTCGGAGCGGGAATGATGGGCGATCGCGCTGATATGATCTTCGCCGATCCGCGTGGGATCAGCACGCTCATCGTCGGAAAGTGCTGGATGGGAGGAACCGACCGGTCTGATCTACTGGGCGGAAGAGCGCGCGGCAAACGGCGCTGCGTCCCGCGAGCAGGAGTGTGACCATGGGCTTCTACGCGGACTGGATTCTCCCGCCGCTCATCGACCTGTCGATGCGCAACAAGCGGCTTCGTCCCTATCGCGAGCGGGTGGCCGGCGCGGCAGAAGGCCGCGTCCTCGACGTCGGCATCGGCTCCGGGCTCAATCTTCCTTTTTACGCGCGGCAGGCCCGGGAGATTTTCGGGCTCGATCCGTCGCCGCGACTGCTGGCGCGGACGCGGAAGCGGGCGCCGCGCATCGCAGCGCCGGTCCATCTCCTCGAGGGCTCGGCCGAGCGCATCCCGCTCGCCGACCGCAGCATGGATACGGTCGTGCTGACCTGGACCGGCTGCAGCATTCCCGACGTTGCCACGGCGCTTGGAGAAATGCGCCGCGTGCTCAAGCCGGGCGGCCGCCTGCTCTTCGTCGAGCATGGCCGCGCGCCGGAAGCGGGCGTCGCGCGATGGCAGGATCGTATCGACCCGCTGTGGCGGCGGTTCCCCGGCGGCTGTCACCTGAACCGCAGCATCGACGATCTGATCTCGAATGCCGGCTTTCGGATCGATCGCTTGCAGACCGGCTACATTCCCGGACCACGGATCCTGACGTACCTCTACGAAGGAGCGGCACGGCCGCGATGAGATGCTGGTTGAGACACCTTCCCCATCGCCGGCCGCGTGGCACTGGGGCGGAGTTGGCGTCTGCCCCCAGCCGCGAACTGTTTGATTTCGAGAGCCCCCGAAGGAGCTACTCCATCCTTATGCGGAACACTGCTAAATTCGGTCGATGCGCTCTCTGCGGACGCGTCTCATCGCGCTCTGGCTGATGCTTGCTGCATCCGCAGCGGCCACGGGCTTTGTGCTGTTTACGTTCTACCGCCAATCGGCCAATGCGCAGATCGCGCGCGGCGAGGAGACGGTCGCGCGCAGCTGTCGCGACGTCAGCGACCGCTATTCGTTCGTCATGGCGGGCTGGACCGGCTCGACGCAGAGCATCGACGAATCATTGAAGCAACGACTCGTTCAGGCCGTGCAAACTGCGCTCGCGCGGGCGCCCGGGGTCGAGGGTGGAATTTGGCAGGCGGTGACGGGTTCGCTCGCCTATGCCTTTCCCACCTACGAAGGGACCGGACCGAAGACCGATCTGCCGGAGGCGGAGCTTGCGAGCATCCGCCAGGTCAACGACGACGCCGCTCGCAACGAGCGCCCGGCCACCATGCGGCGGACGGCTGGATCGCAAGTGATCCTTTTTCACGCCTGTCCGGTCGCGGGGCTGCTGCCCGATGTCACGGGCTGGACCATGACCCGGGTCTTCATCGGACAGAGCCCCGCCTATCATCAGCTTCTGATCGGATCGACGGTCCTTGCGGCGACGGTCCTTGCGGCGACGGTGCTCGGCTCGGCGATATGGCTCGCAGTCATCCTGTTGGCTTGGTCGCGGAAGATAGCGCGGCTGCAGGTCATGCTTGGGGTCCACGCCGAGCAGGAGCTTCCGGCCTTGCCGCTCACCGGTGAGCGCGAGCTCGACCGGCTGGTCGAGGCGCTCAACGCCGCCGGCCGACGTGTCGGGGAGGAACGCCGTCGCGCCAGCGCTGCCGAGAGGCTCGCCGCGGTCGGCCGATTGGCGGCGGGGATCGCGCACGAAATCCGCAACCCGATCGCGGCCATGCGCCTGAAGGCCGAAAATGCGATCGTTGCGGATGACGAGCGCCGTCGAAATTCGGCGCTGCAGGCGATTCTGCAGCAGATCGGGAGGCTCGACGGATTGCTGCGCGATCTTCTGGCCATGACCCAGCGCCGCGAGCCTGAGGTCGCACAAGCCGATCTCGGCCGCTTTCTCAAGGAAGCGATCGAGCCTCATCGTGAACTTGCAACCGCCAAAGGAGTTACATTGCAGGCGGCTCTCGCTCCGGAAGCCCAGACGCCTCCCGAATTCGATGTCGATCAGGTTCGTCGCGCCTTGGACAATTTGATTCTCAATGCCGTACAGAATACGCCGCCCGGGGGCGTGGTGACGGTTGCCGCGATGGCGCAAGACGGAAAGCTAACTCTCCGCGTCAGCGATTCCGGGCCGGGCGTGCCCGCAGACATCCGCGAGCGGTTGTTCGAGCCCTTCGTCACCGCACGCGCCGACGGCACCGGCCTGGGGCTTGCGATCGTGCGCGAGATCGCGCGTGCCCATGGCGGCGAGGCGCGGCTTGTTGCGAATGCGCCGGGGGCAGTCTTCGAGATCGAGTTGCCATGGCGACCATCCTGATCGTCGACGACGATGCCGCGATGCGCGAGGGACTTGCCGAGACAGTCGTCGATCTCGGGCATCGCGCGTGCCTTGCCGCGTCCGGCAAAGAGGCGCTGGCCCTTGTTGCGGAGGGTAGCGTTGATGCTGTGCTGCTCGACTTGCGGATGCCGGGTGAGCTCGATGGAATCGAGGTGCTGCGGCGGATCAAGACGCGAGAGAACGGTCCGCCGGTTGCGGTGCTGACGGCCTTCGCCAGCGCGGACAACACCATCGAAGCGATGCGGCTCGGAGCCTTCGACCATCTCACCAAACCGATCGGCCGCGACGACCTCAAATCCCTGTTGCTCGGCATGTTGGCGCAGCACGGCCCGACAGCATCCGGACCGAGCCAGTGGTGGCGCAGCTCACCATGGTCCCGATGGCCCTCTTCGCATCGCGGCTTGCCGAGACCAGGGGATACTGGATCGCTGGTGCTTGCGCTGGTTGCGCTGCCGGTGCGCGGCGTCATAGCGGCGAACGTCGCAACTTCGTGGGGCATCCTCCCGGTTCAAATCCTCGACGGCGTCGGCGCGGGCATGCTCGGCGTGGCAACCCCGGGTCTCGTTGCTCGTATTCTCGCCGGCAGCGGCCACGTCAATGCCGGGCTGGGCGCAGTCATGACGTTCCAGGCCGTAGGGGCCGCTTCCAGTCCGGCATTGGCCGGCCTCATGGGCGAGGCGGGCGCATGGCCGGCTGCGGCATCATCGCGGCGGCCGCATCGCTGCTGGTGTGCTCGGCGTTCGACGTCGCGCTCGGTTGGCCGACATTCATCTGCGGCAGCGTGACCTCGGCCGCGATCGTCGCGCTCAACCGGCAATCGCCCTGGCCGGTGTTGCGCAACATATCCTGGGACGTATTGCCCCTCGTCGCCGGCCTGTTCGTGCTGGTCGAAGGGCTCAACCATACCGGTGTGATCCAAATGCTGAACGATCTGCTGCACGAAGCGCTCGCCAGCTCGGTGAGCGGCACCGCGTGGGCCGCCGGCATCGCGGTCGCGATCGTCTGCAACCTCCTCAACAATCTCCCGGCCGGACTGCTCGCCGGCTCGGTGCTCGCCGCCGATCAGGTTCCCGCGCGGGTCACTGACGCGGTGCTGATCGGCGTCGATCTCGGGCCCAACCTGTCCGTGACCGGGTCGCTGGCGACCATTCTGTGGCTGGTGACGCTCAGGCGTGAGCGACAGCATGTGACGGCAACGATGTTCCTGAGGCTAGGGCTGCTGGTGATGCCGCCGGCGTTGATTCTAGCGACCGCGTGCATGATCCTGTCCTCTCCGTAGACCGATCGCTTGCAGACCGGCTACATTCCCGGACCGAGGATCGTGACGTTCCTGTACGAAGGAGCGGCACGGCCGCGATGAGGTGCTGATTGAGACGTCTTCTCCACTGCCGGCCGTTTAGCGGGCCCGGCTCCCACCTCCCCATCACCGGCTCGTGAAATCGATCTCTTGACTTTGGAGTTAACTCCAAGGTGTAGGCTTGCCTGACAAGCGGCCAATACGGGAGCAATCGAAATGGCTACGAAGCGGAAAGTGGAAGTGTTCAGCGCCGGCTGCGCCGCATGCGACGAAGTGATCGAGACCGTGAAGCGCGCGGCGTGCCCGTCTTGCGAGGTGATCGTCCACGACATGAAGGACGTCAACGTCGCCAAACGCGCCAAGGCGCTCGGCATCCGTTCGGTCCCATCCGTCGTGATCGACGGCAAGCTGGCCGATTGCTGCGCCGGGCGCGGCGTCGACGAGCACGTGCTGCGGGCCGCCGGGCTCGGAAAGGCTCTCTAGCGTGCCCCTCACAATCGGCAAGGTCGCCAGCCTCGCCAAGGTGAGCACCGATACGCTGCGATATTACGAGCGAGAGCGGCTGATCGAGCCTGCGGCAAAGAGCGAGGGCGGCTACCGTCTCTACGGGCCTGACGCCTTGCGGCGCATCCGCTTACTTCGAACCAACCGGTTCCGTCATTCCGGCCGAGCGAGCGTAGCGAGCGAGAGCCGGAATCTAACCCCCGGCCTGTGGTTATGGATCGGGTTCGCCGCTTCGCGACGCCCCGGAATGACGCCGGATAGGATTCGAACTTTGGAATTGCTGGGCTACGCCAGACAACTTCAAGACGCGGAACGACCGCGCCATCTTGCTTCCCCTCGTTCCGCCTCCTCGGCACATTGGCGCCAGGCCCGGGCGATTTCGAGCAGGGTCTTTCGGGTCTCCGCGGGTACTTGCCGAGCTATTCGCTCGCACTCCTCGACATATTTTCGGTATACGGCAGGGCGCTGCATGACAGGTCCCCATCGTTTGTCCCGTGCCGGCGGACCAACTCCAGTGCGAGTCTGAAGTTCCAAACTGGGACAGCGGCGAACCCCCGTTGGAACCGGGCGCCCGGATCCGGCGTTGTCGCTTTTGGACTTCTGCGGGGCTGCGAATGGCACGGGCGGAGGATTATCGGCGCTACGCGGCGGAGTGCTTGCGCGTCGCCCAACAGCTTACCGACCCAACCGACAAGGCGAAGCTCGTCCAGATGGCCCAGAAGTGGCGCGAGCTCGCTCAAAAAGCTGATCAGAGCGCCGGGGGTGACGGCTCCAAAGAGGACGGCGAGCGCTGACCAGGCGGAGATGCGACGCCGGCCCTCGAGCGGCCTTTCGTCCGTAGTCGGCAGCGGCGACAACGATGGGCGCGCTCAGCGCGGCCGCCGTTTTTCGCGTTCAGCCGCCGCATGGACCGTGCGCGCGATTGGCCTCGCATTCCGCCGGCGGCTCAGGTGCGCCAGAGCCAGCGGCTGACGATGACCGCCGCCAGCATTCCCGCAAGCTGGGCGACGATGAACGCCATCACCCCGGCGGGCGCTATGCCGGCGAAGGTGTCGGACAGCGACCGGGCAATGGTGACGGCGGGGTTGGCGAAGGAAGTCGAGGCCGTGAACCAGTAGGCGGATGTGATGTAGAGGCCGACGGCATACGGCAGCGCGGCTTGCGAACCGGAGAGGCAGCCGAAGATCGTGAGGATGAGGCCGAAGGTCGCGACCGCTTCCGCAAACCACTGGCCGTGCCCGGTGCGCACGGTAGCCGACAGCTGCCAGAGCGGAAGCTCGAACATCAGATGGGCGGCCAAGGTGCCGACGATTGCGCCGGCAAGCTGGCACGCGACGTAGAGAGCGGCCACGCGCCATGGAAGCTCGCCGCGCAACGCGAATGCGGCGCTGACCGCGGGATTGAGATGCGCCCCGGACAAGGGGCCGAAAATCAGAATGAGCACGGTGAGGATGGCGCCGGTCGGCAGGGTGTTGCACAGGAGCGCCAGCGCGCCGTTACCGCCCGCGAGCTTCTGCGCCATGATGCCGGACCCCACCACCGCGGCGAGCAGAAAAGCCGTTCCCAACGCTTCCGCACAGGCGCGTTGCGGCAGCGCGGGCATCAGCTCGGCTCTTCCGCCTTCGCCGTCGCGCCGCTCATGCGGCCGATCTCCTTGAGCCGCCGTTGCAGGCTGAGCTCGTCGAGGCTCGGGATCGGCAGTGCGGAGAAAATTTCGATGCGTCGACGGAGCATTCGATAGGCGTCTTTGAACGCCAGGGCGATCTCGGCCGGGGAGCCTTCGGCTTCGGCCGGATCGGGAACGCCCCAATGTGCCGTCATCGGCTGGCCGGGCCACACCGGGCAGGCCTCGCCCGCGGCGTTGTCGCAGACGGTGAAAACGAAATCGAGCGCAGGAGCGCCGGGCTTGGCGAATTCAGTCCACGACTTCGAGCGAAAGCGGGACGTGTCATAGCCGAGACTCTGCAGGAGCTGGATCGTGTGCGGGTTTACCCGTCCTTTCGGCTGGCTGCCCGCACTGTACGCGCAGAATTTCCCGCCGCCGAGCTTGTCCAGGATCGCCTCGGCCATGATCGAGCGCGCCGAGTTGCCGGTGCACAAGAACAACACGTGGAATGGGCGGTTCATCGCGTTACCTCCCGAAGCGCGTCGATCTTGCCGGATCATTGCAGGCGCCGTTGCCCATGGCCTTTGCTCGACGGGAATTGTTGAGGGGGAACGGGGAGACTCAATTCGCCGCGTTACGCGGTGCAACAGGCAGGCCCGGTCTCCTCTCGAACAGCGGCTTGCGGGCTGCAGCACGCCCTTTCATGGGCGACGCGCGCGCCACGCTCGACCGTGGCCTCGCCGTAATGGGTGGTCTCGCCCGTGGTGAAGAAGGTCTCCCACGCGATCCCGGCCGGATCGTCGATCCACGATTTTTCGGACCGCGCGTAGCAACAGGCGGTCCGCCCTTGCTCGACGATGTTGCCGCCGGCCTTGTGCAGCCGCGCATAGACCTGACGCAATTCGTCCTTGCTCTCGGCTTGAATGCCGAGATGATCGAGGCCCGGCCGTTTGCCGCGCGTCGAGATCGCGAAATTGACGCGCGGATCATCGAGCATCCATTTGGCATAGTCGGGCTTCACCACGGCCGGCGGCGCGTCGAACAGGGCCGCGTAGAATCCGATTGCATTCGGGATGTCCTCGACCGCGACGTGAACGTGCATGCGCTTCATGGTGACACTCCTCTTCAGGATGCGGGGACCTTGGCGCGCTTCGGACGCGCCGGCCTGCAGACCGCCGCCGGCGCGCAGGTGTCGGGCGCTCCCTTGCAGCAGTTCTCGGTGAGATATCCGAGCAGCGCATTCATCGTTTCGAAGCGCGCCGCGTAGATCATCGAGCGGCCGTCCCTGCGCACGGTGAGGAGGCCGGCAGCGCGCAAGCGGTCGAAATGAAACGTGAGGGTGTTCGGCGCAAGCTGCAGAGCATTCGCGATCTCGCCGGCCGGCATTCCCGCCGGCCCGGCCTCGACCAGCAGCCGAAACACGTCGAGACGATTGTCCTGGGCGAGCGCGGCGAGCGCCGCGACGGCATCCGTCTTTTCCATATTTCAACGAATATGGAAACATCGGCCGGATGTCAAGGGAATATTTCAACCGCCATTGAAATAAATAGCTGCCGGCGCGCGGTGACCTGCCGCCGAGCGGCCTCGATTTGCGCAGGCTTCGTAGCGACGGAACTGCGGCGTTTTGTCGCTGATTACATAATGCAGAATTAATTTGACTTCTAGCGCAAATCAGTATATAAGGGTCGCATCCTGCTCAGAGGGGGCGTTTTCTCGAGAGACGATCCTCAAACGGAGCAAGGTGTGGCGTCCCGCGGCGGCGGCTCGTAACCGACGTCGTGGGAGGTTCCGGGAAGACGCCCCGTGGCTGGAGTGCGGCCCCGGAGCCAAAAAAGCCACGGGTGGAGCGCCGAGAGGCGGGCGTCCTTCAGGCGGAAGGTTCGCCCGGCGCCTCGCAAGCGCCACCGTGTCGGGCACGGCACGGGTTCTACCCCCCAGTCGCCTCGGGCCGCGCGGAGCCTGTCATCGGGCCGCGCTTCGCGCGGACCCGTTGGCGCGGACCCGTTGGCGCGGACCCGTTGGCGCGGACCCGTTGCGCGGACCCGTTGGCGCGGACCCGTTGGCTCATCCGGGCTACGGTCGGCTGCTGGCTTATCCTGCTGACGCCGGCGCCAGCACGTAGACCGCCGCGGCGGCGAATCCGACGAGCGCCAGCACGAGCAGCATCGACGCCGACCGGCGCGCGGCCTCGACCCCTCCGAAGCCGAGGGCGTAGCCGGCCTTGGCCAGGTTGTTGGAGGACGCCGCGACCAGAATGGCGGCGCAAAGCGCCGAGACCGACAGGCCGGAGACGCCGCCTTGCGCGAGATTGATCACGAACGGATCGACGTCGCTCGCGCCCACGATGGCGGCCAGCACCATGACGCCGGCCGGTCCGAAGGCCGTGCGGACCCAGGCGGTCGCGACCGAGATCACCACGAACAGCACTGCAAAGGTGACGGCGGTCGGGAGCTGCAGCGGATTGGTGGCGGGGATCTGAAGGCTCGTCTTGCGTTCCTCGCTGCGCTCCGCGCTCCGGCGCCACTCATAGATCGCAAGCGCGGCGCCGAGGACGAAGAGCCCGCCCAGCGCCGGCGCGAGCGCCAAGGCGAAATCGGGATCGAACAGGGCGACGACGACGCCCAGGCGCAGATACATCACCGCGGTCGCAATCACGATCCCGGCCGCGAGATCGGAGCGGGCGCCGGCGGCCCCGCGCAGCCGCTTGGCGAGGACGATGGTCGTTGCGGTCGACGAATAGACCCCGCCGAGGACCGCGGGAAGCAAGCTCGTCTTCCAGAGAACGGCGGGAAGCAGGGTCCACGCCGACCCGTAGTTCTGCAGGAGATAGCTGAAATAGGAGAGCGTGCAGATGGCGACCACCGCGAGCCAGAGGTGGTAGGGCGTGAGCGGGGTCGCCGTGGTCACCGGCTCGTTCGGAACGAGCGGGAGGATGACTCCCACGAGAATGAGGAACTTGCCCGCGGTCAGCACCTCGTCCTGGGGGACCACGCGGATCAGCCGGTGCAGCTCCTCGCGCTGCCCGAGCAGGAGCACGGCGGTGACCGTGACCGCGACGACCAGCCACGGCGGCTCGATCAGCGCGATCGGCCCGATCAGGTAGGCGATGAGGTTCGAGGCGGGAATCATCAGGGTCGCGGCGGCCGGGCCGGCCGGCTCGTTGCGCAGGAAGGCGTGCAGCCAAGCGGTGAGCGCGACCATCCCGACGATGAAGGCGAGCGCGTGCTGCGCCTCGATCAGGTAGAGCATCGCGCCGGCGAGCGCGACCATCGGAAACGTCCGCACGCCGCCGGGCACGGAGCGCTCCTCGCGCTTGTACACCTCCTCGAACGCGAGACCGAGGAACACCGCGAGCGCGAGCGCCAGCAAGAGCCGGCCGGCGAGCTCGAGCGGCGGGAGCTCGGCCATCACCGCCAATACGCGAACGCCATGCCGCTGCCGGTGCCGGCCGCGGAGCGATAGAGCGGCTGATAATCGACGACGGTCATCGCGAGCCCGACCTCGTTCATGGCGCCGGCGACCGGAACCCAGTTCTTCAGTTCCGAGGTGCCGGAGCGGAAGTGGTGCGGGGCGATCGCGATCAGCGCGTCGGCGTCCCTGCGCTTCATCGCGGCGAGGAAGCCGCGGTCGAGCTCCTCGTCGACGACGAAATGCGACATGCCGCCGGAGCCGATGACGGCGACGCGAAGATCGGCGTCCCAGGCCGCGACCGCGTCGGCCAAGGCCTCCCCGAGCGCGAAGCAGCGCCGCACGCTCGGCTGGTTGGGCGGATAGAACGTGTTGATGAAGAACGGAACCGCGGGCACGACGGTCTCGCGCATGATGCGGCGGTAGATGAACCCATAGGCGTGCGGCAGTCCCGAAATGTTGGACGACGCCGATTGCGGCAGCCGCGCCGACGCCGCCACGTCGAAATCGTGCCGCACCAGCGTTTCGATCAGGTAGCGGCCGAGCACGGGATGGCCGGGATAGGTCTCCGCGGTCCGGCCGTGATGGTTCGGCTCGGCGATCTCGATGCCGGGCGGCAACCGCTGCTTCTGCTCCGGCGTGAACGGAACGTTGTCGACGCTCTCGCCGAAGCACACCATGAAGGCCGGGATGTTGGCGTCCTCGAACACCTCCATCTGGTCGTTGCCGACCAGGATGGCGACGTCCGGCCTGACCTCGCCGAACACCCGCGCCATCTCCGCGAGCGCGCGCTGGCAGGCGTCGTAGCGCTGCTGCTTGACCGGGAGCCTGATCTGCTCCTCGAGGTTCTCCCGCGCGCGCAGCCGGGCGAGCTCCTCGAACTTGAACGTGCCGTCGCGATAGGCGAGCGCCGGATTGCGGCGGTCGGCCTCGACGCGCTGATCCCACAGCTCGGGCGGGGTCCCCAGCAGCGGGCCGTGCGAGGCCGCCATGCCGAGCACGATCTTTGCCATCGGGGTCGTCTCCACTTATCGCCTGCGGCGGTCATCGGCCGGTCAAGGCGGCCTCGAGCCAATCGAGGATGATGCCGGCGATCGCGTCGCTGTTGTCTTCCAACATCAGCATGTGGCCGTTGCCCACAATACCGCGGTCGGCGAGGAAGCAGAAGTCGGCCCTGGCGCCGTTGCCGTTGAGCCAGTCGACGATGGCGCCGTCGGCCTCGCGCGGGTGGTCGAGGTCGGCGGTGCCGGTGATGACCAGGATGCGCTTGCCCGCAAGCTTCTGCGGATCGTGCACCCGCAGCTGGCTGCCATGAACGTTCTGCCGCTCGAGAAAGAGGTTGGGCGGGATCGGCAGCAGGCTCGCGGCGTAGCCGGCGATGCGGTCGCGCGGAAAGAACCGGCTCTCGCCGACGAGCTTGCGCTCGACGAAATCGCGGCTGACGACGACCGCGGCGGATTTCTCGACGCGCACGCGCCGCCCGGCGCCCTCGGTCTCGATCATGGTCGCGGTCTCGGCGTGCACCGGCGCGGATTTCTGGATATTGCCCGGCGGTCCCGGAGCCACGCCGACCACGGCCTCGATGACGTCGCCGTGGAGCTCCAGGAGCCGCCAGCCGTAGGCGCCCGACATCGAATGGGTGAGGAGCACGATTGGCGCGCCGAGGCTGCGCACGAGCGCGCCGAGCCCCTCGACCACGGCCGCGCCGTCGAGGCGATCGAAAGGAATGGCGCCGCTGCGGCCGACGCCCGGCCAATCCGGCACCACGACGCGATAGCCGCGCTCGGCGAACCGATAGGCCCAGCCGGGGCGGCCGTCGGCGGTGGTCTGATAGCAGGCGCCGGAATGGGCGCCGCCGTGCACCATCACCACGGTCAGGCGTCCGCTTCCGGCGGCGGGCGCGAAGCGCTCGAAATAGACCGCAACCGGCGCGGTGATCAGGCCGGTCGCGTGCGTCAGCGACATGGGATTCACCGTTCCCCGCCCTCGTCTTGAGGAGGGCGCATGCATGACGATCTACACTACCTCCACAACTCCGGTCGCGTGCGCCCGTCTCGAAAGCCTGCCCCCGCGCAGGCGGGGGGACGAGGGTGGCCCCTGCGCAGCGACGGCCTCCTGCTTCGAGACGCAACGCAGTCAAGCTTGCGCAGACTGCGTAAACTTGTCTGCGCTGCAGCGCCGCAGTGTTCGTTGGAGCGGATGTGCGTGCCGGCGCTGCGATGCTCCTCAGACCGTATGTCCCTTCCC
>WNFC01014640.1_pt1 | contig 23620 bp, 22 predicted proteins | sample 5400541 | NCBI WGS metagenome assembly WNFC01 (sample SAMN13153342, study PRJNA577476) | soil metagenome | isolation source: 120 cm saprolite under Douglas fir tree site 2 hole 2 replicate 1 | place: USA:California | collected 2015-04-18
CACGCGTCGAGGCGACGGTGCTTGAGACGAAGTGGCGGAGATTCGGCGCGACGTCGTCACACCGCTTTCTCGCCGATCTCTTCCGTGCGGATGCGAACGGCGTGTTCGACCGGCAGGACGAATACTTTGCCGTCTCCGATTTTGCCGGTCTTCGCGGCACGCACCACTTCGCTGACCGCTTTGTCGACCATGTCATCGGCGAGCACGACTTCGACTTTCACTTTCGGAAGAAAATCGACCGTGTATTCGCTGCCGCGGTAGATTTCCGTGTGCCCTTTCTGCCGTCCAAAACCTTTGACTTCAGTCACGGTCATCCCTTCGATCCCGAGCTCGGCCAGGGCTTCCTTGACCTCCTCGAGTTTGAACGGCTTGATGATCGCTTCCAATTTTTTCATGTGAAATAAATTTGCGGTCCCGCGTTATTTTTTCGACCGAGAGCTAACCGCGGCACGCGCTTCCTTAACAACAGTGCGGCACGTATGCAATCACGAATTTTTTGCTGCGATGATGCGGAAAATTTGGCGAATCGCAGCGAGCGTTTATACTGAAAAAAATGTCCCCTGACTCCTTCGTTCATCTCCACCTACACACTGAATATTCGCTCCTCGATGGCGCCGTGCGGATGAAGGAATTGATGCAGAAGGCGGCGGAGTTTGAGATGCCGGCGGTGGCCATCACCGACCACGGAAACCTTTTTGGCGCGATCGAATTCTATCAGGAGGCGGTGAAGGCCGGCATCAAACCCATCATTGGTTGCGAGGCTTACATGGCGCCGCGCTCGCTCAAAGATCGGCCGAACACGATGCGCGATGCGGCTTATCACTTCACTCTCCTCGCCAAGGACGCGACCGGTTACCGGAATCTGGTGAAGTTGATTTCGGCCGCGCACCTGGACGGCTTTCATTACCGGCCGCGCATCGATAAGGAATTGCTCGCCGCGCATTCCGACGGGCTGATTGGAATGAGCGCGTGTCTGAAAGGCGAAATCAACATGGCCATTCAGGCGAACGATCTCGCCAAAGCGCGACAAAGCACGGCCGAGTTTCGCGACATTTTTGGCGGGGAGAATTTTTTTCTCGAAATGCACGATCACGGGATCGAAGCGCAGCACAAATGCAACGCCGTGCTGCCGCAGCTCGCGAAGGAATTCGGTCTCGGATTGGTCGCGGCGAATGACGTGCATTTTCTCGAACGCGGCCATCACGAAGCGCACGACGTCATGATCTGCATCGGCACTGGCAAGCTCGTGGCAGACGAGCGGCGGATGCGTTACGTGCCGGAACTTTATTTCAAATCAGCCGAGGAAATGCGGGCGCTCTTTGCAGATTTCCCAGAAGCAATCACCAACACGGTCACAATTGCGGAGCGTTGCAATCTCGAACTCGAATTCGGCCGCGCTAAATACCCGGAGTATCCGGCGCCGGAGGGCAAAACGCGTGAAGCTTACCTGCGCGAGCTCTGCTACAAAGGTCTGCACGAACGTTACGGCGAACGCGCTGGAACTGATTCCGAGTTAATCAAGCGACTCGATTATGAAGTCGACATTTTGGAGAAGACTGGATTCGTCAGTTATCTCCTGATTGTTTGGGATTTCATTCATTTCGCCAAAGAGCGTGGAATTCCGGTCGGTCCCGGTCGTGGTTCGGCGGCTGGTTCGCTTGTCGCGTATGTACTCGGGATCACCGACATCGATCCCCTCAAGTACGGTTTGCTTTTCGAGCGTTTCCTCAATCCAGAACGTGTTTCACCTCCCGACATCGATGTCGATTTTTGTGAATCGCGCCGGGGCGAAGTTCTTGAATACGTTCGGCAAAAATACGGTGAGCGGCGCGTCTCGCAGATCATCACTTTTGGAAAGCTGAAAGCGAAAAGCGTGGTACGCGATGTCGGACGCGTGATTGGTCTGAGCTACGCCGAAGCGGATCGAATCGCGAAGATGATTCCGAACGAGATCAATATCACGCTCGCCGCCGCCGCGGAAAAAACGCCGGAACTGAAAAAGGCGATCGAGACCGAACCCTCGACGCGACAGCTTTGGGAATACGCGAAAGTGCTCGAAGGATTATCGCGCAACGCGGGCGTGCACGCGGCCGGCGTTGTCATCGGCGATCGCGATCTTTCCGAATACGTCCCGCTTTGTCGCGACGTGAAGGGCAACGACGTCATCAGCCAATATTCGATGGGCCCGCTGAATGACTTGGGTTTGCTGAAGATGGATTTCCTCGGCCTGAAAACTCTGACCGTGATTGAAGATGCGGTGACGTTGATTAGGAAACGCGAACCGGATTTTTCGATCGACGCAATTCCGCTCGACGACCCAGCATCATTCGCTCTTTACAACCGCGGCGAAACGGTCGGGCTTTTCCAGATGGAATCTGGCGGCATGACGAGTTTGTCGAAGCAATTCGATGTCCGCAAGATCGACGACATCATTGCGTTGATCGCGCTTTATCGGCCAGGACCGATGGAACTGATTCCAGAATACGTGCGAGCAAAAAAGGGGACGACGCCGATCCGCTATTTGCACCCGTTGCTCGAGGAAATCTGCGCGGACACTTACGGCGTTATGATTTATCAAGAGCAAGTGATGGCGGCGGCGAACCGCCTGGCCGGTTACTCGTTAGGCCAGGCTGATCTGCTGCGGCGGGCGATGGGGAAAAAGGATAAGGAGAAAATGGCGAAGGAGCGCAAGAATTTCATCGAAGGTTGCGAGCGCACGAACAAAATTCCGGAGAAAAAGGCGAACGCGATCTTCGATCTGCTGGAAAAATTTGCCGGCTACGGATTCAACAAGAGCCACAGCGCGGCTTACGGTTTGATCAGCTATCAGACGGCTTATTTGAAAGCGAATTATCCGGTCGAATTCATGGCCGCCTTGCTCAGCAACGAAATCAACAACACCGAGAAGATTTCCATTTTCGTCGGCGAGTGCAAGCGCATGGCCATTCCAATTCTGCCGCCGGATGTGAATCGTAGCCGACTGAAATTTGCTCCGGAAACTGTAGCCGCGGTCAGCGACCGCCGCTACAACGCGATTCGTTACGGCCTCGCCGCGATCAAGAACGTGGGCGAAGGCGCGATGGAAGCGGCGATTCGCGAACGCGAAACACGCGGCGATTTCACTTCACTGGAAGATTTCTGTCGCAGACTGGATTCGCGTATTGCGAATCGCAAAATGTTGGAAAGTCTCGTCAAATGCGGCGCCTTCGATTTTCTCGGGCGCGAACGTGCGGAGTTGTTTGCCTGCATCGATGAATCGCTCGCCTCCGCCTCGGCTTCGCAGCGCGACCGGGCAAGCGGTCAGGCATCGCTCTTCGATGATTTGTCATCGCCCGCCCACTCAAGGACGACAAGAACTATCGTGCCGTGGGCGGAACGAGAGAAGATGTCTTACGAAAAAGAGCTACTCGGTTTTTACGTCACCGGCCATCCGTTGGACGATTACGCGACAACTTTAGCGAATGGGAATTATCAGAGCATTGTCTCGTTAGGCGAACTGCCTGATCGCGCGATCTTTCGCGTCGCTGGCGCGATTGTTCAGGTCGACAAAAAGTTCACGAAAAGAGACGGCAAGCCGTTTGCCGTTGTCTGGCTGGAAGACATGACCGGGACGCTGGAGGTCGTGCTCTGGAATGAAGTTTTCCTGAAAGTTTCCGAATCGCTCGCGCCGGGCCGCGTGATCGCAATCAGAGGAACACTCGACAAGCGGGACGACGGCGTTCGCGCGACGGCTCTGAATGTTAAATTGCTTTCGCCGGATCAAGCGCGGTCTGAATCGCCTAACGAGTCGGAAGAGCCGGCGGTAATCTTGAAATTTTCTTCTGCCGCCACGGCTGAGGAATTGCGACAAGTTCGCGACCTTCTCGCAGGTAATCCGGGCAGTCGTCGCGTGCAGCTTGTGTTCGAGCGCGCGAGCGGCGTGCCGCTGCGCGTGGATGTGGGCGACGAACTTCGGATCGAGCTTACTTCCGAACTCGAAGCGAAGCTCGCGCCATGGCTGGCAGCCGAAAGCGAATCGTTTGCCAGCACTATGGTTGCCGTGGGTTGAGCGTCGAAGCCGGCTGGTCACGCCCTTCAAAGGTTTTTAGCGCGCTCTGGCCGAATTGGATTCTCGGCATCGCCTGAATTCCAAAGTGCAGGACTTCCCCATTCGATTTACACAACGGAAAACTTCGCGAAAAGAGCGATTTCGAATTAAGCGGCTCGGTTCGGCCGTACGTGAGCAAAGTTATCGTGGGGCTGGAAGCGACTCCCGCGTGCAAATCGATTTCTCGGACTTCGGCAAAGATGCTCGTGCCGTGTCTTTCGGGATCTGTTCGGTTCATCGCGAAAAAATTGGCGCCGCTGACGCATTTGTTTTGCGCAACCGTGCTGAATTCGGATACCGGTACGTCTGGAATAAGCTTAAGAGACGCTTTCCAGATGTCTGTAAAATCGAGCGCGCCATGAAACGGCAATCGGCCATCGCTCAGATCAATGTTGGCAAAAGCTAATGTTGCAGACGATCCATGAAATACGAGGTGGCCGTCGATCCCGTCGACTGGTCCCGGTGATTTCACAAACCGGCCATTCACGAGTTGCACATCGCCATTGAAGTTCGGATTTCGCAGAGTGCCGGATCCAGCAAGTCTTCCGCTCAAAATTCCGTCGCGAAAAACCTCACGGGTTAAATAACGCGGTAGTTTTGACAGGAAAATCGCCGGGAAATCGAGCGTGAATGAAAACGGTTCTTTGCCCTGCTGCGAGTTGGGCAGCGGTACTTTCGCTGCGAGCTTTACTGGATGAGAGCCGGCAGCGGTCGCAGTCGCGTTCAGATTAAGAAAACCTGAAACAATTTCTGCGCGAAGATCGGCCGATATTCGCGCGGGATCCTGGAAAGCGAAGTCGCGCAAATGCACATCCCAGGTTGATTGCAGCGAACGAAATTGACCATAACTCTCCAGCCGTGCGCTAAGATTGCCAGATATGTCCGTGCGATCGGTCAGCGCCGCTTGCAGTTCCGGGAGATCGATCGAATCCAAAACCAACTCGACATCGAAATTTTGCGCTTCATCTAATCCCTCGAGCAACGTATTTCTTCGCAGCCATTGATTAAGTGCGACTGGAATGAAAATGTTTCCTTGCAATTTTGCTTTGCCGTTCAAATCGAAGCGGAGCGTCTGGAGCTGCAAATAATTCGCCGAGACGGTGACGAATGCACTCAGGCCAGCATGGGCGTTAGAGAATTGAAATTCGCGGAAGAAAATATTTTGCGGCGAATAAGTCGCGTCGAATCTCGCGTCGAAAGCTTGCAAGCCAAATCGTGTATTGAGACGCACGTTTTGCATCTGGAGCCGAAAGTCACCGGAATGTGAGTTCCATGTTCCGTGCGGATTCCATTCGATTGAGACGCGGCCATCCGGCTGCCGCGATTGCCAGGCCGCAGGCAAAAGCGCGACATAGTCGGCAATGCTTCCGAGCGAAGCATTGATCTTTGCGGAGTAACGATGTTCGTGGGCAAGATCCGCTTCGCCTTTGACCTCGAGGACATCGTTGCCCCGCCGCGCTTGCAGCGAATCGATCCGCAGTTTGGATCCTTTCTTTCAGCGTCAATCTCGCGTCCAGCGTATCGAGTGGTGTGGCGAAGAGCCGGAGCGATTGGCCACCCAGCTTAATTTCACCACCGAGATTCCGGTTCCGGCTGTTAACCGTTCCGGCGATGGCGAGCGAGCCGGAAAATTTGTTCTCGCTCGCCCCGAAGAGTCTGGCGAAATCACCCAGATCGTTGACCGACGCGGAAATATCCGCACGAAAGTTGGGGTTGATCCAATCGGATGATTTCGCCGGCAGCGCATACTCGCCGCTGAGCGTAAACTGATTGTTGCGTTGCTTGACGTAGAGTTGTTCCACATCCACCTGGCGATTATAAAGCGACGCGCCGAGCATGACTGTCTCGGCAGTGCGGTCGCGCCAGGTGAAGCCGGTCACTTCAGTCCAGATCAAAGCGGTGGCTTGAGCGAGATTCTGCGGATCGCCGCGAAAGGTGAACTTTGATGCATGCACCGAACCGCCGGCCCATTCTCGCAGACGAAGCGTCGTGGACAATTGCGAAAGCGAAATTTCCGATGCGGTGCCGGCGACGTTCCATATCACACCTTTCTCTCGATTCTCTGTCGCAACACTCGCGCGTAGTTTGCCGCCGAAAGCGTCGAGGTTCAGCTCCAGGCCGGTCCGCTTTTTTTCCAATCGCGAAAAGTCGGCCGTGATCGTTTCCAGATCGAGGCCGCGCGCGAGCGAGAGCGCACCAATGGTAAGTCGATCGTTGGCCCACGCGGTTGCGCCGCGAAGATTAGAAAACCGTTGCTGCAACCAGGGGGCGGCGATGCGGATTTCACGAGCGTTGAATTTTCCGGCTTCGATTTCACTGACGTTGACGTCGACGCCGTGCAGCTCGATTTGCGTGCTGCCATTGTTAACTCGGAAATCGAGGTCCGAGAGGCGCGCATCGTCGGCGAGGAGCTGATGAAGAAAACGCCAATCAAAGTTGCAAGCAGCCGTCTCCTGCGGCACGCGCCGGACTTCACCGTGCAAACCTTCGATAGCAACGGCGTGAATCACGCGCGCAGAGGAGCGGGTGAGAAGCGCGCGCAGATTCAAATCCAGCTCGACACTCGCGGCCGCAAGCTCAACTTGAAATGCGCATGGGCGCGTACTCGTGACCCTTAGTTGACGGATTTCCACAGGGCGAAAAAAGGGGGCCTTGATTTCGGCAAACGCGATTTTGACGCCTTGGGCGTGGCCCTTCGCGAGAAGGAATAGGCGAATCCCGTTACTTACGAGGAGCGGCGTCAAGCAGACGACAACGACGACCGCAAGCGTGAGTGCGAGGCCAAAGAGAAGCAGACGTTTCGCGAATGACATCGGCGTTCCCCTGCTTTACGCGCAAACGCGGAACGCGAAAAGTGGCTTCTCATGGAACGTCGCCTAACGACGATACGCCGTGAGACCAAAACCCCTGCAGCTTCGGTCGCACCGTTGTAGCCGCCGCCCTATGGGCGGCGTGAGGTCTTGGCATGCAGCCAATCAACGCTTCGCACAGCGAAGCGGCTACAGCTTTATCTATTGGTCATCCAGTCGGAGCCGCGATCGTGAAAGTCAGGTGCACGGGCTGTTTTGCCTGAATTTTTTGTTCGAGCTGTTGCTTGAGCGTTCGCTCCGCTTCGGCCGCGAGACCAGCATTGGCAGCTTTTTGTCGGGCAAGCTGTGGCAAAACGTGCAGTTCGTTTTCCACATCCTCGGCTGAGATGCGGTTCCAATAACCATTCTCAAAGGCGAGCACCTCGACCTTTTCTTCTTCCACGCCGAGAATCTGCGCGGGTGGAAGTCGCACCACGATTTCGTTCTCGCGGATGTCGACCGAAAAATTCCTGTGCAGATCGAATCCAGCTTTCACACGAAACATACCGTGCAACCGAATGCGCTTGGTGCTGCTCGCCCACGTGTGCAGAAATTCGTGTTCCACTTCGGTTCGTCGAACAACCGTCGCCAGCTCCGCCGCCTGCGCCGTTTGCTCGAGATAAATACGATTCTTGATTGTGATCTTTGGTTGCAGGTGGGCGACATCGATGAAGGTGGCGCGCAGATCGCGACCGATTCGTTCCAGTTCAGTGGCGCCCTGCGCTGCGGTGCGGGACGGCCAGCTCTCCAGTCGCAGGAAAATCAGGACGAGCGCAGCGATGACCATGAGCGTAACGAGAACAAATGCGATCGGCCACGCGGAGCGGCGTCGCTTTCGATCGCGAACAGGCGGGGGGGTGGCTTCACTCATGCCGAAAAAAGATCGAAAAAAATTACCGCCCCCCACGCCCGATGGGCATGAAGGGCGGCTGTTCCCCCCAGAACACTTTGCAAAACTGTCGAGCTAGTAAGCGAGCTTCTAACCCGAGGCAACAAATTTTTGTGTGAACTTGTGCGCGGCATGTAGAGGGTGAAATAATTTGGCCCGATGAAGCTGGGAATTCGTTACGAAACTGAATACAGCTACGAGGAACCAGTCGGTTTTTCACCGCACGATGTGCGTTTGTTTCCGAAAACAAACCGCTTCGTTCAAGTGCGGCGCCTCGATTTCAAAACAAAACCGGCGGCGACCGTGCGATTTTCCCAGGACGTTTTCGACAACACGGTGGCTTCGTGCTTTTTCCCGGAGCGTTCTCCGGAATTACATCTGCAGCTGGCAATCGACCTCGACCTGGAGGAGCGCGATCCGTTTCATTTTCTGCTCGAGAATTACGCGGTCGATTTGCCGTTTACCTACGAGCCGCTGCTTGCGCCAATTCTGGAACCGTACCGCCGACGACGCTCCGCGGAGGTATTGAATCTTCCGAACTGGATCGCGCCGAGGAAGGAGAAACCGCGTTCCACGGTCGCGACGCTCGTGGAATTGAATCAAGCGATTCATGAATCTGTCGACTACGAAAGGCGCGAGGAAGGAGGCGCGCGCGCTCCGGCCGAAACACTGAAGCTCGGATGCGGAGCTTGTCGGGATGTCGCGCTTTTGTTGGCGGAAATGTTGAGGGAGATGGGTCTCGCGGCGCGTTTGGCCAGCGGATATTTGCGTGAGAGCGATGCCGAATCGCGCCGAGCGGAAGGTTCGTTGCACGCGTGGAGCGAAGTTTTTCTGCCGGGCGCGGGTTGGGTTGGTCTAGACGCAACGAATGGAATTTTCTGCAATCATAATTTCATCAGCGCGGCAGTGGGAATGACGCCGGCTGACATCACTCCGATAAGCGGCAGCTACTATCACAAGGAGCAAATCCCGGCGCGAATGTCGTACCGGCTCGAGCTGCTCAATCTCTGAGCGGCAGAGTCTCGACTGCTGTTATGCGGAGCGATCTGCAGCTACAAAATTTTCGCTGTTTCGATTCGCTCGCGCTGGAATTGGCGCCCGGGGTTCAACTTTTTCATCGCCGCGAATGGCGAGGGCAAGACATCAATTCTCGAAGCCGCCTGCGTCCTTTTACGATTGCAATCGCAACGCAGCGCCTCGCTCACTCCGTTGATGAAGCTTGATCAAAAAGCATTCCGTGTTGACGGTCTGCGTGGAACAGCGCAGCATTGCCGACTACCTGCTCATCGCGCATGTCGTTTCATTTGCCAATACCGATAGGTTGGCGCGCGGACCTTCGGAAGCGCGTCGGCGCTATCTCGATTTTCTAGGCGCACAAATCGATCCGCGTTATCGGCCATCCCTGCGCGCCTACGAACGCGCCCTGCGCGCGCGCAATGCTTTGCTGAAGTCCCCTCACCCGCGGCGGCGATTTTGCGAAAGATCTTGCGCGCTCAGGAGAGAAAGAAATTCGTCTGCGGCAAACCGTGGTCGGTCCGCATCGGGATGATCTGGAAATTTCGGTCGAGGAAATTTCCGCGCAACAATATGGGTCGGAGGGCCAGCAGCGAACACTCGCGCTTGCCTTGAAGATTGCACAGGCCCGCGTGCTATCGGAGGAAACCGGCGCCGCCCCGTTATTGTTAATCGACGATATCTTCGGCGAGCTCGACCCCAGCCGGCGCAATGCGCTTCTCGCGCATCTGCCCACGCATGGGCAAAGCTCGTGACCGCGACGACAATGCAGTGGCGCGAACGAACGATTGAAGGTCCCCTCTTCCATTTGTCGGACGGTTATGTTTCAATGAGATCTTAAAGCCAAAACCGAGTACACTTTCGAAGAGCAGTTATGAAGATTTTAGTTTCTCATGCGTAATCTCGACATAGCCCTCCAAAATCTCGCCGGTTCGCTGTTGGTCGCACATCCAAACATGCGCGATCCGAATTTTCGCCGAAGCGTGCTCTTCATTTCAGCGCATGATCCTGCGGACGGCGCCCTGGGTGTCATCATCAATCGACCGCTCGACAAGCACGTCGCCGATCTAGTGACCGAGACGCCGCCGGAAGGGCTCGCTGATGTGCCGGTGTTTCTGGGCGGGCCGGTCGCGAAAAACCAGTTGATGTTTGCGGCCTTCGAATGGGAGGAAGGCCACGGCTTGAAGATCAATCACAACGTCGGCCTGAATGAAGCGCACGAGCGCATCGATACCGATCCTGCGTCGATCCGCGCGTTTGTTGGTTACGCCGGTTGGGGCGCGGGACAACTCGAAGCCGAGATGAAACAAAGGGCGTGGCTTTTGCAAAATCCGAGCCGAGCTGCATTGAGACCTGATCGTTTGGCGAATCTTTGGTTCGACATCATGCGTGGTCTGGGGCCGTGGTATAAAATGTTGGCCGCCGCGCCGGACGATCCGTCACTCAACTAGTGGCGAGTGACCAGTGATGAGTGACGAGTTAAATTCGTCATAGATGTTTTAACTTGTCACTCATCACTCGTCACTTATCACTGTTTTGTGATCGTCGGCGTCCCGAAAGAGATTAAAGAGCAGGAGAATCGCGTCGGGCTTTTGCCTTCCGGTGCACAACAGCTGACCAAGCGCGGTCATTCCGTCGTGGTAGAAAAAAATGCCGGAGTTGGTTCCGGTTATCCCGACGCGGAATACGTCGCGGCCGGAGCGAAAATTCTCGACACCGCGCAGGAGGTCTTCGCGCAGGCCGAGATGATCGTGAAAGTAAAAGAGCCGCTCAAGGCCGAGTATCGTTTGCTGCGCAAAGGGCAGATTCTCTTCACCTATTTGCATCTGGCGGCGAGCAAATCATTGACCGATGCGTTACTCGCTTCAAGCGTGACCGCAGTGGCCTACGAAACGATTCAGGTCGGCAACAAATTGCCGCTGCTGGAGCCGATGAGTGAGATCGCAGGCCGTATGTCGGTGGTGATGGGCGCTTATTTTCTGGCGAAACATAATGGCGGCAGCGGCGTGTTGCTCGGCGGTGTTCCAGGAGTTTTGCCGGGGCACGTGATCGTGCTCGGCGGCGGAACCGCCGGCGTGAATGCAGCGCGTATGGCCACCGGTCTCTGCGCAGATGTAACAATTCTCGAAGTGGATGCGGAGCGAATGCGCTTTCTCGATATTACAATGGGCGACGCGCACACGCTTTATTCGAACGAAGCGCATCTGCATGAACTGATGCCGTCAATCGACCTATTAATCGGCGCGGTGCTCGTTCCCGGCGCGAAAGCTCCGAAATTAATTACCCGCGCGATGTTGCAAAAAATGAAACCGGGAAGCGTCTTGGTTGACATCGCGATCGACCAGGGCGGGTGCGTCGAAACTTCGCGACCGACGACGCATCTCGATCCGGTTTACGTCGAAGAAGGCGTCACTCATTACTGCGTCGCGAACATGCCGGCAGCTTATGCGCGCACCGCCACGCAAGCGCTCACCAACAGCACTTATCGTTATGTCGAATTGCTGGCCAATCACGGTTTGGATGGCGCTTGCCAGAAACAAAAAGCGCTCGTTGGTGGCATCAATACACGTGACGGCCGGCTCACCCATCAAGCAGTCGCGGAGGCGCATCAGTTAAAATACGAACCTCCGTTTTAAAAGTTCGTTCTTCTAACCGGACAAAAGATTACTTCGAGCAAGGCCGAAAACTCCCCTTGCCCCGAATCAGCCTTTAGCCCATATATGGGCACTCAATCCGAAAAAATTATGAAGAAATACATCTGCATCCTGGCAACCGGCGCGCTCTTCGCGGCCTGTGAGCAAAAAACTCAAACCACGGCTCCGGCCGCCACCTCACCTGTTCCAGAAAAAACTGAACAAAATACGACGGTCGTAAATCCAACTCCAGCCACTTCGAGTTCCTCGGAGAGCACTTCCACGACAACAACGACCGTTCCAACTCCGGAAGCGACTTCTACTCCCGGAACGTCTACGACTACTGAGAGCACGACGACCACTGCGTCGCCTACGCCCTAAGTTCGACAATCTTTCGATTCTAATCGTAAAATCTTCCCGCGACGTGTTTCACGGGAAGATTTTTACTGTACGGATTGGAGTTGTAGCGGCGGTCTCTGACCGCCGCTCACTTAGCACTTTCGATAAGCAGGACCGATTCTAAGAAAGTGCGATAGTCAGAGATTGCCATTACAAAACGTAAAAGGCATTTCATGCCGGGTGCTCGGTTAACATTTTCGAAAGACAAACGCCTGATTCGTTCTGTAGATTTCGCGCGCGTCCGAGACGAAGGTCAGGTGCATCGCGGTAGCCTGCTCGTTCTCGCGGTGCGAGCCGCACCGGAATCTGCCGTATTTCGCGCCGGGTTTATTACGGCAAAACAAATCGGTAATGCGGTGTTGCGAAATCGCGTACGCCGGCGGCTGCGCGAAATTGTGCGCAAGCGGCAGAATCAAATCAAACGCGGTTTTTGGTTGGTCACGATCGCGCGCGGCGGCGCGGCGAAAGCCACTTATCGCGCGCTGGAAGATGAGTGGTTGCGTCTCGCAAAGCGCGCTTTTATTCTAGCGCCCTGATGCTTCGGCTCGTTCGATTTTTCATTCGCACTTATCAGTGCGTCGTCTCTCCAGTTTTTTCATCCCTCGGTGGAGCTGGATCCGGCTGCCGATTTACGCCGACCTGTTCCGCTTACTTTTTGGAAGCAGTCGAGACATTTGGCATCGCGCGAGGCAGCTGGATTGGAATGAAACGTTTGGCGCGTTGTCATCCATGGGGCGGTGCCGGATATGATCCGGTCGCAAAACCGGAAGACGGCGAAGGTTGTGCGACCGCGCCACGTTTTGTCTGTGAATAGCCCTTTCGGAATCGAGTATGGATCGACAAGCATGGATTGCCGTTACGCTTTGCGTCATCGGACTCGTGCTTTGGCAGATCTATATGACGACGCGTCCGGCTCCGCCGCCGCGAGTGTCAGCCACACCGGCGCCCACAATTGCGGCAACATCACCACCTCCTCCGGCGTCAACCACGACCTCTTCCCCAGCGCCGAGCATAACTCCCTCCTCGGCGGAAACGATTCCATCCTTCGCCGAGAAGACTGAAGTTCTGCGCAACTCCGATGTCGAGCTTCGCCTAACGAATCGCGGCGGCGGCATCAGCGAAGTCGTCCTGCTCAATCACGCGGCCGAAAATGGGCAGCGCGTGACCTTGAATTCTCCCGATCGTACACCGATCGGCGCGATCGTCGATCAGCCTGCGGTGGCGGCGCTCCCCCAGTTTACGATAACGCACACGGCGGATGGCAGTGTGCAGTTGGAGCGCGTCACGCCCGAACACATCGACATTCGCAAGAAATTTTTTTTCGCACCGAGCCCGGAACGTAAGGACAAGTTCGTCGCCGGGATGGACCTGGACTTTCGAAATGACGGAACGGACGTGTATCAGAATTCCGACTATTTCATCGCGCTCGGCTCAGCGCGACCAGTGCACCATAATGATATTTCGACCTACACCCACCTGACCTGGTGCATCTCGGGCAAAGCGAAGTCGATTGATGTCAACTGGTTCGCGCCGCAGAGCAGTTTCTTTGGCCTGCAGAAACGTCCAGCACACGACTTCTACGAAGAAAAACTTCCCGGCGCGGAATGGGCCGGAGTGAACAATCAGTTTTTCGCAACTTTACTCGTGCCTCTCAACGCCAAAGCAAATGCGGTCTGGGGCCGCCGTTTCGAGCTGCCACAACCGGAAGCGGCAGCGCTTCCCGCGATCGAGGGAGCGATGGGAATGCCGGGATTTCAGTTAAGCCCAGGCCAAACTGCAACGCTTCACTTCGAGCTCTACGCAGGCCCGAAACTTTATCACCGCCTCGCGCAGCTCGAGCACAACGAAGCGGAGATCATGGACTTTGGCGTCCTGAAAATTGTCAGCCAAGCGCTCCTCAATTTGATGAACCTGCTTCATCAATACTTGGGCAATTATGCCGCGGCAATTTTTGCCCTAACGACCATCGTCAAACTCACTTTGTGGCCGCTGCAAAATAAAGCGAACCGCTCGATGCGCCGCATGTCGGCGCTTTCCCCGAAGATGCAGGAGCTGCGCGATAAGTACAAGGACGATCCGACGCGCATGAATCAGGAGGTGATGAAACTTTACAAGGATTACGGAGTGAATCCGGTCAGCGGCTGTCTTCCGATGCTCATCCAGATTCCGATTTTTTTCGGTCTTTTCACGATGCTGCGGCAAGCCGTCGAGTTGCGCAACGCGAGTTTCCTTTGGGTAAAGGATTTGTCGCAGCCGGACACTATTGGTCACATCCCAGGGCTCGGTTGGCCGATTAATATTCTGCCGCTAATCATGGCCCTGACGAACGTCTGGATGATGCGCATCACGCCGAAAAGCGGCGATGCCACGCAGCAAAGAGTGATGATGTTCACGCCGCTGATTTTCGTCGTCTTCTGCTACAACTTTGCAGCCGCGCTTGCTTTGTATTATACAACTCAGAACCTCTTTACGATCTTGCAGCTTTACCAGAACCGGCGTCAGCCGATGCCCACGTTGGAAAAAGTTGTGCCCGCCGGGAAACGATCACGCAAGGGAAGATGATGAGTCCGAAAGAACTACTCGACACCATGCTCGGCTACCTCGGTTTCGTCGTCCAAATCGAGGAAATGCATAACGAAGGCGGTAATCTCACTCTGCAAATTTACACGGAGGAGAGCCGGCGTTTGATCGGCCGCGATGGCGAGACGTTGGAAGCGATTCAGTTTCTCCTCAACCGACTCATTCAGGCGAAGGACAAAGACGCAGCGAAAGTTGTGGTCGATTGCGAGCACTATCGTTCCATGCGCGAGGACCGGATCGTGCAGCGTGTGCGCGAACTCGCGGAACGGGTGCGCATCACCGGCCGTTCGCTCCAACTTGAGCCGATGAATTCCTACGAACGTCGGATCGTGCACAACGCGTTTAAAGACGACCCCGATGTCGCCACCTGGAGTCCTTCAGATTCGGCCCGCATCAAGCAAATCACGCTCGTTAAGCGGCAGGCAAAAAAAGAAATCGCACAGAAATAATGTGGCGCAAGCGTCTCGCTTGCGCGCTTTTCGTGAAAACAAGTTGGAAGCTTGCTCTACCTATTGCGGCGCAAAACGCGCCGCTTCTTTCTCAGTTCCAGAGCGCACTTCGGGTCGCCAGCGAAACTTTTCGAGGAGCGGGTTCGCTTTGTCTTCCACAGCATCGGCGATGATTTCGCCGAGCACTGGCGCGAATTTGAATCCGTGTCCACTGTCGCCCGCGGCAATGATCAATCCCAGCCGTTCAGGATCCGGCGCGATCCAAAAATTTCCGTCATGCGTATCGCAATAAAAGCAGATGCGCGTGTAGACGATTGGCGCATCAGCCAGCGATGGAAACGTTGCGGCTAAGAAGTCGCGCAGATTTTTTTCTTCTTCTGCCGTGACCGCGCGCTCGGCAGATTCGGGCGACATTTCGCGCCCTGGTCCGTGATTTGCAATTTTCACGACGCCTTCGCGGCCGATTGGAAATCCGTAATAACCAGTCGTCGAAATGTCAGCGCCGAAGATGGGAAAATGTTTCGCGGCGAAGAGTTCCGGTTGGTGTGGTCTTAAATGAAACACCGGCTGTCCGCTTGCGCGAAAAAATGTTCGCGTGAATGGCAGCACGTAGGGCGTCCATGCGCCCACTGCTATCACCACGATGTCCGCGGGCATTCGCTGGCCATCGTGTAGGAGAACGCCCTTTATGCGACTTTCCATTTCATCCAGGGCCGCGAATCGATTGCCTTCGCGAAATTCGACGCCAAATGATTTTGCGCGCGAGATTAGCGATGCGACGACGCGACCGCTTTCCGCGTAGCCTGCAGCGGGATCAAAAAATCCATCTGTATAAAGTTGCGCATTCCAAGCGGGAAATCGGTTGCGCAATTCGACCGAATCGATCCTCTCGATTTTGTGGCCAAGTCGCGCCAGCACCTTCAAACTTTCATATTCGAAATCCCCTGGCTGCAGCGGCCGCCGCCGCATGAACAAAAAGCCGACCTCGTGATACAAGTCGGCGGCGAATTCTTCATTCCATTTTCGCCAAAGTGCGATCGAGCGTTCCGCCAGCACGGCGTATTCTTCATCGGCACCGTAGGCAGCTCGAACCGCTTTGCTGACATCGGTCGACGCCGCGAGCGGATGCGGCAAGGGTCCCGGGTCGATCAGAACTACTTTATGGCCGCGCCTCTTTAATTCGATCGCGGCCGTAACGCCATTAATTCCCGCGCCAACAACAATTATCGTGAGCATTGCAATTTTTTCAAGCCGGGACGAGTGATGCAATGCCGCTGTTTTCGACCCTATCTATCGCCGAATTCGAAAATAATTTTGCCGCTGCGTTTGTTTTGCGACGCGTGGACGACTGCCGCTTTAGCTTCGCTGAGGGGATATGTTTTCTCGACTTTCGTTTTCAATAATCCGCGCTGCGCCATTTCAAAGATGGGCTTGTAAGTTTCCACGCGCTCCTGCGAGCTGGCCTGATCGTACCATTTGTTCACCCAAAAACCGCAGAAGTGAAGGTTCTTGAAAATGAGCAAGCCATTCGGAATGCGCAGCGGTTGCAAGCTCATCGCGCCGAAGGTCACCATTGTGGCTTCTGGCGCAAGCGTATTCGCGAGGCGCAGCGCACTCTCCCCGCCGACCGCGTTAAGTGCGAGTCGGATCGGCGCGCCGCCAGTGGCTTCGCGCACCTCGTCACGCAAATTTTCGCCGTCGACTAAAACGACGTCGCCCCCTTCCGCGCGCAATTCATCAATCAATTCCGCGCGCCTAACGACATTGACCGTTTTGTATCCAAGCTCCCGCGAAATCTGAATCACGGCGCGACCCGCGGCGGAATTCGCGGCGTTTTGAATCAACCGGTCACCGCGCTTCAATTCCACAAAATCGTGTAGCATGCGCCACGCGGTGATCGGGTTAATCTTCAACATCGCGGCTTGGACGGGATCGATCTCGGGGGGTGCGGCCACCAAGTCCTGAGCTTTGACGGCAATCGCTTCGCGCCATGTCCCGATGTTGTGTGGCAGAATCACCTGCGCGCCCGTCGTGAGATTCTTCACCGCCGAGCCAATCTCAACGACAACACCGCAACCTTCGAAACCGGGCGTCGCAGGCAAGAGCGGCCGGACGGGATATTTTCCTTCGATCGCGTTTAGGTCCGCTGGATTAATCGGCGCGGCGCGCACCGCAACCACAACTTCATCCGCGGCCGGAATCGGCCAGGGTTGCTCGCGCACTTGCAGCACTTCCTCGGGTTTTCCATGTGTTTCGTAAACCGCCGCGCTTATAGTTTTGCTCATTCGATGACTTCGGCGCTCCAGCCTACAACGAACAATCCGGCCAGCAATCTGCAAACCGGCGCGCGCGTTGCGCTCCTCGGCATGACTATCAATGTGGTGCTGGCGGCGGCAAAAATCGGCGCGGGCTTTCTTGGAAATTCCTATGTCTTGATCGCAGATGGAATCGAATCGGCACTCGACATCGCTGGTTCATTTGTCATCTGGGGCGGGCTCAAAGTGGCGGCGCGTCCGCCGGATGCGACTCATCCCTACGGCCATGGAAAAGCTGAACCACTCGCTGCAGTTGTCGTGGCCCTCGGTGTCCTCGCTGCCGCGCTTGGCCTCGCCATTCAGAGCGCACGTGAAATTTTTTTGCCGCACCATGCGCCCGCGCCATTCACGCTCATCGTTTTAATTGTCGTCGTCATCGTGAAGGAATTGCTTTACCGCGGCGTCATGCGCCTCGGGCGAAACGTGGAAAGCACCGCTGTGCAAACCGACGCCTGGCATCATCGCACTGATGCGATGACGTCTATCGCCGCTTTCATCGGAATCTCGATCGCGTTGCTCGGCGGCGAACGGTGGCGTAGCGCGGACGACTGGGCCGCGCTTTTTGCCTGCGCTTTAATCGAAATTGTAGCGTCCATTCGCAACGCGGCCGCGGCGGTGCCGGGCGTTTCTGAGGTCGAAAAATGTCTCGTCCGCAAAATGGGATTGCGCTTTTACGTCGATCTTCACGTTGGCGTAAATGAAAACATTTCCGTGCGCGAAGGCCATCACATCGCGCATGCGGTGAAGGATGCGATTCAGCGCACCGATGCGCGGATTGCCGACGTGCTCGTCCACATCGAGCCTGCTCGGACCATCTCAGTACAGGAACCGGTTAAGTGCGCCTCGCTGGACGAAGTTTGGGGAGCGCACGCGCCCACGCGTGCTGATATCGGCGCCTCGCCGACATGAACTTTCATCATCGATGGCAGCAAAGTGCGTTTTGGCGAGGCGCCAAAGAGCGCGCGAGGGCGCGTGCTCTCCCCAACCAGGATGCGCTCCTCAGCCAGAGGTTGGAACGTTCGCTAAAACGGCGCTTTCAACGAGGACATCGATCGCTCTTGTTAAAATAGAGCGCGCGTTTGCGACCCGGCGTGCAAACTGGACCAACGGAATGATCCTCGGTGGACGACTTAATAAATAGAGAGCCAGTCTTCCAAGCTCGGTTTTCTGCCGCTCGAGGTTGAACAAAATATCGGCCGGTGCAGGAAACGGGTCTGCTGGCGTGTCAGTGATGGCGCGCAGAGAAAGGAGCGGCACTCCATGTTCTGCGCATGCTCGAGCGATGAATTCCGTCTCCATGTCGACGGCCACTGCGCCGCTGCTTGCGCGCAATTCACGTCGCGCATTTACATCATCAATCATCACCGGAGTGGTGACAAGCTTACCGAAACGGGGTTGAAATCCGGCTAAAACTTGGCGCGATTGAGCCTGCATCTCGCCGGCCGAAAAATTGTCTGCGATAAATAAATCGCCTACACGCAAGTCGTCACTCAAAGCGCCGGCAAATCCCGCGCTGATCAAGCAACCGGCGCGAGCGGCAGTGAGAAAATCTTTCGTTCGTCGCTGGGAAACATTTGCGCCGACACCAGTATGACAAAGTGCGATCTGCCGACCGTGCAATTCGCCTTGGAAAAAAGTGGTCTGGTTCGCAATCACACGTCTGCCATTCTTTAGCAAACACTTCAGGCCCACGCTTTCCGCCCGCAACGCGAACGTGATGGCGATCATTTGTAGCTGCCGCCGTCTCGGCGGCAGACAAGGACTCTGTTGCACTCCATTCTCCTGCCGCTGAGGACAGCGGCAGCTACAACCGCGTGACAACTCACGGCTGGTTAGCCTTTACGATTCGAACCTGCAGAAATCTTCGCTCGTTAGGCCGACTGGCTTTTGCGGAAGTCTCGCCCGCAGCCGACGGAGGCGCGCCGAGCGCGACAAGTTTTTGTCGGAATTCTGCTTCGCGATTTCTCGGAAGGTCGACGAGAACAACGATTCCGCGCTCGTCCGCCAATGCTTTTGCTCCTGAGCCGCCGAGCGATGCAGCCGCTGCGATCACTTGCGCAACGCTTTCATCCTGCAAAGCCGGGGCGACAATTTCAATTTCATCCGCTTCAATATTTGGCGTCGGCAAAGCCGAGGCCGCAGCTTTTTCGAGCGATTGTTCCAGTTCGCGGCGAACTTGAGTTTCCGATCGATTGTCACCGGCTGGCTTTTTCGCGTGCTGAAAAATAAACCAAAGTCCGATGATGACGTTGACAAAAACAAGCACGGCAAAAGCGACTGCTACTCTCCGACCGAGGACAGCGCCGCGCTGCGTTGAGCCTGCGCCATCGAGCGAACCGATCACCTCTTGCGATTCCGGAATCGACTCATGCAGTTTGCGCGCGATGGCGAGCTCGCGCTGGAGCTGTGCATCATTCGCAATTCGCAATTCCAGCTCCTCGCGCTCACGCGCTGGCAATTTGCCATCGAGATAATCGAAAAGCTTTTTCGGCGTCATGTTCGCGCGAGGGCAGCGTGGCGCGATAGAACGGCGCGCGCAATCGCGAACTAGCTCTCGAGAATTTCGTAGCCGATTGGTTTGCAGCGATAATTGTTTGACATCTCGGCCGAACACGCGGTCAAGCCGACGACCAAATCCATTTCCGCCCGTAACATGATGGCATCGCCCGCGCGCGAACGCGGCGGTAGAATCTTCAGATTGCCGCTCGCGTCAATTTCGACGTTCATAAAAATATTGAACGTGGTCGGGACCGAATCGGCCGCGATGTCGAAATGCTGCAAGTGTTTCGCCAAATTTTCGAGACAACTCGGGTGATAATCTTTCGCGCCGTAAATGATCTGAAATGTTTCGGGGCTGCAGGGCGTGAGGAAGAAATCATGCCGTCCAACATCATCTTGCGTGATCGTGAACATCGGACGACTTCGATTCGAATAGAGGACGTTGCCCGTAGTAAGATAAATACAGTTGGCGTAATCGATCGTCCGGCCGGATGAGAGCCACTCCGACGTGCCCTCGCGCGCGAATGCCACCAGATCCGCGACCTGTTCGCCTTCCAAATCCGTGACGCGCAACACATCTCCGGTTTTTAATTTGAACGCAGTTCCAGTCTGCGGTTCGAGACGAACTTGGCTCATACTTGGAGGGACGACCCCCGTGTCGTCCCCAAATCTAATCAGGGACAAGACGGAGCCCGTTCCTCCCCTCCGTTAATGCGCGAAGGGACATTTCCTCGGCGCGAACGGCGGATGCCAATCTTCCTCCACCGCGCGCCCCGAGTATTGCCGCGCTTCCGATAGCTCTCCGAAATCGCTTAGCATTGGATTGATGCTGCCTTGCAGCTGCAAGTCGCGGGCACGAATGGCTTGCTTCATTCGTCCCCAATTACCCTCAGCGCGCAGCCGTTCAAATTGTTCGTGCGGATTGAAAACAAGTGTGGGCCAGCGGAAACGACGTGCATGGCGCGAGCTGTCGGCATGCATACCGACCAGGTAATAAGCCTGGCGAGCGAAGCTGAAAGAAAAATCCGGCGCGCTCGGATCGGAACTGACGCGCGGGTCCCACTCGTTAGGCGCATCAGACAAATGCAGTTTGCTAAGCTGCAACCAGAGGAGCTTTTCGAATTCGCGTTCGCTCAGGCCAAGCGGTCCGCGGAAAACCGCGATCATGGTCGCGTACACGCCGCGCTGGTCCGCCGCGACCGTGCGAGTGAAGCGACCAAGATCGCGTGCGAGAGATTTCGTAGAGTCGTCCGAGGCAAGCTCTTCGTAAGCGTGAAATGAAACGCAGCTGGTGTTAAAGGCCGATTTAGCGCCAACGCACGGAAAGTTGGATTGCATTACAAGCCTGCGAAAAAGCTTGGCGGCATCCTTTCGAAATCGCTCCTGCGGCAACGAGCCATCTCGTTTGCCGATCCTGGTTGCGCCCTTAGCTCCCGGCAATCTTCCCTTCATTTCCGTAACTACGGGAGAAACGAATGCCGCGAGGTAGATGGTCGCAAAAAACTTCGCAGGCGCGGCGCGGCAGGATTGTTGCGGTTGCTCTTTACTCTCGTGGAAATAAATTGCGCTCTCGTGGATGAAAATGGAAAGAGTGATCTGCCATCGCCTCGATCAAGCCGCCGCTGGATTCGGAGATTGCTGGTTGTCGGCGCGGTTTTGCTGGCGTTGCTCGTCATCTTTCATCGGCCGATTCTGCGTCATCTTGTGCGCAGCCTCGCGATTCATTTCGCGGCTAGAGAAAATTTAAAGCTCGATTTTCAAATCGAGGGCTCAGTTCTCGGCGGCATCGTGCTGAGAAACGTCCACGGCACCGGGACTGCACCGTCACCAGTCGAATCGATCGACGCCGATCTCATTCGCGCCGACTACAGCCTGTTTGATCTGATTTTTCGCGGCCAGTCAGACCTCGTGAAAAACGTCGAACTGCACTCTGCCTCGATCGTGCTTAATCCGGGTAAATCTCAGCCGCCTCCGCCCTCCAAGCCTAACGAGAAGGTAAGCTTACCGGCCGTTTTTCCGGAGCAAGTTCACTGTTCGAATGTGAACCTGACCATTCACTCCCAACCGCAGGATTTTGTGCTGCGCAATTTGAATCTTGAACTGGATCCGCGTCGCGACGGCGCGCTGCGCATTGACAAGCTGCAAATCCCAAACGTCCACACCTGGACGAATGTTACGGCGGCGACTTCGTAAAAAATCGTCACTCGCCGCCAGCGCCAACTTCACTGTTGACCGAATTTCCGTCCGCGAATTAGCCGAATACTTCGGTCGGCCTGCTGGTTCGATGGCAGGCGACGTGCAGAATTTGCGAATCAAATGGCAGGGACTGCTGAACGTTCCCAAATCTTGGAACGGAACAATCATCGCGCGTCTTAACAGCGTCCGCCAAAACCAGCTCGCGCTCGATCAGGTTGATCTGAATGTCTCCGCAGCCGATGGCATCGCGACGATCAGGGAAGCCCGCGTCCTTGCTCGCAATAATCGCGTAGAGTTAAGCGGGTCAGCGACGCTCCCTCAGTCGATCGAGGATTTTGGTCGAGCACCCGCCGATCTCAAATTGAGCGTAGTCGCACCCGATTTGAAACAGCTGACTGGCTTTCTCTCGCCTCCGATTACGGGCAGCGCGGAAGCGAAGGGAACAATCGCGATCAACAATGAGACGATCTTTCTTCGTCTCTCCGCAACGGGGGAACAAATCGGCTTCCAGAACGCGGCCGTAAAACAACTGGCAGCTACAATGGAAGCATCAAAAAAGATGGCGCGAGGGGAAACGAATCAGCCTTACTACACGAATCTCGTTTCCCGCATTCACGCTGATCTTACTGACGTTCACCACGATGAATACGTGATCGATTCAATTCGCGCGGACGTGAGTATTGATGGCGCAGCGGTCTCACTGCAACCGCTCGCGATCGTGCGGAACACGAACGAGCTAAGCGTGCAGGGAAAATATCAGCTGCCCCCACCGGGCGGCGATTTTCTCCATCAACCAGTTGATCTGAATCTTTCGTTTCGAATTCCCCAGTTGGCTGAATATTGGAACGTCGATGCCAACGATAAAATCGCTGGTTTTCTCGAAGGTGACGCGCAATTGCATCTCGCAGACGGCTCCGGCAAAGGGCAGCTGAATATTTACGGCCAGGATATTGCCGCGCAAAATCTAGTCGTTAGGCATTTCACGACGCAGGCGGTGATGAACGGGAAGACGATTTATCTGAATGACCTCACCGCGACGCTGAGCGATAAAGATTATGTCGGCGCTCACGGGACGTTTTCGTTGGAGAAACCACATCATTACACCGGCCAACTGATTGCGAGTGTGGCTGATCTCTCCGTCTTAAAGCCATTACTCAAAACATCTGGCAACGAAAGTGAACTAGCCGGCGCGCTGATTGTGAATTGGCAGGGCAGCGGCGATGCAGCCGCCTTCAAAAACAGCGGACAGTTGAAACTGACATTGGACAAAGGCCGCTATGGCGGTCTTCGTTCGCTCGCGGCAAACGTGGACGCGACTTACTCGCCCGACGGACTCAACATTCCGATCATCTTTTTCGGGAGCGAGCAAATGGATTTTCAGGCGATTGCGCAAACGAACCGCGACAGTTTGGAAATCTTAAAAATCCAGATCGATCAGGGCAAGGCAAAATACGCTGCCGGTTATCTCTCGGTTCCTTTTATTTGGAAAAATCTCGGCAGTGAACGCCCAATCGTTCCATCGACTGGCAACATCAACGTGACATTTCAATCTGAGAATCTCGATCTGAAAAAGCTCTTCGAAAATTTCGGACTGAAAGCGCCGGCATCCGGTTTTATGAGCGTGAAGCTGGACGCGCAGGGAGCGCTCACCGATTTACGCGCGCAACTCGCTTTGCAAATGCGCGACTTACGTGCCGAAAACTTGCGGGG